>Ga0114945_10000316_pt1 | contig 30956 bp, 28 predicted proteins | sample OV2TP3_FD_87194 | JGI IMG/M metagenome (GOLD analysis project Ga0114945, IMG submission 87194) | Hot spring microbial communities from Beatty, Nevada to study Microbial Dark Matter (Phase II) - OV2 TP3 | ecosystem: Environmental > Aquatic > Thermal springs > Hot (42-90C) | place: USA: Beatty... | reverse complement strand
TTCCTCCCGGATCAAGAACAACCACGCGCCAGTCGTCCGCAGTTCCCGGAACTTTTTCGAAACCATAATTTCCTGTATGATTATCCATCCACGCGTAACCGTTTCTATTAAGTTCTTTGGTTGCATCGGCAAAGGCTTGGGCCTGGCCCTGTGTCATTGTTCCACCTGGCTGTGATTTAAGGAAATTATCGGCGCTGCCATTCGGCACACGTTCAACGACCTCCACAATTTTTCCTTTCAATGGGGAATTTGGATCCGTGACTGTAAAAGGTTGTCCTTTTTCAGTAATACGTATCGGTCCTCCCGGTCTTTGAAGGCTCTCTACCGCTTGACGCCCGGCCGCATCCAATTGCGGGGCGCTCGTAATGCCTCCCTTACCTGGCTCGGTAATACGAATTGCTTTTGTGGGGTCAGTGGCATCAGCAAAAACCGTACTGGTACTGCCATGACCTAATTCTTCTCCTGTTTTGAGGGTAATTTGACGACCGTCGGGAGTAGTAACGGTTGCTTGTGCGTTTGGACCGATTCCTGCGCGGGGTGGAGTGGTGGGAGGGGCATCGGGTGCTTTTGGTGCTTCCGGTGGACCACGGCTCGACGGACCATCACGGGGCGCACTGCCCGGGACATCATCAACTTTTGTTCCCGGTGTGCGGCCAGCATCGGCAAGGTCATCAACAACCGCTGATCCCGGCGGCTCAAAAGGTGGAAATCTTTGTGTATCATCAAGATGACTTCCAGCCTTGCCTGCATCGGCAACATCATCAATCACAGTCGTCCCTGGCTCAAAAGGAGGAAATTTTTGCGTATCATCCAAATGGCTTCCGGCTGTGCCAGCACGGGCGGCGTCATCAACCTTTGTTCCAGCGCGAGCCGCATCCGAAATATCATCAATTGCTCCAGCGGCCTTGCCAATATCCGCTACCTCATCGGCGCCTCTTAAGATTGTTCCTGCTTTTCCAATCGCACCCGCAATAACTGCATCACCCACGACAACTTCACCGGCTACCTTACCGCCGAATTCCGCTGCGGCCCAATCGATATCACCGCTGCGCTGTATTTTGGTTAATTGATCATCAATGGCTTTACCGCCGGCCACAACAAGTTTGATTAAACCATCAAAATTCGCATTGCTGCTAACAGTACTCAAAGCATTATTTAGTGCGTCAAGATTCTCCGTTCCAAAAACACCACCCTCTTCAAATCCAAGATCAACCGCCACCGATTCCCCGATAGTATCGATGGCTTCCCACCCTAATTCTGCCAGTCCTTTGACAGCCGAACCAACACCTTGGGCAACACCCCAACCAAAAGCCACTGTTTTCTTACCCATAACAAGCGGATTTAAGTTATGAACGAATTCTTCTCCAAGGGACTCTGCAAAAAGCCTGACAAAAGATTTATCTGCCTCTCGATTAAGCGAGCCATTGGCCACGCGGGTCGTTGAATCATGAATTCGCTGAGCGTCTTCGGAGGTCATCTGGTACGGAGATTTTACATATTCTTGTTTAGCTCTCAAATCGGTCAGGGCGGAGCGCATGTCACCCACTTTAGCTTTCAAGTCTTGAAGCTGTTGATTCTGTTCAGCGGTCCGGGTCGTCATGCCTTCTAGCTGGGCAATAGCTTTTTCAGCGTTGGCGATATTTTCCTCCATGTAACCTGCATATCGACCGATAGACTCAGCCAGGTTTTCAGGAAGGCTGGGGCCGGCACCTTCAGAAGAATTTCGCCAACCCAGCTCATGAAGCTGATCTTCTATGTAACGTTCTTGTTTGGCCATCTTCTCATCCCATTCAGCCTGCGTCCGCTTTAAATTTTCCAACTGAGTTTTGAGTTCACTGGCATCTTCACCTTTAGCTTCCTTATCTTTAATGGCATTTTCCAGGTTGGTGGCGATTTCATTAAAGGTCTGATTTCTCGCCGCCCGTGTTGCTCGTTTATACCTCAGTTCATCATATAAATTAAAATATTCATCAATGCGCTGGGCTTCTGCTGTGCGGCGGGCGTTTTCATTCACCGCCCAGTATCTCTTCTGATATTCGGATTTCAATTTGGCTAACTCTTCGTTATATTGCCGCTGAATTTCCTGAAGCTTCTTGGCAAATTGATTGCGCATATCTTTAAGGTCTTTAAACCGCTGCAGACTTTCTTTGGTTTGGGTTGACTGTCCCTGGATCTGCGCAATTTCTTGGTCGATTTTTTGAATACGGTCTCGTCGGGCGTTTAAGACATCCCTCGCCTCTTCAAGCTTGGTTTTCAACGCTTCCGTGGCTTCTTTGAGTTTTTTCAGCTTATATTCCTGCTCAGTGCGGCGCATTTCGGCAGCATAATCTCTCCGCGGGCGGGTTCTTTCATATTCTTCCTGTTTCTTTTTGGCCTCGGCTTCCTGGCGCTGACGTTCAAGCTCCTCTTGTTCTAATCCTTCAATACGTTTCTCAAGATACTCTTTTTCTTTGGTCATGCTGGCAAGCTGCCGCCCGGCTTCTTTTTTGACAATCTCACCTTCCTCATCGCTGGCGATAATCTCTTCACGGCTCTTGATGCGCTCTTTGGTTTCCTCAAGCCATTTTTTATAGAACGCAATGGAGGCATTCTCTGGCGGCCTTGGGGGAGGTTCTGGTGGCGTCGGTTTATCACCGGTATTGGGCTGTTGAGGTTGTTTAGGTTGAGTCGATGGCGGCTCTTGAGGGGCTTTCGCTGTTTGTTTACCTTCGCCACCAGTTACTTCTCCAGGTTGTCCCGATGGCGCACCGCCTCCTGCAACAGCACCACCTCCGCCACCCGGTTGAGTCGGCGTTCCCGTTGGAGGATTAGCTTTTTGCCCACCATCTCCACCAGGTGTACCACCGCCTTGAGTTGTGCCACCGCCTTGCTGTCCGGCACCTTGATCACTACCTTGTTGGCCTCCACCCTGTTGACCTCCACCTTGATCACCACCTTGTTGGCCACCGCCAGGCTGTTGTCCTAGAGGCTGTGGAGGTTGTGGTGGAGCTCCGGGAACTTTTGTATTAAATTTTTCACAATCATCCGGATCCGGACAATTCGCCTTGCAATCCGAGTACCACGTGGTACCCCAACCCAAATCTTCGCACGTCGGTGGACCCGGCGGCCTCTTGCACTCATAACAATGAATAAATTCCGGTGTGCCATCCCATTCATTTTTCTTATATTTTCCTTTATATACACATTTTCCATCCCAACACCCCAACTTGCAGTTAGTTAATGTCATGGTATCAGGACCAACCTCCTGCCAACATTCATCCGGACGCTGTTTGCATTTCGTGCATTGGAGAAACTCTTTATTTGGACCCCAAGTCCCAAACGGCTCGCAGTACAGCATGGGATCAGAATGGCAAACGCCACCGGGCTGGCACCACGGATGATTATCCGGCCAGGCACCGACGTCAAAACACGAATCCGGGGATCCGGAAGGACACTCGTAGCAATCGACACCCCCAACCTCTTCCTTCCATCGACAGACTCTGCGGCAGTCCTTTGCGCATTCCTGCAGTGGACTTAAGTCCCCTTTCGTTGCTCCCGCGCATGCACCTTCACCGCCAACTTCCGGCTCTGTAATAATTCCCCGCTCAACGCCGGCGTCGATCTTCGCCTTACGGAAATATTCTTCCGTTTCTTTTAAATTCGCCGCGGTCTTTTCAAATTCTTTTAAGACATCGCCTAAATATTTCCTCGTATTTTGTAAATAAGATCTGACTTGGTTAATGTAATCAACCTCATTGGTGGTGTAGGGCTTATTGCCCTTGACAAATTCCTGAAGATTAGAAAGATACTGTCGCGTCTCTTCAACGCTTTCTCTGCCGCCTAACCCTTGCCTCTCCAAATCTTTGACCATCGCCTCAAAACGCGTGGCGACATCCTTTATGTGCTTTGACAATTGGTCATAATACCCAATGACCCTCTGTCCGTTTTCTGTCATTTCATCAAGCACGCCCAACATGCCATCGATCAGGTCCCGGTCGTTTTCCACTACTTTCGTCATTCCTTGATGTGCCTTGAGCATCCCAGCCACACGGTCCGCCATGAGGTCCGATTGTGCATTAAATTGTTGAATCTGTTCGAGGGTTTGGTCGGAATTGTTGAAGGTAGCGTAATTAAGGTCAAGCTGTTCTTTCATCACATCAATTTCACCGTACATACTTTGAATATCCGCGTACATCTCATTGGTGGATGTGACCATCCTATCTGTACTGCGCATCATGTATTGAGGAAGTCCCCCGTCGGCAATGCTGGTGTTTGTCACCAAATTCTTCACCGCCGGCGAAAGGCTGTTGACCATGCCGTCGATTTTAAGAGCAATAATAGCGGGTTTATCTTGGGGGGACGTTTTATAATCATCCAGCGAACCAAGGGAAGAAACAGGCCCGGAGGGTAGGGATCGGATATCAAGGACATCATCACCAGGTATTTCAATATCGAGTTGTCTTTGCCGTGGCTCCCACTTGGACCAGGACGGTATTTGCTTGGAATCGATTCCAGTTTGGAATCCGCCGGGGCCACCTAAAGACTTGCCACCAGGACCAACCGCTCGCAATGAATCTGAAATTATAGACTGACCTTTTAATTCCCTTTGGCTCGGCGCAGATTCTACTTTCAATTGATCGCTTCTTTGGGAACCACCTAAAGTCTCACGGCCGATGGCAGTCCCGCCGCGTGGGTTGGCGGCATAAAGGTAAGGCACAAAGGCCATCACTGCGACGAAGATTAAAATAAAAGATGAAGCAATGAAGGGAAGGAATGCTCTTTGAAAATCAGATTTTGGAGGATTTTTTTTCAATTCTTTAGGAAGTGGAAAATTTCTAGACCTTCAACACCGGCCACTTCTTACGCTAAGATTTATTGGCTTGGGGTATGTTCACTAGCGTACCTCAAATCGTTTTTTTGGTCAAACGAAATTTAGAGTGTTGGTCACTTCAATTTATTCTCCCACGCATTGTAGTGTTAATTGGCGTTTACGCGGTCGGTTGTCAAAATCGATAAAGATAATCTGCTGCCAAGTACCCAAAGCCAGCGATCCTTGGTGGAAAGGAATGGTTACGGACGGCCCCACCAGCGAGGCCCTCAGGTGCGCATGGCCGTTGCCGTCATGCCAGGTATCATCATGATGATAACGTTTACCTTGGGGAATGAGCTTTTCGAAGAATTCCTTGAGGTCCTGCACGAGACCCGGTTCATATTCACAGGTCGTTAAGGCCGCTGTCGACCCGCAAACGTTGATATTGACAATGCCGTTTTTAAGCTTGCTGGATTTAAGACTCTCCGCAACTTGGGGCGTAATATCTATAATATCGCTGTGGCCTTTGGTTGATAACTCCAAATAACGCGTCATCACACTCATTTCGACTTGTTCCTTGGTTATCCCGACGTTTTCTTGACTATTGATTGTAGTCGGGACCCCGACTACTATTATTTATTTAGGAACGTCGGGGCTGTGTCACTTGGTCGCTCCTGCCTGCCGGCAGGCAGGTTGTTACTTTTTATCATACCGCCAATGCCACGGCTCAAAGGTAATGCCACCACCGGCATCCTTCGGATACGATAAAACAAATTCAAATTTACCGGCATTGTCCAAAAGCCACTTATATTCTGAGAGATCTTCGAATTCTTGAGGGTTGTCTTCACCGTTTATGCCATCGGCATTAATAAAATCAATAGCCTGATGTTCCGGTGCGCCATGTTCGCTAAAGCCCGGCAAGGCCACAAATCCGGCTGTGTCCCGAATTGAATAATCGTGATTTTTTAAGTAATAAACGAAAAGATACAATTGGTAGGCACTCGAGCGATAACCGGATTCGATATACAGACGTTTACCGATATCTCGCTCCATCTCTTCCATCATTTTAAAATAGGCGTCATAAACATAAGGTGGTAAAAACTGCGGGGGAAGTTCTTGAATTTCCTCTTTCCCTTTCACCTTTATCCTTTGTCCTTTAATCACCACCAATTCTTCTTCGCCGGTCGCCATGCCGCGAAAAGGGATCTTGACACCGACTTCTTGGGGGTCCAGACTTTCGAATTGTTTAAGGAAGGCCTGCTCTTCTACATTTAAAGGAGCATAAAGTTCTTTAAAGGTGAGCCGTGATAGATTCTGTTTTTGGTCCCGTTCCTTAATTAATGGCGTGAGTTTTTCGATGAGATTTTCGACTTGTTTGATATCGTCATCGGTAAGTTTGTTCAGATTCAACGCAGCCCAAAGGGGAGAACACACAGTCAACAGAAAAACGAAAATAAGTATGACACAATAAAATTTTTTTAATCCAGACATGTCTCCCTCCTCTTTCCAAAAAAAACCGGAGGTGGGATGCCTCCGGTTGTGTTAAGTGATGTATCAAGTGATGCTACGAAGGAGGTTTGGAATCCTCACTGAATCGTAGCGCCCTTACTATAGTAAAATTTTTTCTTTTTGGCAAGAGAAATTTAAGCAGGTAACCAGGTGACCGAGTAACCCAGTAACCAAGTTTAGAATCTAAAATAGGTCACGTGGTCGCATGGTTACTTGGTTGCTTGGTTACTTAAGTAGCTCACTCACCACAAACAAATACCACAAATTCGCGCTGATGTGTGTTCCCTTCTTGTGCTCTTTTAAAAGAAATTTTTTAATATCCTTTCTTTTCACCAAATGCACGTCAATATCTTCGCCTGGCTCTAAATCTTGCTTGGGATTTTTATTGCGCGGGTCTTTCTCATTGACCTCGGCATAAATGATTTTTCCGCTATCATCGATAATGCTTGAACCTGTCTTTAATAAAGGACTGGTTGCCACAATTTTGCCAACATAACCAGTCTCCTCTTTAAGTTCGGCCAAGGATTGCTTGGGGTTACCGTCGCCTAAGCCGGCCACAAAACTTAAGACATAGCCGCCGACCGCCGGCCGAAATTGTTTGATTAAAATAAAACGATTCGAAGGAACTAGTTTGGCAATCACCACCACCCCTGAAGGTGAGGTCTTGCGCCTCACGGTCTCCCAGGCTATGGTATGTCCGTCCTTGTTCTGATAAATAAGTTCAACGAGGGATAACCAGTTGCCATGAAATAATGGTCGTTCGGAGATTTTCTTCATAACCTCTAAGGTTAAGTTTGTAGGTTAGGGTTAGGATGCCCGTTTAGTTTTTTAGGTTAAGGTTTGGTCGGTTCTCACTTAACCCTAACCTTATAAACCATACTGGCTTCCTCACCCCTACCCAATAACCTAACCAGCTTTAATAAATTTATAGTTATTATTTTTGCCTCCGCAAAACTTGTTAAATGTCTTTCCCATATCCTCAAACGCCTTGCCAGACAACCCATCATAACAAAAGTAGACTATATGGAGAAAATTTTTTGTGGCCACAGTAATGGCGGTGCGTTTGGAATCCACATAAGGACTACCGACAGGTCCCTCCCCATCACAAAGGATCAATTTATCTTCGCACTGCACCTCCCGCTCATTGAGCGCGGCATAGACATCTTGAGCCGTTCCCACCCTTAAAATCAAATTTCCAGAAATTTTATCCCAATCATGGAGCCCCATGGGCAAACGATAACGGATGGAAAGCAAGTTACAGACATCCACCCCAGAATTGATGAAATACATCTCCTTACCATTGAGGATACGGCGCAAAAGCCCCTCTTGGGAAGGTCGGTAACGCGCCGGATCCAACCCCAGCGCCTTAAAGGCTCGTCTTGATTCAATGATACCGGCTTCCTGATAAAGGGTTTCTAACGTCAAGGTGGTCTTCACTCTCTTCTGCTCTTCCACCATTATCTGACACAAGGCCTCGGTGGGTGGTGTAACCTTGACATCTTGATAAATTGTCCAGGCAAAGCGTGCGAAGGGAATTTTGGATTGAACTTGGGGATAGACTTCTAAAAACATATAGTCACTCAAAAAAGAAGAGGGGGGCAGATGCTCGAGAGCATCTGCCCCCCTGTGTTAACTTGCCATCAACTTAACCTTTTTTGCATTTCGGGCATACAACAAAGTAACTGGCCAAAAGCGCTAATCCCGAAAGGCCAACCAACACATAGATCAAACGGGTCAATCCTCCAGCCCCAAGTATTTGCTCCACTAAGTTCACATTTAGAAGACCCACTAGTCCCCAATTCAAAGCTCCAATAATCGCCAACGCCCCCACCACTTTGCATAAGGTACAGGCTTGCTTTAACATACGATCCCTCCTTTTAATTGGGTTGATTGTTGATAAAAACTAATAACCCCCAACCAATTAATATTATCCCTGAAAAAAGGCTAATTTTCCACGATTTTGGTAAAATTTTTTCTAAAAGGACAAAAAGGCTCAAGGCCGCTATCCAGACAAGATTCATCACCCCTAAGACAAACAATAACGCCATAAGCATCCAACAACAGCCGATGCAAAAGCCCCCATGTTCAATGCCCATGCGAAATGCCCCCCAAACGCCGGTCTTCCAATGCTCGGAGATAAAATGAATAGGGCCACGGCAATGTTTGAGGCATTGATCCTTAACAGGGAGCTGCTGATAAATACCGGCCGCGATCAGGATCGTTGCCCCTAAGGTGGGGCTGTTGGCTACCATCATGGGTGATAAAAGTGCGAACTGACTCAACTGTTCCTGAGCAATCGTGGCCATGAGGCTGAAGATAATCCACATAAAAAGATATCCAGCCGTAAAAGCGCTGGTTGAGGTCACCGGCATCCTGTCATTGTTCGCCTTTCTGGCCACAGCCGCATAGATCAATATCATCGGCGCAACAGACGGCAACATCATGCCCACCATCATAATCGCCCACATGGAAAACATCATCCAGAAGTAGGCGGTATCCCATACAGGAATTTGCGTCATCTCCATCGCCGTCATATCCCGGGCCATGGCCGCCAGATACAGCCAACACAATACGGTCACACCGATGAGGGAACCGATGATGGCCAGAAAATCACGACGCGGTAACTTTAAGGCGACGTCCATAGTCTTTAAATGGGAGTTCTTGTTCGCGGATGACCCCATCCTGATTCATATGAAGATAACAAAATTGTCCGTAAGTATTGGAAAGGCCTAACTGAAGGCCGGCGGTCACCCGGGAATTTCCTGAGCCGACTTCGGCGTAAGTATATTCAAAACCTCCAGGTATATGGATGCCTCTTCGATCTTCTTTTCCACTGAAAGGATTGATGAGCGGTTCTCCTCTGGACTCAACTAATCCTTCAATGCGGGTATGGGCGCGGCGGGCTTCAATATCAATTTCCATCGTGATCGGCGCATAAAGCGTTTCTAAGGCTTTGGAGACAGTGCTATTAAAAACATAAAAATGCGTGGTACCAGGGGCCGTTGATTCTCCGTGGGCAATCTTTCTTATGGCCTCGCGCTGCTTCTTATCAGCCCGTTCATCGATGATGAACTGTGACCGACCGTTGCCATTCGCGATTTCTCCCGGCCATTGAAAAATACCTACAAAGCAAAGCCCATCTAATTTGGTGTCATTAAAATACCCTTCTTCAATCAATACGTTTCCAATGGCTTCACAAAATCCGTTGGTTGAGGGTGAATTAAACTGGCAGGGACAACCGTAAGCACAGTTACAATTGGTAAATTCTTTGCCACGTAACATCCATTTGTCTTGCATATGTTCCTCCCGTCATTTTTCCTCCCGCCACAAACTATGGAGGGCCGAGGCTCGCCAATTTCATTAAAATTGGCGGCCTATCATTTTTTTATTTAAGGTTATCCTTTCGCCAAACAGCCGCCAAGACACTGGCAATCAGCGAGTGAAAGACACTTGAAATCGCACAAGGAATAGCCACCAAGGGGTTGGTGGGAAAATTCTCTTTAGCAAGCACAACGCCCAACCCGGAATTCTGCATCCCCACCTCGATTGAGATCGTGCGTGATTCGATTTTTTGTCGACAGACAATTTGTGCAAAAACATATCCTAACAAAAATCCGCAACTATGCAGCGAAAACACTGCCGCAATGAGCCGCCAGCCGGCCTTGATGATTTCTTCGCGCCCTGAGCCAACAATACTCGCCACAATCAATGTAATAAAAATAACCGCCACCAACGGCGCCCACGGCAAAAATCTTTCGGTGGTTTTCTTCATATAGCGATTCATCAAAACGCCTATAATAATCGGTACAATCACCACCCGCAAAGTGCTTAACAATAGCCCCCACGCATCCACCTCAATGCGACTTCCTGCCAGCCAAGCGGTTAAGAAAGGTGTCATCACCACCGCCAAAATCGTTGAACAGGCGGTCATGGTGACCGAAAGCGCCACATCCACACGCGCTAAATAGGAAATCACATTTGAGGCTGTGCCTCCTGGACAAGAGGCCACTAAGACAAGTCCGACAGCCAACGGATTAGGAAGGTTAAAAACATAACCCAAACTCCATCCCAAAAACGGCATCACGGTATATTGCAACACCACTCCCAACAGAACCAATCGTGGTATCCGAAACACGCGCTGAAAATCTTCGATGCGCAGGGTAATGCCCATCCCCAGCATAATGATCCCTAAACCCCAGGTAATCAGCTGCCCGCTAAACCATGTAAATAACGGAGGATAAATAAGAGAAAGAACACTCGCACTCAAAACCCATAGAGGAAAGGCGTTGGTGAGCTTGACTAAGATTGAATGAGGCATAAATAAATTAAGCGAACAAGTGACCAGTAACCAGATACCAGTTTAGATTCTAATCTGGTTACAGGTTACGGGTCGCTGGTCACTTTCTTATGCTACCACCTTGAACACCTTATCATTCTCATGAACGTGGCCTGTCACTTTGACCCCCACCGAATCTCCTTTTTTCGCCTCTTTGACAGACGCGTGCTCTATCTGCATCGAGTCGATGGTTTGGGTGAAGTCATCGTGCGCGCCCTTGATGTGGATCGTATCGCCTACTTTTAGAGCGTCCTGCAGTTCAATGATACCCACCGAAATTTTGTTGTAAAAATGACTGATGGTTCCAATTTCTTTTTCTTGCATCTCCTCCTCCTTTTAATAAAATTCCAACAAAACTGTTTAAACTTTTATTTTCGCAAGACCTAAACGACCGCGCGTTGTCATGATCATAGACCCAGCGGCCATGCCTAAGGCCATCATAAAAACAAACATAAAATCACTTCGTGACATGATGGCGGTAAAGAGCCTTGAGAGACTTGCATCCACCACATTCATCAAGGCATGGACAAAGGCCACCACAAGCAAACTTCCATGGGTCGTATTATAAAACCAAGTTAGTATAATTGACAAGCTAATAATACTGACCATAAAATACCAAAGCTCCTGAGCATTGAACCCTCGAATCGTAACGATCGGTAAATGGCTTAATCCCCACAAAAGGCCAACCCAGAAACTGGTTAATAAAGGATGATATTTCTCCTGCAAACGTGCTTGGGCAAAACCACGCCAACCTGCTTCACCACCGACACTTTCCGTTGTCAAGGCCAGCAAAAAGCGAATCAATAAAACCAAAGGCAAATACGGAAGTTGCGTAAATTGAAGCTCGCCTCCTCTTAGTCCTTGAAAAACGGTGGCGGCCACACTACTGGCCAGCGGCAAAATAATCGCCCAACTCCAAATTCGAAAACCAACCTTCCATTTCAGAAATCCGGCAAAAAGTTTTTTAACGGCCTTCCAGCCTTCAGTTTGCCAAAGCACAAAAAGGCAAACCATATTGGGGATCCAATTAATCAATGTCTGTCGTGTTCGAAAGGTCGCCACAGGATGACCTTCAACACGCCACGTCCATTCGCCAAACGTTGGGAATAGCCCTGAAACATTGGCAGCCATACTCAACCAAATCAACAAAAATGTCAAAATAAAGAAAAACGTTAACGGAAATCTCTTGATCATCCTCTTTTATCTAAAACTTTAAAATGACATTCTTTAGACCATGAACAACTTCGGCCATGCGCTCGTAATCGAGGGTTTCGGGTAAATCTGTTGGACGATGATAATGGTGACTACGCAGGAAGGCCGTATCTGTGACCATCACCGCGGGAAAACCTTCTTTCCAAAAAGACCAATGGTCCGAGTAATTGACACCGGGAATAAAACTCGGTGCAATGAGTGATTCCATCGGAAAATCAGTGGCGTGTTTGAAATGTTTGACGATTTGATCCACGAATCTATATGAGGGATAATTTCCAACAACCACAATAAAATTGGCGCGATTGGGATAAAACGGCCCTAACAGCGGCAGATACCTTTGTGAAAATGGCTTATGGACATAATACCCCAACATTTCTAAGATGATCGCCCCCTTGATCTTTTCGCCTTTTTCTCTTAACTGTCGGGTATAGACACGGCTACCCATATCGTTTGTCATAAAAAATGGCGGCTCCTCATTGACAAACGCAATGAATCGCATATTAAAAGAAAGTTCTTTATCTTTCAATAATCGTGCTAGTTCGAGGAGCGCGGCTATGCCACTCGCGTTGTCATCCGCTCCGGGATTAAAACAAGTATCGTAATGTGCGCCAATGATAACGATTTCCTTGCCCTCGCGATGTTCCGGTCTCTCGGCCACGATATTCTGGAAAATCCTTCCCTGTAGCGTATAGTCGATAGCGGTAACGTCGTATCCTAACTCTTTAAATTTTTGCGAAATATACGCCGCGGCCTTGTTCAGATTGTCATAACTGGCAAAATTGCGGTTGCCAATGTCTTGAGCCAAGACACGCACAATCTCTTGTAAATTTTTCAGACTATTTTTTTCTTCGTTGGATAGATTTGGTTTATATCGCTTCGCCGGCCGCCAACCGATGGTGGTTAATTGGATGAGAATAAAAATGATGAGGATTTGCAGAATGAACTTCATGAAGTAATGGGGACACATACCGTAACCTTAATTCAAAACATTTGTACTATCAGAACTTTAAGAAATAAGGTTATGGTATGTGTCCCAGATTTCCTTCAAAACATTCTACGAAAAGGTCAGTCCCTATGGAGGGCCTGTCTCCTTTTCTGAACTATGTTTGAATTTAAGCTCTCCGCTTTCATCGAAAGTTTTGCGGCTGACCCTTGTCCCATTTTGATAAACTTCCTGATATTCCATAACCCCGTTCTTGTAATAACCATTTTCTATACCGTGCTTTATGCCATCTTGATACGTGATCTCAAAGTAAGGAGTGCCGAATTCATCATAGGCCTTAAACACGCCGTGCAATAATCCGTCTTTAAAATATTTTTCTAGATGGAGGGTTCCATCCTCATAATAGGTCCGGTAGACACCGTCCATTTTACCATTTTTATAGGTGACCTCTTTTTTAACTGTGCCATTGGGATAAAAGAATTTGTGGGAACCGTCGGACGTATCCTCCGGCTCCTCTTCTTTGACGTCTTTGGCTATTGTGCTTTGAAGTTTTCCGCGGACCTTCTCGGAGGGACTGGTGACAACATTAGGACTGCCGTGGTCTTCTTCGCCCGGTATCTGCCCCGAATATTTGCTTATGGCTGTCTTCACAGCCCTATAGACATCTATGCGTTTAGATCCTTTATAATAATCTTTAGCAACCAATTGACTGACATACGCCTCCATTCTAGATTTTGTGGCTTTATCCGCATAGACAACCCACCAAACAATAAACGCCAAGGCTAAACTTCCTACCATAAAAGCAACCACAAGAATATTTGTAATGATATCGATATTGGCTTCAACAAACTTTCGTAAATGAGGCAGGATAAATTCTTTGAGGGGGCTGACAAAAACAACAACATAAAGACAGATGCCCAAGGCAAGAATATTTAAAGTACGATAGAGCCGAAATGTTTTTTTTTCGTTGATAGTCATCAAATTTGCCCGGAATTTTTCCGGGGACGTGTAACGTAACCCTAACTCATTCCTGTCTGCCGACAGGCAGGCGGGTCTCGTTACACCTCACCGGCAGTCATCTTTTAATACCTCCCCCCGTTTCTGCTCTGAATTCTTGAAAATGTCCCTCTTCGTCATAGAGTCGATCTATGGTCGTTTGAGCACCGTTCTCATACCACAACACTTTCCGCTCTCGTTTCAACTGCCCGTCAGGATAGTAATCCAGGGTCCGGATAGTTCCCGATTCTCCATCCGTTATCCTTTCTTCAAAAGAACTGCCAGAGTCGGTGGTCTGTACATAACTCCACGATGTAATCGCGTTGCTGTCATCCGTCACTACTTTAATATAGCTACGGCCCTTGGGTGTCTTGTATATGCCTAAATGCCATTCGTGCTCACCTACTCTTTCAGATGGCTTTTCCTTTTCAATAGTCGAAGAACGGTAGAGATGGTTAAAATTACGCAAGCTAATGTAAACGTCCCACAAATTCCGGGCTGTTTCCAGGGAATCCAATTTAACTTTTTGCTTTACAACCATTTTTCCAAAATCAAGACCTTCGACTTGGCCTTGCTTGTCTTGGACAATCATTCTGCCTGGATTCAATGACAATAGGTGTCCTGTCACAAAAGGAGAGTCAAAATTTTTTAGACGGACATAATAAATCCTGATATCTGGAAAAAGTGCAGAGAATTTTTCAGATTGAAGCTGATAGATAGGGTAATGAACTTGAATGAAACCATATATGCCCCATTTTTGCAGGCTGCGGACATACTGCGCAAGAGCTTGGTTACGGTTTAAGTCGTCCCTGGCAACGGCTTTAGAATTTTCTGGAGGTGGCGCACTAAACGTTGGAGTGAGTAAAGTATTCGTGAATAATGCGCTGATGAGTAATCCGATTCCGATCACTAACGACGCAATGATAGCTCTCAGGGTGGAAAATTTATGAATACTTTTAAGCCGAAAATTATGATCACCGCATGTCATACCAGGACAATGCTTTGCCATAAGCCAGGCAAAACATAAAGAATACCAATGGAAAGTTAGTAGGCACAAATATTGAACGTGCCCTTGAATCCGCCTTTTCCTCTAAACATTATCACAAAAAGATGCACAAAGGGCGTTATAAGCAGAATTATTAATAGGGGGAAAAGTAAGAATAATAAGCCGACTACATGTGCCGGTGGGAAACCTTGATTAAAGAAAATGGCATAAATTCTTTTGAAGGCAAGGTATCCTCCCATGACCAAGATAGTCCAGAAAATCATAAATAAAAAAGGCGAGCCCAGTGACCCCGGGACAGCAATGGAATCAAAAAAGGCCTTCGGCTGGATTAAGACCGTTTTTATGGTCTCAAGGAACGCCCGAAGATTACCCAGCTCTTGGCGACGATCCCATGGATTGCTCATTCGTCTCCTCCTTCTGTTCCCTGGTCACCCTGAACAGCTCGAAAATCGTTTATTCAACCGGCCCTGATCTGTACATTAAAAAACCTGGGGACACATCACCGTCCCCGTTGGTCAGCAAAAGCAAGCAAAAGCAAGCAAAAGGGTCAGTCCCTATTGAGGGCCTGTCCCCTTCTCTTCTCCAATGATCATAATTTTGCCTCTTTCTCATCTTAACTTAACCGAGCAATGGGGGCATGAATCTCCATATATCTTTTGGCCGAGACATTTGTTGCACCAGGGACAGCGCCAAATTCGAAAAACCAGAATAGAATACATGATCAAGACCGAGAAGAAGACCATAAAAAAGCTATAGAGTTCATCACCCTTTAAATTATTCAGGTCCTTGTTGTAAAGAACAATGGCAAAAAATGCGACCATGATTCCAACCAGCATATTTCGCATCTTCTGCTTCTCCTTAAAAGCCGTCTTGATCTCTTCTTTCTGTGGTTCCGTAAGTATCGGTACTGGTGATTTGGCCCCCCATTTTATACCCAAAAAATTTAACGTTAAACCGAACACTATGGTGATACCCAAAAAAACCATCAGGTTAGTGTATTTCTTTATCGATTGCAGCCATTGCGCTGGATAAGAGCTCTTGTCATGAGGATTAAACTGCACATACCGTCTATAGTCAGCACTGGCCTTGACTAAGTCGCCTTTTTTCAGATAAGCGGCAGCGCGATTCATGAGGGCATTGGCATAATGGGGCTCGAGTTCAATGGCCCTAGAATAATCGCTCACCGACTTATCATACTCACCCATCTCATAATACATGAGCCCGCGGTTGTAATACGTAGAGGCGTGGTTGGGTGCCAAGTCAATGGCTTTTGCAAATTCTCGCTCGGCCTGGTCGTAATTTTTCATGCGGATATTCACGGTGCCACGGTGCTTATAGGCCAAATAATTGTTGGAGTCTAGCTCAAGGGCCTGATCGTAAAGACTTAAAGCCTCATCATATTTGCCCTCGTTCTCGAGCACCCAACCACGGTCCACGAGCGCTTTGGATTCCCCATCAATCGGCTGGGCGAATGCGACGGGCACCATGAAAAAATAATACAAAATAGCGATAAGTGCTTTTTTCATCACAAAAATTTCAATGGGGCGACTGGTAATCTCTTTCAACGTTTTTCAAAGATTAAACCTGAGGACACATCACCGTCCCCGTTGGTCAAGATAATCATTAATAACCCGATTGTGGTCAAAGGCATACTTAAGTTTTGTCAACTCCCCGTATTTGACTACCTTTAACCCCTTGGCGTCGTCGCCGGATTTATTTATACGCCACGGCCGCGCTACAGGGGCCGGCCAGATGTAAAAGTTCGAACCGCGTAAACCCGGCCTCTTGGCACCAGCTCTTGTATTCGGCAAAGGTAAAATCGAACGCATCGCCGAACTCGATCAGCATATTAAGCGACATGAGCAGGCCGAAGGTATTCTGCCGGCGAGCATCGTCGATGATGTTCTCCACTGCCACCAGCGCCCCTCCTTTGGGCAAGGCATCGTAGGCGAGTTTGATCAGGTGTTTTTTGTTCGGCAGATTCCAGTCGTGCAGAATCATACCCATCGTAATCACATCGGCTTTCGGCAAAGGTTCTTTGAAAAAATCACCCGAAACGGCCTTGATGCGGTTGCTTAAATTCGCCTTGGCGATATATTTTTGGGCGATCGGCTCGATCTTAGAGAGATCAAAGCTGATGCAGTTAAGCTGCGGAAATTTTTGGGCCACGATGATGGAAAGGATCCCGGTCGCGCCCCCGACGTCGCACAGCGTCTTGTATTTGGAAAAATCAAACTTCTCGGCCAGGGCCTCAAAATTGCCGCGCGAGATACCGGTCATCGCTCCCATGAACTGCTCCAGCCGCGGCAGGTCGTCATACAATTCCTCGAACATCGGTTTTTTGCTGTGCTTGATCTCATTTTGCGGCTTGCCGGTGCGCAGGGCATCGGGCAGGTCGTTCCAAAACCGGTAAAGACGCTGGCTCGCCATCTCCAGAATACCGCCGATGTATTGCGGTCTATGTTTATCCAAAAATAACCCGGTCTCGGCGGTGTTGGCATACTTGGCGCTCACCCCATTGCCCTCGCGCGCCAGAAGGCCCATGGAGACCAGCGTGTCAAAAAAATCATAAATACCGCGCTCATGCAGTTTAAGCGCCTTGCCTAATTCCTGGCCGGTCATTTTTTTGTCACCCAGGGCGGTAAAGACATTCATTTCGACCGCTGCTAAAAGGACCCGGGAGGCCCAGAATCCAAAACCTACTTCCAAAATTTTGGCCGGTGTGATTTGTGTTTGTTCAGTCATCTGCGGCATATAAAACTCCTTTCCGTATCAAGGGATCTGTCCCTTTTTAGGGTCAATTCACCAGACGTATGCACAATGTGAACCGCTCTCGCGGCTCCCGTGTGACGTTGTCACTTTGTATCTTTGTGTCTTTTAAAAAGGACGCTGTTCCGTTTTTCCGTTTTTATCTGACTACTTACCTCTGTCTTTAATATACCCGGTTAGGCAACTTTTTGAATCTCCTTAACTAAATAATCGCGGATTTTCTGCCTAGCATCATAGAAACCGGCTAAAATACCACCTAGCTGATTTAATGTAAAGAATTTATTTTTATCATCAAACGTTTTCAGATTTTCTTTCATAATAATTAAATCAAAATTGTGTGGGGCATTTGTAACGTCTATTGCAATATATGCCGAACCTTCGTGGAGCAAAAAATTTCTATGTTTATCAAGATCCTCAAACCATTCAATATTTGACTTACTACTTTTTAAAATTTTTCTAATTTCTTTTCCCATATCTTTTTGTTTGAATTTTTTACCTATCAAAGGATATATTAAAGCTGTAAATTTTCTTATTAGTTCGCAACAGGCGTTGAGTTCAAAAAGTAATGCATCAATATCTGCTATAAGGCCAAATTTATCATATATATTCATTGGGAATGCATAACCGCGCTTATTCTTAGATGATTTGAATCTTTTAATATCAACTTCATTTAAGTAGCTCTTATATAAGTCATTCGCAGTCTTGCAAATCCTACGGAGTATTGGCTCAAGCATATCCAACCTTATCGCAATAGCTAAGCCTTTTTGACTTAACGGCTCGGGAATTTTAAAATTTTTATCATTTAAAGCAGCCCATATTCTTTTAACCCATGGATCGCCTCCAATATAATCGATATGCACCCATTCTTTAATTGACATATCTATTTCTTACTCTTTAGGTAATCCTTGATAACTTTGTTATGGTCGAAGGCGTATTTTAATTTTGTTAACTCCCCATATTTTACCACTTTGAGCCCCTTCGCATCGTCGCCGGACTTGGGGGTGCCCACACCTTTGGCGGTAAAGACCACCGTCACGGTCTGAAACCGCGGGTCGCGGCCGGACGCGGAATAGGTATGAAACTGCTTTAGATCTTTGAGCTCGAGATTGGTCTCTTCTTTGGCCTCGCGCACCGCGCATTCCTCCACACTCTCGCCGTAATCCAAAAACCCGCCGGGCAGCGCCCAGCCGTAGGGCGGGTTGGAACGTTCAATCAAAACTATGCCCTCGGGCCGTTCAATAATGATATCTACCGTCACATACGGCCCCTTGCCCAAATCTTCAACGATGTGCTCGATATAAGCGTTCACTTCTTTGTCGAAGACCTTGAACGCCTTATCGTCGTAAAGGCAGAAAATAATTTCGCGTAAACTCGTCTGAGGTGAGGTGTGGCGCAAAAATTTCAAGACTTCCTGCGACATGATCTTGGCCGCGCCAACCAAAGGAAACCCGCCCACCCCGCAGCCCAAGGCCGGAAATGCAATGGATTTAATTTTCAATTCATCGGCACACTGTAAAGCACTCGCACACGCAGCGCGGATCTTGTGTTCATCCGTCTTAAAATCCATGCCCATAGTCGCGGCGTGAATGACGTATTTGGTTTTCAGCTTGCCGGCTTTCGTCGCCACCGAAGCCCCGATATCAATGGGGCCTTTTTTGACCGCTTCATCTTCAATGGATTGCCCACCTTTTTTGCGGATAACCCCCGCCACGCCCCCACCCATCAATAATTTATTGTTGGCGGCATTGACAATGGCGTCGACGGTTAAATTCGTAATGTCATCTTGAATAATAGAAATAGTAGTATTCTTAATAATCATACTGTATAGTTAAGTCAAAGGGTTAGGGTAAAGAAGCCGGTATGGAAAATTAGGTTAGGGTTAGGTCCAGTACATAACCCTAACCTTTAAACCAAACTGGCATCTTTACCTTAACCCTAACCATTTTTCGCTATTTTACGCGCCAATTCCAACGCCTCTTCTTTGGTTGTTATCTTCCCCAACACTTGATTTTCTTCCACTTCCCGCAGGATTTTCGCAAACAAAGGTGAAGGCGTCAATTTCAATTTTTTGATAAGGTCGTGACCGTTAATCAAGCGCACAAACGGTTTCTCTTTTTTCTTTTCGAAATAGCGCTGTAAGAGCATCATACAAATCTTCTCATGATGCTTTTGGTCTTTTTCAGTGGTCAAAGGCCCGCGAGTCGCCCGCTGGTCAGCCAATGATAAAAGAAGGACACTGGCCGCCTCCTCTTTAGCATCACGGAAAAAACGAAAAATCGCGCGCTCGCTCGGCTGTTTAAAATCGCCTAAATATCCCGGCCGCAGATGCCATAAGACCATATCTTCCAACGCAAAGCGTTCGTGAGTCGAAAATTTCAACTGTTTGGCAATATGTCGCACAATGGCACGGCCTACATGCTCATGGCCGTGGAAGGAAATACGACCGTCCTCGTCTTTTTTGCGCGTTTCAGGCTTTCCAATATCATGCAGAAGCGCCGCCAATTTCAACAATGCCCGTCGGGTATGTGTGGAAGCTATCTCTTCGTCTAAATATTCATTCACATCTGTATCGTCCTTTAATTCTTCAAGCAGTTTTTCGAGTTCTACAACCGTCTGCAATGAATGCGGCCAGACATCCAAATGATGATATCCTCCTTGCTTGACGTTATACATAACCGTGATTTGCGGAATAACTTTAACCAAAAGATCCGTTTTATCCATTTCCTTCAATGTTACAGCGGCCCGCTCAGAGGCCAAGATCTTAAACAATTCCTCGCGCACACGTTCCATCGAAACCGATGGTAACAGCTCTTTATCCTTTTTAATTTTAGCAAGCGTTTTATTCTCGATGCGAAAATCCAACATGGCCCGCAAACTAAACGCCCGCAAAAGACGTAAAGGATCTTCTTTAAAACATTTGGCGGAAACCATCCGAATTCTTTTCGTCTTTAAATCCTTCAGGCTACCTTTAAGATCGATCAATATTTGATTTAAATCCCTTTTGTCATCAAACGTTCTTAAGTCAACCGCTAAGGTATTAACCGTAAAATCCCGATGGGCTAAATCGCCTTTGAGGCCTTTGGCCCGAAAATCCGCAAAATCAAAAATATGGATCGCGTTATGATATTTTTTTACAACACGAGCACAACCGTGCTCTTCATCTAAAAGCACAAAGGCACCCCTAATCTTTTTGGAGAACTGACGCGCCATTGGGATAGACCCCTTTTCGATGGCAAAATCAAAATCCAAACAAGGACGATTTAAGAAAAAATCACGTAAAAAGCCGCCGACAAGATAAGCCTTTACCTTCTTGTGCTTGGCTAATTCTTGGATGGTTTTGATATGAGGATATTGGGTTAGAAACGACATATAAGTCACATGTCACACGTCACAGGTCACACGTAAAAAAAATGAGAACTTGTGACATGTGACTTGTGACCTGTGACTTTTTCTTTACTGTTTCAAAAACGCTGTTTTCCTCAAGACGTCTTCTTCAACGAAAATATCGGCACCGGTACGAACAGCCAGAGCTATACCATCAGAAGGGCGACAATCCACAATCTTGGCCTTACCGTCCTTGATTTTAAGAAACAGCTTGGCATGAAAGGTGTTATCGACCAATTTATCAATGACCAATTTTTCCAATTGGGCATCTAAATTTCCAATGACCGAGACTAATAAATCATGCGTCATGGGTCGTGGGACCTCAAAGCCGGAGAGTTTCATCTTGATACTCGAGGCCTCTAAAAAACCGATGACAATCGGAAATTGTCGTTCCCCAGCTTTCTCTTTCAAAACAATCACTTGGTCTTGCCGCTTCTCATCAATGATGATTTTACTTAATTCGACTTGTACCTCCATACACCACCTCTACATTGTTAGTTTAAGTTTACCCCGTAGAAAAAATTTCCTTATGGGGTTGACCGTACTCGGGTTGGTTTGATATTTATTTTTTCTTTATCCAAAATATATTTGAGTTCCGTCATGAATTGATTCACGTCGCGAAACTGTCGATACACCGAGGCAAAACGCACATACGCCACCTCATCAATGGCCGCTAATTTTTCCATGATCATTTCGCCAATCACACTGGACTGAACCTCGCGGTCAAACTGACGCTGAATGGCCCGCTCTACTTCACTCGTGATGTCTTCGATCTTATCAATACTCACGGGCCGTTTTTCACAGGCCTTGACCATACCCGAAACGATTTTGGTACGATCAAAGGGTTGCCGACGTCCATCCTTTTTGACGACCATGATTGGCATCTGCTCCACATATTCATAGGTCGTGAATCTTTTTTCGCACTTCAAACATTCCCGACGACGGCGAATGGAGCTCCCATCACTGTTCAAACGCGAATCAATGACCTTGGTTTCCTTATAACCGCACGTGGGACACTTCACAAGAAACTCCAAATTACAAGATACAAATTACAAACAATAAACAAATTCCAAAATCTATTTGTCCCTTGTACCTTGGAATTGTTTGTTCATTGTAATTTGTTTTTTTATAAGTTTTCATATATCGGAAACCTTTTCGTCAACTGCGCGACATCCTCGCGCACCTTGGCTAAAGTTTTCTCATCATCCCGATGCATAATTGCTTCCTCTATCCAGCGTGCAATCTCTTCCATCTCTTTCTCTTTCATACCCCGCGTGGTGACAGCCGGGGTCCCTATACGAATTCCACTCGCTATCATCGGCGGCGCCGGATCAAAAGGAATAAGATTCTTATTGACGGTGATATGCACTTGGTCTAATACATTCTGCGTATCTTTTCCGGAAATATTTTTCGGTCTCAAATCGACCATAAACATGTGGTTATCCGTACCACCAGCCACAATACGAAATCCGCGTTTGGCCAAGGCCTCGGACAACGCCTTGGAATTTTTGACGATCTGTCGTTGATAGTCCTGAAATTCATCGGTCAAGGCCTCTTGAAGGGCCACAGCCTTGGCCGCAATCACATGCATCAGAGGTCCGCCCTGAATCCCCGGAAAAATCATCGAATTGATTTTTTTCGCGAAGGCCTCGCGACAGAGAATCATGCCGCCACGTGGCCCACGCAAGGTTTTGTGGGTTGTCGTCGTAATAAACTCGGCATATGGCACGGGACTAGGATGTAGACCAGCCGCCACCAGTCCGGCAATATGTGCCATATCGACGAATAGAACAGCACCGACGGCGTCGCAAATTTCCCGAAATTTTTTAAAATCAATTATACGTGAATAGGCGGAAGCACCCGCTAAAATCATTTTGGGTTTATGCTCCTTGGCTAATGACAAAACCTCATCGTAATCAATCATCTCAGTTTGCGGATTCACTTTATACGAAACGATATGATAAGTGCGGCCGGAAAAATTGATTTTATGTCCGTGCGTTAAATGTCCACCGCACGCTAAATCCATCGCTAACACCGTATCGCCATTATTGAGCGCCGCGTAATAGACCGCCATGTTGGCCTGGGAGCCAGAATGTGGCTGAACATTGACATGATCCGCCCCAAAAAGTTGCTTAGCACGGTCAATAGCCAATTGCTCAACGAGATCCACATATTCGCAACCACCATAATAACGAACGGAGGGGTAGCCTTCGGCGTATTTGTTGGTCATGACACAGCCTTGCGCTTCTAGAACCGCTTCAGATACAATGTTCTCAGAGGCAATCAATTCTACATTGTTCTGCTGGCGTTTGATTTCATTCTGAATCGCCTCGTAGACTTCGGGATCGATATTCTTCAAATTAGACATGGTGTAGTCCTTTATCAAATTCCAAGTAACAATCACCAAACACCAAAAAAGTATCAAGTTCCAAATCCCAAATTCCAAAATTTTGGAGTTTGCCTGCCTGTCGGCAGACAGGGTTATTGGTACTTGGTGCTTCCTTTACAATGTTTTCTTTCAATTCTTTTGATTTGTTTGACTCGACGCAAATGTCGGCCACCTTGGAACTTCGTCGTCAACCATGTTTGAATGATCTTTTGAAAATTTCTTGGAGAAACAAACTTTGCTCCTAACACCAAAATATTAGTGTCATTATGTTCGCGGGAAAGAACAGCCGCGCGATGATTGTAACATAACGCCGCATAGGCTCCAGGAACCTTATTCGCCGCAATCGTGTTGCCAATGCCGGTCATACAAATAAGGATCCCACGCGAACCCTTGGTCATCGTGACCCGCCTAGCCACTTTGTAGGAAATTTCAGGATAATCACTGCTCACAGTATCCTGATAAGTTCCTACATCAATAACACGATGTCCTTTCTTTTTAAGAAACCGAACAATCCTCTCTTTCAATTTAAACCCACGATGATCCGCACCGATGAAAATTTTCATATATTGTAATCCTTATTTAAGATAAGTGACAAGGTCACAAAGTCACAATGTCACAAGTAAAATCTTTTACATGTGACGTGTGACCTGTGACTTGTGACTTTAGATCAGTTTCACCAACTTCGTTAACGCATCTTTAATTGTTAACAACGCTTCTTCATATGCTTCCGGTGGTTTACCAATAGGATCAGGAATATCCAAATTCACTCCCAAATCAGACGATATATTAGCAAACTCCCGCAAAAGATAAACTCTTTTTTCAACCGAGGGGACCCAATCCAAGACCTGTTGGCGATGGGCCTTGGTCATCGCCAAAATCAAATCCGCTTTTTTCAAGAGAATCGTATGCAAGGGTTGAGAAACATGTGCACTGGCATCCACCCCCTCTCGTCGTAGGGCGCTAATAGTCTCTGAGCTAGCCGAAGAACGAATATAAACTCCGGTTCCCGCTGACACAATCTCCAGATCGTTTCTCTCCTTTACCATCTTCTTTAAAAGATACTCGGCCATCACTGAGCGACAACTGTTACCGGTACAGACAAACAAGATCGTTTTTGTCTGTGTTACTTTATCGACATCTTTTTGGCTAATCGCCCCATCCCGAATGACTGTCGGTTTCTCACGCGTAAAATCCACGACCGAGGAACCTTGGCCATACTGTGCCTCCCCACCGTCGATAGCTACCTCCACTGATCCATCCAAAGCCGCCAAGGCTTCCCGACATGTCTTCGGAGGGGAATGCCCTTCAATATTAGCCGAAGGAGCCGCCAAAGTACAATGGGCTTCTTGGACCAATTTCAAGGCAATCGCATGATCAGGCATGCGGATGCCAATCGTTTTATCATCTGTCATGGCCGGAACGATCACCGTCAATGGCCCCGGCCAATATCGATCGATGAGTTTATAAACACGCGGATCGATCGTTGAAGAATAATTAGCAATCAATCCTTTTTGAGCGACCAGAATAGAAAATGGTTTGTCGGGCGAACGCCTTTTGACTTCACGCAGACGAGTCATGGCTTTGGGATTATTGAAATCGGCGGCAATGCCATAGACCGTCTCGGTCGGGAATATCACCAATCCGCCTTGACGCAAAATCTTCGCACAATAAGCAATCTTGTCGTCCTCTGGGAATTGCGGATGGACTGTAATAACTTCTGTTTTCAATCCTAGGTACCTTGCTTTGCTGGCGGTGGTAAATTAAGCAAAGCGCGTCGAACCATTAAGTTTCAATGGATTGTTCGAGAACTTTCTTGCGCTGGTCGTCGTGAAATTTTTCTAATTTTTCCTGCAACGTCTTATCAGACACAGCTAAAATGCGTATCGCCAAGAGGCCAGCATTTTTAGCACCGCTTTTACCGATAGCAACAGCACCGACTGGCACGCCCGGTGGCATCTGAACCGTCGAGAGCAGTGAATCAATCCCGTTCACAACCGAGTCGATAGGAACCCCGATTACAGGTAATGTTGTATGGGCGGCTACCACGCCAGCTAAGGCAGCAGACCCTCCTGCGCCACAGATAACTATTTTGACTCCACGTGATTTTAATTCTTCAGCGTATTTCGACGTCTCCTTGGGCGTACGATGGGCCGAAAGGACCTTAGCCTCATAAGTGACGCCAAATTCCTTTAAAATCTTTGCGGCTTCCTCCATAGTCGGCCAATCCGATTTACTGCCCATCATGATGGCTACGAGTGGTTTGGTCATATAAAAAATCCTAAAGTTTTAAGTTTTAAGTTATAAGTTTTAAACGGTTATAAGATGCAAGTTTCAAGTTTTTACTTACAACTTTAAACTTACAACTTATAACTATTTTTCTACCTAAACCCTGCGGCTTGGGATTTATGACTTGCAAGTTGTAATGCTTTCGCCCCGATATCTCGTCGAAAGAAACAATGGTCAAATTTAATCTTCTCTACCGCTTCATAGGTCCTTGTGATGGCCTTCTCAAGACCAGTCCCCAAGGCTGTTACGCCTAAGACGCGTCCGCCCGCGGTTAAAAATTTTCCCCCTTCTTTTTTGGTACCGGCATGAAAAATAATGGTATCGGCATTATCCTCGAAAGACTCAAGTCCAGAAATAACCTCACCTGTTGTATATTTCCCCGGATAGCCACCTGAGCTCAACACCACACAGACACAGCTTCTGCGATCCCAGCGTAATTTCATTTCCTCCAAACGCCCTGCACAGCTGGCCAGTAAAACCGGCACTAGATCGTCTTTCAATCGTGGTAAAATCACTTGAGCCTCGGGATCGCCAAAGCGAACATTAAACTCCAAGACCTTTGGCCCATCCAGCGTCATCATCAACCCTACATAAAGAACCCCTTTAAAGGGAAAACCTTCCTTCTTCATGCCACGAATCGTTGGCTCAATGATACGCACTTCTATCCTCTTTAATAAATCATCGTTTATCACTGGCGTTGGGGAATAGGCGCCCATACCGCCTGTATTCGGTCCCTTATCATCATCAAAAATGCGTTTATGATCCTGAGCGCTGGACAACACACAATAGTTTTCTCCATCGCTGATAATCAGAATCGTGGCCTCTTCGCCTACCAAGCATTCCTCGACCACTATTTTGTTTCCAGCTTCCTTAAAAATCTTCTGGACCATAATTTGATCGATGGCTTCGGTGGCCTCCTTTAAACTCTCACACACAAAAACACCTTTACCGCCGGCCAGGCCATCGGCTTTGACCACCAAGGGAAACTGGGCCTTGCTTAAAAAAGCCTTGGCCTCCTCGGCATTTTCAAAAATCTTAAAAACGGCCGTTGGGATATTACGACGGTGCATAAACTCCTTGGCAAAGGCTTTGCTCCCTTCTAACTGGGCGGCCAGCCGGGTGGGGCCAAAAATCTGTAAGCCTGCCTTCTCAAATTCATCGATGATCCCAGTCACCAATGGCGCCTCTGGTCCCACAACCGTTAAATCAATCTTCTTTTCCTTGGCGAATTTCAACAGAGCCTGTATATCGGTTGGCTCAATCGTCACGCACTCGGCTATTTGTTCCATACCCCCATTGCCTGGAGCACAATAAATCTTTCTAACTAAAGGACTTTGTTTAATTTTCCAAGTTAAGGCGTGCTCACGCCCACCAGAACCAATGACAAGAACTTTCATAAAATACTCCTTAAAAATTAAACTCCAAACTCGAATTTCTAAATCCTAAACACATCCAAAATTCTAACCTCAAATGGTCAAAACAACGTTTTAAATTTTGAAATTCGAATTTAAAATTTGTTTAGGGTTTCGAGTTTCGAATTTAAGATTTATAAGATAATTTTTTTATTTCGCTCCTTGATCACTTCTCCTATCTCAAATGATTTTACCCCTTCTTTGGCCAAGAACAACTGAATCTTTGAAACATCTTTGGGGGCCACCACCAGCGCCATGCCAATCCCCATGTTAAAGGTACGAAACATCTCTGAAGTGTTTATTTTACCTTTTTTTTGGATGAATTGAAATATTTTCGGCACGAACCACGCCTGCCGATAAATCAAAAAAGCTTTTCCCTTTGGTAATATCTTGGTCAATTTTTCATAAAATGCCCCACCCGTGATATGGGCTATACCTTTTACATTCACTTTGGCAAGCAATTTCAACACCGGTTGAACATAAATCCGCGTCGGTTTTAGCAATTCATAAGCCAAACGTTTTTGTTCCCGCAGAGATAAAACCCGACGTACCAAAGAAAAACCATTCGCATGTAAACCACTCGAGGCAAGGCCTATCACGCGATCCCCTACCCGAATTGTTGAGCCATCAATCATTTTATTTTTTTCAACCACACCCACCGTAAAACCGGCCAGATCATAATCATCCCTTTTATAAAGACCTGGCATTTCAGCAGTCTCACCGCCAATCAAACTACATCCTGCCATTTGACAGCCTTTGGTGATGCCACGCATCACGTCATTGAGGATTTTTAAATCGATATGACCGCACGCGATATAATCTAAAAAGAATAAAGGCCTTGCGCCCACACACAGAATATCATTCACATTCATGGCCACCAAATCAATGCCCACGGTATCATGTTTGTTGACCACTTTTGCAATAAGAAGTTTTGTTCCTACACCATCGGTCGAAGAAACCAAAACCGGATTTTTATATTCCTTATTAAAGCCATAGAGCGCTCCAAATGATCCTTTACGCAAGATGACATCGGCCGTAAGCGTCTTTTGAGCTAATCGCTGAATTCCCTCAACGAAGACGTTAGCTTTTGCAATGTCAACGCCAGCGGATTTGTAGGTGGTTGGTTTCATTCTACTAAATTTTATAAGCCACATAGTCACACCGTCACAAAGTCACAAGTTGTTTTCAAATTCTTGCCTGTGACATGTGACCTTATGACTCTGTGACCTTACAATAGTTCCTCTCTCACATACCTCACACCATTCTCAAAAATCTTCGCACCATCTCCGTATTCACTGTTTTTGGGTAGACGCGTCCACTGCGGATGATGGATAAAAAGAAAATGGCGTTCGGGATGCGGCATCAACCCTAAAATTCGTCCCGTCCGATCGGTAATCCCAGCAATATCATCCACAGAACCATTAGGATTATCAGGATAACGAGGGGCGGCGCCATTTTCATTGCAATAACGAAAGGCAATTTGGCCATTATTCCTCAAATGCAATAATACCTCATTATCCTGCACAACAAATTTCCCTTCCCCATGCGCCACAGGAAGCGTAATCAAATTGGTTAATCCTTCGGTCCACACGCTCTGACCAAAAACACACAAATGAATCCAGCGGTCTTCGAACTTTCCAGAATCATTGTTCATGAGCGTGACTTTAGGGTTGCTATCCTGTGCCTTTATCTCTTCCCCCGTCAAGACACCGGGAAGAATTCCGGCCTTCACGAGGATTTGAAATCCATTACAAATGCCAATAATCAACTTTCCCTCACCAAGAAAACGACACAAATCCTCACCCAAACGCAAACGTAATTCATTGGCTAAGATTCGACCTGCTTCGATATCATCGCCATAAGAGAAACCACCAGGCAAGGCCAAAATATGATAATCCTTCAGGCTGACTTCTTTCTTAAAAAGTCGATTGATATGCACCAAATCCACCTGTGCACCAAAATGACGAAACGCAAAGACCGTCTCGCCATCACAATTGGTACCAGCGGTACGTAAGACTAAGACTTTGACTGATTGGGACATAATTTGATGTCAACATGTCACAAGACACAAGTCACAAGAAGAATTTGCGTGTGACCTGTGACATATGGCTTGTGACTTACTTTTTAACATCTACCATCTCAATGGTTTCTGCCACGCCTCTTTTAATTCCAACAAGGAAAGGTTGAGGCACTCTTCTTGGTTCAGACCAAGAACAATGAATTGCGGATTTTCCTGCACCCGCCCTATCAGACCAAAGGGTATCTCTTTAAGAAGTTTCTCAAACTGAGCCTGGTTTTCCCCATTAATCTCTACTATAAATCGCGAATTGGATTCAGAAAAAAGAATGATATCATTACGTTGTGATTTTCCCTCATAAGGCACAGTGTCTAACGAAACCTTGGTCCCCAACTCACCACTAAAGGCCATCTCCGCTAACGCCACCCCTAATCCTCCCTCAGAACAATCGTGCATGGCCCGAATTAATCCCTGTTCAACCGCTTTGGTTAAGGATTGAAAAATTCTTTTTCCTTCTTTAGTGTTAACATGCGGAACGCTTTGGCCTAATTGACCGTAAGTGTCCAAATAAATCGAGCCGCCTAATTCCTCAAAGGTCATGCCAACGATATAAATCAAATTTCCGGCTTCTTTAAAGTCCATAGAGACGCATTTGGTCACATCATCGATAATACCAATGGAGGAAATCAAAATAGTTCCCGAAATGGCTAACGATTTTTTATTTTCCGTATACTCATTGTTCAAACTGTCTTTGCCGGAAATAAAGGGAACACCGTATCCTAAGGCCGTTTTGAAACAACCCTCGGCAGCGCGAACTAAACTCCCTAAGCGATCACGTTTATCGGGATTGCCCCAACAAAAGTTATCCAAAATCGCGATACGATTCACATCTCCTCCAACAGCAATAATCTGACGAACCGCCTCGTCGATACAGGACGCTGCCATCCAAAACGGATCAATGAGTCCAAAACGGACATTAATGCCATTGGCCACCGCCACTCCTTTCTTAGAACCCAATTTGGGAGCCAATACCGCGGCATCCGAGGGGCCATCGTTATGCACACCCACCAATGGTTTAAGAATGGTCGAGCCTTGCACCTCATGGTCATACTGACGAATCACCCATTCTTTCGAACAAACATTGTAATGAGATAACACCTCCTTCAATTTTTGATTTAAGTCCACTTCTTGCGGAAGCCCTTCCTTCTCTATTTTGGGAGGCACCCACACCGCCTCTTGAATTGTCTTCGGAAGCCCTCCATGTAAAAATTTCATCGACAAATCACAGACCTGACAATCGCTATAAAAAAGTTCCAGTCGCTTCGTGCCAGTGAATTCACCGATAACCGTGGCCTCCACGTTTTCACTTTCACAAACAGCCAAGAATTGATTGATCTTCTGTGGGGGGACGGCCATCGCCATGCGCTCTTGCGATTCTGAAATCCAAATCTCTGTATAATTTAATCCATGATATTTCAAGGGGACCTTCTCTAAATCAACCCGAACGCCCAAATCTTTCCCCATCTCTCCCACCGCACTGGAAAAACCGCCGGCCCCGCAATCCGTGATCGCACAATAGAGTCCTTGATCACGTGCCTGCAACAGCACATCCATCATCTTTTTTTCTTGAATTGGGTTGCCGATCTGAACGGCACCGGAAGAAATGACCTCGGATTCCTTCGTGAGTTCGCCAGATGAGAAAGTGGCGCCATGAATCCCATCGCGTCCCGTACGGCCGCCCACTACCACAATCAAATCCCCCTTATGAACTGACTTTTTAACTTTATCTTTGGGAATTAAACCGACATTGCCGCAATACACCAAAGGATTCCCCACAAAATGCCGATCAAAAACAATTGCGCCATTCACGGTGGGGATTCCCATCTTATTACCGTAATCACGCACACC
>Ga0114945_10000312_pt1 | contig 31133 bp, 36 predicted proteins | sample OV2TP3_FD_87194 | JGI IMG/M metagenome (GOLD analysis project Ga0114945, IMG submission 87194) | Hot spring microbial communities from Beatty, Nevada to study Microbial Dark Matter (Phase II) - OV2 TP3 | ecosystem: Environmental > Aquatic > Thermal springs > Hot (42-90C) | place: USA: Beatty... | reverse complement strand
TGGGTGAGGCCTGTTTGCTCAATCCCTGGGCGGGACGGCGCAGAGGAATCCGAGGGGGCCGTCGCCGATGTTCTCGAACTGGTGCGGTTCGTCAGGGGGGATGTAGAGCACGTCCCCGGCGCCCGCCTCCACTTTTTCTTCTCCCATCAGGACGCGGGCCTTGCCCTTGAGGATGTAGACGCCGTGGTCGTGCGCGTGCCGGTCGAGGGAGGACTTCCCGCGCGGGGGGATCTCGAAGTAGCGCAGGCTGAAGCTGGCCGCGCCGTCGCGCCGGCCGATGAGGACGCGCTTCGTGCCGAGAAGGACGCCTCCGTCCTCATATTGCTCGATGGGGACACCCTCCCAGTCGGGGTCCCCGGCCCTGCCGATGTGGCGACGCAGGACGCCCATAAGCTATCCTCTTAGCGATAGAAGGGGGGACTGCCAGCGCTCGTCGAAGCGGGAGAGACCCACGTCGCGGGCGACCTGAAAGGCGTCGGCCAGCTCCTGAGCGGTGATGCGGCGGTTGAGCTCCCCGTATTTCTCCGCGCTTACCCTGCCCTCCGGGCGGTACTGGCCCATGACGTTGACGTAGGTGTGGGGCGAGACCTCGGCCGCCAGGAAGCGCACGATCTCCCGCGTCTCGTCCAGGCTGTCCGGCATGACGAGGTGGCGCACGAGCAGGCCCCGGCGGGCCAGGCCGCGCTCGTCGAAGGTCAGGTCCCCCACCTGCCGGTGCATCTCTTGGATGGACGCCCGCGCGGTCGCCGGGTAGGCCGGGGACTTGAGGTAGCGTTTGGACCTGTCCTCGCGCCAGTACTTGAAGTCGGGCATGTAGATGTCCACGATGCCATCCATGTGGCGCAGGCTGTCCAGGGAGTCGAAGGCGCTGGTGTTGTAGACGATGGGGAGGCGCAGGCCGCCCCGGACGGCGTGGGGGAGGGCCTCGAGGATCTGAGGGACGACGTGCTCGGGGGTCACGAAGTTGATGTTGTGGCACCCCAGGGTCTGGAGCTCCAGCATCATCCGGGCCAGGCGCTCGGGGTGGACTTCGAGGCCGGCCTCGGCCTGGCTGATGTCGTGGTTCTGGCAGAAGACGCAGCGGAGGTTGCACCAGGCGAAGAAAATGGTCCCGCTGCCGTTCCAGCCCCGCAGGCAGTCCTCCTCGCCAAAGTGGGGAAAGTAGCTGGCCACGCGGGCGTAGCGGCCCGTCCGGCAGACCATCCGCTCGTCCGCAAGGCGGTCGATCTCGCAGTTCCAGGGGCAGACCCGGCAGCTCCTCAGGCCGGCCACGGCCTCCGAGACGCGGCGCTCCAGCTCGCCGGACTCGTGGAGCCGGAGGTAGCCGGGCACATAATCTGTGGTCGAGTGTGTCGAGAACATGGGAGTATCACTCCTGCTATCCCTTCGCCGATTTTGACCTCACAGAACGTCGTCTGTGACTCGCGCGGCGCGCTTTGGGACGCAGCTTTTCCAGGACCCATTCCCGAATCAGCGCCGTGTGCCCGACACCCCTGGACCTGGCGATCTGCTTCACCGCCTCCACGTCTTCGGAATGCAGGCGAACCGTCACCGCCACTTCTGCGCCGCGCTCGAAGATCGGTCCAGGGACCTCCTCCAGTTCGTCCTCAAAATCCGTGAGGTCGTGCGTGTCCCAAAACTTAGACAGGGCCTCGATGGAATCCATTTTAGGAATCTTTGTTTTCATCGGTTTTTCCATTGCGTGAATCGCCGTCGCTCCTTCCGCGTCATGGGGCGCGCGGTCACCGGAAACCCTCTGCCGTCAGGCAACCGGATCACGACACAGAACAGGTGTCGTCCGGATGCAGTCTGTCCAAGCACGTAATAGACCGGATTTTCCCCTGAAGATTTTGCGCGCTGCACCAGCGCACGCCCGAAACACGCCTCTTCGACCTCTTCAGGTCGCATGCCGTGTCGAGCGATGTGGTCAACCCGGTCTTTCGGCCAGATAAACTCACGAATCTTCAGGTTTCCGGGCACGAAATCCAGCCCTACCTTTCATCCATCAACATAAAGATAATGTACTCAAGGTGGAGATCAAGTGAAAATGCAGCGTTCTCCGATACCTGTAAGGTAAACCTCAGTGGGTAAAACATAAGTGGGGGCTTTCCACCAGGAATAGGGACGTTGAGTAAATTTACTCAGCAAATTGAGTAAATTGTACGTGTGGGGACAGATTATGTCCAAGTGCAGTGTTTACAACGTTTTTCTCACCCACCTTCACGCGCGGTCATCGTGACCCGGCGGAGGAGGTGGTCCAGCAGGGGGAGGGCCAGGCTGCCCACGAGGGCGGCGACGGTCAGGACGGCGTGAATGGTGTCCACGGCCCCGCCGAAGAGGTCGGCCCTCCGGCTGACCTGCGTGTCGATCTCCAGGAGGAGGAGGCCCTGCGGGAGGAGGGCGATGCCGGCCAGCCTGCCGTAGGGGTGCGCCTGCCCCCGGACGAGGGCCCCGCCCAGGAGTTTGCCCCCGATCATCGCGCTGAGGTAAATGGCCGCGATGCCCCAGACCTCCTTCGGGAGGTCCGGGAGGCGCTCGACGGCGATCTGCACCCCGAACGCGGCGAGCAGCAGGGCGCCGGCACCGCGCCCGATGGGGGCGCTGATCCGCTGGAGGCGGGGCTGCAGGCCGCGCCAGGAGGTCAGGAGGCCGGCGAGCAGGGAGGTCAGGAAGAGGCTGTGGCCGAGCAGGGCGGAGGTCCAGGGGAGGAGGATGACCATGCTCAGGAGGAGGACGATCAGGGGGGTATCGGCCTTCAGGGAAGGCTCGACCCGGACCAGGGTCTCGGCCCAGAGGAGCGCGACGCCGAATGCCCCGCCGACGCCGAGCAGGAACGGCAGGGTCACGCCGGACATGATCGTCAACGGCGCGTAGAGGAGGAGGCTGACGCCGCCGCAGAGCACGGTCGCCAGCGTGGTCTCGGGAAGGTGGTCCGGCGCGACGAAGGTCAGGATGGGGCCGGAGAGGGAGGCCGCCACGCCGAGGGCGAGGGCCACGGCCAGCGGGAGGCCCGCAAGGGTCTTGAGGAGCAATCCGGCGCAGAGACAGGGGAGCAGGGTCCCGAACAGGGCGAGGGAGAGGTGGGAGGGGCGCCAGCGATCCCTCATCCCCCCGATCTCGCAGCCGATGCCAAAGCCGATCCAGCCCAGGGCCATCGCGACGAGCGGGTCGAACATCGTGAAGAGGCGGCCCGGCAAAACCCCGAAGCCTCTGGCCGCCACGCCCACGCCGACGTAGCCCGTTTCGACGGGGAGGCCGAGTCGCTGGCAGAGCTTGCCCGCAAAGTAGGCCAGGACGCTCAGGAGGCCGACGTAGCACGTGGGCTCCACGACGGGAGATGGCCCGCGCTGGATGAGCAGGGCGAGGATCACCGTGCAGGCGCAGAGGATGAGGTCTCTCAAGCGGAACTCCTGGGGAACGTCGAGACCACGGCCTGGCTCAGGGCCACGGCGATGGCCGTTCCGCCGATGATGGTCACGGCCTGCATGGGGCCCTCCCAGGCCACGAAGAGGGGCTGCACGCAGACCGCTATGGCCAGGCTCCCCTGGGGGAGGAGCCAGATCCCGGCGAAGGGGCGATCTCCCGCGGACGGGCCGAGCAGGCGCCACAACAGCCCGACCCCCAGCGTCCTGGCGATCGCGCGGCTCACGAAGAGGAGCGTTGCGAGGGAGGCCATCCCCTGGACGTTCAGGGGGGAGTCTGAGGTGCGGACGCCGATCATGGAGCCTGCGACCAGGAGAAAGAGGCCCTCCATGACGGGGTGGATGCGCTCGGAGAGGGTCTGAACGTCACGCCTTCTGAGGGTGACGTTTATCAGCCACCCCCCTGCAAGGAGGCCCACGAACAGGGCAGGGAGGTCGAGCGCCACGCAGAGTCCGCCGGCGACGGCCGTCAGGGCGGCCGTCAGGTATCCGGCCTTCACCGGGTCAGGCTCCACGCGGAGGGCCGTGTCGAGCAGGATGCCCGTCCCGGCCCCGAGGGCGGCGGACAGGAGCAGGGCATCCGCGCTCTGAAAAAAGACCCGGTTGGCGACGGAGATGGGGGGATGATCTATGAGCAGGGTGGAGATGCAGCCGAACAGCAGGATGCTGACGGCGTTGCCGGGGATGTGGGGCGGAGGATAGGCGTCGGGTTCAGGGGCGGCGGGGGGGTGACGGGGGGATTCCTGGACCCACGGGGCGGTCACCGACGCTGCGACGCTCAGCGTGGAGGCCAGCACAAGAGGGTCTGCGCCCTCCAGGAGGTGTCGGACGAGTCTGGGCAGGAAGAAGATGGTGATGGCCAGGGTCAGGAGAAAGGTGACGGCGCTCTGCGCCGCGCCGAAGACCAGGAGCCTGGCGGGGACCTTTTTCAACATCCGGAACTCCGTCTGAATGCCGAGTTCCAGGCCGAGCCAGAGGATGAGCAGGCTCATCAGGGAGATCTGCGCGTGCTGGAGCACGTGCGTCCCTTCGAGGTCGGACGAGAACCCCACGCCCAGCAGGATGCCCGCGCAGAGGTAGTGCGCCTTCCCCCTCAGCAGGGCCTGCGCGTAAACGGGGAGGTCCCGGCCCCGCATCAGGCGCACGGACACGACCAGAAGGAGGAGGGCGATCCCCAGGACCAGCAGCGCCACGATGATGTCCTCCGCGCAATGAATAAAACAGGCGGAGTCGGATTGAAACCGACCCCGCCTCTGCCTAAGCCTTCAGACCCTCTCTCCCGCTGTCGGGATCAGAAGGGGAGATCGTCGTCGTCGCCGCGGGCCCCGGCAGCCTCTGGGGCGGCGGGGGCCGGCTCCGACCCGCTCCACTCCTCCCCTCCTCTGCCACCGTCGCGGGAGTCGAGCATCTGCATGTCGCGGGCGACGATCTCCGTGGTGTAGCGTTTGTTGCCGTCCTGTCCGTCCCACGACCGGGTCTGCAGGCGACCCTCGATGTAGACCTTGCTCCCCTTCTTCAGGTACTCGTTGCAGATCTCCGCCAGCTTGCCCCACACGACGATCCGGTGCCACTCGGTCTTCTCCTGCCGCTCGCCTTTGCCGTCCACCCAGCTCTCGTTGGTGGCGAGGGTGAAGTTGGAGACCGCTGAACCGCTGGGGGTGTACTTGAGCTCCGGGTCGGCCCCCAGGTTGCCGATGAGAATGACCTTGTTGATACCTCGACGTGACATGGCGTAACTCCTTATTAATAGAGGTTTTGATTAGTATGTTCGTGCGCCTGGACTTCTGCCAGTGCGTTCAATTTAGTATACATATTTGCCCTATGAAAGTCAAGAGAAATCTTTGATTTGGGCTCATTTTTTGAACACCGAAAACCTATACGTTCGCCTGACTCTGCTCATCTGCCTGAGTGACCAAATCTTGCCCATGTGCGCGACCAAAAGGCAGCCTGTCAACAACTCCTTTCATGCGGTCCGGGGCCGCGTGGAGATATCGCATGGTCATGTGGATGTCGGTGTGCCCCATCAGCCGCCGGATCGCGTCCAGGTCCACGCCCGCAGCCGCAAGGGTGGTCCCGAAGGTATGGCGCAGCAGGTGGGGATGAACGTGGACGGACAGCCCGGCCCGTTTACCGGCCTCCCGCAACATCCACCAGACGACCCGCGCCGTATACGGTTTCCCGTCCGGGTGGCACAGGACGTAGGGGCTGGCGATGTGCCGGGGATGCCTGCTCAGAACGCCGTCCAGGAAGGCGTTGAGGGGGATGTCGCGGAGGTCCCCGGTCTTGACTCGCCACGCCTTGACGCCCTCGGCCTCCGCCTTCGGTCGAACCTTCACCACCCTGCGCCGAAGGTCCACGTCCGGCCACGTGAGGTTGACGATCTCGCCGCAGCGCAGCCCGGCGCTCAGGCCGATGGCCGTGAACACGTAGAGGTTGCGGTTGTCCCGGCACGTCTCCAACAGCCGGTTGCTCTCCTCAGCCGACAGAAACGGCGGCTCCGTCTTGTCCACCTTCAACGGCCTGACGTGCTGCATGGGACTCTCCTTGACTCGTCCCCATCGGACGGCCAGGTTGAGCATCGCAGACAGGACGGAAAGGTACTCGTTGACGGTGGACGCCTTGACCCGCCGGGCGTGCTCTGACTTGAAGCCCTCGACCACCTTCGGCGTGATGTCCTTCAAGAACCGGGGGCCGAAGAATGGGACCAGGACGGCCCGATTAACAGTTGTCACGTGCCCGCATCGGCCCGCGCTGAGGTTGGTCTGTGCGTAGTCCAGGTAGTCCACGCTGAACGCCTCGAAGGTGACGTTCTTGACCTCCCGGACTCCAAGCCATTCCCCCTGTGCGGCCTTGACCTGCACGTTTTTCAAGGCAAGCTCCGCCGTCCGTTTGTCCGGCCCTATCTTGCGCCGGACGCGCTGACCGTTGACGTAGGTGTCGATCCACCATGCGTCATTGCGTTTGAACACGCTCATAAGCTACCCTCCATCGTGAACGTGAAAGGGCCGGGGTTGCCTTCCCTGGCTCTCCCGGCCCTGTCTCGCCGTCGCGTCCTGCGGTGGCGGTCCTACTCTCTATACGCGCCCTGCGCCCTGCTGACGGGGCCTCTGCTGGCCGTTCTGCCCCGGTCCCGGCCTCCGGGTCGGCCTGGGGCGCTGGGCGCTGCTGCTGCGGCCTCTGGCCTGCCTGGGGCCGGTCGTAGAGGTGCAGCCCGACGCCGAATAACGTTGCTGCCTTCTTCAGGGCGTCCGACGCTGCGGCCTTGAGGTCGTCGCCGATACTGACCGGCGCGCCCTTCTCGCCGTCCTGCCCCTTGTGGCGGTGGACGTCGGATGAACCAAACTGCTCTTTGGTGATCCCCTGCGCCGTCAACCGCCCCCTGACGACGATCTCGCCCTCAAGGGTCTTGTACTCGACGGCCTCGAAGCTCCAAGCGCCGCTGAACGCCTCATTCAGCCTCGTTATGACGGCGTGCGTCTCAAGGTAGTCCAGCATCTTGCCGCCCCTGCCCTCGCGCTGGCGGATCTGCGCCGGGTCGAAGGGCCGGGTCAGGGCGTCCAGGTTGATCGTCTCCATGTGGTTCTCCCCTGTCAAGTGAAAGGGGGGTCGCGTCCTGCGTCCCCCCTCGGTTGCCGTCTCAGGCGTTCGGGTTGAAGGCACACACGGCGCACGGCGTCTTGTCCTTGCACGCCTCACAAACCTTGCGCCCGTCGATCCTGCCCGCGATTTCCTCAAACACCCGCGTCATGGCCTCCGTCATCGGCACGTCCAGCGCCCAGGCGATGCGCCGGAGGGTCGCAGAGTCCTGTTGACTCAACTCAGGCGTGTAGGCCATTGACGGCCTCCCGTCTGCGCTCCCGGCGCTCCTGCCTCACCAGGTCGAAGTCCCGCGCATTGCAACAGTCCGGGCACTCGAACCGCTTGACGATCTGCCCGAAGGCCGTCTTGAACGTACCCAGCGCCATTGTCCCGCCGCAGCACTCACAGGGCCGGATTTGGGCAACCCACCAGCAGTGTTTGCACCTGCCCGCGTAGCTGCCGCCGTCCCGCCTGTGGGCGTCCGGGCAGTCACAGAGGAAGTCCACGACGTAGTAGGCCGTCCCGTCCGGCTTGGACACTTCGGCGCTGCCGTCGCTGTCCAGGCGGAATTGATACCCGTTCTCGACGGCGTAGGCCAGCGCCAGCTTGTCGTCCGGGTCGCCGGGGTTGAAGGAAACGGGCTTGACTTGGGGAGAAGAATTGCTTACCATTAAAATACCCTCCACTATGGAAGGTGATTGTTTTCGGCCTATCGGGTATGCTTTCCGGGCTAACCGATGGGCCGATTTATTTTCTCCCCGTCCCTGGGGTCGTTGCTGGTCCCGTCCTGGTCTGCGGGTCGGACGCCGGGGCGCAAGTTCCGGTAGAGCGGCTTCGTCGTCATCCGCGTTCTTCTTGACGCCGGGGCTGAACCTTGCTCCTGCTGGCCTGTCCTCCTCCGGCGCTGCGTTGTCAAAGAGCGTTCAAACTAACTGCGTATAATATACGAAATATCTTTATTCAAGTCAAGCGAAAAACAGTCGTCTTGTAAAAATATCTTGACTTAATACAAGCACTATAGTATATTGGCTTTAGAAAGGAGGCAGGACATGGACAGGATCAGCCCACAAGAGGCCGCACAGATCAAAGGTTGTAGCAATCAAGCAATCTTAGACGCGATCAAGGCAGAAAAGATTGACGCGGAGCGTTTCAGCCGCGTATGGCTTATCAAGAACAATCGGAGGTTCCAGCAGTGGACTCCGGGGGAAAAGCACCAAGCAGCAGGCCGCGCCCGGTGGTCCACGTCGAAGGCGAAGAAGAAGGCGAAGAAGTAACCGCCTTCTGCCTTGACTTCCGGCTCTCAGCGTCTTATATTCAGCCGCGATGCGCTTTTCCCGGCTCTGAGTGCATCAGGCTTTGGCGGAAGGTGGTGCCGATAGGGTATCGGACCGGGACTGAGACCCCCGGAGACGGGGCAACCCCCTGTCTGGAGTTCAACTCTCCCACCTTCCGTCTTTAAAAATCCCCTTGCTTTCTGTCCGGCAAATGCCGATATTTTAAGTGGGTCTCAGTCCCGGTTCGGTATTCTACCGATACCAGCGCCAAGCTTTGAGAGTTGAGCTTGGCGCTTTTTATTTCCCCTTCCGGCCTTTGCCGTCCGGCAAGGGGCGCAGATCGACAGCCAGCGACAGGCGGCCAGCGACAGACGCGCAGACCGGTCAGCCCTTGCACGTGCGACAGGAGCGGCCAGCACGTGAGCACTCCCCCCCCCTGGGGGGTGGACCCGGAACATGGCCCCCGGCATCGGCGGGACGGGACTCCTGAGCGCCCGCGCGGAAATTGCCGAAATCTTCGGCCTTGACATCCCCTTGATCCGGGCGTACATTCCCGGCATTGTCTAACGCGGGTCCGCACGTCTGCGTCGGGAGGGGGACAATGGACGCTCGCATACATCGCAGTCAGGGCTAACGGTGACAGCCGCATCGGACAGGTGCGGCTTTTCTATTTCATCCGCTTACAGAAACAACGAAGGGAGGGTTGTCATGAAAAAATATACTTTGATCATTCTGGCCTTGTTGCTTCTTCCTGAAAGCTCTGCGGTAGGCCAGGAAAACGAGCTTGCGGCTGCTGTGCCGGTGAGGTTGAGCGACGCCGTAGGAGATACTATAGACGCTTCTGAGGCTAACCGGTACGGGCTTTTTACTGACGTGGAAAACTTCGTGTCGGCTGTTTACTTTCGTATGCCCAATGGAGGGTATGCAGTAAAAATCACCAAGTTCAACCAGAATGGGGTGGAGGTTAATGAAGTTCAAAAGGTTTTGCAAGTTGGCTTTGATTTTCTTCGCAATCGTCTGAGTAATCCCCTGTCTCTTGGGCAATCCAACCTGTTTGAACAGCTTCAAACCTATCAGAAGTCTGGACAGTGGACGATGATCACGACCAGCGCCGGGGAGAAAATCGAATGTCAGATCAGTTCTGTTAAAGGTAGTGACACGGTTCTCATTACCTATTCGGACGGCACTCAACGCTATCTCAGCTTAAATCAAGTGGTCAACGCCACGCCTCTATCATCACAACCTCAAATCTCTCCACGCTCGTTCATGCCCATGAGTGAGAACCAGCGCAAAGAACATCCCGTTGTCGGCGCGAAGGAAGTTGCAGGGGAGTTCTCGTTGGTTAAAACTCAAGGGACAACTAATCTCAGTATCACTCCCTCGTTTGGTTACTTTGCAACAAGGTATATTGAATTGGAAGTAGGTTTTGCTGCCTCCTTTATTGGAGACGACGCAGACAACAGCTTCACCGTGATGCAGGGAGGCGCATTAATCGTCCTCAACGCGGTCGGCGAAAACAGCACTGTAGGCCCTTTTGTGCAATTTGGCGGAGGCTTTCTTAACGCTTCGGCTGACGTAGGTGGAACGAGTACTTCAAAGACACATGCCGCTATGTTTCTCGGTGCTGGTATCCGAACCTTTCCCACGAAAGATCAACGAGTCGGATTTTCATTTGGGTATGGTTATACACGATATTCCAGCATCGGAGTGCATTCGCTTGGAACTCAGCTTTCCTATTTCTTTCTCAGGTAACTTGGACCACCTGTCAAGGGAGGGCGCTGCGGCTCAGGCATCAGCCCGATACCGGCAGATCGCCCTCCCTCTGCTCTCTCTCCTCCTCCGTTGCCTCGCTGAGACGATCCGCCATAGCTGCAAGACGGCCCTCGTCTCGCTCTGCCTGCCCTGCCTCGATCTCCCGCCTGCGCTGCGCCTGGACAGCCTCAAAATGAGCGACGGCGATCCGCCCAAAGTCCGAGTTGACCGCCGCGATCAACTGCTCCGCCAACGTCTCCGCGTCATTCCGGTCGCTAACCAAGTCTTCAACCCCCACGTGCCAAATCTCGCCCACGTGCCGCATGAAAATCTCAATCAACTTCGGGTGTCCGGCCTTCGCCCCATCCACGAGCGCCTTGACCACGTCGGGGGCGGCGTCCAGGAACCAGCCCCGGATACGCTCGGCGACCATCTGCCGAAACGCCGGGTCTTGCTTCCAGCGCCAAAGTGTGGCCGGGTCAATCTTGAACTGCTCGGCCCACTGCTTTTGAAGGGGTGGGACACGACACTCGTTTGGGCAGGCCAGCCACGAGGCGTACGCCTCACGGACAGCCGGTGAGTGGGCGCGTCCGTCAAGGGGGGTGATCTCGTCCATTTTGGGGCCTCCGTTCAGGGGGTTGAGATTGCACGTCGGTTCAGGGGAGCCAGATGTCAGGTCGTGGTTTCCAGCAGGGGGAGGAGATATGCAAGTTGGTGCAATGTCGGGCAGTCAACAGTGGGTGATATGCCCCTGATATTTTTAAAAATTATTAAGTAATTCCAGCAGCCCGCTCGCTGCGTTCTCAAGGGCTGTCAGGTGGCCGATTAACTCGGACTCCTCCGGGGTGTAGCCTGTCCCCCTCGGCACGGCGTAGCGCCTCCGGCGTTTCAAAGCCGTGAGCCAGAACCGCGCCCGGTGCTTGATCCAGGTCAGCCCGGCCACGTCGCGTCGGTCCAGGCGCAGCAGGACGCCGAAGTCGTCACGGATGCCGGGCGAGCTCGGGGCCCGGGCGATGTCAAGGGCGGTGATCAAGTGGTCCCTTCTCGAAGGTGCTCAAGGTGATCATCTTCGGCCAAAGGTGTCCAAGATGCTCAAGGTGAGCACCTTCGGACGATTCGTATATTTTACAATGAGTTAGCTATCCGCTTTCTCTCGAAGGCGCTCAAATCCGGGTTTTGAGCATCTTCGGGGGTACTCAGGGCGTCCCCCCTGTGTTGAAAAGCGCGTCAAGGTCCTCCCCGACGCCCCGACCAGAATCGCCGGAAGATGCCCCCGGTAGCTCCCAGGTCCACCCTTCTCTTAGCCCCTTCTTCTTGGCCTTGACTCCCAACGCTTTCTTTGCCCTCCGTATAGTAGCCTTCGAGACGCCCGCAGCCTCAAGCTCCCCCTCGGCCTCCTTCGAGTCTCGCGGTCCATCGGCCAGGATTTCCCTCAACAGCCCCTTTGCCTCGGCCAGACTCGATGCCTCCACCTCCGGGGCCAGGATTTGCCCGGCAGTGAGACTTGTCCCCCCGGTCCATCGGAATTGACCCTCCACGATGGAGTAACCGAGCGGGTCGGCGGTCGGTCCCAAGTTCGTCTTGATCTGCACGAGTGCCCGGCTGTTCTGGTCGTCCGGGTCATGTCCGGCCAGCAGGACGGATCGACAGGCCGCCGTGAAGTCGATAGACCCCAACCCGCGATAGATCGCCTTCGAGGTTGAACCCTTCGCCAGATGCCGGATGATCATAACAGCGCAGCGGTGGGCCTCCGCAACGTGCGCCAGCCGGGACAGGACAGCCCGGACCTGGTTCGCTCGGTGGATGTCCAACTCAGGGGGGAGAAAGGCGGTGATCGGATCGAGCACCACGAGGCGGGCAGACGTTGAACGGATCAGAGTTTCGAGGTAGGACAGGCCGGTTGAGTCGAGGGGGAAAGGCTCGTCTATGGCAAAGACCCGGCTCACGTCTGCGCCCATCTCATCGAGACGGGGGCGGATCGTATCAGACAGGGCATCCTCTGCGGTTAAGAAAACCGTCTGCCCAGGATCCATCTCCTCCACGTCCGGGAGGCTGTGTCCTATGCTGAGCGCCGTAGCGACGGCGAGCGCCAGAAAGCTCTTGCCTTCGCCGGGATCGCCTTCCAGGGCCGTGAGTCGTCCGAGCGGGATTCTCGGATGCCAGAGCCATTCGACCTTCTCAGGCTGAACCTCTGTTAAACAGCGTAGCGCCGGTAGGCCGTTCCTTGCTTCTGGTTTCTCGCTTACCAGCACGTTCTCCGCGCTGATAAGGTCCTCAACAGAGACCGCCGGGTCGTAGGCCCTGGTCGCAAGCTGTGACGCCCGGACGATGAGGGAGCGCCGGACATGGGCGTCTGCCACAAGGCGGGCGTGATGCTCGATGTTGGCGCTGGTCCCTACCTCCCCGGCAAGCTGCGACACGGCCACGATGCCCCCGGCTTCTTCGAGACGGCCCATCTTCGTAAGCTCGGCGGTCACGGTGATCTGGTCAGCGGCCTCCCCCCGGTCGTTCAGGTGGCAGATCGCCGTCCAGACGTGCCGGTGCTGGCCGCTGTAGAAAGACTCAGCCGTCAGCAAGGAACGGGCTGCGTCAATGGCGTCAGGGTCGTTTAACAGCATCGCCCCCATTACCGCGCGCTCGGCGTCGAGGTTCTGCGGTGGGAGCATTGTCAAATCTTTGTTCACGCTCAACCTCCTCAAGGCGGGAGGCCGGGGCAGCTTGAGGTCTACCCCGGTCCTCCCAGGTCCGGCCAGGGGCCGGGGTTCAGTTCTGCGCTGCAAGGTGCCACGCCGGGGGAGGCGGCATGGTGCTGGGTCTGTTCTACGATCTGCATTTCGCGTTCGACGGTCTCGATCTGCCGGGAGATCGCCAGCCGAAGCCGGGTCAGATCGCGGTGCTGATAAAACAGGGTCATCAAGCGCGGGGAGAGAAAAGGCGCTTGACATAGCGCCCTGGTTTCCGTAACTTCGCACATGAAAATCTCCTCCCTTCGGGAGATGGGCCGCGCCTCAGCTGGGCGAGCGTGGAGCGCGGTGGGTTGACGTGGACCCCGGTCAGACATGGCCGGGGTTCTGCTTTTTCAGGCGGGGATCGTCTCCCGCTCCTCCTGAGTGCAACGCTCGATGTACTCCTCCAGGTGCTCGCGTCTGAACCTCAGACATGTGTTGATCTTGACTTTCTTCAAAGCCCCGGTGGTCGCCAGCCAGTACACCATGTTCTTACTCACACCCAAAATTTTCGCTGCTTGATCTGCGTTCAAGAGTCCCTCCATCACGCATCACCTCCCGAAAAAAGAAGGGCTGGAAATCTGCCTCACGGTATGTGTTTTACACATTCGCAAGGTAAGAAATCCAGCCTTATATGTCAAGCGTAACTCTATGTTCTACAATAGATTGTGCCGACATAAAATCAGCGTTTTTATGTCGGCACATTTCGCTTTAGGTGCAGGCGTTCGATATACCTGTCGAGTCTATCCAACTCTTTGCGCGTAGGGTTCTTTGAACCCACCACAAGTTTTTCCTCCAGCAAGTCGCGCCAAATATCGAGTCTTTGCATACCGGAGAGCGGATTGGTGTCCCGGTTCCAATTGTGCACCAAGTAGAGGGTGCGCTGAATGAGGGTTCGTTTATCCGGCTTGAGAGATTCGGACAGCACCTTTCCGTACTTCTGAAGAAAGTCCCAATCGTCTCGGTTGCAAGCCGCCTGTACCCGGTCGCAAACCCACTTCGCGCCTGCATAGGCTTTGCACGATGTCAGCAGGCTGAACAGGGCATCATCGTCACCCTGTTTGGCCTGCATCCAAACTTCCAACAAGTCTCCCTGCTTACCGAACACGCTATACAAAACCTTTAGAGCGTCAAGCTCGCGTGCCTCCTCTGAGGTGTTCTCGCCTTGCGTGTTTTTGAATATTAATCGGTCGGCAATCTCCCAAAGAGGATCGCCGTCGTTTTGATCTCGCTCTACAGACATAACTCCCTCGCTATGCCGGTGACCAAATAGTGACTATAACGTGCGTGAAAGTATAGAATCTGTGTGACTCTATGATACCATAAGTGAAACGCCTTAGCAACGAAAAAATAGGGAGATACCGCCAAAACCCAATGTTGACGCGGGTTCCGGCGATACCCCCCTATCAATCGCCCTATGAAAGTCAAGAGAAATCTTTGATTTGGGCTCATTTTTTGAACACCGAAAACCTATACGTTCGCCTGACTCTGCTCATCTGCTGGCCAGAAAGATAAGGGGGGAGGCGTTGACCGCCGCACGCTCAGCCACGGCTTAACTCCCGCTTCAGGTCATCCAGGTCCACGACAAAGGCATCTACCTTCTCGCGAGACAGGGCCAGCAAGAAGTCCGTGCGGTCCAGACCGGCGATGTAGGCTGCCTTCTCCTGCGAGACCTCGCCGCGCTCGTACCAGTGGATGGCCGCCGCAAGTCGCAACTCCCTGACAAACTCGACCGGCACCGCCTGCTCACCTTCAGCCTCATCATTTCCAAAGCCGTGGAGGCCCTGGCCGATCCTGAAGTCTTTGCCCGCGTCCACTCCCCCCTCCGCCATCTCATCGTGGACGAGTACCAGGACATCAACCCCGCCCAGGAAAGGCTCATCCAGTTGCTTTCCAGGGACCCCGTCCAGCTCTGCGTCGTCGGAGATGATGATCAGTCCATCTATCAGTGGCGCGGTTCGGATGTCAGCAATATCCTCACGTTCGCCAGACGGCGCAAGGCCGCCACCGTCCGGCTGGAGACCAACCGCCGCAGCCTGCCTCAGATCGTCAGCACCGCCAACAGGTTTGCCCGCTCTATCCCGGATCGGCTCCCCAAGGCCATGAGACCCACCCGCGCCGGGGCAAAGGTTGAGGTGGTCCCCTGGTCGGCGGACACCCCGGAGGATGAAGCGTCCAGGATTGCCGACACCATCGAGCGCCTTCACGAACTTGGGTATCGTTATCAGGACATCGCCGTCCTGTTCCGCTCCGTCCGCACCTCCGCCAGGCCGCTGGTGGACGAACTGGAAGAACGCGGCATCCCCTACTCCTGCGGCGGACGCACCGGCCTGTTCATGCAGCCGGAGATAGGGTTTTTCGCACAGATACATGCCTGGTTCGTGGGCGAGGAGTGGCGGGACGAGCGCTACGGGGAGAAGCATTCCGTCGAACTGGATCAGATCGTGGACGGCCTCAGCCGTCACTTCAACGGCGGCAAGACGATCCGGGGTCTCAAGAAATACCTCGAAGACTGGAAGACCATCTGTCTCCGGGGCAACCGCCCCGTGAACCTCGTCCGGGACTTCTACCGCCTCCTGAACTTCCTCAACGCTCATCAGATCGACGTCGATTCTCCGCCCGGCTCCGCCCGGTTCGGGGCCTTCGCCCGGTTCTCCCAGCTCCTGGCCGACTTCGAGCACGTCACCCGGCGCGGGCAGCCGGTGGAGGAAGGCGGCAAACGCAAGTATCGCGCCGGCAGAGACCGGGGTCTATCCTACTATAAGCGGCTCTACAGCTATCTCATGTACTACGCCCGCGACGCCTACGAGGACTTTGAGGGGGAACAGGCGTCCCTGCTGGACGCCGTGGACATCCTCACGGTGCATCAGGCCAAGGGACTCGAATGGCCCGTCGTCTTCATCCCGGCCCTGACGGACCTCCGCTTTCCGTCCTTTAACGCCGGAAAGGAACAGGACTGGCTGCTTCCAGAAGAGGTCTTCCCCAAGAAACTTCGTCTCCGTTACGAGGGGGGGGACACCGAGGAGCGCCGCCTGTTCTACGTTGCCTTCACGCGCGCCCGTGACACGGTTTACGTCTCCTATTTTCGTCGCATCAAACAGGAGATGAAGCCGTCACCCTATCTGGAGGAGGTCGCCAGGCCCAACGGGGGCATCCGGTCCTTCGCCCGCCTCCCACTCCCTGCCGCCCCCGAGGAGATGAAAGAGCCCGAAGCGCCGCCCCTCGACGTGAGCTTCTCCGAGCTCGCCGGCTACGAGGAGTGCGCCTACCGCTACCGGCTTTCCGGCAGCTTCGGCTTCCAGCAGCAGCTTGCCGTCGAACTCGGATACGGCAGGGCCATCCACCACGTCCTGCGCCACGTGGCCGAAACGGTCCGGCGCACTGGCCGTCTGCCCACCGCCCGGCAGATCGAGAAAATGCTCGACGAGGAGTTCTACCTTCCCTTCGCCGACCGGCCAGCCTTCACCCGGATGCTGGCCTCTGCCCGGCGTCTGGTGGACGGCTATCTGGACCACTACCGGGAGGAACTCAAACGGATCTGTGAGACCGAACGGCCCTTCCAGGTCCATCTGCAGGACGGCACGATCTCAGGGCGGGCCGATGTCATCCTCGACATGGAGGATGGGCAACCTGGCCGCCTGGCCATCGTGGACTACAAGACGGCCAAGGACTCAGGCCAGGACGACCGCTTCGCGTTTCAGATCGCGATCTACGCGGCCTCTGCGCGAGGAGAAGGGCTGGACGTTATCGCCGGTTACGTCCACGAACTGCAACACGGCGTCCGTGAAGCCGTGGATGTCAGCGCAGAGGCCCACGAGCGGGCCGTCACCCGCGCCGCCTCCGCCATACACGACATTCGGAGCGGCGCCTTCAATCCGCAACCTGAAGTTGACAAATGCCTCCAGTGTGATTATCATCTCGTGTGCGGATACGCGGCTGTGCGACATGGCGAGAGCGAACCGTGAAGACGACCATGCGTTCCAAATGCCTCATTTATGCCTCAAATGCCTCACGGCGGAGACGATGAAACCGGACAGAAACCGGACAAACCGGACAGGTGTTCCGTAGGTGGGAATCCTGGCGAACCTCCGTTGCCCACATCGCAGCGGCGCATCCGTGCGCTGCCGGAAAACCACCTTGACAAGCCCGATGCCTGGAGGTACATTTGAGGATATGAAAACACTGGATATTACGCGAGCCACTGCCTCGCTGGCAGATTATGCCCAGGACGAAAGCCGCGAGACCGTTATCGTGACCAGGAAGGGGAAGCCGATCGCGGCACTGGTGCCGATCGAAAATGCGGATTGGGAGACCGTGGGTCTGAGTACCCATCCACAGTTTCTGTCACTGATTGAACGGTCCCGAGTTCGGCAGAAAATGGAAGGTGGCATTTCAAGTCAAGAGATGAAGAGTCGGCTGGGACTTTAGATCAAAGACAGGGACAACCGCCGGTATTTTCAAGAGAATTCCCGCCAGATGAGCTGTTTGGCGGGAGTTTCTTTAAAGCCTGTGTGATGGCCCGGCCCCCTGTGGCAGGGTCGAGGGCAGGACGTGGCCGACCACTGCACGCATTTGAGGAATATCCATCATGGCACGACCAAAGGGGTCATCGAAACTGGAAACCCGCGACTACCGCCACACCGGCCAGAAGCGCAAGAACATCCCTCCGGCCAGGATCGCCGCCGAGGGGGAGGTCCCGAAGGTCAAAAAGGCGCGCTACTACTACAGCCCGCACCTCTCGCCTGAACTCCGGTTCGACCCTACAGGAAAGGCCGACCGGGTCATGGCCGTGAAGGAGAAGGTCGGTCAGTACCTCACCGAAGCGGAGAGACAGGTCCTCGACCAGGCCCTGACGAACCAGCAACCCTGGCTCGAATGGGCGGCCAAGAAGGAGCAGTACGACCGGGGCTGGTTCGAGGTGGACCCGGTGGCCCTCCACATCCACGAGCGGGTCAGCGCCCAGGCCGCGGTCTACAACTGGTTGAATATCTATCAAGAAGAAGGACTGTCCGGCATCATCACCCACCAGCACGGCGGTCCTCGACGGGGGTATCTTTGACCACCGGGAAGAACTGATCGAGCGTTTGCACCAGGGACCCGGAGAAGAAGCTCGCGCCCTCGGTGGCCGTCACCCCGGATGGTCCTTTGCCCAGCCGCTGGACATTACGCACGATTCGCGTAACGTTTGATTGGCTGAAGGAGTACTCCCTCAGCGGGGTCTGGCGCGTGCTGGATCGGGTTGATTTGAGACCTCGCTCGGCACGGGTACAACTGTATAGCCCTGATCCCGACTATATCTCCAAGCGAGCTCGCCTGTATGGGTGTCTGCGAGAGGCTGCCGCTGACCCGGAGCAAGTCGTGGCCTTGTTCATGGATCAGATGGGCTACTTTCGTTGGCCTCAACCTGCCGACTCTTGGGCCGAGTGTGCACCGGCCCCAGCGCCGTTGGCAAGCCTGGCTGGACAGAACAACCGGTTCTGCCAGCGGGAAGCCGTGGAGACCATCATCTACTTGCTGGAGCTCGCACTGCCGGGCCGCCTCCGCGCCACCAACTTCCAGAAGTTCCAGGTGGACGCCGCCAACTTCAACCTGCTATTATCGGGTCAAAAGCCCACATTCGCTCAATGTTGTAATAGCATTCCATTTTGAGCGGTCGAGCGGGCCATAGGCGGCGCTCTGCATCGCCACGTATGGCCTTCTTCTTATGCTGCGCAGGAGGGACGTCGGATGGCGGAGACAGCGGATGTGATCATCATCGGGGGCGGGGTCATCGGGTGCGCCACGGCCTATGAGCTTGCCGGGTCGGGCCTCAGGGTCACCCTGTTGGAGCGGGGGACCGTCGGGGGGGAGGCGTCCTCGGCCTCCGCGGGGCTGATCGTGCCCCTGCACGCGACGGAGAGGGGGCAGAGGACGCCGCTCTTCGACTTCTACTGGGCGTCCCTCCGGCTCTTCCCGGGCCTGGTGGCCGAGCTGGAGGGGGCCACGGGCATGCGCCTCGAATACGACCCTCTGGGGCCTGTCCGGGTGGCCGTCACCGACGACGAGGAGGCGCGTCTGCGGGAGTCGTTCGATGGCTGGAGCGGGATCGAGGGGGTGTCGGTGGAGTGGGTGGACGGAAAGGCCCTGCGCGACGCGGAGCCGGGGCTGGGGCCGGAGGTCCGCTGCGGGGTGATCTCCCACGATGAGCCCTACCTGCATCCCGGACGGCTGACCGAGGCCCTGGCGCGGGCCGCCGTGCTGCGCGGGGCGGAGGTCCGGGCGGCCTGCCCGGCCCTGGGCGTGCGGCAGCGGGGCGGGAGGTTCGCGGCCGTGCATACCCCTGACGGGGAGGTGGCGGGGGGGGAGTTGATCATCGCCGCAGGGGCGTGGAGCCGGGTGGCCTGCGGGTGGTTCGGGGTGGACGCGCCGATCGGCCCGGCGCGGGGGCAGATGGCCTCGGTGCGCCCTGCGGCCCGCGCGCTGAGGCGGGGCGTCACCGCCTCCACCGGCAGCCTTCTTCCCAGGCCGGACGGGTCGGTCCACGTGGGCGCCACCGTGGAGCACGTGGGGTTCGACAGCCGGAACACCCCGGAGGGGGTCGTGGCGATCCTGTCGGCCCTCCCCAGGCTGGTCCCGGCGCTCAACCGGGCGACCCTGGAGCGCTGCTGGGCCGGCCTGCGCCCCTGGTGCGCGGACGGCGCGCCGGCGGTCGGACGGCTGCCGGGGTGCGAGGGGGTCAGCCTGGCCAGCGGGCACTTCAAGCTGGGCATCACGGGCTGCGCGATCACGGCCAGGGCGCTCCGGGCGCTGATCCTGGAAGGGCGGACGGACCCCCTGGCCGCCCCTTTTTCGCCGGAGCGGTTCGCATCGAAGGTCGAAAGGTCGAATTAGGAACTCAGGAAATCAGGAACGGCTTTCCTGAGTTCATGAGTTCCTGATTGTCCCTGTCGTTCGAGGTGTCTATGAGTCAGCGCGAAGAGGTCATCGTCGTCTCCGGGCTGCCCCGCTCCGGCACGTCCATGATGATGCAGATGCTGGAGGCCGGGGGCGTGGCGGTCCTGACGGATCGGGCCCGGGCCGCCGACGAGGACAATCTGAAGGGGTACTACGAGTTCGAGAGGGTCAAGGCGCTCCCGCAGGACACGGCCTGGCTGAAGGAGGCCGGGGGGAAGGCCGTCAAGATCGTCTCTGAGCTGCTGAGGCGTCTGCCCGCAGACCACGCCTACCGGGTCATCTTTATGAGACGGGACCTGCGGGAGGTCCTGGCCTCCCAGGGGCAGATGCTCGTCCGGAGGGGGGTCGCATCCTCCGGGGTGAGTGACGACAGGATGGCGGAGGTCTTCCGCAAGCATCTGCGGGAGGTGGAGGCGTGGCTGGAAGGGCAGCCGAACGTGGCGGTGTTTTACGCCGACTACAACGGGATTCTGAAGGAGCCGGCGCGGTGGGCGGAGGAGATCGGCCGGTTTCTGGGGGGCCGGCTCGACGTGAAGCGGATGGCGGGGGTGGTGGATGGGGTGCTCTACAGACAGAGGAAATAAAGGCGGAACGCGAAAAGCGCGAAAGAGATCGCGAAAAGCGCGAAAAAAACCGAAGAGTGTGAAAGGCGGAAGAGGATATGAGTCGTGAGCAAGTCCCGCAGGAGGCGATCCTTTACAAGAAGGTGCCCGTCCCGGACGCCTTCCTGTCCACAGGGGCTGACGGGAGGCGCTACGGGGGGGATGTCCGCATCGGAGACCTCACCGGGGACGGGAAGGTGGACTTTCTGGTCTATCAGTCGCTGGGCGGGATCAAGCCGAGCTTTCTGGGGGCGTTTGACCTAACGGGGGAGCCGATCTGGTCGGTCGGGGACCGGGGCTTCACCCTCCCGGACGCGGACGGCGGGGAGGCGCTTCGCACGACTGCCCCGGACCGTCCGGGGCCGGTGGCGATTTACGACCTCGACCGGGATGGGGCGGCGGAGGTGGTCTGCATCCTGGCGGACTTTGACGCCCGGTCCACCAGCCGGTGGCGCATGGGGGAGACCCGGCTGACCCTCCTGGACGGCAGGACCGGAAGGGTCAAGCGACAGGCGGCCCCGGAGGCGTTCAGCCGGTGCACGGCCTGGGTGGACGGCGAGCTTCACCAGGCCAACTACGTCCACCAGCGCCTGATGATCGCCAACTTCCGGGGGACGCCTCATCCCCAGGATTTTGTGGTCAAGCTGGGCGACACAGTCCTGGCCTTCAATCACGAACTGGAGGTCCTCTGGTCCTACACGAAGGACCGGTGGTACCGGTATCCGGGGCACTCCGCCTACATCCCGGCGGTGGGGGACCTGGATGGGGACGGGCGGGACGAGGTGAACGGCGGGCACTTCGGGCTGGACCACGACGGGGGCGTGCTCTGGGAGAGGGACCTCGGCGTCAACATGGACGCCGTTCTGGTGGAGGAGTGGGACGGGGACGCGGGCAACGGGAAGGAGGCGGTCGTGTCGGGCGAGGGGCTGGTGATGGACGGGCGAGGGAACCCCATCCTCCACCTGGGCAGGGAGGCGGTCCCGCACGGCCAGGAGGTCCGCTATGGCGACGTCCGCCCGGACTCCCCCGGCCCGGAGCTGATCATCCGCTACAACGGCCACAGGCCCGACCTGATGGTCGTGAGCAACGCGGGGGAGGCGCTCTGCCGGTTCCAGGCGGACCCCTCTCCCAACAACACGGGGCTGGAGGTCGTGCGCTGGGGGGGGGACGCGGACTGGATCTACAGCCCGGCGGCGCTGTTCGACGGCTATGGGCGCAAGCGGGTGACGTTTCCGGGGCTCCCCCCGCCCGTGGGCGGCAGGATGGGGTGGTACCACTGCTTCCCTGCGGACGTGTGCGGGGACGAGCGCGAGGAGGTGGTCCTCTACAACCCGGACAGCGACGGCATCTACATCTACACCCCGGCCCCCTTCGACGCGGCGGCGTTCCGGGGCTATCGCCACACGGCGCGTCAATACAACGCCCGGCTGATCGACTAAGGAAAGGGCCTCATGTCACAACCTGTCCGCAAGTTTCTGCTGATCTCCATCGACTCCTGGCGCTACGACGCGCTCAGCCGGACAAACCCGCGTCTCAACACGCCCAAGTTCGACGCGCTGACGGAGGGGTTCTCCCTGGCGGAGCGGTTCTTCGTCACGGCCCCGGCCACCCGCCCCTCCCACGCCTCCCTGTTCACGGGGCTCTACCCGTTCGAGCACGGCCTCTACGGGCAGACCTACCTCAAGATGTTCGACGGGATCCCCAACCTGTTTCGTCGCTTTTCCGAGGCGGGCTATCACATCACGGGCCGGTCGGAGCGCCCGGACGTGTTCCGGTTTCTGGACTTCGACCGGTTCATCGGGCCGATGGACCCCGCCGTTAGGGACCAGCACCTCGGTTCGCTGGAAAATCTGCTGGGGATGTTCGCGCTGCCGGAGGAGACGTCGCAGTTCTGCTTTCTGCACTTCTTCTACACGCACGGGGGGTACGGGATGCGCGGCATGCCGTCCGCGCCCAACCTCCGGCAGATGGTGGCGGAGGGGAGGGGGGAGGAGGCCCTCCGCTTCTACCACGCCGCCGCGGTCCACGTGCAGGAGTTTCTTATAGTCGAGGTCTTGAAGCGCGTCCCGCTGGACCGCTGGGCGGTGTTCATCTTCGGGGATCACGGCGAGGGGTTCTGCGAGGAGGTGATGGCGCACGGCGACAGGCTCCACCAGAACGTGGTCCACGTCCCGCTGCTGGCCCACGCGCCGGGGCGGGAGGGGCTGACGTTCCCCGAAGGGCCGGTCTCGATGATCGACCTCTTTCCGACGCTGGCGGGCCTGGCCGGGCTGGGGGTGGACTACCGGGGCTACGGGCGCGACCTGCTCAAGGGGGGGGGGAGGAATGAGGAGCGGTGGGTGCTGACGGAGCTGGACAGCCTCTACGGGATCGGCTTTCTCAGGCCCCAATACCTCGACCTCAAGCGCGACCAGATCACCTCCAGGGTTTCGGTGGGCCACCGGGAGCTGGAGAGGGACCCGGAGGGGGGCCGCTCCTGGACGATCACGGACGGCCGGAGGCTCTACCGGGAGGACGAGGGGACCGGCGAGTTCGTCCTGCGCGAGGTGATGAGCGGAGAGGACCTCCCCTGCGACGACCCCGGCCCGTTCAGGGCCATTCGCGAGGGGATTCTGAGCGGCTCCGCGTACCGGGGGCTCCAGGCCCAGGAGGCCACCTCCGAGGAGGCCAGGATCCTCGAAGAGCGCCTGCGCGCGCTGGGCTACATCGCTTAGTCGATCGGGGGGGCGTTCTTCAGCAGGTCTGCGATCAGGGCGTCGAACGCCTCCTGGCCCTTTGCCGGGCTGCCGTGGAGGGCGATCAGTTTATTCAGGACATCCGCCTTGAGGCGGGGCAGGACCTCCTCCATCTTCTGCGTGAGGAGGGGGTTGTCCAGCAGCCGGAAGGCATCGGCTGCGCTGAGCTGGCCCGGGTGGTGATGGCCAGTCAGGAAGGCGCAGAGCTGGTACAGGATGTCGAGAAACTGGGAGTAGGAGGAATTCGGGGCGTAGCCGAGGAATTTCTCCTTTGCCCGGGGGTCGTAATAGTTGTCCTTAATGGCGACAATGAGGCGCTTGGTGTCGGGGTCGAGAGGCATGGGAAATGGTCCCTCCTGCGGATGGCTAAAAAATAAAAAAGATGGTCCCACACGACAAGCACGAAATGGGAGGCGCGCGATGATTCAGTACGGTACGCCGGAGGCGGCGGGGCTGTCGCAGGGGCGGCTGGGCGTGGCTTACGGCCTGCTGGGGCGGTGGGTGGAGGAGGGGAAGGTTCCGGGGGCGGCGATTCAGGTGACGCGGGGCGGGGTCTGGATGCCGCCCCGGGGCTTCGGGCGGATGGCGCCGGCGCCGGACGCCGCGCCGCTGCCGCCGGACGCCATCTTCCTGGTGGCCTCGGTCACGAAGCCGCTCACGTGTCTGGCCGCGGTGATGCTCGTGGAGCGGGGCCTGATCGCCCTGGACCAGCCGGTGAACGAGATCGTCCCGGAGTTCGCGGGCAAGGGGAAGGAGGCCATCCGGGTCATCCACCTGCTGACCCACACCTCCGGCCTGCCCGACATGGTCCCGGCCAACCTGGAGCTCCGGAGACGGCACGCCGGGCTGGACGCCTTCATCCGGCATACCTGCGAGTGTGACCTGCTGTTCCCTCCGGGCACGTCCGTGAGCTACCAGAGCATGGGGATCGCGATGCTGGGGGAGATCGTGCGGCGCATCGACGGGACGCCATTGCCGGCCTTCCTGGACCGGGAGGTGTTCGGGCCGCTGGGCATGCGGGACACGTCCCTGGGCCTGAAGGAGGAGATGAGACTCCGTCTGGCCGCGGTGCGCCTCCCGGAGGGGCAGCAGGGGACGGACTGGAACTGGAACACGGACTACTGGCTCAAGCTGGGGGTGCCGTGGGGGGGCATGCTGTCGACGGCGCAGGACATCACCCTTCTCCTGCGGACGATCCTGAACGGCGGGGCATTCGAGGGGACGCGGATCATCGGGACGGCCACGGCGCGGGCGATGATCACCAACATGGTGGCGGCCATGCCCGACGTCCCGGGGCCGGTGAAGCTGGCCAACGCCTGGGGGCTGGGCTGGCACCTCGGCGTGCCCACGTCGTCGGGGTATTTCGGGGACCTGGTCTCGCCCCGGATGTTCGGGCACGGGGGGGCCACGGGCACGGCGGTCTGGGCGGACCCGGACCTGGACCTGACGTGCGCGGTCTTCACCACGCAGCCGGGCATCGGCCGGATGCTCGGCCTGGTCTCGAACGCGGTCGCCGGGGCGGCGGTATAAGAGCGGGGTCGAGAGGTGGAGGAAAGCCGAAACGGGGAAGGGAGAACCGGGGAATCGGGGAAAAGAATCTCACCGTTTCACCGTTTCACCGTTTCTCCGATTCACTTTGGTCCCTGCCTCTGTTTAAGGAGGTTCTATGAACATCATCGTCATTGTGCTGGACAGCTTCCGGCAGGACCACGTCGGGTTCTACCACCGGGGGAAAGGGCCGTTTGAGGGGGTGGCGGCGTGCCGGACGCCGAACCTGGACCGGTTTGCGGCGGGGTGCGTGGCCTTCGACAGCGCCTACCCGGAGGCCCTGCCGACGATTCCGATCCGGTGCCAGCTCATGACCGGGCAGCGGACGCTCCCGAACCGGGGGTGGCAGCCGCTCACGCCGCAGGACGTGCCGATGGCCCGCATCCTGGCGTCGGAGGGCTATGTGTGCGGGCTGGTCTCGGATACGTATCACTACCGGGCGCCGGGGATGAATTACCATCAGGGGTTCCACTGCTACCGGTGGGTCCGGGGGCAGGAGTACGACCCCTACGTCTCTTCTCCGTCCCGGCGGAGGATCGAGGACTATGTCAACGATCGCTACCCGGAGGCGTGGCGGAGGCGCATCGGGCAGTTCCTGGCGAACACGGACGGCTGGGAGTCGGGCGCGCCGCGCTTCCCGGAGCAGGTCGTGGAGGAGGCCGTGGCCTGGCTGAGGGCCAACCGGGTCCACAAGAGGGTGTTCCTGTGGGTGGACTCCTTCGATCCCCACGAGCCGTGGGACCCGCCGAAGGCGTTCGACACGTACACGGACCCGGCCTACCGGGGGCCGAGGCTGATCATGCCGATGGGGGGGATGGCGTCCTCGTGGGCCACGCCGGAGCAGACGCGACACATCCAGGGGCTCTACGCGGGGGAGGCGGCGTTCGTGGACCACTCCCTGGGGCCGCTCTTCAGGGCGCTGGAGGAGCTGGGGTATTTCGACGACTCGCTCATCCTGCTCCTGGCGGACCACGGCCACCCGCTGGGGGACCACGGGAAGTTCCTGAAGGGGGCGGACCGGATGTACAACGAGCTGCTCAGGGTTCCGTTTATGGTGCGGCTTCCCGGGGGCGCGCAGGGCGGGAGGCGGACGTCGGCCATCGTGCAGTTCCACGACGTGCTGCCGACGATCCTGGACGCGGCGGGGCTGGGCAATGAGACATCGTCCATGGACGGCAGGAGCTTTCTGCCCGTGCTGAAGGGGGACGCGGACGGCCACCGGGACGCGGTGATCACGGGCTATCATCACGGGACCGACCGGTGCACGCGGGACCGGACCTGGTCCTACGTCCAGCGGCCCGAAGGGGAGCCGGACGAGCTGTACAACCTGGTGGAGGACCCTCGCGAGCGGACGAACCTGATCGACCGGCACCCGGACGAGGCCGTGCGCCTGGCGCGGGCGTTCGGGAGGTCGTTCAAGCGGGCCGAGGGCCGGGTGGTGAAGGGGATTCAGGGGCAGTACGAGCTGGCGTCGGGGAGCGTGGCATGAACGATGAAGTCAGAACGATGAACGATGAATAAAGACGACGTGGTCATCCGGCCCCTCGCGGACGCGGACCTGCCGCGCTGCGCGGAGATCATGGCCGCGCAGGACCCCTGGAAGGCCCTGGGCATCGGCGTGGACCGCTGCAGGGCGGCCATCGGCGGGGCGCACCTCACCCGATACGGGCTGTATCTGGAGGGCCGGGTGACCGGCCTTGCGGTCGTGCACCCGACGGGGTTCGTCTCCTCGCCCTACCTCGCCGTGCTGGCCGTGGAGGCGGCGCACACGGGGCGCGGCCTCGGCTCCCGCCTGCTGGCGCGCGTGGAGGAGGAGGTCTTCCGGGACCGGCGCAATCTGTTCCTCTGCGTCACGTCTTTCAACGAGCGGGCGCAGGGGTTCTACCTGGCGCGGGGCTATGTCCAGATCGGGGCGATCAAGGATTTCTTCAAGCCGGGGGTGGATGAGTTGATCTTTCGGAAGGTGAGACGTGAGACGTGATAGCCCTGCTCCTCCTGCTATGCGCCGTATCTGATGCCTGTGCGGGCGACGCCCGGCCTTTCGCGTCCTTGCGTCGCGAGGGTTACCGCGTGGCCTCCGGCCTTTACCGGGTCGAGACGCCCGTTCCGGCGTGGGACAGCCGGGACAGTCTGACCCTTGCGGCGGGGACGCGGCTGAGGCGCATCCGGTCCTTCGAGGCCGGGGGGGTAGAATATGCCCTGTGCGTGGACGTGGAGACGCTGCAGACGTTTGTTGTAGAGGAGCGCAGAATAGACCGTAGGGACGCGATTGATCGCGTCCCTACGGATCGCCTTTATGAACATGCGCTGAAACGATATGCGAATGCCCCGATGAAAGGGAAGGACCTAAAGGGGGTGGTCCTGACCGTGGACCTCTGCCCGTCGCACCGGCGCTGGGACCGGGACCTGTTCGAGGCGCTGCGGGAGATAAAGGCGGATCGCCCGCTGCCGGTGGCGGTCTGTGTCTCCGGGGCCTGGGTACGACACCACGAAAGGGAGTTCGAGCAGCTCTGCGCCTGGCACCGGCAGGGGGAACTCGACCTCACGTTCGTCAACCACTCGGACACGCACCCGGTCGGGGCGCACGGAAATTTTATGAACAGCGGGGGCGTGGACTTTGAATCGGAGATTTTGAACGCCGAGGTGACGCTGCTGGCGCGGGGGATTGTCCCGTCACCCTTCTTCCGGTTCCCCGGCCTGGCCCACTCCGCCGCCCGCCTCAAGGCCCTGGAGAAGTATGGCCTGATCCCGGTGGACGCGGACTACTGGCCGGGGCGGGACCACACGATGACGGATCATCTGCCGCAAGGCATCCTGCTGATGCACGGGAACGGCAACGAGCGGGCCGGGGTGCGATGGTTTCTGGAAATGGTCAGGCAAACGGGGCTGAAGGAGAAGCTGCGCGACGGGACATGCCGGGCGTTCTCGCTGGCGGATTGTGCGAGGGATAGGTAAGGGCGAGGCATGCCTCGCCCCTACTTCGCCGCCGCCCTGTCCTTCGCGGCGTGGAGATCGCCAGTGTGCGCCAGGACCTTGCGAATGGCGGCAGCCACGTCCTCCATCTCCTGCGGGCCGCGCGGGGGGTGGACCTTCAGCTCGATATTCCCTTCCGCGATGGCGGCCTCGGCCACGGGGCAGACCCCCTTGCCGTAGAGCCGGCGGCCCTTCAGAATGGGCGCGTTCTCCGGCAGGCGATAGGGGAGTTCCTGCATCTCCTCGAACAGGGCCACGGTGTGGAGAGGGGTGTAGCCGTTGCGCTGGAGCGGGACGCCCTCGGCCTTTACGGCCTCCAGGAAGGTCGTCCGGTCGATGCCTGCCGCGCCCGCGTCGAAGTCGAAGATAAAGTTGTAGTAGACCTCGCGGGCGTCCGCGGGCGGGATGGCGGGGGCGGGCCGAATGCCATGCAGCCCGGCCACGGCCCGGCGCAGGGTCTCCGCGTTGCGCCGGCGGATTTCGTTGTGCCCGTCCACCTTCGGCAGAAAGGCCAGGCCGAGGGCCCCCTGGAGTTCGTGCATCCGGAGGTTGTAGCCGAGCTGGCCGGTGCGCCCCCCCTTAGCCAAGTTGACGAAGTCCCACGCCCGGTCCAGGAACCGCTGCTCCCGGCTGACCACCATGCCCCCCTCGCCGATGGGCAGGATCTTTTTCATCTGAAAGCTGAACGCCGCGATGTCCCCCAGGATGCCCGCAGACTTCCCTCGATAGCTCGCCCCGTGGGCGTGCGAGCAGTCCTCAATGACCAGGATGCCGCGCTCCCCGGCAATGCGGTTGACCGGGTCCATGTCCACAGGCAGGCCGTTGGCGTGGACCACGGCGACGGCCTTCGTGCGGTCCGTGATGCGCTCCCGGGCGCTCTCCGGGTCTATGTTCAGGGTGTCCCGCACCACGTCAGCAAAGACCGGGATGGCGCCCAGCATCAGGACGGCGCTGGCCGTGCTGATGAAGGTGTAGGCCGGGACGATGACCTCGTCTCCGGGGCCGATGCCGGCGGCGGCGAAGGCGGCGTGGAGCGCGGCGGTCCCGGTGGTCGTGGCCACCGCGCCTGCGACCCCGCACCAGGCGGCGAAGGCCTCCTCGAAGCGGTGGACGGTCTGCCCCCCGGCCGCGCAACAGAGCCTGTTCGTCCTGAGCGTGGCCAGGACGCTCTTCTCCTCCTCCTCACCGTAGAACGGCCAGTCCGGGAAGGGGGCGCGCCGGACCGGCTGCCCGCCCAGAAGCGCCAGATCGCTCATGGGAACCTCCGTATAAGACAGTCCTGAGTCCTGAGTCCTGAGTCCTGTCACCTGTATTCTATATTCTGCCCCTCCGCTTGTCAAGCCGAAAGTCAGATTTCGCTTGACGATAAGATATAAAACTGCGATCATGAAAAACAAGGCAACAGGCAACAGGCAACAGGCAACAGTAAAAGAGGACATCTCATGCACATCCTGATCACCGGCGCGACGGGGCGCATCGGGGCCAACCTGACGATGGCCCTCCTGGCCAGGGGGCACACGGTGCGGGGGTTCGTGTATCCGGCGGACGCCTCCCGCGCCCACAAGTTAGACGGGGTCGCGGGCGTGGAGATCGTCACGGGCGACCTGCGGAACGCCGACGACGTGAGCGCGGCCCTGGACGGGGTCGAGGCCGTGTACCACCTGGCCGCGGCCTTCGGCGGGCCGTTCGACAACCCGGGCTACCTGGAGGTCAACGCGCGGGGCACGCTGAATCTCCTGGAGGCGGTCCGGGGACGGGGGCTCAGGCTCCACCGGTTCATTTACGCCAGCACGGAGGCGATTTACTGGCGGCTGGACCAGAAGGGGCGGCTGTTCGAGCGGCCGATCCCGGAGGAGATGGTCAGTTCCACGCATCAGATGCCCTACTTTCTGACGAAGTGGATGGGGGAGGAGCTCTGCACGACCTACTTCCACCAGTACGGGATTCCGACGACCTCCTTCCGGTTCGCCACGGTGTTCGAGCCGAGCGAGTTTTTGAACGAGGAGGGGCTGCCCCGGGCCTTCACCATGAGTCCGGTCCTCAAGTCCTTCCGGGACCGGCAGAGCCCGTCGGAGGAGGAGCGGCGCGTCCTGGCCGACCTGGAGCGGCAGTGGTCCGGCAAGGAGAAGCTCCTGGTCCAGCGCAACCCGGACGGGCGGTCCTACCGGCAGCAGTGGTGCGACGTGCGGGACATCGTGCAGGGGCTCGTCCTGGGGTTAGAGAGGGACGCGGCGGCCGGGCAGTCGTTCACGCTGGCCGGGCTGACGATCGTGTGGGAGCGGGACGTGCCGGCGATGGCAGAGCGCTTCGGCGTGGAGGTGGCGGACGCGCGGATGGCGACGCCCAACTTCTTCGAGTTCGACCTGAGCAAGATCCGCCGGCTGCTGTGCTATCAGCCTCAGCACGGGCTGAACAGCCTGATCGACACGGCCCTGGCCATCCGGCGAGGGGAGAAGACGGACGTGGTGCCGACGGGAGTTCGATGGGGGAAGGCATAAAGGCAACGCAGAACGATGAACGCGGAACGATGAAGTAAAGGCATAAACCCGTTCATCGTTCATCGCTCTGACTTCATCGTTGAGGTATTATGAGACTTTCCGCTGCACAAAAGCAGTTCTACGCCAAAAACGGTTACCTCGCCGTGGAGGGCGTGTTTTCCCCGGGGCACGTGGCGGCGCTGGCCCGGAGGTTCGAGGAGCTGTGCGAGGACTGGCAGGGGGAGGCGGCGAAGCGGGTGGGGATCGCGCAGGAGCCTGCGGTGGTTCGAGGACAGGCCGGGGTCGCCGGGACGGAGCGGACGATCCGGAGCATGGCCCGCCTGGCGGCGCACGAGCCCCTGTTTCACGCCCACGCGACCGACCCGGGCCTCGTGGGGCTCGTGGCGGACCTGATCGGGGAGCCGCTCAGTCTCTACGTGGACCAGGCGATGCTCAAGCCGCCCCGCCACGGCTCGGAGAAGCCGCCCCATCAGGACAACGCCTATTTCAAGATCAAGCCTGATGACGCTGTCATCACCTGCTGGTGCGCCCTGGACGACGCCACGGTGGAGAACGGGTGCATGCACTACTTCCCCGGCTCGCACCGGCTGGGCGTGGTGGCGCACGAGAAGATCCCGGACACGCCGCATCTCGTCCCGAAGGGGGGCGATCCGGGAGAGGCCGTGGCGGTCCCGATCCGGGCCGGGGGGGTGCTCTTCCATCACGGGCTGACGCTCCACACCTCCCCCCCGAACTGCTCCGACCGGTGGCGGCGGGCCTACATCTGCCACTACGTCCGCTCCGACGCGGAGATGACGGCCCTTCGCCCGGACAGCCCGCCGTTGCTTAAAGTGCGTTAAAAACCATTCAGGAGGACCTTTTCATGGCCCGTTACGTGCGCGTGAGCAGCATCTCCTACGCCGGCGTGGGGGGGAACGGCGAGGACCGGAAGCAGAAGGCCGTCGAGGGGGCGCTGGCGCTGATCGACAGGGCGGCCTGCGACCGGCCCGACTTCATCGTCCTGCCGGAGACGTTCAACGGCCTGGGGTGCGGCCACGAGGAGTCGCGCAAATCCGGGGAGGCGATCCCCGGCCCGACGTTCGACGCCCTGG
>Ga0114945_10000311_pt1 | contig 31174 bp, 32 predicted proteins | sample OV2TP3_FD_87194 | JGI IMG/M metagenome (GOLD analysis project Ga0114945, IMG submission 87194) | Hot spring microbial communities from Beatty, Nevada to study Microbial Dark Matter (Phase II) - OV2 TP3 | ecosystem: Environmental > Aquatic > Thermal springs > Hot (42-90C) | place: USA: Beatty... | reverse complement strand
TCACACATATTCCCTGTAAAAGGGTGGGAGACACCGAACCCTTCCTCGCAGGAGCCTTTGTCGCAGACCGAAACGATCAACTCGGGTGGTCCCGAGCAACTTGTAGCGAGCGCATCCGTCGCAAAGAGACCTGCCACGATCAGCGAGAATCCTGCAAATACACCCGTCGCTCTCTCCATTACTCCCCGTAATGCGTCGCAGCTCGTTCGATGTAGACGACCCTTCCTTTAGGATCGATGCTGTAGACGATCCGATCTTTATAGCTGAGTCGATAGGAATAGCTACCTGCCAGGTCACCAAGCAGTTTTTTGCCCTGGTAAGGATTTTTGGCGATGACTTCCGTCAAGATGTCGTACAGCTTGGCTCTGAGCTTGGGGGTCAGTTTCCCGATATCTTTTTCAGCGCGGTAGGTGATCCGAACTTCATAATCCCTTGCCGTCATTTGCCAAAGATTTCTTCGAGGGATTTGGTCCGACCGGCTTTGATATCCACCTTGGCCTCGCGGATACTCTCCCGCAGGCCAGGGGTCGACAATAGCTCCAAGGTTTCGAGCAGGCTTTCGTAGTCGTCTTCCGAGATCAAGATCACATCCCCGGCTTTTGAGCGAATCTTGATCGGCATGTGTCCCTTCACCGATTTCCTGGTGAGCTCAAAAAGCTGCTCCCTGGCTTGTGTGGCCGTGAGAACCGTCATCTAACAATCCTCCCGTGGAGTTTCCGCCCAGAACACGCCATGTACGTATTTCCGTACATATTCTACCACATCGCCACAGTGCCCATCAGGATTTTTCTCTGACATCCTACGCCCCTATGGTAGCGAGTTCTTCCCACCCGACGATCACCTGGGGCACAAACGCCTCACATTCGCGCTCCACGTGCAGCAATGCTTTGTTCGGATGCTGAAGATCGCCCGCATGATCGCTGATCTGGCTCAGCAAGACATCCTCCAACCGGAGCGCCTGGCGGAGGCAATCCAGTACCGGAGCCTGGACCGCCAATGGTGGGGATAGCCGAGCAACAGGATTTTGACAAGCAGCGAATCGTAGGATATAATTTATATCGATAACGAAAATGTAAGACGAACTGAGGGAGGGACCATGACACAGGTCACCGTGTCGTCCAAGTACCAGGTCGTGATTCCAAAGGACGTCCGGCGTCAGGTGCCGCTACGGACAGGACAGAAGCTCGCTATCGTGGTGAAGGAAGGACTCATTACCCTGCTGCCCGACCGACCGCTGGCGTCGTTCAGGGGCTTTCTGAAGGATATGAAGACCGGAGAAATTCGGGAAAAGCGCGATCGGTTGTGATGGTCATGGTGCTCGTTGACTCTTCAGGATGGCTCGAGTTCTTCATGGACGGGCCGCTCGCCGGCACCTATGCGCAGCATTTGAAGCACCCGAATGACGCGCTGACCCCAACCATCGTCTTGTATGAAGTCTACAAGGTCGTCAAGCGCCAGCGCGGTGAAGAAGAAGCGTTGACCGCAGCCGCCCAAATGGGCAAAACACAGCTCATCCCGCTCAATGACACCATCGCGTTGACCGCCGCGGATGCCAGCCTCACCTATCAACTCGCCATGGCCGATGCCATCGTTTACGCGACGGCCCTGACGCACAAGGCAAAACTGGTCACGAGCGACACCGATTTAGCTTCTCTGCCCGGGGTCGTTTATCACAAGAAATGAACGAAGGAACGACGGGCTTTTCGTTCCCTTGCCAAGATTGCCTATCGGAGCGTTAAAGAAATCTCTCAGGTTGACCGTGAATTCGATTGTGTAGACGGGACAAGGAGTTACAAAGTTGTCATTCTGGGCCGAACGGTGGGGCGTTCCTTGCGAGGGTGAGCGCATTCACGAGGAGCTTCTCATATTCCGTCAGCACGGTGAGGGCTTGGCGCGGCTGCGACCACCATCGATTCGGATCAAACGGATCGGCCGGCGGCGGATAGCAGAAAATCTGCACGCCCTCCTTTTTCAAGACGGTCCGGAAGATAAAGCGCGCTCGACGCAACGCGCTTTTGGAAGTAATGAGGACGAGGCTCCGCGGCGGCTGCTGCCGTACCCATGCGCGCACGAGGGTGGCTTCGACGATGGTGCCATTCGCGGGTTGGGGAATCCATGCCATGTGTGAGCGCGGCACGCCTGAAGCTACGAGGATGCGCTCGGCCCATTGAGAGGGGCGGGGATCCACCAGTTTCAGGCGAACTAATTCCTCTCTGGCCGCCTCGGTCACCACTTCCCCTTCAATCTTCGTGGGCGGCTCGGGGATGATGAGGATGCGGTCTACTTTTCGCTGCCGATACAAGTCGCGGGCGGCCAATGCGCGGGAAGTCGGCAGGCCGGAGAGCACGACCGCCACATCGGCGTGGTCAAACGCATCCTCCACGATGAGGAATTCCCCGGCACGGATAAACCCCCACCCTGCCGCCATGCCGAACACCACGACTGCCACCAGCCAGCGAATACCGCGCAGCATCAGCCTACCGATAGCGAAGCGTTTGAATCACGACACCGGTGAATAAGACGATGTTCACCACGGTAAACGCTCGAAACACGATGTCCGATGACCGCACCCCGGAGGGCAGCATCAACAGGAGGCACACCCACACGCCCAAGACCCACCACAGGCTAATATCCTTTGAGGACTTCCGTTGTTGAATCCGAAGGATGAGAGGGATATTCCACAGCGGCAGCGCCACCGCTGCCATCACACCGATGACTTCCATCATCGAGGGAAGGCCTCGCGCAGGCCGCCGTCAACGGTGAGCAGGCAGCCGGTCGTCTTCGCCGCGCGGCGTGAGATGAGGAAGCAAACCGCTTCAGCCACATCGGAGGGCCTCACGCGCGTCTTGAGCAAATTCCGCTGCTGATAGAATGTCTCCAGCTCGCTGGGTGGCAGCCGGTACGTCCGGGCTCGATCCGCGGCAATCGACCTCCACAGCCCCGAGCCCTCGAAGACGCCATCCGGATTGACGATGTTCACGCGAATATTGAATTCGCCATTCTCGATCGCCAGCACGCGCGCGAGTTGCGTCTCGGCGGCCTTGGCGGCGCTGTACGCCCCGAACTCTTTGCCCGGCGCGGTGACATTTTTCGAAGCAATGAATACCAGCGACCCGCCGAGTCCTTGGGCGCGCAGCCGGCGCACCGCGGCTTTCGCGACGAGGAAATGCCCCGTCGCGTTGACGGCGAAGCTTTGTTCCCAGTCGAGGCGCCGCAGCCGATCGATCGAGGCCACGGTCGCGATGCCCGCATTCGAGACGAGAAAATCCATCCCCCCGAAGGTCCGCAAGGCCGCATCGCACGCGCGCTCGATGCTGCGCTCATCCGTCACATCCAGGGCGACGCCGAGGGCCCGCCGCCGCCCCGCGCGCCGATTCAACGCCTCCGCCAACGCTTCCACGTCGTGACGCCGCAGATCCGTGACGATCAGCGAGGCTCCGCGGTCCACCAGCAGCTCGGCGATGCCGCGCCCGATGCCGCCCGCCGCCCCGGTCAGCAGCCCGATCTCGCGCGAGAGCTCAGGCTCAGGAGGAGCCAGCGACAGCTTAGAGAGCTCCAGCGGCCAATATTCCACCCCGAACGCCTGCCGCTCGGAGACCGACGCGTAGCGCCCCACGCTCGAGGCGTCGCGGATGATCGCCATCGCGTGGCGGTAGATCGTCGCCACCATCGCCGCCTGCGTCGCATCCTGCCCGGTCGTCAGCATCCCGACCTCAGGCAGCAGCATGACGCGAGGAAACGGATCCTGCAGCACATCGCCGGGCCGGCGATATGTCAAGAAGTAGCGCTCGTGGGACGCGGCATAGCGCTCGAGCGTCCGGGCCAGCGCCTTGGCTGATACGGCGCTTGAGGAGCCGCCGGCGCTCTCGATGATAAGAGGAAGGCGCTTGGTGCGCAGCATGTGATCCGGCGTGGCAGGCCCGCGGCGGGCCGCCTCCAGCAACGGCTTGGTGTTGACAAAGTCGAGGATCTCCGGCGTCTGCCATGAGCTCACGCACATCTTCCGCTGGCGGCTGATGACACGACTAATCACCGGCACCCACTGCCGCAGCCGCTCCATCGCGTCCGCCCGAGGCTGAGCGGCCCGAGCGCGCACGAGCCAGCGCGCGCCTGCCTGACCGGCAGGCAGGCGCCGGCGATGCCGCGCGAGAAATCGCTCGGCCATTGAGACGCACCGAATCGTGCGCAAGTAACTGGCGCGCCCATCCGGTCCCCACGTGATCAGCCCGTGCTTCTCCAGCACAGCGCCGTGCGCCGAAGGCTGCCGCTGATATGCCTCGAAGACGCGCTTGGACAGCGCAAACCCAGGCTGAATGTATGGAATCCACAGGACCTGCTCCCCAAACACCTCGCGAACGAGTCGCTCTCCTCGATCATTGTTCGCGAGGGCGAGGATCGCGTCGGCGTGGGTGTGGTCGATATCGCGTTCAGGAAGAAAGGCGTGCAGCAGCGTTTCAACCGAGGGGCGCGGCGCGTTGGGATCCACGACGCAGCGCTCGAGGAAGGCCATCATCTCCTCATCGCTCATGTGCGTTCGGCCCGCCAGCCGCCGCACGATCTCCAACCGCAGCGGCGCAAAATGGCGCGCCTCGCAGCCCTTCAGATCGGAGCCGCTGCCCTTCACCCACAAGATGACTTGCGGCTGGCCCAGCAGATCCGGCACTTCGCCTTTCGTCGAGGTGTTGCCTCCGCCAAAGAGCCCGAGATGCTCTTCTTCCCCAATGAGACGCGAGCGGGCCACGAGGGCGTCCAAGGAATTCTGCCGGGCGGGAGAGCGGGTTGGCCAGCGACTGCGCATGGCCGGTATTATACCGCGTTTATGAAGAGGGAGGAGGGACTACGACGGGTTGGCGCCGGCCGCCTCAGCCAGGCGATGCGCCTTGGCGTCCAGCGCCTTGAAGAAGGCGTCCACGACCGTCGGATCAAATTGCGTGCCGGCATTGCGCCGCAGCTCCGCTTTGGTTTCTTCCAGCGAAAACCGTTTGCGATAGGGCCGATCGGTAATCATGGAATCGTAGCTATCCGCCACGGCGAGGATCCGCGCCCCCATCGGGATGTCGTCGCCTTTCAATCCTTCCGGGTAGCCGGCCCCGTCATAGCGCTCGTGGTGATGGCGCACGAGGACGACGACTTTGCTCAATGATCGCACGGGCTTGACGATCGCCTCGCCGATGAGCGGATGCTGCTGCATGATCTTCCATTCATCCGGCGTGAGCGAGCTCGGCTTCATGAGAATCTCATCCTTGATGCCGATCTTGCCGATATCATGCAGAAGCCCCGCATCGCTGAGCGTGCGGAGCATCTCTTCATCGAATCCCAAGACCTCGCCGATCTGCATCGCGTAGACTCCCACGCGCTTGGAGTGCCCGGCGCTGTACGGATCCTTCGCCTCCACGGCCAACGCCAGGGCCATGATGGTTTCCATGTAGGTGCGCTCGACGTTGAGATTCAACCGGTAGTTCTCAATCGCCACAGCCACTTGGGAGCCGATGCTGGAGAGCAGCAGCTCATCGTCTTCGGTGAAGGCGCGCGAAGGATCTCCCCGCAGCACGGTGATCACGCCGATGGGATGATCGCGCAGTTTCAGCGGCACGCTCAGGACCGCGGTCTCCTCCTGCGCGGTCTGGCGAAACCCGAGGGCGAAGGCGTTGCTGCTGCTGCGCATGGGGCGGCTTTCCCTGGCCACCCATCCCGCAACCCCCTCGCCCACTTTGACGCGCAGTTCAGGAGTGGCCACCTGCCCATTATTCGACCAGCTTGTCTTGACGTACAGCTCGCCTTTTTCCCCATCGACCAGCATCAAATTGCCCATGTCCGCCCCGACCGCCGCAGCGGTATGCTCGATGATGAGATTCAGGAGATTATCGATGCCTTCGTAGGAATTGATGGCGCTCCCGATGCGGGAGAGGAGCCGCTTCACGAGCTGCCGGGAGGATTCCAGCTCTTCAATCTTTTGCTCCAATTCCTTGTTGATGCGATTGAAGGACCGGGCGAGCTCGCTGATCTCGCTCTCCTCCTTGACCTCGATCACGCCCGAGGACCGGCCGGTGGACAGCGCTTGGACCTTGTGGGTCACCGACAACACGGACTGCACGATCCGGCGGGCAATGAAGAAGTAACCGACGAGGGCGAGCAGCACCACGGGGTAGATGGCGATATTCAGCGCGACCCCATTGACGAAGGCCGCCACCAACAGCAGGATCGGCAAAAACGACATCACCCAAAACGCCAGGGCCAGCCGACGCTCCAACCCGACATGGCTGATGGAGAACCACGTGAATTTCTTCTTTGACTCTGACGTTGTGGAAGATGGCTCTGCGACCATGCGCGTCAAGGGGTTGAGTCTCCCAAAACACCACTAAGCGTAAGTATACCTGATGGTTGAAGCAATTCGAGCCCCGGTGAAAAAATATGTAGTAGAATACCCGTGACATGCCGCGCATGAAGAAGCTCACGCGCCTCCTCTCCATCGATGGAGGCGGCATCCGCGGGATCCTCCCCGGCCACGTGCTCATCGAGCTGGAACGCATTCTCCAACTGAAAACGCAAGACGCCGACGCCCGCATCGCGGACTATTTCGATCTCTTCGCAGGCACCAGCACCGGCGGCATCCTCGCCTGCCTGCTCCTCTGCCCCGAAACCTCCCGATCGCCGCGGCCGCGATTCACGGCCAAGCAGACGGTGGACCTGTACCTGGAGCGGGGGGATGAGATCTTTGACGTCTCGATCTGGAAAACACTCCATTCCGTCGGCGGCTTGACGGACGAGAAGTTCGATGAGCGCGAACTGGAACGGGCCTTGCGTGACTACCTGGGCGGCGTCAGGCTGAGCCAGCTGCTCAAACCATGCCTCATCACGAGCTACAACATCGAGAAGCGCTACCCCCACTTCTTCACGCAGCACGACGCCGTCAACAAACCGTCGTACGATTTTTATGTCCGCGATGTGGCGCGCGCGACGTCGGCGGCCCCGACGTTTTTTGAAGCGGCCCGCGTGACCTCGCTCACCGGAACCGCCTATCCGCTCATCGACGGGGGGCTGGTCGCGAACAACCCCGCCCTGTGCGCCTACGCGGAGGCGCGGAGCATGCGGTTTTCCAAGCGCAGCCGCTCTCCCACCCTGAAAGACATGGCCATCCTGTCGCTGGGCACGGGGGAGATCAAGAAGCCCTATCCGTACGAGCAGGCGAAAGACTGGGGATTGGTCGAGTGGGTCAGGCCGGTCATCGACATCCTGATGACGGCCAACTCCGATACGGTGCAGTACGAATTGGCGCAGATGTTCGACGCGGTCGGGCGGTCGGCCCAATACCTGCGGGTGATCCCGACGCTGCACAATGCCAGCCCGGACATGGATCATGCTTCGCCCGCCAATCTCAAGGCCTTGCAAGAAGCCGGCACGATCACCGCCGCGGCCCACCGGCGCCGGCTCGAGGCCTTCGCCGATCTCCTCATCCGCAATCAATAATCCATCACCCGCCATCGGCCAAGATGCTTCGCTCGCCGCTCAGACAGATTTTTCTCCGCAGCGCATCGCCGGCGGCAACGAACAACCCCTCGGGGCGTCCACCCCGAGGGGTCAAAACTTGCGAAGGCACGCGACCAGGACTAGCGAGATTCCACCTCGCGCACATCCATCTGAGGAACGGGCGGCGCGTTAATTTCGACCACGCTTTGAGCGGTGGCCGCGCTGCAGCTCATGCCGGCTCCGTCATCGACGCTCAGCGTGACCGGAAATTGTCCATGCGTTTGGTACGGATGCTGCACGGTCGCCCCTTCCGCCGTAACCCCATTGCCAAGATCCCAGCGGTACGTCAGCGCATCGCCGTCGGGATCCGAGGAGCCGCTCGCATCCAGCGTCACCGGAAGGCCCGGGCAGCCGCTGAGGCGAGGATTCATCTTGGCCGACGGGGGACGGTTCAAGTGGACCGGCACGACGGTCTGTGAGGTCGCGCACGTGGTTCCGCTGCCGTCATCGACGGTGAGGGTGGCGAGGTATTTCCCGCTGCGCTCGTAGGTGTGCGATGCTTCCCGTCCTTCTCCCGCGGTCCCGTCGCCGAAATCCCATCGATAGGTCAGGCGATCCCCGTCAGCGTCCGTGGTCCCGGCGCCGGCGAGGGCCACGCGGAACGGTTGATTGGCCAGCGCGCACATGCGCACCGCCTCAACCGCCTTGGCCACCGGAGCGGTGTTCACGCGCACGGTCGCCATCGCGACGTCGGTCGCGCAACGTCCGTGCCCATTATCCACGGTCAACTGCACTCGATACGTCCCGCCGGCCGCATAGGCATGCGCCGCATCAGCGCCTTCGCCCGTTGAGCCGTCGCCGAAATCCCATCGGTATTGCAGCGCCGCGGAGGCGGGATCCGTCGATTGGGCCGCGCTGAACCGCACCCCGCTTCCCGCGCACGCGAGAGACGGCGCGGTGAGGACGGCCTTCGGCGGCATGGTCACCTGCACCATCTGGGCGACTTCCGACGCGCTGCACACGCCGCCGCGCCCATCGTTGACCTGCAAGATCACGCGGTAGTCGCCGGGCTGCTGGTAGGCATGCGTCACCCGCACCCCGCTCGCTTTCGTTCCGTCGCCGAAATCCCATTGGAACGCCAGCGCCTTATCGTTGGCATCTGAGGAACGCGAGGCGTCAAACGTGAAGGTTCCGCAGGGAGCCGATGTTCCCGTCATCGGCGTCATGGGTGCCGGCATCGCGTCCGGCATCAGCCCCAGCGGCTCTCGGCCGAACGGAGTCGAGGCCGGAGTCGGCCCGCTCCATTCGGCCATGGGAAGACCGGAGGCCTGCGCCTTCGTGTACGTGGGAATCGGGCGTCCGTCCTGGTCGGTCAAACGGAACGACATGTTCGCTTCGCATTGCTCATCCTTGATGACCCGATAGGTCCATTGCGTCCCGTCGCCTCCAGGCGGCACGGCGATCCGGCTCGTCGCCCATTGCCCGCTCGTAGACGCCTTCGTGCGGAAGGCCTCCGCGTGGACGCCATCCCCTTGATCGAAGCTCAACCAACTGCGCCCACCCAACACGTCCAGATCATAGTTCGATTCGACGATCTCCGTCGTGCCCTTTGGGACAAAGGGATAAAAGCGCATATCCGCGCCGAGCCGCTCTGGCAGCCGGACGGACGTGCCGAAGGTGTAGCACTGGGTGATCAACGGAAGGACTTCCAAGGCAAAAAGGTTGTTGTCGTCCCCTGCCACCCCTTCCGCCTCGACACGGAACACGAGCTGGTCGCCCTGCGGTTCCCCCTGGTCCGGCGAAAACGGGCCGAACTCGACGATGGTGCCATCAGGCTCGTGAGACCCCACGACGCGGGTATCTAACTGCGTCTTCCCGTAGACGCTAAACGAGATGGCCGTGTTCCACCCGCCGCTCATTTCGTCCTTGTGCCCGCGCGTATCGGCGTCGATCACCCGCATGGAAAGGGAATGCTTGGTGTCGCGGGGAAGCTCGAGATAGACGATGAGGGGTTCGGCGGGGTGGTCCTTCGCCCCCTCGGTCTGCCGTCCGTCCGGCCCAAAGACGTAGAACCACTGCACGCCGTTGCGCCACGGATCCGGCACGCGCAGCGGCCGGCTCTCTCGGCGCTGCGCGAGCGTCTTGCGCCACAGCGGCATCGCGGCCCGCGGGGCGCGCTCGCGGGCCGCGGCAACGCTGGAGGGCTGCGGCCCATGGTCATGGATCGCCTGCGCGACCATTTGCTCCATGGCATGCTCGCGGTCGCGGCGCACCTGCTCCTGCACCTCTCGCAGCTCCTGCTTCACGCCCACGTGCAACGGGTCGCGCACGAGGGCCAGCTCCAGCTGCGTCATCGCGTCTTCGAGATGACCCAAGCGGCGGGACTCGCGCGCTCCCTGGTACAATTCCTCCGCGCTCCACCCGTGGTAGGATTGCTCCCCCGCGCGAACGTCCACCGATAACGCCCCAACACACACGGCGCACACCAGGATCACGAGTAGCCGTCCCATCAGTTTCTCCTCAGTGTCTCCATAATTTGTCCCAATTGTTTACGCACATGTTAGGGAGTCTACCTGATGTCATGGTCCCTTGTGAAGGGACGCCGAAATTTTTTGGAGGACCCAAAAAAATTTCCGCTGCCGCGGAATCTCAACCGACCTCGTTGTCGGCGCCGTTTGGGGGCACGGGAGGCTCGCCGGCGCGAACATTCCGAGGAGCGGAATGTGCTATGATGCTAGGCGGTGGACGCCGCGCGGAGACGGACTCATGGGTGACGATCAACTCTTTGCGAATAAGCAGCCGCTGGTCAGAGATTTCACCTTCAATCGGCAGACGGCGGAAGTCTTTGACGACATGCTGCAGCGCTCCGTCCCGTTCTATGCTGAAATCCAGCGCATGATCGGCGAAGTCGCGGCGGACTTCGCCATCGAAGGCACGCGGCTCTATGATCTCGGCTGCTCCACCGGCACCACCCTCTTGACGCTCGACCCGGTCGTGCCCACGGGCGTCTCGTTCATCGGAGTCGACTCCTCCCCGGAGATGCTGGAGCGCGCCAGAGCCAAACTGACTCAGGCGGGCGTGAAACGGGCGTATGAGCTGCAATGCGCTGATTTGAACAACGGCATCTCGATCGCCAACGCCTCCATGGTCATCATGAATCTGACGCTGCAGTTCGTGCGCCCCTTGTATCGGCAGAAGCTGATCGCGACCATCGCGCATGGCGTGCGGCAGGACGGCTGCCTGGTGCTCATCGAGAAAGTCCTCAGCCGCTATTCGACGCTGAACCGCTTCTTCATCAAGTACTACTACGCCTTCAAGCAGCGCAACGGCTACAGCGACATGGAAATCAGCCAAAAGCGGGAAGCGCTGGAGAACGTCCTCATCCCCTACCGCGTCGAAGAAAACACGGAACTCCTGCTGAGCCACGGGTTCAGCCAGTGCGACCTCTTCTTCAAATGGCACAACTTCTGCGGCGTCATCGCGCTGAAATGACCGGCCTCTCCGCCTGGAACATCGCCGTGGGCCAATGGTTCTTTCGCTATCGGAACGCCCTCTTTCCCGTCCTCTTCACGGCCTGCCCGCTATTGCTGCTGCGACCGCGCGTCATGTGTGACAGCCCCACGATCGACCATCTGCTGGTAGTCAGCGGTGTTGTGATCGCCCTGGTGGGCGAAGGCGCGCGGCTCTTCACCATCGGATTGGACTATATCGATCGGGGAGGGAAAAACAAGCAGGTCTGGGCCAGCCGGTTGGTTCAGACGGGGATGTATGCGCACACCCGCAATCCCATGTACCTGGGAAATCTCCTCATCGCGGTCGGGTTCTGCATGGTGAGCGGCGCGCCGGCCGCCTACCTCATGCTCATCCCGCTGTTCCTCTTTATCTACCAGGCCATCATGTCGGCGGAAGAAGCCTACCTGCAGCGCGCCTTCGGGGCCGACTATGCGGCGTACTGCCGTCGGGTGCCGCGCCTGTGGCCGTCGTTCAAGGGGCTGCGGCGGACGTTGGCCGGCACCAAGTATGACTGGCGACGGGCGATCCGCAAGGATCTGAGCACGATCGCTGGGCTGCTGGTGGGATTGATCTGTTTGCTGGTGTGGCGGACATTCTTTTTAGAGGGCTTCCGGGCGGCAAAAGCGAACATGCGCACGGCCCTTGGACTCATCCTCACCGTGTTGGTCCTCTACGGAGTGCTGCACTTTCTGAAGAAGCGAAAGCTCTTCTTTTACCTGCCCTCGAACCGGTGATCCGCCTTATCAGGCGGGCGGCATGATGGAGCTAGCGCGTCGCCGCCTTCGTAGGAATCCGCACGGAGCGGATCAGGTGGGACGACGACGAGCGGCGGCCACCGCCACCGTCGCGAGGAACGCCAACTCTGCGAGCACATAGCCGATCACCAGCGGCGGGAGCGGCTTCGCATGGCCGCCCGCATAGCTGTGCAAGCCGACGAGATAGAAGCTGACCCCGTAATACGTCATCAGCAGCAAAAAGAACCCGGCGATGGTCGCCAGGGGAACCCCCACGCCCTTGAGCCATCCGGCGAAGCGGCCGTGCAGGATCGCCAAGAACCAGAGTAACGTGATCAGGGCCCAGGTTTCCTTCGGGTCCCATCCCCAATAGCGGCCCCACGAGGCGTTGGCCCACACCGCCCCCAGCATGATCCCTCCGGCAAGCAGCACCACCCCGATCTGCAGCGTGCGATAGAGGAACAGATCAAGCGAGACCAGCGTCCTGCGCGGCTGCCGCAACACCGAGAGGACCCCGTAGATATGGGCCAGCACGGCGGCCAACATCAGCACGCCGTAACTCGCCACCACCGTCAGGACATGGACGGTCAGCCACAGATTGCTGCGAAGCACCGCCACGACCGGCGAAATGCTCGAATCCAACGGCACGTAGTCGGACAGCCACAAGACCATCGCCGCCAACAGGGACGCCGAGAAGGCGTAGAATCCGGCATGGTAGATCCGCTCCAGAATGAGCGCCGAGACCACCCCCGCAAACGGCAGCCACAACATCGTCTCAAAAAAATTGGAGACCGGCGGACGACCTCCAATCACCACGCGCAGGAGGATCCCCATGACATGGACGGTCACGGCCAGCCCAAACACGACCATCCCCCCCCTTGCCGCAGCTCCCTTCCCTTTGGCCCACCACCCAATCAGCAGGCCAATGACGGCGAGGAGGTAGAGCATGCGCGCCGCCCGAAACGGCTGGAACCGGTTATAGCCGACCTCGATGTGCCGTCGCCAGGCCGGCGGGTAGGCCGAGGGGTTCAGGCGATGGAGGGTCTGGGCAAGCTGCGCGGTCGCCGCGTTGATCGCTGCCGGGTGGCCTTCGCGCAACGCCGTAATCCACGCCGCCCAGACGGTTTTGATCTCGGCTTGCTGAGCGGGAGGGTATCCCTCCGGCTGCTGAATGGACCGCCAGGCGGCGTCACGCGCCGCGGGCGAAGGCACCAACTCCAGCCGGTGCTCAACGAGGCTGCTGAATGCGACGAACCGCTCGAAGAGGTCCATCGTCTCCTGCTCGAGCATCGACAGTTTCTCATCGCGCCGTTGCTTTTCGACGATGGCGGGGAGCATCCGCATGAGCCGGCGAGTCGTCAGCAATTCCTCCTGGGAGACGCGCATCGCGCCGGGTGCCATGCCGAGCGCTTCCCGCAGCGGCCCAAACGGCACGAGCAGCAGCGGCGTCGCCTGCCAAGGCTCCGGCGTCGCGATGATGGAGAGCACCGTCACGAGCGCATCCTCGCGGCCAAGGCGCGGCGAGCCTGCGAGGTGATGGAAGATTTCCCGCGCGAAGCTATCCAACGGCTTGTGCCGTCCGTTGTGCTGAATCGGCATCAGGCGCAGCGCGTCAAGAGCCTCTGGCGGCACGCGCAGCCGCGCTGGCGCTGCGGATTCCCCTGCCCATGCCCAGCCCGCTTGAAGCAGCACCCCAAGGAGTGCGGCAATCCATCGTCGGCTCATCTGCTATCCTCTCTGGCGCATCATCGCGGCATCCTGTTCCTTCGCGCGCGGGACGCGGATCGGCCGGCGCGCGAGCGCATCACAAACATGGTGACCACTCCGGTGATCACGATCAGAAATCCCGCGTAGACCAGCGGCGTGCCGGGGTCGTTACGCACCGAGAGCACAGTGGTCTCAACGGGACCCTCCACGAAGCTCGACTGGAAGAAACTGTATCCCCGATACCGCAGCGGATGGTTCATGCGGATCTTGCGCATGAGGACCAGGCCGCGCCGGGAATCGGTGAGCTGCACGTCGCTCTCAAACCCCGCGGCCATCGGGCTGCCAGGATACGTGATTTTGCGAAAATCCGACAGCTTTATCGTCACCGGCAACTCCCGCTGGGCCGGGCGATACTCGATGGCGATCCGCTCTTCTCCCAGCGTCAATTCGACCGCCTGACGCAACCATACCCACGCCTCGGCCGTCCGGCCCCCCAGCCGACCGATCACGTGCACGGCCTCGGCCCGAACCTCGTCGCTGCGATTCGTGATGTGCTGAATGAGGCGCGCCTTCGGATGGTGCGTCACGACCTCGAACGCATAGCCCAGCGTCGGATGCGTGTGACGCGCGCCGATCCCCAAGGACTCGATGACGGTTCGTTGCAACGCCTCATCCGTGAGGACCGCTTTCAGCTCCCGCTCCACCTGCACCAGCGCAATGGCGTTGGGCGCGAGCGTGTTGACGGCGGCGTGGGTATAGGCGACCTCGGCGGAAATGACCTGAACGCGGCCATGCAATGCCGCGAAGTCCGGGTGCCGCGCAAAGAGCAGGTGAGCATCCGCGCCCTCCGGTCCGCTCAGGAGGAAGGAAACGGCGGGGTTCTTCGGCTCCTCGGAGCGGCTCGCCAACCCGTGCGACGTCAGCTCAAAATCCGGGAAGTAGTCCTTGAAGGTGATCGTATACGGGGTCCCGCCGATTTGCATCGGCTGGCCCAGCCGCTCCGGGACCGCGATCTCGTGGTTGCCGGGCAGGTGCGGCAACCGCACCGTGACGATCCCGCGCGGCGATTCGCGGTCGCTCGCGCGTCCGAAGAGCTGGTCCAGCTGCGCCTGAGTGGTGGGCGCGAGGAATAACACATGCCCCTCTCCCCATCCGATGCCGAAGCGCTCCGGGTCATCGGCGAATAACCAGACCGTGTCATCGGACTGCTCATGACGCAGACGCACCTGCACCGCAGGGCGCGCCTGCGTCCCATCGCCCGCGATCTCTTCCGTCAGTTGCGCATCGGGATAGTAGCGATCGACGGTCAGCTGCAGCACCTCCGATGCGATCGGCACGACCCATGTCCGGTTCGGCGCATGCACCCACGCGCGGGTCTCGAAATCGGTTCGGAACGCCTCGGTCGTCTCGGAGGCGTGGTGGTGAACCGTGAGGACATTCGTCGGCAATTGCAGCAGCTTCTCCGCTTCGCCTTCGGGGATGATCAGTCGTCCTTCGATGCCGAATCGGCCGCCGATGATTCCGCCGAGCAAAATCGCGATAATCCCCAGATGGGCCAACACGAACGGCGCATGCGCCCGCTTCCAGGGATACCGTTCGAAGGCGGCCACCGCCAGGTTGACGGCGAGGAAGCCGAGGAGCGCTTGAAACCACCAGGACTGATACACCGTGCGCTGCACGGCCGCGGTGCCGAAGCGCGTCTCATACATCGTCCCCCACGCCAGCACGGTCGCGATCGCCACCAACAGCGGCACCGCCATCTGCAAGGAGCCCAGCGCGCGGATGACGCGGTTCATCAGGCGAGCGTCCGCCTCATCACAGGCCGCTGGTGCCGGTGTGGCATTCGCTGCATCGCAGTGCGGTCACATCCATCCCCACATCCACGGGGTGCTGAAAGGGCTGCTCCTTCAAGACGGCGGCGGCCATCGCTTCCGGCGGCCCTTGGAAGAGGATGGCATGGCACGCATTGCAGTCCTTGGTGATGATCCTGCCGTCGGCGCTTTGGTGCATGCCATCGTGGCAACGGAAACATCCTTGTGCGTGGAGATGTCCGACGTGGCTCGGATGCGCTCGCCAGTCCGTGCGCATCTCCGGGAAGATGTTGCGCGAGAAGATGCGCTGGAGCTCTTCGGCCGCCTGCCGGATCAGCGGTGCCTGTTCGCGGCTCAGCGCCGGGTACTCCGCCTGATAGAAGATCCAGAGGCCGCTCGCAATAGCCGTCTTCGCCTCCTGCTCAGAAGCGTACGTCTGCGCCAGCAGGCGGACGGCCTCCCGCCTCAGATACGGCAGGCGGCGATCCAGCTTGCCGCTCTCGAACGCCTCTTCGACGGCGCGATCCGGCGGACGGAACACATGCGAGGACCGGTTATGGCAATCAACGCAATCCATCCGTCGGGGGATCGCCTGGGCGATCCGCTCAGGGCTGAGCGGAGACTCGGTGCTCATGTACTCCGTGACGCGGCCGTCGGGATCCACCGCGCGCACCCACGGAATCGCTTCCCGCCGCTGATCGGCCGCGATGTAGAAAATCTCATGCTCGATGTTCATGTGCCAATGGATGCCGGTGGCGGCGCCGACGTTGGGATCGCCTCCGCCGATCTTCAGCAGCATCTCGATGCGCCAAGGGCTATTGGTTTCATCAGCCAGGTAGTGATTGAACGTCTTCTGCTGCGCGCCGAAAAATTTCGCCGGCCAGTGACATTGCTCGCAGGTTTCCGGCGCGGGACGCAGATGCTTGACCGGGGTCGGAATGGGCCTGGGATACGCGTTGGCGGCCACCGCGTAGACCTGATACAACCCGCTCAGCTTGGAGCGGACATACCAGTCGGCGCCGGGGCCCACGTGACATTCGACGCAGGCGACCCGGGCATGGGGCGAGTGCTGGTACGCGGTATATTCCGGTTTCATCACCTGATGGCAGACCAACCCGCAGAATGTGACCGACTCGGTGAACTGATAGGCCCGGTAGCCGGTCACCGAGAGCAAGACCAAGACGATGATGAACCCGAAGAGCGAGGCCATGACGGCGGCCTGGTGCCTCGGCTGGTTGAGGTCGATGCGCGGCAGCGGGGGCAATGGCTGATCCGGCCGCCGACGGCGCCGAGCGCGCTCCCACACCATGCCGACCAGCGCCAGCGCGACGCCGCCGATGGCCACCAGCGGCAAGGTCAGGTAGATGAGCACCGCCACGTACGGGGAGCGGTGCGGCTGCAGCCAATCGATCAGCATCATGGGCAGGCCGAACGCCGTGCTCATGATGGTGACGACAAGCCCAAAGAGACTGAGGGGATTGCGCAAGACTGGGGGTTTGGGAGATGGCCTCGATGTCATTTGGGCCGCTCGACGTTTCGGATGGTGAGCAGGAGTCCCGAGACCAACAGCCCGATAATGGCCAGCGTGAGCCACAACCCTTGGCGCCGAAAGCGAAACTCGTGCATGGCCCGCTGTCCTTGCTCCGCGGCCTGCTGCGCGTGATGAACCCCGCCCTCGACCATCGGCTGCATCGTCGTGGATGAGAAGGAATGGACGTATGTGCGGGCCTGGGTCAGTTGCGTGGCGGCCTCGTGGAGTTCGAACTCGGCATCATTCATGTCCATCCCAAGCTGTGCGGCCTTCGTCACCGCCGCCTCTGCGCGCGCGAGTTCTCCCTTTAAGCGCTCGATGCCTTCGCGCATCCGCTGAGCAGTCCCGTAGCCCGTGGAGCCAGGCTCGTGGCAGCTGATGCAGACCGCGTTCGGACCGGTTCCGAGCATCTCGTCGCTGGGCGTGCGGATGAGGTGATTCCCATGGCACACCTCGCATTCCGGCAACCCCAGCGCCTCATGGGCCGCTTTGTGCGGGCTCTTCACAAACAAGTCCCGCGTGAGGCTATGGCACTGGGCGCAGACGTTCCCGACGGCAATGGCTCCGGGCCGCGCCGCTTCATGGGAACCGTGGCAACTGGCGCAGTGAGGTGCTGCCCGATCACCGCGGAACAACAAGGCCTGACCATGGACGCTCTGCGCATACTCCCAATGCTGCGTGACCGGAAGGTGATGCCGCTCCATCAGCGTGGCGTCCGTATGGCATGTCGCGCAGGTTCCCGGGATGTTCGTCGGATAGACCGATGAACTTGGGTCTTTCTTGGAGCGGATCCCGTGGGCATCGTGACAGCTGGTGCAGACCGCCACATCCGGATCGCCCTCCACAAGCCGTTTCCCGTGTTGGCTGGTGAGATACTTGGCGTACTGGTCCGTCGGCAGATTGGGGTTGAACCGGCGCATGTACGCGGGATCGGCGTGGCAGCGGGCGCAGAATTGCGGGATGTCCCGGCGCGCAGGTGTTCCCAGAAACCCTTTGGCCGGATCCATGGCGCCCGCCTGGTCCATCGACGCGGGATCACCGCCATGGCAGTCCGCGCACGACAGGCCCCGCTGCGTATGGACATCCTCGGCGACCAGCGCCGCCGGTCCTCGCTTGTCACCTTCAATGGCCCTGTGGCATTCGAGGCAACTATTTGGCTTTTCCTCCGGCCAGCCTCTGGAGGGCAGCCAAAGGAATCCGAGCGACAGGGACACGGCCCCAAAGGCTCTCACCGTGGCTCGATCCATAGCGCGTAGCCCGTCATGCCCATGACATACGCGATGCCCAGGATCCCACCGATCCACACCAACCACGAAGATCTTCCACGCGCAGCGGGACGATCCAGCCATGGCACGAGCAAGACGATCAGCCCCGCCAGCCCGGTCAGCCCAATCGCCACGAGCTCCCCTTCCAGCCCGAGCACATGACTGGGAAACAGCTTGAGCGTCTGGAACATCCAGAGGAAATACCACTCCGGCTGAATCCCTGGAGGGGTCGGGGCGAAGGGGTCGGCTTTCTCCCCCAGCGTCGCCGGGTGATAGACGCTGAGGGCCAGCACGACGCCGAGCATGAGGGACCAGGCGACAAAATCCCGCAACAGGAAATTCGGCATGAAGGGCATGGAGCGTTCCTCGCGGACCGCGAGCGGTTTGCTCATCCCTTGCAGTTGCACCAGCAGCAGGTGGATGGCCAGGAGCACGAGCAGGCCCAGCGGCAACACCGCGATGTGAAACCAGAAAAATCGGCTCACGGTCGCGTCCCCAATTTCCGCCCCGCCCCGCAGGAAGGTCCGCATCGCGGGACCGATCACGGGAAGGCTGCCGGCCATCTGGGTGCCGACCTTCGTCGCAAAAAAGGCCAGCGTATTCCAGGGCAAGAGGTAGCCGGTGAACCCGAACCCGAGGAGCAGGAAGAACAGGCACACTCCGCTCACCCAGGTGAGCTCGCGAGGCGGACGGTAGGCTTTGAGGAAAAACGTGCTGGCCAGATGCACGAACGCGGAGAGGATGGCGAGATTGGCCGCCCAGGCATGGACGGAGCGGACGAGCCAGCCGAATTCGACCTTGGTCATGATGAATCGAACCGACTCAAATGCCCCCTCCGCCGACGGACGATAGTACAGCAGCAGGAGCACGCCGCTGGCGATCTGGATCAGGATGAGCACCAGCGTCATCCCGCCGCAGTAGTACCAGATCGCGTGGCGATGGAGGGGGACGGTCTTGTGAGCCAGCAGCCCCGTCAGCCCCTCGAGCGGATAGCGCTCGCGCAAGAACGCTCGCGCCCGCCCGAAGACACCCATCGGGCTAGGCGGGTTTGGAGACGACGATCTGCTCACCGCTGATGTTCACTTGGTAGGCCTCGAGCGGTCGCGGAGGAGGTCCGGAGATGACCTGGCCGTTGAGATCAAACTTCCCGTTGTGGCAGGCGCACCAGATGAGGCTGTCGTCTTGATCATACTGGACCGTGCAATGGAGATGCGTGCAGACGGCGGAGAACGCTCTGAGTTCGCCCCGAGGGGTATTGACGAGGATGCCGGGACGGTTCCCGAAGCGAAAGATCTTCGCGGTATTGGTCGCCAGTTCGCCGACCTTCGCGGCCACCGCGCTCGACACCGACGCTTCCATCCCCCGAGGGGGGTACAGGTAGCGCGCCACGGGATAGAGCGCAGCACCCAGCAACGCCAAGGCCCCTCCCTTCAACAGGGACGCCAAGAATTCCCGTCGAGTGAGGCGTTGCGGGGGGCACATCGGCCTCTGCGCTCAAAACGCTTGAGATACCTCGAGCCAGATGACGTGCGCGTGGTAGTTGCCGCTCTCAGCCACCGAATTCGGCAAGTAGGAATAGAGTCCGTACTCGGCTTTCACGGAGGTGTCCTCCCGCACCGACCAGGTAAAGCCGGTCGTGGCATCCAGCCGTGTAACATCAGCTCCTAACGGCAAGCCCGTGGCGGTGAAGTCGTTGAAATTGCTCGCCCACGAATACAAGACGGTGCTGTTCCAGCTCAGCGTTGACGTGGGGGCGTAATCCGCGCTCAGCATCCACGTGCTCACATCGGCGTTGAACGTGGGGGTGTTCGCTGAAGAAGCCAGTCTGGCGGGTGTCGTCGTCGAAGCGTCCTGCCGGGAAAACGAGGCCGTCGTCAGGAGGGTCCGCAGCGGCTGCACGGTCACGTCAGAGGTATAGACGTGCGACTGCATCCCCGTCTTCACGGTGTCCTGAGCCTCGAAGCGCGTGCTGTAGTCGTCGTCGCGGAATTGATACCGGAACGAGGACCGAAACCATCGGCAGGGCCGCAGCGTCGTGCGGATCGTGAACTCATTCGTATGCTGATTTTGCTCATCGATGAACGCGGAGAGGGCGGTCGCCGCTGCCGCGCTTTCCCGCTGATCGTCGTAATCGTTGTCATTGACGCGCCGGCGCACGTGCGTGGTGAGATCGAGAAACGGCCAAGGATCGAAGCGGCCGCCCACGGTCCAGGCTCCCCGGCGGACATCGGTCACCGTCTCGCGGTTGAACACCTCACCGGCGCTTGAGCCGTTGCCGGTATCCGGCCCATCGAGGCTTTTGCGGTCCTCCCGCAACAGCACCCGCGACTGCTCCAGCTCCAACTCGGTATAGAGCGCCGCGCGCGGGATGCCGAAGAACCGCACCGAAACACCCTCGCCCCAGCGCACGGCCTTCGTGTTGTTGAGGCTGACGTCCACGCGATCGATGACGCCGTTGGGAGCCGTCCCTCCGGTGTCCGCCGGATACGACGAGTTGCTGTCTTTCTTGATGACTTCCGATTTCAATTTCGTGCCAAGGCTCAGCCAGGACCATGGCGAGCCGGTCAGCGTGCCGACCCACGTGTGGGTATCGTAGTCGTTGTCGGCGCGGGCGTTGACTTGCTGCTTGGGGTTGGGGAAGTTGGTCGCGACGCCGTTCTCATTGAATTCGTTCAGCGACTCGAATTCCCGGTTGTTCATGTGGGCAAACCGGTACGCGGAGGCGAAGAACGCTTTCTCACTCAAGAACCACCGCTCCCCCTTCAGCAACGTCGTCATGAGCGTCGACTCAGGCGCCTGATCTTGCCGGCGGATTTTGGTCTCCGCGGCGGCTCCGGTGGTGGCGAGGGACTTCTCCTCGCGGAATAACTCGCTGCGCACCAACTCCCAGCGCTGCTCTCCCTTCACGACAAATCCCCCCATATCGTGGTCGGCTGTGACGGCAAAGGTGTCGACGATCTCGTCGACGTCCTGCCACGAGGGGCCGATGTTGCGCGTGGTCGAACCTTCGGTGACGGCCGTCCAGCTCAAGCGGGACTTGGCTCCGTCTTTGAACTCCCGTTCGTACCCCAGCGTCAGCTCAGGCATCCCTTCGAGGGTCAGACCGGTTTCTACGCCGAATGTGCCGATGTCGAGCGCCAGATCCTTGAGCGTATCGTTGCTTGGAAAGCGTTGAAATCGGTAGTAGACCCCACCGGTTGGATCATAGTACTTGCGAAATTCGGCATAGTCGAAGCTGATGAAGCCCAGCCCTTCTTTGGAAAGGAAAACATCCGTGCCCAGGTCGTTTTGGTCAATCAGGGCGTGGCTTTCCGCGGAGAACTCCGTGCCGTCAGGAAAGGTGTAGGCGAGGGAAAGGTTCTCGACGCCTCCGGTGTAGCCCTGCGGAGTCCAGTGGTGCGCCTGAAACTTGTCGTGGTCACCCTCCACCGCCACGTAGCGAACAGGCAAGAGAGAGACGGAGACCTTCGGCTCTGCGGCCTCGCCCGCCGAAGGCTTCCAGCAGCACCCCATCCCGACGACCACGAGGACCATCCAACGGGACACCGTCCGCATCCGGGCCTCCCTGTTAGTAGCGAAGATGATCGTCAAAATTCGATCCATGAACCGCCGTATGGCAGCCCGCGCTGAAACACGTGCCCTGCGGCAGTCGACCCGCGTGGTTTGATTTGCCGATCGTGGGGAAGTTCGCCTGGGTATGGCAGCGCAAACACAGATTGTTATCACGGGCCAGGAGCATTTTCTCATGGATCGATCCATGGACTTTGTGGCAGGTCGCGCAGCCTTCCCGCAGCGCCTCGTGCTCCCAGGCAAACGGCCCGCGCTGCTCCTTGTGGCACCGGAAACAGGCCTCGTTGACGTCGTTGAGCGTCGTGGCCGACCACGGCCGAATCTCCGGTCCGTGGGCCTCGTGGCAATCGGCGCAGCTCATCTTGCCTTCCATGACAGGATGGTGGTGCGGGAGGCGAAACTCCGCTGGTTTGTCCAGGTGGCACGCAAAGCAGGTGCCGGGGTCTTTACGCGGATTGATGATGTCGCCGACGCCCCGCCCTCCACCAGCCGCCACATGCAGGCTCCCCGGCCCGTGGCACATTTCACACCCTTGGGCTTTCATGTCGCCGGGGATCGCGATGCGCGCATGAGTCGATTGCAAGAATTCCTTGTGCTGTGCGGCGTGGCAGGAGGCGCAGGTCTCCATCCCGACATACTCAGCGTTTGGGGCCTCGGTTGCTGCCGGGTCTGCGGATGCGTCTTTGTCCGCCCAGGCGGGTGGAGTCGCTAACCGATCCAAGTAAGCCAGCACACGATCCCTCGCTTGTGGCGCAAGGCTGGAAGGCGTGTCCCCGCCCTGTCGTTCAGGGACCGACGCAGGGTCAGCCCAATTGGCGCCGGCCTCCCATTCTTGAAGATTGGAGGCTCCATCGCCATCGGCGTCGTCTTTCTCAACGGCGCGGTAGTCTTCCACGGTGAGCGCCTTGGCGGTGGCGGGGGCTTTGAGTTTCTGTAAGGCTTGGCCATACGCATTGAGGTCGCCTTTTTTTCCTACCACGCCCTGGTGGCAGACCTTGCAGGAGTAGGCCTTGGCGTCCTTGCCGGGATAGGCGGCCTTGAAGCTCTTGAGGCTGTCGATCGTCGCCCAACACGGCGGCCCGAGGATGAGCGTGACCGCCAGGGTTAGACCAACGACAACGCCTTGTCGGCTGAGCATGGGTGCTCCTCCTCGTCACGATGCTGTGGCCACATTCGCAGGAAATGCCTCACTTGGTCTTGCACAAGCGTGTCGCAGCGCTCAAGCTCCTGCCGTCGCTGTGTCACAACGGTCTGGGCCATCGTGTGGAGATCATCGATATTATAGAGATGGATGCCGGGACGTTCTTTGAGGGACGGATCGATGTTCCGAGGAACGGCAAGATCAATGAGGACAAGCGGGCGCGCACCACGCTGAGGCGCCACCAGATCGAGATCGGCCTGGTCCATCACATAATGAGGAGCCTGGGTGCAGACAATGGCAATATCGACGTGGGCGAGGCGTTTCAAGGCCTGCTCCCATGACAGCCAGCCGCCCCGGCACAGGTCGGCGAGCTGCTGCGCCCGATCTTGCGTGCGGTTGACGATCCAAAGCGTGCCGAGGCCGTTGGCGAGGAGATGTTTCGTCGTGGTCTCAGCCGCCTTGCCGGCGCCCCAGAGAAGCGCCTCGCAAGCGCCGAATCGATCCGCGAAGAGCTCTCGAGCCAACCTGGCGACGACCGAGCCGACGGAGGCCTGGCCCGCGGCGATGCTCGTTTGGGAACGGATCAGCTTGGCGCAATGGAGGGCCTTCTGGAACAGACGGTGCAACAGCGGTCCCAGCGTGCCGGCGGAGTGCGCCGCCGCATACGCCTGCTTGATTTGAGCCGTCACCTCCGATTCGCCGAGGATCATCGAATCAAGGCCTGCCGTGACATGGAAGAGGTGAGCGGCGGCCCGCCCGTTCGTGAAGGAGTACCACCGACCGTCCAGCGCTGCGGGAGCAAGGCCGCTGAGCGCGCTGACGTGATCAAGAAGCCGTGGGGGGGTTGCGGCGGGATCGTGCGAGGCGACGTACCATTCGACGCGGTTGCACGTCGACACCACCGCGAGTTCGTCGGCGTCAAGTGCTAGGCGATCGGTTGTTAAGCGCTGGGCGAGGTCGCGTGAAGGAACGGCCAGCCGCTCTCGCAGCGTCACCGGAGCCGTGCGATGATTCACTCCGATGAGGACGAGGGGCACCAGTGCTAGTCTCCGATTCTTCAAAGATGGTTCACACTGCTCCTCACTATACCAGGTTCTGCCTGCGCGTCAATTATCTGAGTATCGGGGGACGCTCGAAGCTCTTCCATGACGTCGTAGGTCATACAGAAGAGCGCGAAGCTTCCGGGGCGCCAGCAACATGATCCGCCCTCGTGAGGAGGCGACCCACCCCGAGCGCTTCATGGCGGAAAGCGTGCGGATCGAGGTCTCCCAGCGAGCCCCCACCATGCCGGCCAGTTCCTGATGAGTCACGGGAATGGTCTTGCCGAAGGATCGTTGCAGGCGCAGAAGCATGTAGGCCACGCGCTGCTCCACAGGTGCTTGCGCCACACTGATGGCCTCAGCCATTCGCCGAATCCGCCGGCAACAGATCGCCAGCACCTGCCTGGCCAGTTGAGGGGAACGATCCAACAGACGGCTAAAGGCCTCTGCAGGAATCTTCACGAGCTGCGTGTCGGTTGACGCAATGGCGGTCGCGGAATACGCCCCGTGCTCAAACGCAGAGATCCCGCACAGGGGCTCGGCAGGCGTCATGGCAAAGATGGTCGCCCGGCCGCCGTGCGGCGCGCTCTTGGCGAGGGCAACCCAGCCGCGTTTTACAATCCACACGGCCTGAGCCGGCTGCCCTTCTTCAAAGATGGTTTCGCCCTTGCGAAACCGGCGCACTTCGCACGTCGAAGCGAGGTGCTTGAATTCCGTGCGGGAGAGCGCGCGAAACAGCGGGATCTGCGCGAGCACGTCCTCCATGGTCCTTGACCTCCTGTGACGGCCAACTGCCACAACACTACCGTGGAAGCCACAACCGTTCTATGACGCGCGTCAGGGAGCGTGACGGCTTATGTAGAGCTCTTAAGGAGGGCTTGAAGCCGTTCGGGCCGCACGAGGGTGGTGGTGCCGCGTGAGGAGCGGATGATCCCCCGTTTCTTGAAGTGGTTCAGTGTCCGCGTGGCCGTTTCGTGCGTCGTGCCGGCGATCTCCGCCAATTCCTGATGCGTGAGCGGAATCGTCGATCCGAATTTCTTCGCCAGCCCCAGGAGCACCTGGGCCAGCCGTTGTTCCGCCGGCTCATAAATCATGCAACTCTTCTGCTCGACTTGACGCAGACGGTCGCAGAACAGGCACAGGGTTTGCTGCGCGAACGTCCGGGAGCGGTCCATCGCAGCGTGAAATGCGTCGATGGGAATCCGCACGACGACACTGTCTTCAGCGGCCAGCGCATCCACCGGATAGGGTTTGCGATCTAAGGCGGGCAGGCAGCAGAAGGGTTCCCCCGGACCCATCACGCAGGTCGTCGAGACCTTGCCGTCGGCGAGAAATTTCATCAGATGCACCCGGCCGGTCCTGACGAGCCAGACCGCTTCGGCCGGCGCACCCGCTTCAAAGATCGTTTCCCCCTTCGCGTAGCGCTTTTCCCGAGCGACCTCGGCGAGGCGGGATTGCTCTGCCGCAGGCAGTTGGCTGAATGGCTCAATGGTGGCGAGGAACGACTTCATGGCACGCCCATTGTATCAAAAACCACTCCTTCGAAGGAGTGGAGAAACAACCTGACCCGCCTCTCTGGACCAGCGGCAGAGATCGCAGGTCGCGCCGGAGTTTGGCAGCTGGTCGGCTTGCGCCAAGGCGACCGCCCGGGCAAACAGGGCCGGCACACGCTCCGGATCGGGTACCACGGTGACCAGCTCTTCCCTGAAGGGTAGCCGGCCGTTGAACCCGCCATCTTTCACGACCAGAAAGAAAGCGAAGTAGCACGCGGGCGCTGTCCGGTACCCCATCTGCCGCAGCAGGTAGGTATAGACGTCCATCTGCAACTGGTAGGAAGGGTAAATCGTCGAAGCCGACGACCCCGAGGATTTGTAGTCGACCACGGCGAGGGCACCATCCGGAAACTCCAGCAGATCATCGATCGCGCCGAAGAGCGTGTGGCCGGTGGCCGGATCGGTCCAGCGCAGGCCCTGAAAATTATTTCGCCAGGCCTGGAGTTGTGCGGCATGCCTGAAGAGCCGAGCCTGGCCCTGCAGGGCGGAGAGGATCATCGGCAGCGTGCCGGCCGCACGGTGGGTGTCGAATTCAGCTTTCAGCAGGCCGTCGATGGCGCTGTTCAGCGCAAACGGCAAGGCTTTCGGCAGCTTGACGCCGAAGCGATTGACGAGCCAGAAGCAGCGCGGGCACTCCGTGAACAGGTTGAGCTGCCAGCGCGAGAGGGTGACGGCGCTGTTGGCCTTCCGTGATCCGTTAGGCGCGCCGGGCATCGACGAAGGTCATCAGGGCGTCCAAGTCTCGGATGGCCTGCGCCACGACGCGCGGCTCGACCGCGCGCCCCGCGCGCAGCTCGCGCAAGACCGTCAGCGGCAGCGTCAGCTTATTGGCGATGAGATGGCGCAGCCGTTGCGTCCGGGCAACGCGCTGGAGGACGGCGGACTCAGACATCAGGACGTCGGCAGGGGCATGGGTGTGGCGTCGCGCAACTCGTCCGCGAACATCGCCGTGTAGTGGCGATACCAGTCGCTCTGGAAGCGTTCCTCCGGATCGACGGATTGTTTCCACCGCAGGAAGTCGGGAAAGTGCGGGTAGGCGGCGAGCACTTGGTCCTTGCGGGCCCAGCGATGGTACGTCAGGTAGTAGGAGCCGCCGAGGGCCAGGGCCTGATCGATGATGCTCTGAAAGTCCCGCTGCGCCTTGGCAAGCCCTTGCGGCGTGTGCGCCACCCGCAGATTGAAGATGATGCAGGCATAGTCCTGCTTGGCCCAGGCCAGGAAGCTCTCCTCATCCCGCTCGATCAGCCGCATGGTGCCGTAGATGAGATCAAACGCGTGGCTGCGGGCCTCCTGGATGATGCGCTCGCTGAAGGCGCGGATGTGCGCGCGGGACGTACACCTCGGTGATCATGAGCGAGCCGGCCGTGTAGCCGGGCATGCGCCGACGGAGGTAGTCCTCGTAACCATCGTTATAGTAGCTCATCTGGTGCGCATCCGACCAATAGAGTTGGCCGTGGGTGCTGAGGTAGAAGCGGCTGTAGCGCTCGAAGGCGTCGCTTTTGCGCGTGTGGGCCAGCAGCAACAGCTCGTTCCAGTCGTTGGCGGTCAAGCGATGCTGGCGCGCCGGGATCGGGGTCTCGAGCGGGACCGGCTCATAGGTGGACAGGACCCCGATCCGCATGAAGTCGGGCGCGGCGACATCCGCCTTGTACTGATAGTCGCCGTACAACGCCCCGGCGCTCAGGCGCGCTTGCACGCGCCCCGGCAACTCATCGATCGGCACCAGTTCCACGACGCGTTGGAGTTTCATGCGCGGCGCAAGGCGCAGATCCACCGTGGCGATCGCGCCGAACAGCCCGTAGCCGCCGATGGCCAACCGGAACAGCTCCGGGTGCTGGGTGCGGCTCACCGTGAGGACTTCGCCCTCCGCCGTGACGAGCGTGAAGACTTCCACATCCTGGATCATGGGACGAAACCGCAGCCCGCGGCCGTGGGCATTGGCTGAGAGCGCCCCGCCGATGCTGAGCTCATCCGCCCCGGTTTGTTTCTGCGCGATCGCCCAGACCGGCCCGGGGCCGGATTGCTGCGCATTCAGATACGCCATCAGCTTCGGCCATCCGATGCCCGCCTCGACGCGCACCAGCCCCCGCTCGCGATCAAAGGAGAGAACCTCATTCATGCCCGACATGCTGATGTGCCGCGTGCCGATCCCGAATTGCTGGCCGCCCATCGCGTGGCGTCCCGCGGAGATGCTGACAGCGTGCCCGGCGCGTTTCGCCGCCCGGATCGCGTCCACCAATTCCGTTGTTGACGTCGGAGCCACGACCTCGGCCACAGGGGTCGCATTGAGCCGCGAGTGGACGTCGTTGAGGATGACGGCCCGCGCGGCCGTCTTCACCGCGTGACACGCACTCGCGCTGAGCGCGGCCAAGACGAGGAATGGCCGCGTGACGTCGAGATGCTTGAGGGTGAGCGCGATGGTCGTGCTCATGGCGGCCAGGGCGGTTCCCAGGAGGGATCGCAGCGCCTTCAGCCCTTGGGTCATGCGGTTTCGCCTACAAAGGTCGATGCACCCTTCCGCCAGATCGGCCAGCCGGCGACGTTGATGAGGTCTGACCCTCGACGCCGCCTCACGCCTTGTGGGCTTCCCAACAGACCACGCCATGCGATCCGACCACCGCGCTGTGCGGCGTGTGGGCCGGCAGCTCCAGCCGGTCGCCAGGCTCCATCACGACGTCGCGGCCCTCGCGCGGCAGCGTGAAGGTGATGCTTCCCTCTTGGACCACGAGCACTTTGGCATACGGATGCTCATGGACCGCATAGACCGCTCCCGGCCCATTGTCCCACCGCTGTGGCGTGAGATGCTCCCGAGCGAATGCCGCCAGCGCCTGTGCCTCGGTGAGACGACGCGGCATCGTGCTTGCGCGTGTCGCGCCAGTGAAGACGTTTTGGAGAAATTGGACCGCGCGCTGGTAGACGCCGGGGTCAGTGCTCTCGCGCGGCCCGGCCACATTGACCATAGCGATGCGGTGCGCGGCGAGCCAGGCCTGCACCGTCGACGGTTCTGGAGAAGACGCCAAGTCCACGAGGAGGTAGGGCTTGTTCAGCTGCCTCGCACATGCCAGCGTCTGCGCGGTCCCGCCGGTCGGCTGACCTCGCGTGAGGATCAGGGTGCCATCGGCGTCGCGCACGTTCCACTCGGTGCGCTGGGCATAGGCCGCGGAGGGCGTTTCTCGGAGGGGGTAACGCGGCGGCAGCGGACCATCCTCGGCCTTGCGACCCTTCGGACACCAGCCGCCGCAGGGCAGCCCCAGCGATATCGCGACGTCCAACGCCGCCCGATCCACGCCCGTCTGCCCTCCGGACACGATCCGCTCAAGCCGGAGAGTCTGCGCTGTGACCGTCTGTTTCGTTTCAGGCATCAGCCAGCTGACCTGCGCTTGCCCCTCGGAAGGTTATTTCTTCGCCATCTGAGCGAAAAAGGCCTCGGCGCCTTGGCGAATCTGCTCCTGGCTCAAGTCGCGCGTGTGCGTGGCGATCATCCAGGAGTAGCCGAACGGATCCTGAATCGAGCCGGCGCGGTCCCCCCAGAACATCTCCGCCACCGGCATCACGACCTTGCCGCCCTCCGCCACCGCCTGCTTGAACACGGCATCCGCGTCCGGCACGTAGACGTAAAGACTGATCGGCGAGCCGCCCAGCGTCTCAGCACTCTTGTTCTGTCCCGGCATCTCATCGCCCAGCATCACGATCGAATCGCCGATTTGCATCGTGGCGTGCATGATGCCGCGCCCATCCAGATTCGGAAACAGATCCAGCACCTTCGCGCGAAAGGCTTTCTTGTAAAAGTCGAGCGCCTTCTGCGAGTCTTTCAACGTCAGACTCGGGGTGATGGCGTGATACCCCTGCGGAATTGGCTTTGCCATGGCGTTGTTCCTCCTTGTTGGTTGATACGGCTAGAAAATATTTCGCTCTCTGATGTTCCGGCGTCCGCCTTCTACGGCCGCGCCACGGAGGCGGCGAGCTGATCGAGCGTCATCGTCCAGCCCTGCTTCGCCCCCTGGGTGGCGCGTTCAATCTCGGGCGTCATCACGTGGAATATCTGGCGCGCATGCACCGTGGTCTTGCGGCCCTGCTCCTCGAAAGTCACCACCGTCGTCATCTGGTCAGCAGGACCACTCGCAAACTCCCCGGTCCAGGACAACTTCGCGGGCGGGACAATCTCGCGATACGTCCCCGTGAACGGAAAGTCATTCCCCTCCGGACCCCGCATGGCCATGCTGAACCTGCCGCCAGGTCGGAAATCCATCGTGTGGATGATCAGTTGATATGGCTGGGGAGCGAACCACTGCGCCAGCTGCTTGGGGCTCGTCCATGCCTCGTACACGCGGGCGCGGGGAGCGTCAATGACGCGCTCCAGCGCAAGTTCGAAGGCCGGCTTCTGGATCATTTGTAGAACCCCTTTCGCAAGTTGATGCCGTACTCGCACCACGCCTTGAGCGCTGCGAGCATCTGCGACCATCCCATGCAGTTGCCGTAGGCCGCCTTGCGCCCCTTGGGGGTATCCGGCCACCCGGATTCGCGGATGCGAATTTCGGTGGAGCGCGGCGAGATCTGCTTGAACCGGAAGAGCACGTCGTTTCGGCCTCCGATTGAGGAGCCCCATGTGATGAGGATCGACTGATTCTTGACGACGCGCTTCACTTCGACGGGGAACTTGCCGGGAAAGTCGGCGAAATCCCAGAGGACGGTCTTTCCGGTTTCCAACGGGCCACTCGCCCCGCCGGTTGTGAAATAGGCGCTGAGCTCCGTCGGAGCCTGGATGGCCCTGAACACCCGGCCGAGCGGCCGGCGGACCCTGCCCCACACCTCGAATCCGAGTTTCATTTCGATTGGCCGCCTCAGACTATTGTAGTCTCCTTGTTGGCATCTCTCCATTGCATTTATAGTATAGTGAAGTGTGGAAGATGGACTGACCGAGTGCGGGAACACTGGAGGAAAACGATGAACCTGGAACGCACCAAACGCATCACGTTCTTCCTGCTGCGCGTGGTGGCAGGTCTGTTGTTCTTGCAGGCCGGAGGCATGAAACTCTTCGATTGGTTCGGCGGCGTCCCGGCCGAGTTCGGCGGCCACCCGACGTTGCTCTCCCAGATCTGGATTGGCGCCGTGCTGGAGTTCTACGGCGGCGCGGCCATGCTGCTTGGATTATTCACCCGGCCGATCGCGTTCATCCTCTCGGGTGAGATGGCGGTCGCCTACTTCCAGTTCCACCAACCCCAGGGTGCTTGGCCCATCCAGAACCACGGCGAGCCGGCCGTGCTGCTGTGCTTCATCTTTCTCTTCTTCGCAGCCCACGGCGCGGGCGATTGGAGCCTTGACGCGATGCGCCTGAGAAAACAGACGTAATGCCGTGCACGGCAGCCTGCCTCACAAACACACCACCACGCACAACCTTCCTCAGGACGATCCGTGCTGAGCGGGAAGATCAGTTGCCCTCTGGTAAAGCGCACTCTGAGAAGAAAAACTAATATGGCAGCAAGGAGTGCACATCAATAGTAGGTGATCATAAGAATGTTCATATGCTTTTCAAGTGATTCTCTTACGAAATGACGCAAACCTCACCCTTTGATCAGAACTTGTTTGAGGCGGCTTCGGCGCTGGGCACGGTGGGGTTGAGCATGGGGATCACCTCGTCACTCAATGTCATCGGAAAGCTCATCATTATTGCGCTGGTGCAGCAGCGGCCGCCGGAACCGCCCGGTGCAGCACCCGAGGAATTGGTCATCTATTAGGAATAGGCTTATGCATCTGACTCCGGTAGCCACCATCTGTAGTAGCTACAGGAGCGAGCGACCCCACGCGGTCGCGCATATTCGGTACGTACAGGAGTCACGTGGAT
>Ga0114945_10000308_pt1 | contig 31287 bp, 21 predicted proteins | sample OV2TP3_FD_87194 | JGI IMG/M metagenome (GOLD analysis project Ga0114945, IMG submission 87194) | Hot spring microbial communities from Beatty, Nevada to study Microbial Dark Matter (Phase II) - OV2 TP3 | ecosystem: Environmental > Aquatic > Thermal springs > Hot (42-90C) | place: USA: Beatty... | reverse complement strand
CTCAAAGCCCGTCTTGACGAAGTGCCCCTTGGTGATCTGGCTGGACAGGTCCGCCTTGAGGCTCCAGCGCCGCCGGTCCGACAGGACCCACGCCCCCGTCTGCCGCTCGATGTTGAACCACCCATCCTTATCCCGCCTGGGGTTCTGGGTGACAAAAGGCACGCCGACGGTGTCCTGCTTCGTCCGGCCGTGCGCGACGCGCACCTCGTAAAAGGTCCTGGGGGACAACGCGTGTGTGAAGGTCAGGTACTCCAGCTCTTCGCGGAACCGGTACCTGCCCGCAGCCCCCCAGTCTTTCGGGAGAAAGATGTTTCTGCCGTCCTCGTCCAGCCCCCGCGCCAGGCCGCTCACGCGCTCGGTGGTCTCGTTGTTCCAGGCCGTGTACCGCTGAAGGATCAGCCCCGCTTTGACTTTGATGCCTTCAGTGGGCTTCACGGTCAGGCTGGCCGACCCCTGGATGTTGCGGGGCGCGGTGATGAACTGCCCCCGGTCGTCGTAAAACCCGCGGCTCGTGGCGGAGGGGAGCGTCGCCGCCCGTCCCTCGTGCTTGAGGGAGGCCAGAAACGACGCCCTCGACCCGACTGGGCCGGAAAGGCTCCCCTCCATCCGGTAGCCGCTCACGCCCGTGTAGTCCTCCCGGACGTGAATCCGCCGGCCGGTCACGGGGTCGGTCTCATTCGCCCACGCCGGGTCGTTCCACTTCATGTGATCCCGATGGATCGGAGAGTCGTAGACGTTCGCCCCCCAGTGCTTCCTGCCCGGCGGCTCATACCCGAACTCCATCCACCCGTGAAAATCCTTCCTGCCGTCCTGGGTCACGATGTTGATGGTGCCCGCCTGCGCATCCCCGTATTCCGCGGAGGTCACGCCCGTCTCCACGGAGAGCTGCTGCACCACGCTCCTGTTCACGCCCGTGAACAGGATGGCGCTGTGCCCGTCCTTGTTGGAGACGCGGATCCCGTCGATCATCACATTGGCGTCGTTGCCCACGTAGCCTGAGGATTGCAGCGTGGGATTTCTTCCGTCGCTGATGTCCCCCCCTCGAATCGAAAAGGTCCCCCCCATGTCCACGCCCGGCTGCAGGGAGATGAACTCCCCGGTCGTCTTGATAATCGGAATCTGCTTGATGTCGTCCGCCGACGTCACATACTTGCTCGACGTCTTGTCCAGCTCCACGGGCGGACGCTCCGCCGTCACCACCACCTCCGCAGCCGCGACCGCCTCCTCCTTCAGTTTGAAGTCCACCGTCGTCGTGTAGTCGACCGAGACCCTCACATCCCGCTTCGTCGTCTTCGCATACCCGATCAGAGACGCGGACAGGGAATAAGTCCCCGGCCCGATCGACAGAATCACATAGAAGCCGTCCGCGTCGGTGATGGCGCCCTGTCTGGCGCCTTCGAGGACCACGCTGGCCCCCGGCAGCGGCATCCCCTTCTCATCGGAGACCCGCCCGGTGAGCTTCCCCGTCGTGCCGGCCACCGCCATCTGGCCGGCTGAAAAGATCGAGATCGCGATGACCCCCCATACGGCTGTCCAAGACGATCTTTCTGCTCTCATCTCTCTATCCCCTCTTTTCAGGAACGTGCCCTTCCTGAAGCGGATGATCGCCCGACTCAGAACGAAACCATCTCTTATTCCCCGGTCGCCCTCCTTTCAGGTACGGATGGACCAGCCCTCAACCCCCGCTGCTGGCGTGGCTCCCGCACGACTCCCGCACGACGAGCCGGGCCGGGATCTGGACCTCCCGGCTAATATCGCTCATATTTTCCATGTTTTCGAAAAGGAGACTCACCGCCTCCGCGCCGACAGCCCGATAGGGTTGCACCAGGGTGGTCAAAGGGGGCGAGAGAGCGGCGTCGTACAGGTCGTCGCCGAACCCCACCACGGCCACGCCCTCCGGGATGCGCACTCCGCGTTCCCGCGACAGACAATAAAACGAAAAAATATGCTGTTCCCCTGCCAAAAAGGCGGCCGTGGGCGATTCGGGATGAGAGGCCCACCGCGAAAGCGCCTCATCGCTTTCGGCTGCGATCCAGGCGGGGTCCGGTTCGATGCCGTGTCTCCGCAGGGCCTGTCGGTATCCCTCCAGGTGTACGACCTGGGAGATGTTCTTCGGGTCATCCCCCACAAATCCGATCCTCCGGTGCCCGTGCCCGATCAGATGCGTCACCCCCTCGGCTGTCCCGCCCAGGTAGTCCGTGCGCACACAGGGCAACCCGGAGATGATGCGGTTCACCACCACAAACGGCACGTCACAGCCCTGGATCTGACCGACCCATCGCCCCTCAAACACCCCGGGGACCAGAAAGATCACCCCATCCACCTGCCCCTTTTCGTACAGGGAGAACAGGTCGTCTTCCTCGTTTCCGTGGGTGAGAAGGAGACGGTAGCCCTTGGCGCGAAGCGCCTGGTCGATCCCCCAGAGCAGAAGGGTGGCGAAATAAGAGAACGGTGGGGCGATCAACCCCACCACGCCCGTCCGCATCGCGCCCAGGCTCCTCCCGCGGGCGTCGGGACGGTAGCCGAGCCGCTGGATCGCCAGCTTCACCCGCTTCCTGGTGGCCTCACTGATCGGCCTTTTGCGGCTGAGTACGTATGAAACCGTGCTGACAGAGACCCCGGCCTCCCGGGCGACATCCTTGATATCAGCCATTCATTCCTCTTACTTCGAGAAGTAGAATTTCAAGCCCGCGCCCACGTCGAACAGGTACATGGGGAAGGTCTTGCTCCTGACCCCCCAATCGTACATAGGGCGCAGGTCGCCCACCACCAGGTTGTAACGCGCTCGCAGGTCGAGGGCCACCCTGTCCCCGAGAAACGCCTGGATGCCATAGCCGAAGTTCACTGTGAAGACCGTTTTGGTGTCGACCTGAGGTTGCAGCACCAGCGCTGTGTCCAGTGGCTTCTTCGTCTGCCCGGGGTAGATGAAATTCCGATTCTCCGATCTGTAATTGTAAAAGCCCACCCCTGCTTCAAGGTATGGGGAAAAGGTCTTTGCCCGAAATGCCGGCCCGCCCGAGTGGAAAATGAGCAGGTTCAGGGTCACCCCGTTGAAGCGCAACTCCGATTTGGCTTGAGGGCTGACATACGGCTGGCTGTCCACAGACCACGTGAAAGGTCTCTTCGCCAGCTTCCCGTCCAGAAATTGGGAGCGATGATACTCCATCTCCACAAAGAGCTTCGGGTTGATCAGATACTGCCAGTTTGCCCCGTACTTGCTCGTCGCCGAGAACCTGTCCTGCAGCTGAAGGACAGGGAGGTTGTAAGCGAGAAATGTCCCCACGCCCCAATTTTTAGGGCTGTTCTCCGCAGCCGAAGTCGATATAGAAGTCAGGAGCAACAGCCCATTTAAAAGAAAAAATCGCATCTTCAACATACCCTCCTCCTTTTGCTATATTCGGATTAGACGCTCCCTCTTCCCTGCAAGATAGGGCCAACTATCGAAACGCTTCGACTAAATATAATATCATCTTAAAATTGTTCTTGTCAAGCGATTTTTTTAAAGGCGTGTTGCTTGTGGGGAAAGTGGCAAAATTGGCTGTGCGGGTCCATAAAATACAAGCTACGCGGAGCGACTTACCTCCAGCAAGTACATCACCATCACCGCGTCCTCCCCGAACGTCAGATGATAGGCATCTGAAAGCTGCTCCACGCGCCGGATCTGGTCCATATTCTCGTAGAACACCGGACTGAAATGAAAAAAGCTGTAATCGATCACCCTGGCCTTCAGTCCGGCCTCCTTGAGCAACTCCGCCGTCCGGGCCTGGCCCAGGATGGAGACCTGCATGACGTAGGCCACGCCCCCCTCCGCCAAAAGGTCCGGCAGGAGCCGGATGAGATGGTCCAGCATATTCCGGCCCCAGAAGTCCACAGGCCGATGGCCAGTGGTCTCCCCGAAGGGGTCCACCGGCATCTGATACAGGCTGGCCACGATCAGGTCATACCGTTCTTCGGGCAGGTAGGCGTAGAGGTCCACGACCTTCCCGCTGACCCGATCTGAGACGCCGTTTCGGAAGGCGTTGGCCAGGGTGTTGGCCACGGCCTCGGCCTGGATGTCCACCGCCTGTACACGCTCGGCCCCGTTGAGGGCCAGTTGCACGGTCAGAATCCCCGTCCCGCACCCCACGTCCAGACACCGTTTCCCCATCCCCGCGCCCGACTCGAACAGGTGTTTCCAGACCAGAAAACTCCCCTGCGTGGGTTTGAAGACCTCCGGATCGCAGACGATCTGGGGGAATGAAAGAGGATAGAGCGCCCGGCCCTGCTCGTCTGCCCACGGCTCAGACAGCGTAGACATCTGCTCCTTTTGGGACACATCCGTCGGATGGAGCGCAGGAGGCTGCCCGGCCAGGTCGCGCCTTCGACCCGGCCTGGTCCCTTTCAGCCCTTCCCGAACCGCCGCAATATGTTCTGGCGTGACCCCGCAGCACCCCCCCACGATCTGCGCCCCCTCCTCCCGCCAGTGCCGGGCCAGCAGGCCGTAGTCCTCCGGCGACACCCGCTCGTCGAACTTCCACCCCGGGTCCAGGTACCGCCCCAGGTTGGGATAGACCCCCAGGGGCAGGTCCGTGAAGTCCCGCAGCCAGGGCAGCATGTCCGGCACGTGGTCCACCGGCAGGCAGTTGATCAGCAGCGCCCCGATCCCCATCTGCTCGAACTGGCGGGCCGTCCTGCCGAACAGGTCCCCCTCCGGCCCCCCCCAGTGCTGGCCGAAGACCCCGCAGACCCCGTGTCGGCAGCGCCGGAAGCTCAACCAGACGGGCAGCCCCGTCTGAAGCATCGTCTCCACGGCAGGAAAGGTCAGGTCGTCACGGATCAGGGACATGGTCTCCATTAAGATCAGGTCGGGCGGACCTTCCTCAAACACCCGGCTCAACAACTGAAGCGTCCCCAATTGTTGCCGGTTGAAGACATCCCCATTGAGGCTGAACGCCACCGCGCACTGCCCCGCTTTCCCCGCCTCCTCCACCGCCTGTCGCGCCAGCTTGATCCCCAGCCGCGCCGCATCCATCCAGTGGTTCTGTCTCCTGCTATCCAGGCTGCTGCGGACCTCCATCTCCGGCGCGCTCATGATCGCCCAGGTGTTGGTCGAGATCAGGTCACACCCGGCAGCCACAAACCGGCAGTGGACCTCCAGCGCCGCGCCGGGCGCGTGGTAGAGCGCCCAGGTCCCCCAGAGGCTCTTATCACTGAGGCGATAGTCCTTGATCCCGATGCGCTCCAGCTCCGTGGCCACGCCGCCGTCCAGGATCACGCACTGCCCCTCAGTGATCAAACGTTGAATACGTTGATAAGCGTCTGTATAATAGTTTACCATTTCGTGCCCTCTGTGCCCTACGGTTCCAACCGACATCGTTCAGGAGGGAATTATCAACCCTGTCCGTATATCCCTTCCACTCTGTAGGAAGCCTTCGTCTCCATATCCATTGACCATACACACCATGACAACCCCTCCCACTCCACGGACTGGACCTCCACAGGTTGCCCATCCACCCTCACGGATGACAGGGCTTCTCCGTCGCTCCGGCCCGGCAGCATCAGTGTCAACCCTTCAACATTGCACCCTGATTCCATCTCGAACACACAAAGCCCAATTCCCGCCTTCAGCGCCCTGATTCGGATCGTCCTTCGCCCGTCGTTAAATTCCGCCCACGCCTCTCCCGTAAACGTCGAAAGCCAGTGACTCCGAGTCAACTCCAATGCCCGGTAGAGAGCCTTGGCTGCATAATTCCCGTCTGGACCCCCATACCGGTGCCAGTTCTTGTCCTTCTGTATCCCGGGGTGAAAATAGTGATGGAAGACCGTGTGATAGCGCCCCACGCAGTCCTCGAAGACCCGCTGTTCCACCTCCAACGCCTCCTCCAGAGAGAATGTCGGACGCAACCACTTGTGCGTCGTGGGATCGTCAACGAGCGTCGTCGCCTGCTCATAAAGGTCGATGATCTCCCCATTCCGGTCGATGAACTTGAACGGCAGTCCGCTCCCAGACAGGTAGCCCGGATAAAAATACCGGGTCGCCATGTGGTTCGTGTCGATCCGGTAGCCCAGCCGGCTCAAGTGTTCAAACGTCCCCGTCCAGCCGGGGCAGATCACGTTGTGATTCCGCACGCTCGTCGCCCGATACCCGAAGTGCCGCTCAAAGTCCGACGATATCGCCCCCAGATGCCGACCCATCTCCTCCACCGTCGGCGTCCGGCTCCCGCAAAACGGATGGGGGCCGAAGTCCAGGCCCCGACGCTTCAAACCCGGAATCGCATCGGATGGAAACAAGGAGAAATGCTCCTCCATCGCATACACCGTGAACTGCGCCCCGTACCGGCGCGTCAACGTCTCCACCCGCTGCAGGTCCCCGTCCACCATCCCGTCGCTATCCCCGTTCAGGAACACCGCCGCCGGCTTCGCATCCGGGTAGTGCCACACCCGCAATAGCGGCAGCCCGTCGTCCGTCAGAAACCGGAGCACCCGGACCAGCAGGTCCTGATGCAGGTCCGCCTGCGGAACCAGCTTCATCCGGGGGTCCGTCTCACCGACGTACAGGTCGTTCGGCTTGAACATGCCGTCCCGGTCGGCGTCTGGTCGGAGGCCGTCGGAACCCTGCTCCGGGTTCCCCTGGTGAAGCCGGACCACTGTCTCTACAAGGTCATATGCAAACAGCGCCGTAGCCCCCCTCCCCTGATACCACAAGGCTACCCCCGCAAACGGGAGCAACCCTTCCGGTTCGGTGCAGAACGACGCGATCCGGTTCGCCTCTTCCGGCATGTAAAGTTCCGCATCCCCCTTGAACTGCATCCCGCTCTCCGGAAACCCGCTCGTGGCTGGATGCCCCTGGTCCACCACCACAAACCCCTCGCACGCCAGGGCGTACACGCCCTGAACCCCCTTCGCCTCCCTGCAGCCAAACAGCCCGGCCATCTCCGCCGGGGGGCGAAACGCGATCAGCCGTCCCCCTCGCTCCACGTAACGCCCCAACGCCTCCATCTCCTCCGCCTCGAGTTCCATTCGCGCCAGCAGGGTCACAGGCGCATCCTCAAGCACTCTGTCGTCGATCGTCCGGTCCGTCACATCTGTCACCCGGTAGCAGAGATATCCCTCAATCTGAAGGATCTCCTCCAGATACGGGTTGAACGGCGCTCCCGGCCACCGACGAAGCAACACGAGCATCGGATCTGTACCCTTCGCTGGCATTTGTGCTTCTCCTTCAGCTATTTGCGATCCTATCAGACCGGATACCGCTCGCATCCCAGCGCCTGAGCCATCGCACGGATGAGTTCCGGCCCTGCCCCGCAGCACGCCCCGATGTAGTTGATCCCCTCGGCCCTCGCCTGAAGGGCGTACATGGCCATCTCCACGCCGGGGACGACCACGGCCTCCCGGACCGGACGGAAGTCGATATCCGCACTCGTCCGATAACCGACCGGCTGGAAGGCGATGGGGACGTCCACGGCCTGCCGCATCTCCAGCACCATCGGCCACATCTGGGCAGGCTCTTTAACGCAGTTAGACCCCACAATGTCCGCCCCATCGTCCACCAGCACGCGCGCGCACTCCGTCGGAGATGCCCCATCCTGGGTCCTGTTATTCGACTTATCCTCCGGTTTGACGCTGATGCAGACCATCGTCGGGAACCGGGTCTTCTTGCAGCAATTCAGCGCGAGTCGGGCCTCATCCAGTCGGAGGAACGCCTCGCAGATCAAAAAGTCCACCCCTTCATCCTTCATGACAGCGATCTGTTCGTCCCATTCTGCTTGCGCCCGGCGAGCAGATGCTGAATCATCGGGATCAAATACACCGGTAGGGCATACGCTTCCGGCCACCAGTGCTTCACCGGCAGCGGCCTCCTTCGCCACTCGGATGGCCGTCCGATTGATCTCCTCGGCACGGTCGTCCCAACCCCGGTCTTTTCCTCGTTCCTTCAACCGTTTGCGCGTGGTCCACCACGTGTGGGCCTGAAGCACCTGGGAACCTGCTCTGAAAAAATCCACGTGGATCTGGCGCAAGACGTCCGGGAACTCTACGACGATTCTCGGCGTATCATATCCGCGATACCTGCCTTCTACAAGGATCCCCCCGTCCCCCAGCACAAACCCTTGTTTCAACGATTCCAGGATACCCTTAGCCATTCTTTCCTCCACAGGAAGTCTCAAAGAATCGATTTGTAACCCTTCGCCACCTTCCAGAACGCCTCAAGGAATTGCTCTACAACCCCATCCTCAGGGTCTGTCAGGATCGGCAACTGCAGCATCCGCGACAGCGCCGCACGCGTCTGCGGGTAATCGCTCGAGGCGTACCCCTCGTACCCCTCCCACAGCGGCCCCCGTCCGTGCGTGTAGAAATCGAACCCCCTGGAGAACGGCGGCAATTGGTGATATGGAAAATGTCGCACCCCTGCTGCGCTTGCGCCGAAGGCATCGGCATAGGCGCCAGCTCTAACGCGAACCCCCTCTGCCTGCAACGCCTTACAGTATCTCTCCCGGGGCAGCCCTCCCAGATCCTCCGGACGATATCGCGCCTGTAGCCCCATGAATAGCCCCCCCGGCTGCGCCTTCGGGTAGATGTAGAGCGGATCAATCCCTGGGACCTCCTCCAGTCCTCGGATAATCTTCTGCGTGTAAGCCCATCGCTTCTCGTTCTGCTCCCGGATGCGCGCGAACTGCACCTGCGCAATCGCCACCCCCAGGGGATGTGGCCGAAAATTCAGCCCCAGTCCATAGGGCGCCAGCCGCCGATGCGCCGGATCATGAAGCTTATCCATCAGGTCGATCCGCCCGACGTGCCCGAACAGCAGCACCCGCTCATACAGGCGCCGGTCCATCGTGGCCACCATCCCGAGCTCTCCACCGCAGATCGGTTTCCCCTCTCCGGGAACCCCCTGAAAGCTGAACCCTCCGATGGCCCCGATCGTCCCTACCTTCTTCCCGCCGTAGCTCGCTCCATGTGCGTGAGAACAGTCTTCGATCACCGGGATGCCGTGTCGGTTGGCCACCTCCATGATGGGGTCCATATCACAGACGTTCCCGCCCCAGTGGACTACTGAGATCGCCTTCGTCCGGGGGGTGATGCGCCTCTCGATGTCCTCCGGGTCGATCAGGAACGTCTTCGGGTCGATCTCGCAGAAGACCGGGCGCGCTCCCAGGGCCATCGCCGGCGCAATCGAACAGATCCAGGTGAAATCGGGGTGGATCACCTCATCTCCAGGCCCTACGCCCAGCGCAAAGAAGGACGCCCACAGCGTCGATGTGCCGTTGTGCTGGGACACTGTATGTCTCGCCCCGATGAAGGCGGCAAACCCCTCCTCCAGCTCCCTGGCCAACTGCTGCCCCCTCGTTGAAAGGCCCTCTCCCTCTACCACCCGCTTCACCCGCTGAATCATCTCCCCCGTCATCGTTTCCCAGCGATCCAGTTTCTCGACCGTCACCGACTTGGGTCCGCCCAGAATCGCCAGCTTCCCATTTCCACCCGCCATGTCGTACCCTCCTCAGATCACACCGTATCCTATCTCAGCGCCCCCACACTCGCCGCCACCTTTCGAAAGGCCTCCATATACTGTTCCAGAACTCCAGCCTTTGGCTCCGTCAACGCTGGAAGCGCCAGCACACGCCGGTGCACCCCCTCTGACACCGGAAGGTCCCCTTCCCGGTAGCCCCGATAGTCTCCTGCCAGAGGTCCCCGGTTCCCCCCATAGAGGTCAAATCCCTCTGCGAACAGTGGCAATCTGTGCAAAAGCGGATAGTCACACGCGGTCACCTGCATCCCCTCTGCCTGCAACGCTGCAAGGTAGGTCTCCACCGGAAGTCCATCCAGGTCTTCCGCCCGATAGAGCAACCGGTACCCGAAATACCCTCCCGGCCTGGCCTTCTTCAGGACCATTACCGGCTCCAGTCCGGGGATCTCCTCGGCGATCTGGTTCAACCGCTGGTGGACTGCCCGGCGCTTCTCGTTGACCGAGTCCAGCTTTCGAAGCTGCTCCTGTCCCAGTCCCACCCCCAGCGCGTGCGCCCGAAACTTGATCCCCAGACATGTGTTCCGTAACCCCCGGTACTCAGGCCGTGTCAGTTCCTCGGCTATCCCCCTTCGATTCAGGTGCCCGCAGATCAACAGCCGCTCGTAATACTCCCGGTTGGACGTGACCACCATCCCCCCCTCCCCTACACTCATCGCCCCTCTCCCCTCCCCTTGCAGAGAGAAACACCCGATATCCCCGATCGCCCCCACCTTCCTCCCATCCCACTCCGCCCCGTGGGCGTGTGAGCAGTTCTCGATCACCGGAATCCCGTAACGGCGAGAGATCTCCATGATCCCATCCATGTCCACCGGGTTGCCCCACAGGTGAACCACGCTGATAGCCCGCGTTCGGATCGTGATCCGTCGCTCTACGTCCATAGGGTCCGCTGTCAGCGTCTGAGGGTCCACCTCGCAGAACACCGGCCGGGCCCCCAGGAACACCGCCGGCGTGACCGCCCCGATCCAACTGTAAGTCGGGTGTATCACCTCGTCTCCAGGCCCCACCCCCACCGCAAAATAGGCCGCCCACAGCGTTGACGTGCCGTTCATCTGCGCCAGGGCATAGGTCCGTCCCACATATCTGGCAAATCCCTCCTCAAACGCCTTCGTAACCCCATCACCGGTGGCTGAAAGCTCCGCGTTCGCGGCCATCTGTCCCACCAGTTCGATCTCTTCTGCTCCGAATGGCTGCCACCCCTCCGGATTCTTAATGGTTACGGCCTTCGGCCCTCCGTGCAGCGCCAGCCCTGTTGCTGCCACTCTCATCCTCCTTTAATTTAATCCTGTCCCGAGTTGGACTTTTTACTTGTGATTCTGTACTCTGGATCGATTTTAAATCGGATACCGCTCGCATCCCAGCGCCTGAGCCATCGCGCGGATCAGTTCCGGCCCTGCCCCGCAGCACGCCCCGATGTAGTTGATCCCCTCGGCCTTCGCCCGCAAGGTATATTCGGCCATCTCCTTCCCGGGGACGATCATAGACTCCCGGATGGCCCGCCAGCCAGGGGCGCTCGTCCGGTAGCCGACCGGCTGGAAGGCGATGGGGACATCCACGGCCTGCCGCATCTCCAGCACGTGCGGCCACATATCCCGGGGCTCCCGCACGCAGTTAGACCCCACAATGTCCGCCCCTTCGTCCACCAGCACGCGCGCGCACTCCGCCATAGATACTCCATCCCGCGTCGTCGCCTCAACCGGATAGACGCTCATGCAGACCATCGTCGGAACCTGGACTTTCTTGCAGCACGCCAGCGCCAGACGGGCCTCCTCAAGCGTCAGAAACGCCTCGCAGATGATCAGGTCCACCCCCTCATCCACCATCACGGCGATCTGTTCATCCCACTCCGCCCGGATCGCGTCGCGCGACGTGGCATCGCCAGGGTTGAACAGACCGGTTCGACACACACACCCGGCCACCAGCGCCTCATCTCCGGCCACCTCCTTCGCGAGCCGGACAGCCGTCCGGTTGATCTCCTCCAGCCGACTCCCCCAGCCGCGATTTCCCCGCCGGTCCAGATGGCTGCGCGTGGTCCACCACGTCAGGGCCTGAAGCACCTGCGAGCCGGCCCGGAAGAAATCCTGGTGGATCAGCCGCAGGACCTCCGGGAACTCCACGATGACCTTCGGCGTGCTGTAGCCGCGAAACTTGGCCTCATCCAGGTATCCTCCATCTCCCAGCACGAACCCTTTCCTGAGCGCCTTCAGGATACTCCGCTTCGCCATTTTTACCTCCCTATTGTGGGATTACTGGACTGTCAAAGAAGATTTGAGGGGTTTTCATTCTCACCCCGTCAAAAACCGTACGCCTGAAACGCCGTGTCGCAGGGCTTTCCCCACGCCGTCAGGAGGACCCGCTCCCGACACAGGGCAATCGTGGAGAAGGTGGTGCTCATGCGGTTCCTGTCCGTGTGCCGCTTGAGTTGGGGGAGGGTGAAGGGCATTTGCCGTCTCACGACCCTTGAGGAAACGCTCCGGCCTTCCGCCTTTCGGACGGTCTGAAGTCCGGCACCTCCAGGCAGGCGTTCCCCTGTTCGACCGACCGGGCGGCGACGATCGCCGGGGCTGTCAGGTCCGCAGACTTATAGACGTCCAGCGCCGGGGCCGTGCCCTTCTGGATGCTCTCGACGAAGGAAGAGATCGCGAAATAGTCCAGGTTTCCGTGCCCGCTCCCCCAGGCCTCCGGCGGGAGCTCCTCCGGCGCGTACTGCCACTCCGCCTGCTCCAGGCCCGCAGCGCCCGATTCCACCAGCCACACCTTCGGCGTGTCGATCCCGGACCCGCCCCCGTAGACCTCCGCAGACCGGGCCGTCTCCACCTTCCCCTCCGTCCCCTCCAGGTGCCACCAGTGCCAGGGCTTGACCGTCGCATAGGTGAACCCGCTGGCCATCCGGATGATCGTGTCCTTCTCCGTCTGCATCAAGGCTACCTCGATGTCGGACGCCGGCATCCCCGGATAGTGATAGCTCTCCGGGCGCGTGGCCATGCAGGTGACCCTTGTCGCGCGGTCCTCCAGGACCGTCAGGATCGGCCCCAGATCGGTCGCCATGTAGAGAATCGGATGCGGAAAGAAATTCCACATCCGGCTCTTCATCGCCCTCGGATGGCCCTTGGCCTCCTCCAGGGTAAGCGGCGCCCCGGTCTCGGCGTCCACATAGAAGCGCTCCGGCGTGATGCCGTGCAGGTACTGCCCCTCCGCGAAGATGACCTTGCCGAGCTTCCCCTCCAGGAACATTTCCCTCCAGACCTTCACGAACTTGGCGTAGATGAGTTGTTCGCCCATCTGAAACTTCAGCCCGCTCCGCTCCACCGCGACCACCACCCGCCAGAGGTCGTTCATGTCATACGTCAGAGATACCTCGCACGTCACGTGCTTGCCCTCCGCCAGCGCCCGGCAGATCAGGTCCGGCTGGTCGTGCGGCGCGGCCACCACCGCCACCGCGTCGATATCTCCCTCCTTCAGCATCCGGTCGTAATCCGTGAAGGGCCGGATGTCCGGGTCTCCCGCCTCCTGAAAGGCCTTCTGCACCAGGGGCTCGAACCGGTCACACAGGGCCGTGACCCTACACCCCTTCACCTGCTGGCAGTTCCTGAGCCATGCCCGGCTGCCGCGCGGCCCCAGGCCCACGATCCCGATGCGCACCTGATCTCGCATAGACCCCTCCTGAGTACAAACTAAAAATGGAGCAGGGTGTGGGTCACCTGCTTGAAGACCTGTTCGGTGTTATTTAAGCTGATAAGGGCTGGGCCGGTCCGGGACCTCCGTCGGCTTTCCGATCGCCTCGGCCATGGCCCGCACGTGATACGGCAGGGACCCGCAGCACGACCCGATCAGCTTCACGCCCATATCCCAGGCATCCCGGGCGTAATCCGCCATCTCTCGCCGGGGCTGGTGTCGAAGCTCTACGTGAACGCTCGCGCCCGATGCGATCTCCCGGGCGTATTCCGCCCCGTTCTCCAGCACATAAGCAATGGGCTGGGTGCAGATAGGTACGGACACGGCCTCCATCATCTCCCGCGCGATGTTCCTGTACCCGTGCCAGGGACGCCCACAGTTCACACCCACCAGGTCAGCGCCGTGGTCCACCAGCCGTTTGGCGGCCTCGCCCGGCCGGTGCCGGTCCGAGGTGAAGTCTCCGGACTTGAAATTGAGCAGTACCACAGCCGGAACGCCGGACTTCTTGATAGGGGGAAGAGTCAGGGCTGCATCCTCCACGGAATAGAACGTCTCCACAATAAAGAGATCCACCCCGGCCGCCGCCTGCTGCCCCACCCGCCGCTCGTAGAACCCCTGCAACTCGCGTCTCTCTTCGGCGGTGAGGGACGACCGTCTCTGGTAAGTCGCCGTCCCCCCCGGGCTGATCGTCCCTGCCACAAACCGGCCCGGACCGGCCGCCTCCCGTGCCAGTTTCACAGCCATGTGGTGCAACTCTTCTTCTCGATCAAACGCCTTGACCCCCCAGGCCATCGCCTGAATGACCTCCGCGCCGGCCCGCACAAACTCCCGATGGAGTTCCAGCACCCCTTCCGGGTGGTCCAGGATCGCCATGGGCACGCCTCTCTCGAAGCTGCCCACACATCGGCGCTCCAGTTCCAGGTAGTAGCCCCCATCGCACAGCAACGGACCCTGGGTCAACCGCTCAAGAAATCCCAATGCCATATCACACTCCCCATTTTAAGGGTGTCATTTCTCCAGGGGATGGGACTGCAACACCATCACCTGTACCACTCAGATCCAGGCCTTCAGGTTTTAATACCACTGATGCACGATATGTCCAGCCCTCGGAAACCAGATGGCGTCCACCACGATCCCGGCGACCACGGCCAGAATGTAGCCGATCAGCATGCCGGTGAAAAATGGCCTCGACTGCCGATAAAACGACACCCCCCCGACCTTGAGCATCAGAAACTTGAGCAGCCATGCCACCAGGATCGTGAAGCTCTCCAGCCGCGTAAAAATCGTGCCCGAAAAGGCAAACCCGACCGGATGAAACGGCCACCAGGTGAACCGGTAGCGCATGGTGGTCAGGAAGGTCATAACCCCGGCCCCGACCAGGAAAAGCCAGTACTCGACCGTCAGGATTGACCGGGGATCGGTCATGGCGCTTACAGACAGCCCGTACTGCCACTTCCCCTCATTGAGGAGCGACCAGTTGGGCTGGAAGCTGTAGGCCCCCATCGTGTAGGACAGCCAGATCGTGTAGAGCGTGGAGACCGCCATCCCCACGATGAACGCCCCCCAGACCCCCCAGAAGAGCCGACGGCCGCCTTTCGAAACAGAGTCCCCGAGACGACAGACCTGTGTCATGGTCGGCACGACAAAACCCCAGGGATGGTTAAGCGTAAACGCCAGCAGACCGCTGGCCGCGTGCGTGGAAGCCTTCAGCTCACTCGCTCCCCCCAGAGCAAACAGGGCATAGTCCCAGCACAAGGCCGGGGGTTCGAGGTAGGTCAGCCCCGAATCCGCCATCATCTTCGCCACGCCGAGGTAGACGAGAAATGAGGCAGGGACCAGCAGGACGGCCATCTTGGCCTCTATCCCCACCTGCCCGAGCCAGACCGCGATGTAGAGGCAGCAGACCGTCAGGCCCACGACCGCTGTCCGATATGAGAGCAATTCCCGGCTGTCGTCCACGCCGGGGCAGCCCGGACAAAGCGCCTTCCGCAGGATGTTCCGGAGATGTCGCCGTGAAATCCACAGCCACCAGAGCACCAGCACGAGGAAGGCCCCGGCTGTCTGCCACTTGTAGCTGGTCACCGCGTAGGGTCCGGCCCCGACGTAGGCGCTGGACGTGGCCACGATCCCCACCCGGTTCAGAACACCCGCCTCGGCAACATAGAGAAGGTCAAAAAACCAGATGCTGAACAGCACCTCCAGGCTGGCGAAATAGGAAAAGCAGATCACGAAGATGCTCGGAAAGATAAAAAAAGGGGGATAGTGCTTCGGCAGGAGGTACCGGAAGGATTCGCTCCACCCGCTCGCCGTCGGGAACGTCGGGACGTGAGGGTAGAACCAGGAGATCATGTTCCAGCCGAACATGCAAGAGATCAATCCAAACCCCACCCAGAATGCCTTGCTTTTCATGAACTCCGGTAGCACCCGTTGCCCCACACCTGCGTGCGACGCCATCTCTATGACCGGAATGAGCGTCGGATACACCAGCCGCTCGTGGTCCGCCCATTGCCGGTGCAGGATCACCGATACGCAGATACACGCAAACACAAACGCCCCGACAAATACGAACCACCACAGCAGCGGAAGCGCCCAGGCGTTCCACGGAATCGACGCCCCCAGGGGGAGTCCCTCGAAAAACTGTGTGATCGCTCTGCTCTGGTCCGTGGGAATCAACCACCCGGGCAGGTAGGGATGGATATACTCTGCCCACCGGTTCTCCGGCGTCCCAAAGTAATACGGGGATACCACAACGCTGAGGAGATAGCCGCTGATCCCGTAGGTAGGGCAGATCGCACTGCTGAGCCCCATGCAGAAGATCGCGATCCATTCCGACGGGGAGAAGACAAACCGGCGCCCGAACAGACGGGCCAACGCCGCACAGACCAGGATTGACAGCAGAAACAAGATGAGGGTCACCATCGGCATGAGGCTGATGGTCATGTGCGACCCCTTCTGGATGTAGCGGACCGAAGTGGCCAGCAGGCTCACCGCGACGGAGATGAAGAGGCCAAAGATGACCGCTCGAAGGGTCACGCCCCGCTCCTGCTGCCCCTCCAAGCTGATCCTCTGGGTATCCCCCGGTGCGCTTCTTCGCGCCTCGGCCAGGTCCTTTACCTCTTCCGCCATGAACCCCCATCGCTCCCCTACGGTCTCATTCCCACCACTATTTCATCATCCCTCGTTGGCCGGATGATCCAGCACCGTCGCAGTTGGGCATTCGTCCGGCGCTTTCGGGTCAAAACTGAGGAACGGACATCCTTTCCCCCCTGACCGCCGAGATCTCTCCGCAGATTGCTGCGGCGCACGACCGGGCGGCCTGGACCGCATCGATGAGCGGGCGTTTATCCTGGACGATGGCGTCGAACAGGTCCGTCATCATGAAAACTTCTGCCCCCTGGTGACCAGGCCCCGTACCTACTACAAGAGGCAACTCCATCCACCCGTTCCCGGACTCGACGGTGTTCAGGAAATGGTGGGGCAGGTGCACATACCCGGAACCCACCTCGTTGCGGCGCTCCCCCTCATAACACCCCTTCGTCCCATACAGCGCAAGGTAATTCAGATGGGGGCGACGAAAACCGTAGCACTGTAGCGCCTTGATGACCACCCCGCTCTCGGTCCTCATCAGGGCCACCACGCTGTCGGGGCCTTCGCCGGTCTTCCCCCCAAACCCATCCTGCGGTCTCCCCTTCACAAAGCTCGTTCCCCTCATCCCGAAGGCCTCCACCTCCACGACCTGCTCGTCTCCAAGCAGCCAGCGCGCCGTATCGAAGGTGGTATGCACCGCCGCGTTCAGGGGGGGCTCTATTCCCCCCTTGCATCCTCTGTCCGCCGCCTGGCCGACCTCCGCCTCCCGGTCCACCCAGAACCGCTTCCGCCATCGGTAGTCGCAGTTGTACTCGGCCTCCATATACTGGACCTTCCCGAACTCTCCGTCCAGACACAGCTTCTTGAGCGCCTCGTACCGGTTGTACCATCGCAACTGGTTGCCCATCTGCACCTTCAGGCCGGTGGACTCGCTCAGGTCGACGATCGCCCGGCACTCCTCCAGCGTGACCGCCGCGGGCATCTCCACGAACACGTGCTTGCCCGCCTGAAGCGCCTGAATGGTATGCTCCCCGTGTCGATCCGTGCCTGTCTCCACGACGATCACCCGGATCTCGTCGTCCCTGAGCATCTCCTCGTAGTCCTGGTACCACCTGGGGATCTGCTGCTTTTCCGAAACGAACTCGGCCAGCCCCTCCACCGTATCGCACACCGCCACCGTCCGGGCCTGAGGCAGCCTGTTGCAGAAATTGGCCATGGTTCTACCCCGTCCGAGTCCCACCACACCAACGGCCAGGACGGAGGCGCCCCTGTCCGGCCCGGCGACCTTGAGAGGAGGCCGCTTCTCCGCTTTCAGCCACCTCAGGTACCGCTCCATCTTGGCCTGCCTCGCCTTCTCCACGTCCCATTCCCTGGACGTCACCTTCTCCAGCAGCGCCCGCCTGCGCTCGTCCATCCTTTTTCCCTCCTCTGGCCTCTTTCAAGTTACGTTCATCGCACCCCTACCCCGCCCAGGTCCTTCGGCATCTGTCCTGCCGGACGATGGGCATTCGGGCGGAAGTCCGGCACCCGGATCACTCCGCCACCCTCCTTGAATGAACCCATACGGCCTGTCCCTCTCTACCTGGATCGTTCCGCCACCCAGAAGACGCCCTCCCGGGTCACCTCCTCCCCGCCATTCAGGTCCTTGACCGTCATCTGGACCGAATACTGTCCCGACCTGGCGTCCCCCACGTCCAGCTCCACGTAATCCGCAACCGACGCCTCTGTTCCCGTCCGCTCATAGCGCATGGCCACCGTCTCCCCCGACCGGTCCCGGACCTGCGTCGCAGGAAGGGGCCTGGCGACCCCCTCCGCACCGGCCGCCCGCACCTGGTAGGCCACCTCGTAGCGCGTGGCCCCGGACGGGTTCCGGCGCAGGTTGTAGATCTCAAAGTAGACGAACACGGGCTGGCCGGGGCCGAAGATGTGCGACGGCAGCGGCGTGATGCGCCATTTACCCCGCACGAACCTCGGGTCCGATGTGCCCTCCGTCGCGGCCACGTGCCGGGCGATGAACAGGTCGCTCAGCCCCAGCCTGTCCGCGGGGTAGCTCCGGAGCGAGAGGCGCTGGATGTGGGCCTGGAGCCGTTTCGTGTCGCGACGTTGCACCTGCGTGGCCAGGTCGTAATCCCCCGGCGAGACATTCATCAGGTCCACTCGGTCCAGAAGTCCCTGTCCCCGCGTGCGCGGGGAGATCGGCGCCTCTATGTCCTGCTGCGCGGGCAATATCCTCGTGTACTGGCTGTTAATCAGCACAACCCGGCGATCCACCAGTACCGTAGTGTCGGTCTCCTCCGGCAGGGCCACCTTGTCGATCGGGATACCGAGGTTTACCTGCACGTCTGTCAGCCCCTTTTGCCCTCTGAAGGAGACCACGTCGTATGCAAAATCGAGCGGCTCGAACTGGGAGAGATCGTAGCGTTCAGGCTCCTCCCGCGACACCTTGGCCATCCGCGTCGCAGGGGCTAACTCCGTCAGCCGCTGCACCAGACGCATATAAGCGGCCTGCCCCATATACTGATCTTTATCCAGACGCTGCAGGTCCTTCGTATCCACGCCGGGAATCGGCGCATACTCGTAGACACCGGACTTGAACTCATCGGTGAAGGCGACCTCCAGACCCTTTCCTACATCAGCATACACCCAGACCTCCCAGGGCACCGCCGCCCAGTTATTCCCGATGACCACGGGCTTCCACCTGTTCAGCCCGATCGCAAACTCGGGGTCCAGTTCTACCCCCGCCATGTTGGCGGGGTCTCTGATGTCCCCCAACTGAGGCGTAGTCACGGAAACCCCCTCCCCCGCAGGGGGTTCATTGGGAGAGGCCGGCGAGGTTGGGATGAGCGTCTGGAGCAGCGCCCTGTCCATTTCCCTTTTTTGATCATCGGTGGCGTCTGTAAAGGAACCGCGGTCTGTCCGAATCGGAAAGACCGGCCCCACGAATGTGATACCAAGCCCTGACGTTCCGTAGAGTTGGTAAGCCATATTGTCCTGCACACGCTGTACTTTGGGGGGCACTTTGGCGTTTATCTGCTGTGAAGAAGAGCGATAGTCCGGCTCCCCGTAGCGGATGTAGACCTCCCCGCGCCGGTCCCACGGCCACTGCTTCTGCCCGTAGAAGGTCAGGGCGTGCCAGACCCTCCGGCAGTGTTCCGCCCGGCGCATCGCTCCCCCGGTGGCCTTGAACGAGTCCCGACGCAGCCAGAACTGCTGAAGAAACCCCTCCCGCCGCGCCGGAGGCATCCCCCGGTAGACCTCCGCAACCTGAGGCGCGCTCACCAGGGAGATGTCCAGGTAGAGATCCCGCTCTTTCGGGTCCAAGCCGTCGATGTAGAGCTTGAACGCCCGCATCGCCCCCTCGTGATCCCCCCGGTGGATCAGGGCCTGCGCGAGCAGGGGCAGGGCCTGTTCGTCCGTCATGCGGGAGGTGATCTCCTCCACCTCCCCGAAGCGCCCCTCCTGCAGAAGCTCCAGGGCATATGCGTAGACCGGGAGCTGGTTTGCGGGCGACAGGTCGAGGTATCTCCTGTAGTAAAACCCCGCCTCCCGCCGGTTGCCCTCCTGCTGGTGCGCCTGGGCCAGCAGCAGGTAGGCCGGGGCATATTTCGGGTCGTAGCGGATCGCCCGGTCCGCCTCCCGCCGCGCCTCCGCCCATCCCAGCCTCAGATAGGCCAGGCCCAGGAAGTAGTGCGCATCCGGGTTCGTGGAGTCGGCCCTCACCGCGGCCTGTAAATGGGGGAGCGCCCCCTTCGGGTCCCCTATCAGCTCCAGATACACGCGCCCCAGGCCACAGTGCGCCACGGCCAGCCCCGGCTTCTGCCGGATCGCCCGTCCAAACGCCGAACGTGCGCTGTCCGCCTCCCCCGCCCACAGGTAGAGCATCCCGGCCCGGGTCAGCGTCTCCGCGCCATCCGGGGAGGCAGAGCCTTCCAGCGCCTTCGCCGCCGCCAGCAGGCTGTCAGTCTCTGGAGACACGCCCTCCAGACCCTCCCCTGCCCCCGGCCAGGTGACGCTCAGGACGACCCACACCCCGAATCGCAATAAAACCGACCTTCGATGCACGGACGCACCCACCGAAAAAATAGATAGGCGACCCTGTCGCACGCGACAAAAAGTCGCCTATTTGTAAATCAGGACCTGGGTCGCGAGCCTGTGTCTGATTATGGACCTGTGAGGCAGAACTCGCAACTCCCTTTAAAACGACCCCGTCACCGAGAACCGCAGGGGATGCGTGGGAAATTTATCGAACCTAACCCACGCGAAACCGGCCTCCAGATAGCGGTCCCCCCGCTTGAGCCGCACCCCGGCCCCTGCCGTGAAGTCCTGCACGTCGTAGTTCCACTTGTAGCCGCCCCGCAGCGCCAGGATGTTGCGCAGCCAGAGTTCTCCCCCCACGTGGACCCGCCGCTCCACGCTCACACTATAGATGGCCTCCAGCGCGGCCGTGAAGTAGTAGGGGTTCCCCTTCTTCCCGATCACCTCGCTGGCAACCGCCAGGTTGAAGAAGGTCGGCATCTTTCCCTTGATCGCCACGTCCTGCAGGAGCACCTTGTCCTTCCCGAAGTTGCGAAGCGACATGGCGATCCGGAGGCTGCGGAAACCCGTGTAATACTTCGTCCCGATCGCGAAGTCGAACGTCCGGAAACGGAACCCCCTGTCCAGCCTCTCCTCGATCAACCGAAACTGCCCGCCCATCGAGAACCGGTCCGTGAACTTCTTGGCGTAGGCCCCCCCCACGGCCCAGCTCCCGGTGTCCAGCTTGCGGCCCGTCCCGCCCGGTTTCAGAATGGTCCGCTCCTCGATGCTCCCCGGCGAGAACGTCACCACGCTCAGGGCAAACGCCCCGTAGTCCGTGTTCACCCCCAGGGCCCCGGAATTGAACTGCGAATCCACCAGCCACTGTGCGTTGTTGAAATTGAACTGGAACTTCTTCCTGGGCATGTCGGTCAGCCCGGCCACGTTCCAGAACACGGCGTTGATATCGTCCGCCACGGCTACATAGGCGTCCCCCATGGCCGCCGGGCGCGCCCCCTGGGGCACCTCCAGAAAGCTGACGTAGGTCTCCCCCACCGGCGTCTGGTTCGATATCCCGGCCTGCGCCGGGGCGGATGCGAAAAGCCCGACCAGAAGAGCCAAAAGTCCGATCAGATAGATGCTCCGCATGACAGTCTCCTTGAACGAGCAGTCAGTGATCAGCCGTCAGACAAAGACAAAGACAAAAGCCCGCCCGGTTTAGCTGAAAGCTGATCGCTTATCGAATGATCACGAACTTGGTGGCCTTGACCTTGCCCAGGCTCTCCGGCATCAGGGACTCCACCGTCACAAAGTAGACGCCGAACCGCAACTGGGTGGTGTGCGTCCGGTTGAACTGGAGGTAGGCCGCCTCACCCACCGTCGCCGACTCGTGATTTATCTCCCCCACCACGTCCCCGGCCACGGAGAAGATGCGAATGGTGCATCTCCTCGGCACGTTCAGGACCCGCAGCTTGGTCGTGCCCTCGTAGGTATGCACGCCATCGTCTCTGTAAGGGTTTGGAACCACGGCGATGTCCTTCTCCAGTCGATCCGCCGCGGCCGAGGCCACCTGTAGTGGGCTGAACGGGGCTGTCCCCTTGGGCGGATAGAAAAATGTGGAAGGATCGCCCGATCCCCCTTCATACGCAGAGATGCCGCCCTCCACCGCCCTGCCTGTCAAGCGGCTCTTGAACGCAGCGTTTGCGCTCCCCTGGTAGGCCCGCACGCTGTAATAGTACTGAAAGCCCGCCAGAGACTCCTTGTCCTCAAACGAGTAGGTCACTGAGCCGCTCGCCTTGACGTCCCCCGCCAGCTTCCAGACGCCTGGAAGCGTCTCCGACCGGTAGACCCGGTAGCCCCCCACGTCCGGGCTGCCCGTGTCGGGATTGTTCGACTTCTCCGGGTCATTCTTCCAGGTGATCAGGTTCGTGGCGTTCTCCGAGGACTGGATCTTAGCATCCACGTCGGGCGGCTGGTTCGGGAGGTCGTAACCCAGCGCATAGACCTCCTTCGCCTTCTTCAGGTGCTTGACCAGGTTCGCGAACGCCGCCCCCCCCTCCTCCTTCTTCAGCTCGCTGTTGTCTCTCGCCCTGTTAAACTCTATGACGTTGCTCTCCACCGGCGTGCCCGCCACGTAGGCGAACACGAACTTCACCTTCTGCCCCGGCGCCAGGTCGTAGGGCCCATAGGTGTCCATCGACGAATAGCCAGCCGCGATCCCGTGCCGGCCCTTCCACTCCCAGTCAGGGTCGGGCATGTAAGGCATCGTCCTGGTCGGGTTGTCATCCAGGGAGAGCAGAGGCACGCCCTTGTTCGGGTCGCCCGATCCCCGGGTCTTGCGCACGTCACGGGGCGTGTTAAAGTAGGACGGGTCTGGCGTGCTGGTGAGTATCCGATATATCGTATCCTCGTTCATCGCGATCGGATCTGGCTCGTCCCCTACTCGGGCGCCGGCATTGCTCCACCTTTGCGTGAAATGGAAGAAGTTATGCGCGAACGGCTGCTGCGCCACCTTCGGGGCCTGATAGACCCCGGTGTCCCCCACGAACCCATCCGTTGGGTCCACGTCGATCTCCGCCCATCCTACCCAGGCGGGCGATGTCAGGTCGCCTTCTCTGGTGAGGGTGGGGAAACTGCACTGAGCGCACCTGAGCTCGGGACGATACGGGTCGCCCACGTCGTCGGCCAGCGGCCCGGTGAGGCAGTAGTTGTTCCAGTCATAAGAGTAGGTCATCTTCAACCCCCTGGCCGACGACGGACCGTCGTAGTTGGGGGACTCCGTATACTTGATCTTGTCGTCCTGACCATTGTCCCGTGGACCGAAGCTGCTGCCGCACGCGTCCAGGGGACCGAAGTCCGCGTGGTAGGCCGTGTAGCTGCTCCGGGAGACCCCGGCGGAAGAGTTCAACAGGCGGTGGTGGAAGGCGAAATAGACGTTCTTGAGGTCGCGTCCCCCCCCTGCAATATCCGGGTTCCGGTCCCCGTTCGTATCCCCCGTATTTTCAAACACCCACTCCCCGATGATGAAGTCGTCATACTCCGGGTGGCTCCAGGCGTAGGCCGCCTTCTCCCCGGTGATGCCCAGCTTTGTCGTCCACTTGCTCAGAATGATGTCCTCGGGGAAGTTGTCTATCGCCGCGTCGGTGTACTGCCCGATCTTGTAGTTCAGGATCTCCCTCGGCTCGCCTGCGTCGAGGGCGATGCGGGTGCCCGGCCACCAGTTGGCCATTGAACGGCCTGTATTGGGATTGACCACGTCGCTCCCGACCTGCGCGAACCGCCCGCCGAAGTCTATCCTCGGATCGACCGCGATGGCGACGACGTCGTCCGTCTCCTCCCTGCCCTGGTTAAGGCTATTGCCGGAGCTGACCACCGGTTTGCCATCCACCTTCGCGGCGATCCACCAGCCGTGCCCGCGGCCGTTGTGCGTGGTCAGGTCGACCTGCATGCTGCCGGTGGACCGCTGAGCCCCGTAGTATTCGGCAAAGTCGGGAGCGCTCCCCCCTCCCCAACTGACGAGCGCATTGCCCGGATAATCGAGGTCGGCGTAAAAACCGGTGTATTCCAACTGCGTCGCAGGCCGTGCCCCCTCCGCGCCGGTGTTCGTGTAACTGTGCCAGAGCATCCCTCTAGTCAATTGCCGGGGGGGCAGCGGCTGGTTGGCTGTGTTAGATAAGGTCGGCCGTTGCGCTTCCACAGAGAAGCAAAAGGCTCCCAGCGCCAGGCCGAGCGCCACGCCGAAAAATGCTTTCACTCGCATCATCGAATCTCTCCCGATTATTGATATAGGAGCGGTTCACGAACCGCCCCTGCATCTCTATCCGATCAGAACCCCACTCGCACCCCCACGTTCACGTACCTCGGGACGTCACCCCGGAACGGGCTCGGATCGCCATACCTGAGGTAGTTTGCGTCGTTCGGCGCCGGCCGTTTCAGGCCCCACCGGGCGTAAGCGTCGCCGCGGGTCCCATCCACATAGGAATTGAACAGGTTGAAGACCTCGGCGTAGATCGTGGGCCTGACCCTGCCCCCCTCAAATGTCTTCTGGAAGTTGAGGTCCGTCCGAACGAATATCGGCCCGTTGCGGACGTTCTCGGTTTTCGTGCCCGGGGGGGTAAATGCAAAGGGCGTTCCGCTGTCGAACCGCCAGACCAGGTTCGCCTGGATGCCGCCCAACAGCTTCGACCCGCCCACAGTCGGCCCCGGCCCCCAGCCGGGGGGGGTGGACCAGAGGAACTGGAACGAGGCCTGCGTGGTTGGTGGCTGCGTGTTGTACGCATCCACCTGTCGCCAGACCTCCTGATACCAGAGACCCTGCATCTTGCTCTTCTCTTCGTCACTCAGGCCCGGAAATTCCGACCAGGGTTTGAGCGGATAGATCCGGTTGGTGCCCCACGCGCCCACGAACTCCTGGTACTCCCCTCGCTGTAGTTTCCGGATGGCCTCATTGGCCCTGTTCCCGACATGCCGGATCTCCGCGTCCGTCAACCGCACCACGTTGTCCTTTGCATCCACGAAGAAGTAATTTGGCCCGGCAATGTAGGTGGAGTCGGGATAGGTATCCACGCTGAGCGGTGAGCCGCTCGACCAGTTGAACAGAGTCCATCCCACGTCCACCGAGGCCCGGAAGGAGAAGTTACGGGAGAGACCCTTGGAAAACCCGGCCTCGATGCCCTTGGACTCCAGGCGGGCGTTCGCCCCCCGGCCCAGGACAAGAGGCAGAGTCTTCACCGGGTCTATAAACTTCCTGACGTTCTGCGAGCCTACGCGCTCCGTCCGGCGGAAGTAGGTGGACAGCTCGAACACAAAATCGCTGACGAAGTTCCACTCCCCGGTCACCTCAAACTCGGCCGTGTTCGGGAGCCCCCCAGGGTTATGATAGCCGCTGTCCAGACGCCAGACCCCACCCCCCTGCTGCGCATCATCAGTCCAGGTAGCATCCAGGTTAGGGTGGTTTGCGGCGTCCTTGTTGACCCAGGGCTCCTGCCACATCAGAGAGAAATCCGGCGGTTTGTAGTAGACGCCGTAAGAGTACCGGACGACCGACCGGGCCGTGATCGGGTGCGACAGGCCGATCCGGGGAGACCAACTGTACATCGGCCTCGACTGCGCCAGCGGGAGACGGGTCTGGAAGGCGGTGTACGTCGTATAGCCTGGAAGCGCCTTCAGAGATCCCGACAACGCCCTCCTGGGGCCACCCCAGAGGGCGTCAAACCGGAGGCCCGCGTTCACGACCATGCCCTCGAACTCGAGCTTCTCGTCCACATACCCTGCGAACCGCTGGACGACATATCGCTGGTCTGGCTTACTGTCCTTACTGACAATCTTGAAGACGGCCCGGGTCGGACTCTGCCGGTCGTAATCCCAGTTGGTGCTGTGGAAGACCTGATGGGTGATGCCCGTCCTGAGCAGGTTCCGCCGGGTCACCTGGCTGGTGAAGTCATAGCGGAAGTTGTAGCGCCGGTTGTCGTCGAAAACGATCCTCCTGCGCTGCCGGTCCAGGTTGAAAAATCCGCTCTTATCTCTCCGGAAGGAGGCGTCCGTCGTCCTGTCTACGTTCTCCGTGGTGTCGGTCTTTGTCCCGAAGAACCCCACCTGGAACTCCTGGAACGTCTTGGGGCTGAGCGTGTGGGTGGTCGTCAGGTAGACGATCCGATTTCTCCACTGCTGCTCATACCCCGTAAAACCCCGGATCAGGAAGAGGTTAGCGTTCGATCCCCTGATGTCACTGCTTCCACTCCAGTATCTGGGTTCGTTCGACTGGTTGTAGCCGAATTTCAGCCTGATGTTTTCAGACGGCGTGTAGGTGAGTTTTCCGAAGATGCTCCACTGGCGTGGACCAGTCTTCCGCGGAGCCGGGAAGATCTCCTTCGCCTGGCTGGTCTTCCCGCTCAGGACGAACGTGGCGTTCTGGCCCAGCGGCCCGGTGACCCACCCCTCCATGAGATGTCCGACGGCGCTCTCATAGTCCTGCTTCACGTGGACCTGCTTCCCGGTGACCGGATCGGTCTCGGCCACCCAGGTCGCGTCGTTCCACTTCAGCCGGTCCCGCCAGAGGCCATTCGTCCCCCCCTTCTGTCCAGGGACGGCGTCGTAGACGTTCGGCCCAAAATGTCGCTTGCCCGGCGGCTCAGCACGGAAGTCGAGCCCGCCGTGCAGAGCCCGCGTCCCTTCACGGGTGACGATGTTCACCACGCCGGCGGGCGAGGAGACCTGCGAAGCGTTTGCCCCCCCTTTGACGACCCCCACCTCTCCGATGGACGTCACAGGGACGTTGTTGTACTGGCTGAAGGCCCAACCGTGTACGGCCTGGTCCATATTCGCCAATTCCATGCCGTCGAGCGTCCAGGTCTGGGACGCGTCCATCGAAAAATAATTCATCCGGCGGATGCGCACCCCGTTGCCGGGGCTATCTGTCCTCCCCGTCCCCACCCCCGCCACGAACTGGAGGTGTTCCTTCGCAGTCCGAAGAATCGGGACCTGCTCGATCTCCTTTGCCGAGATCTTACTCTCGCTCGAAGTCCGGTCCACCTCCACGAGCGGTCGCTGCGCCTGTACCACTACCTCCGACCCGGCCACCGCCGTCTCCTTCAGCGCGAAGTTCTTAGTCGTGGTCCTGCCGGACACCACCTGTACATTCCTCTCTCGCACCGCCTCGTAGCCGATGATCGACGCCTTCAGTTCATAGATCCCAGGGTCTATCGAGAGGATGACGTAGTAACCGTCCGCGTCAGAGACCGCGCCCAGCTTCATCCCCTGAACTACCACATTGACCCCCGGCAGCGGCTTGCCGTTTGCGTCCGCCACCCAACCGGCGACCTTGCCCGTCAGCGTCTGCGACCAGGCCAGCCCGGCGAGCAGACAGAGGCACAGAACGATCCCGAAAAATCGTGATATGTATTTCACGCTAAGACCTCCTTGTGAGAGACCCCGGCTGACATCCTTCCTTTATGAACGGCTCCGATAAAATTGCTCCGACCTGAACGCCTACAACATAGTCGAACTCCTCTACCCCAATTCGATCTTCACCAGCCCGTAAATATCCAGGCCCGGCACGCTGACCTCACACTGGCCCTCCCGGACGCGATACGCCAGGTCCTGGGGCCTATCCCCGTCCGGATCGAGCAGCGTCACGCCGAGGACCGCACGATCCTGCGGGATCTCCACATCCACGGTGAAGACCGGGGCTTTGTGCGCCAGATCATAGTTGAGTAGATGGACCACGCGATGGCCCTTCCGGATCGCCAGCGGCTCGCACACCACCGTCTCCGGCGCATCCGTCAGGATCGGCATGGGCGCGCCCGCCGCCCAACGCACTGCACGCTCCAGGTCTCGCCAATCCGGAGGAAGCGCCCAGATGTGTGTGCTCGGTTTCTGGTACGAAGCCCCGGGGATGTAGGCCACCCGGCCGTCTCCCACGGCCTGCCGGACAGGCTGCAACCGGTCGGCGGGCATGTACAGCCGGTAATCGTCCCCGAACATCCCTTCGTTCCGGGACACCCAGGCCGGAGTTGCCCCCTCGCCGATCAGGGGCCGCAGAACCGTATCGGAGCGCTCGCGTCGGTACTCGTCGCAAAAACCGGAAAACTCCGTCGCCACCAGCCCACCCCCCTGCATCACATACCGCCGGAGTACATCCGCCTCCCGATCTGACAGACACATCGCATTGGCCAAGACGACTGCGTGGTAGCGGCCGACACGCGCTTCGAGGTGCCGATCGAAGACGATATCGAACGGGATATGGGCCTGAATGAGGACCTGTTCAGCAACGCCTTCGCCGCGGTAGACCTCGCCCCCACCGAAAGCCAGCGAGGCCCGATGCCGCACCACAGCCACCCGCGCAAGGCTCTCTGTGCCTTGCAGCAGTTCAGCGTGGGACCGGAAAAATCGCAGCCACCTCCGCATCAGCGACCAGGAGAGCTCCCGCATGGGCAGGCCGGACCCCACGTGCCCCAGCGACCCGTTGTTGAAGGCCATGGCCTGTCCGAAAGAGAGCCGCAGGTCGCGGTCGCCTTCGGACCTATCCTCCCGGATGTACGAAAAGGTGATATTCCCAAGCGAGCGCGTGCATTTGAAGTGCCGGATGCGGGACACCAGCGCCCCGTCCCTCATGCCCGCCCAGTGCGAGTCCTCGGTCCACATCATATCGTTGTCGTCCGCGTACATGGCGACGTCTCCGCCGTGGGACACATAGGCGTTGCGATGGACAGAAAACCCCGCATTCGCCTCCACTGCTGCCTCCGGGTTGATCGAACGGATCAGGCGCGCCAGCCGGTGATGGATCTTCGCCGTGAGGTCCCATCGGAACATCACCCACTCCTGTATGGCCGGGTCAATGATCGGATCGTTCGGTCTGAACGGGGCCGTCACAGAATGGAACCCGGGCGGCGCGATGCGGTCCAGGTGAATGTGTCCGAACCGCTCCCTGGTCCGTTCTCTGTCGTCGCCGAACTTCTCTATCAGGTAGCGGTAAAACGCCTCCTTGCAGCGCGCGCACTGGCAGCTGGCCGGTTCGATCCCGATATTGAACCCGTCGAAGTGGATCAGATCCGCCTTCACATACTCCAGGGCCAGGCGCACCTTCTCCTCGACCCGCTGCTGGTGCTCCTCGCACGTGGGACACGCCAGTTTCCGGAACGGCTGCCGGGCATAGGTCGGGCGGGTGCCGTCCCACATCACCCGCGCCCAGCCCTCCGTCTGAGGCTCGTCCCCCAGGATGTCCGTAAAAAGCGTGTCGTACCGGATGTAGGTCCCCAGCTTGAGGCCGTACCGGTGGCATCGCTCCGCCAGCAGCCGGGTTAACTCGACCTCCTCGGCCTCCTCCTTGAAGGACCCGCCCTTTTCAAAGTGGGTGATAATCAGGTTCACGCCGGCCTCGGCCAGTTCCTTCACCGTGGCCTCGCTGTGTTCCTCCAGAAACAGATCGCCCTCGTTCACCCTCGCCCGTCCCGCCCGCCTCCGCATGAACAGCGGTTCCCAGTTTCCGGTAAACACGATTCCTTCAGAGAGCCAGGACGGACGTTTCGGTTGACCTGCCATCGCACAGCCTCCTTAATTGGACCCCGCCCCTTTGCTGAAGTCCAGCGTAAACCTGAAGAAGTCATCGAAGGTCACTTGCCCATCCCCGGTCAGGTCTAGCAAGGCATCAAAACCCGGATCGCCCTGTCTTTTTCCAAAGCCCTCGGCAAACCGGAAGAAATCGCTGAAGTCCACCCGTCCATCCCCGTTGAAATCGGCCTGAATCGGAGCCCTGATCCCCCCCTCTCCCGACAGGGGCGCCTGCTGGACTATCCGCCGACTCCCCTGATCGCCCGGGTTGGTGATCCGGGACGCCGGCCCCGGATTCGGGTCATCCGGCCACCACATCCCCTCCGGGTCCCCCAGCTCTTCCCCGTTCGGGACCCCGTCGCCGTCCGAATCCAGCCTGGCCAGCGTCGTCCCCCATACGACGTCTCCGGTCCACCCCGACCGGGTGAGGAACGCCCGCTCGATCTCCCTCCCAAAGGCATTGCGAGGGCCACCCCCGCTGACGTCGGAATGGCAGCTGGCGCAGATGGCATCCCCCTCATTGACCTCGCGCGTCCCATCGTGCGTCGCAAAATTGATCTGAGTCCGGGTATTTCCGGAACCTATGTGACAGGTCCGGCAACCGTACAGGTTCCCGTTCGGGATCTGGTAGATCCGTTTGGGTCTGGCCTCGGCCTCTCGACCTTCCAGGCCGACCAGAAGGACCATCAGAGGGATCATCCTCCCCAATCGAACCCACCATCGACCCCAGGACATCATCCTTTTCCTCATAGGACCAGACCGATCCTCCAGCCCTCGTAAATCGCCATGTCCGCTCTTATCAGACATCCGCAGATGACAAGGTGGAGAGACGATCCTGTGAATTGTCCGGGGTGATGGATGAACGCATATGGTTTTTGACCTGTGCAATCTGCGAACATCTGCGGATATCGCTCATCCCTTCCTGATCCCCAGCGCCTTCGCCATTGCGCGGGTGTGGTCCGGGCGGGAGCCGCAACAGGTCCCGATCAGGTTGATCCCCTCCGCCTTCGCCTTCCCCGCCCAGTCCGCCATCTCCTCCACAGGCACCTGCGTGTTCATCCTGTCCGTTCCCCTTAGCCCGTAACAGGCCGGCTGGTAGGCGACGGGCACGTCCACCGCCTGCCGCATCTCCACCACGAGCTTGAGCATGCCCGCGGGGGTGCCGTTGCAGACCAGCCCCACCACGTCGGCCCCCTCGTCTGCCAGGATGCGCGCGCTCTCCGCCGCGCCGAACCCGTCCTGCGTCTTCCCCGTCATGCCCAAAAAGACCATCGTCGGAACAGGGGCCTTCTTGCAGCACGACAGGCAGAGCCGCACCTCGTCCAGCCGGTGAAACGTCTCAGGGATCAGAAAGTCCGCCCCCGCGTCCACCAGGACCGCGATCTGCTCGTCCCACTCCGCCTTCGCCCGGTCGTGAGACGATAGGTCATCCGGGTCAAAAATAGGATCCCCTTTCCACGACCCAGTCCTGGTGGACACCAGACACCCCCCCACCGGCGCCTGACCCCCCGACGCCTCCTTCGCCACCCGGATGCCCGTCCGGTTCACCTCGTCCAGCCGGCCCTTCCAGCCGTACCAGCGCTCCAACTGCGAGTTCGACGTGAACCACGTCAGCGCCTCCAGCACCTGCGCGCCCGCGTTGTAGAAGTCCGCGTGGATCTGCCGCAGGGCCTCCGGGTGCGTCACGATCAGCTCCGGCACGTCGTAGCCGCGTCTCTTCGCCTCGATGAACATCCCCCCATCGCACAGCACCACGCCCTCCTTCAGCATCTCCATGATGTTTTTCCCGGCCATCTTCCGATCCTCCTTTTTGTCGTTTCACGTTTCACGTCTGCAGTTTCACTTCCAGAAATACTTGAACCCGATCATAAAGTTCACGCTCTGGATCGGAAACGTCTGCACGATCCCCCAGTCCTCGAACGACCGCAACTGACCCATCGACACGTTCCACCGGACCCGCAGGT
>Ga0114945_10000305_pt1 | contig 31349 bp, 26 predicted proteins | sample OV2TP3_FD_87194 | JGI IMG/M metagenome (GOLD analysis project Ga0114945, IMG submission 87194) | Hot spring microbial communities from Beatty, Nevada to study Microbial Dark Matter (Phase II) - OV2 TP3 | ecosystem: Environmental > Aquatic > Thermal springs > Hot (42-90C) | place: USA: Beatty... | reverse complement strand
ACATCGGCTGGCATCAATTCGAACGTATTCAGTCTCATTGCGCTGGCCTAAGGCAGCCAGCATCAATTCGTGCAGTAATTTATGTTCACTATCGTTCCATAAATTACGCACTCATTGACATATTTAATTAGCTATGCTAAACTTTAGTTAAACTAAATAATACAGGGGATAGGAAGTAGGGAATAGGGGTTAGATAGACCCCTAAACCCTAGCCTCTAAAACCTATCACCTCCAGCAATATATGCCCAAAACTACTCATCACATCGCCCAAGAGATGTCCTACATCATCCCAACCTTTTTAAGGCACATGTTCCCCTTTGTCTTTGGTCCCATGAAAATGCCACCACAACAGGTCTTGGCCATTGTCTGTGTGGAGGAGAAGGGTCAATGCAGTCTGGGGCACTTGGCCAAAGAGTTGCACGTTTCAGCGCCGACGGTCACAGGCATCGTTGACCGTTTGGAACGAGACGGTTACATGAAACGTATCGCTGATGAACATGACCGCCGTGTGATTAATGTCGTCATTACGCCGCAAGCAAAAAAAGTGGCCAACCAATTCCGCAAGAATATCAAACAACGTTGGGCCTATATTTTGAATAGTCTGCCGCCAGAGGACCGGGAAGGACCCTTGAATATGCTCAAAAAGATATCCAAAGGATTTACCGATGGTTCGATATAGAAAATTATTTGTTTTTATAATTTCATTGTGGAGTTCATTTAATCTTGCCCTAGCCCAAGATACCTCACAAAAAGTCTATTCCTTTTCCGTAGATGAAATCACTCGTTTAGCTCTTCAAAATAATTTCGATATTCAATTAGCGCAGTACGATGCGCAGATTGCCAAAACAAAGCAAGGGGTGGCTGAATCCATTTATGACACTATTTTTGAGGTCGAAGTAAAATATCGCGATAATCAACGCGGCCGGACCACCACCCTCGGGGGAACCAAAAATTTAGAGAACGATTATAACCTCGGCCTTTCAAAAAAATTGCCTAGTGGTACAACCCTGGATTTGGATATGACCAATGCCCGGGATTGGAGTAATTCTACCTTTGCCACGATTAACCCCAGTCATGATTCGGCTTTAGAATTGACGCTTTTTCAAGATTTAGGAAGGAATTTTTTTGGGATTCAGGATAGGGGAGAAGTCAAAATCACAAAATTAGATATCCAAAATTCCCAATACACATCCCTTGAGAAGATTGAAACAAAAGTAGCTGAAGTACAAAAGGCTTACTGGGATTTGGTGTTATTTTTAGAGCGCGTTAAAGTGGAAGAGCGCATGCTCAAGCAAGCCCAAGAGCTTTATGAGCTTCATAAGGAAAAGATAAAAGAGGGGCTTGTGGAAACACCAGAGCTCTTAGCCGTTGAGGCTAATTATCATAATCGAGTCAACGAACTTCTATTGGTCCAAAACCAAGCGAAAACAAAGGCTAATGTTTTAAGAATAATTTTAGATATTGCTGATTATTCTGTTGAGATTTTACCAAGTGATGGTTTGGCGCTTTCCGATGATTTGGAAGAGGCAACAGTGGCCCTCAAAGAGGCATTCGAAAACCGTGAGGATTATAAGAGAGCCAAAAATGACATCGACGCCCAAAATATTAAACTGGCGATGACAAAAAATAATCTCTGGCCGGAAATTAATCTGGAGGCTTCCTTCGCCAGAAACGGCATTGGCGATCATTTCAACGATGCTGTAAGAAAAATAACTGAAGAAGATAATCCCGATGCCTTTGTGGGGGTTACTGTCAGTTTTCCTTTGGAAAATCGTAAAGCCAAATCAGAGTGGGATGCCGCTAAAATAGAGAAGGCCAAGGCCTTGGTAAGTCTTAAATTGGTCGAACGTCAAATTGCCGTTGGTATTATGGATCAGATAAGGACGTGTGGTGTCTTTCAAGAGATAGCGAGTAACGCCGAGCAAATCGCCCAATTACAATTACAGAAATTAGAAGAGGAAAAGAAACAATTTAATTTTGGCCGTTCGGATACGGACACCATCATCCGTTTTCAAGAAGATGTTATCCAGGCGCAATGGAAGGCCTTGCAGGATAAATTTAATTTTCAAGTGGCGAAGATTGATTTGCGTTTGAAAGAAGGGACGTTGTTGAATAAATATTGGAAGGAATAATAGAAATAAGAGGTCAGAAGTAAAGAAGTCAGAAAAGGCTCATGTTTTTCTGGCTTCCGGCCTCTGACATCTTGCTTCTGGTTAAATTATTATGAAACTCGCTGAAATTTCGGTTAAAAATTCTTTAGCCATCAACCTCATTTCCTTTTTTGTCTTAGTCTTGGGAATCGTGTCGATGTTTGCGCTCAAACGCGATGCGTTTCCTGATGTTTCTTTTGATGTTGTCACGGTGACAACGACGTATCCAGTCGCTTCTCCTGAAGATGTGGAAAAGTTAGTGACTATTCCACTAGAAAAAGAAATTAAAGGGGTGACTGGCATTAAGGAAATGAACTCTTCCTCTGACGAAGGGCTTTCCGTGATTGGTATTACCATTGATCCAAAAACGCAAGACAAAGACAAAGTCGTAGACGATATTCGTCGGGCAGTTGACCGAGTAACGGATTTACCACAAGAAGTTGACGAGCCGTTAGTTGTGGAAATAACCACACGGGAACGACCGATTTTAGAAATCTCTATCAGCGGTCCTATTCCCGAATTGCAGAAACGCCAATACGCGGAGACTTTGGAGGATCGTCTCTTGGATATTAATGGGGTTTCCAAAGTCGGCCGTATTGGCTGGCGTGATCGTGAGTTTTGGGTTGAACTGCATCCGCAAAAAATGCAGGAATATTATGTTTCCATGACCGAGGTCATCAAGGCCTTACGGGCTCGTAACGTTAGCCTTCCGGCAGGAGAATTGACGACCTCTCAAAACGAATACAACGTGCGTATCACGGGTGAATTTAGAACACCTCAAGAAGTCGAAGAAGTAATTATTCGCTCTAATGACGCTGGAAATCATTTAAAGGTAAAAGATGTAGCCCGTGTTGTTGATGCCATGGAAGACGAGACGCGCATCGCGAAAATCAATGGTCACAGGACTGTCGCCATGGTCGTTGTGAAACAGGAAACCGCGGATGTGTTGAAAGTGGCCGAGGCCATTAAGCAAATCATCGAAGAATTCAAGGCGACCTTACCGCCCGAGGTGACAGTCACCTTAAGCAATGATTTTTCCTATTATGTTCAACGGCGCTTAAATGTTATAAAAGGCAACGGTATATTTGGTTTTTTTCTTGTGGTTTTGATTTTATTTATCTTTATGGATCCGATTCCCGCCATTATGACGGCTTTGGGTATACCGTTTGCTTTATTTATTACCTTTGCCGTTATGAATGGTTTAGGAATGAGTTTAAATTTAATCACCATGCTTGGCATTATTATTGTCTTGGGGATGCTCGTGGACGACGGTATCGTGATTTGTGAAAATATTTATCGTTATATCGAGCAAGGAAAGCCGATTAAAGAGGCGGTTATCCAAGGAGCCAATGAAGTGATTCTTCCGGTTGTGGGGACCATTACAACGACATGGGCGGCGTTTATTCCTTTAATGTTGATGACGGATATTATCGGAAAATTTGTAAAGTCTATTCCCATAGTTGTCATCATTGCTTTAGCTGCATCCATGGTCGAGGCGTTTCTTATTCTTCCGGCCCATATGAGTGATTTTGTGAAACCGCTGAGACGTAGTACAACCGGTCAACCTCTTAACCATAGTCATAAACCATGGCTTTTGAAATTGTTGTCATGGTATACGCGACTTCTTACGAAGGCAATTCAGCGACGTTATTTAGTAGCGCTTGGTGTGGGGATATTATTTGTAGCGACGATTTTAGTTGCCAAATTCCATATGAAAATTGTCTTATTTACTGGCGAGGGGATCGAGCAGTTTTTTATCCGTGCCGAGGCTGTCAAAGGAACACCTCTAGAAAAAATGGATGAGCTGATTGTACCGGTTGAACAATTAATAGAAAGTCTGCCGAAATCTGAAATCGAATCCTATCGGACCTATTTAGGAAGTATAGAAACCGAACGCGGCTTTGACCCCGATGCGAAACGCGGCTCTCATTTGGGGCAAGTGACGGTGTTTTTGACTCCGATGCAAAAGCGTCACCGTACGCCACAGCAGATTATTGAGTCGCTTCGACCGCAGTTAGAGAAAATTCAAGGTTTTGAAAAACTTTATTTTTATAAACCGCGTGAAGGTCCGCCAACGGGCAAACCGATTTCGGTCGCCATCAAAGGCGATGATTTTAAGGTACTTGAAGAAATTGGTCAGAAATTTAAACTGGCCTTGAATCAGATAAAAGGGGTCTCCGATATTGCCACAAGTTATGAGTTTGGGAAAAAACAGATAAAAGTGGTAGTGGATGAAGAGAAAGCCAGAAAATATTATTTGTTGATCGACGATATAGCCGAAACCGTACGTAATGCCTTTAAAGGAGGTGTGGCCACAACCATTAAGCCTGAGCGAGCTGAAGAAGAGATAGATGTGCTGGTGCGTTTCCCCAAAGAAGAGCGCAACCAACTTTCGGCATTTGAGAAGATTTTGATTCCCAATCAATTTGGCAAATTAATTCCGCTTCCGGCCGTGGCCTCTATTCAAGAAGCAGAGGGCGCGTATTTGATTAATCATCTGGACGGTAAGCGGGTTTTGAACGTCACAGCCGAAGTCGACAACAAAGAAGCCACTTCTTTGAGCGTGAATCAACAATTGCAGAAAGAAATGAAAGATGCGGCCAAAGGGCATTTAGGCTATTCCATAAAATATGGCGGAGAATTTGAAGAACAGCAGGAATCTCAAAAGAACCTTTTAACCTCCTTGACTATTGCATTACTTCTCATTTTTATCATTTTAGCGTCTCTATTTAATTCATTAATGGAGCCCTTTATTGTCATGTTGGCGGTGCCTTTTGGTGTCATGGGCGTGATTTGGGCGTTTTTGTTGCATGGACGACCATTGAGTTTTTTTGCGTTTATGGGATTGGTAGGATTAACCGGTGTGGTGGTAAATAATTCGATTGTTTTGGTTGAATTTATAAATAAATTAAGAAAAGATGGCAAAGAAGATCTTCCTGCTATCATTGAGGCGGCCCAAATCCGTTTGAGACCTATCTTAATGACAACCATCACGACGATGGGCGGATTGGTATCGGTGGCTTATGGGATTGGGGGAGGGGATCCTTTCCTAAAACCTATGGCCCTGGCTATTTTGTGGGGTTTGACCTTCTCAACCCTTTTAACTCTATTGGCTATTCCTTGTGTTTATGCCATATTCGATGACCTATCACAAAAATTTCTTCATCGTGGTCTTGTCTCTTCCCAAAATTCATAAGTAATCATTCTTTTTTATCGGCTTTACCAAAGGCATACTTCAGACACGCATAATAAAAGGGAAGAATTGTTAAAAACAACCATACACTCAATTGCATGGCCATCCACGGCTTGGAAAAAAAGAGGGATTTAATCGTAATATATTCATAATAATGTCCCACCAAATCAAAGCCTATTCGTAAGGCAATGAGCCATTTCCAAAAATTTTGATCCAGCCATTGGAGACGAAATATAAAAAGAAAAAGAGGAATCAACGAAAGGGCATGGATTAGTTCACAGACAATGCGCACGTAATATAAAATCCCAAGCCAACGATCGAAGGCCATGAGGATATGATAAAAGCGATAGATGGTTGTAGAAGAAAGAAAAATATTAAGTGCTTGGTTGAGAGTGACAGCAGCGAAGTAGACAAAATAAACTTCCCACAGCCAACGACGCTTTTTCATGGCTTTATTATGTCAAAATTCGTTTTGGAAATCAGTAATTATTTGTTTCCCTTTAAAATTTTTTATTTTTTTATTTGCTAAAAGAAAGTCTATGATAAAATACAGTTTATATGAACAGGAATTTTACGGAAATCGTGGAAAACATTTGTGAACAGGATCTGCGCTACAAACGCGATGCATATGATTTTGTCATGGAGGCCCTTTCCTATACGCAGAAGCGATTTAGCCGCCCCAAGCATGTGACCGGTGAGGAATTATTACAAGGCATCAAAGAGCTTTTATTAGAGCGTTACGGTCTTCTGACGATGACGGTGTTGCGTCACTGGGGCATTAAACGCACCGAGGACATCGGCTACATTGTTTTCAATCTGGTCGACAATAAAGTTTTAAGTAAGACGGAAGATGACCGCATCGATCATTTCCGTAATGCCTACGATTTTGAAGAAGTTTTTAATAAAGGCTATCGCCATTTATTGGCTCAGAAGATTAGCCGCATGCGATAGACAAAATTTCTTCTGCTCCCCAAAAGACAAATTGATTCGACACCCTTCCGAATAATTCTGATATTTTTTGTTCGTATATAAATCAAACGCTTAAACCAAATAACAAGGAGAGGTTATGAAACCATATTACTGGGCGTTGTTAGCGGCGTTGGCATGGGGATTTGCCCCGATTCTTGAGAAATTCGGATTAGCGAAGATTCCTGTTTGGGCAGGATTATTTTCGCGTTGTCTGGGGGTTATGCTGGGTATGGTTATTTTGTTTTTGTTACGATTCGATGAAATCAAATATGTGTATACGGATAATAATTTTTCTTGGCTTTATTTGGTGGGAGGTGGTTTTTTAGCCAGTATCATTGGCCAAGTATTTTTTTATAGTGCCCTCAAAGATGGGGAGGTTTCACAGGTTGTCACCATTGGCGCCTCGTATCCATTGATCAGCTTTGCCTTAGGCGTTCTGTTATTAGGTGAAAAAATCACTTTGGCGAAGTTGGGCGGGTTGGGATTTGTGGTGATGGGGGTGTTGTTGTTGAAATGATAGGGTTGCTTGTGTTTGTTGGGTTAATAGCGTTTATAGCGTTGACGCCATAACCCAATAACTCAACAAACTCAATAAACTCAAGAAATTCAATATGTCATCTCTTTGTGACATTTCCGTTCAATACATCAAGGGCGTTGGGCCTGTCCGTAAAAAATTATTCAGCCAATTAGGCATTGAAACGGTGGAAGACCTTTTATATTTTTTCCCCCGTCGCTATGAAGACCGTCGTCATCTTGTTTCGATTTCCCAACTGAAGATCGGCGAGTGGAATACCGTGACCGGCAAAGTCCTGGCCACGGGCGGGCGGCATAGTTGGTATACCAAAAAACGTGTTTATGAGATTGTGGTGGCCGATGAGAAGGGACGCCTGACCTGTGTCTGGTTTAATCAACCTTACCTTGAGCATTATTTCAAAATCGGCTTAAACGTTGTCCTGCATGGCAAAGGGGAGGTTTATAAAAATCGATTACAGATGGTTGCCCCCGAATATGAAATCATCGATGAGCCGCAGGATAAAGACCATTTAAGCATGGGGCGCATCGTACCTATTTATTCGCTGACAAAGGGGATGACGCAGCGATATTTAAGAAAGATCATCAAGAACTGTCTCGATCGGTACTGTAATCAGTTGGCCGATCTTCTCCCTGTTCCATTACGTAACAAATATCGTCTGTACAATATTCGCCGAAGTATCAACAGCCTTCATTTCCCGCAGGCCTTTGAAGAGCAGGAAGAGGCCATCCGACGAATTTCCTTTGAAGAATTTTTCTTTTTTCAGATTTCCGTAATTTTAAGACGCATGAGTATTGTGACACGCGATGGTATTGCCCATCGTATCGATGAAGAACTCATGGAGCAATTTATTCATGCCTTTCCGTTTACGCTGACCACGGCCCAAAAAAAAGTTATTCGTGAAATCGGAGTTGATATGGCAAAGCGAGCGCCGATGTTACGTCTCCTGCAGGGGGATGTCGGATCAGGGAAAACACTGGTGGCCTTGTTTGGGTGTGTGGTGGCTTACCACAATGGTTATCAAAGTGCGTTGATGGCCCCAACGGAAGTCTTAGCCCAGCAGCATTTTGAGAATATAAAAGAACTGTTAAAAGGATTTGAGGAATTAAGGATTAAAGGATTAAAATGTGACTCAAATCCTCAATTCCTTAAATCCTTTAATCCTAACAGCGTTTTACTCACCAGTAGTCTTTCAAAGAAAGAGCGGGAGAATGTCCTTAGTGACATTCGCCAAGGAAATGCTCATTTAATCATTGGAACGCACGCTCTTTTAAGCGAACAGGTGACATTTAAAAATCTAAGTTTTGTGGTAATTGATGAGCAGCATAAATTTGGCGTCCGACAACGAGCCTTGCTCTCCGATAAAGGGACGCAGAAGGGAATGCACCCTGATATTTTGATCATGACAGCGACCCCCATTCCCCGTACGTTATGCATGACTCTTTATGGTGATTTGGACACCTCGCTATTAAATGAAATGCCTAAAGGACGAGGCAAGACAACGACCAAACTTTATACCCTCGAAGAGACGGAAACGGTTTACGGTCAAGTGCGTCAGTTGGTTCAGGCCGGCCAACAGGCGTATGTTGTTTATCCCATCATTGAAGAGTCAGAAACGCTGGATCTGAAAGCCGCTAAAGCCATGTTCAAACATTTTGAAACCGAAGAGTTCAAAGATTTTCGTTTAGGATTGGTGCACGGCCAGATGAAACGTTCGGACGTTGAACGCCTTATGACCAAATTTAAAAACAAAGAGATTGATATTTTGGTTGCCACAACGATCCTGGAGGTGGGTGTGGATGTCCCCAATGCCAATGTGATGGTCGTGGAGCATGCCGAACGTTTTGGTTTGTCTCAATTGCATCAACTGCGTGGTCGCATTGGGCGAGGGGAAAGTGATGCGGTTTGTTTTTTGATCGCCGACCCTATGACAGAGGATGCCAAGGCACGTTTGAAGGCGATTTTGTCAACCAATGATGGTTTTAAAATCGCGGAAAGTGATCTATTGATTCGCGGGCCGGGACAGTATTTTGGCCGACATCAACATGGTTTAAATGAACTGCGTGTGGCGAATCCTGTTAAACAAATCGACTTGTTAGAGCTTGCCCGCAAAGAAGCGATAGAATTAGTGAATAAAGATCCAAGGTTAGAGCAAGGCTTTAATACGACTATTCGGCAAGTGATCCAACAGCGTTATCCGCAGTATTTGGAGATGGTGGAGGCTGGATAAGGAAAAGATAGAAACAAGAAGACAGAGGTCAGAAGTAAGAAAAATCTGGCTTCTGGTATCTTGCTTCTGACTTTTTTTGAAATTATGAAGATTATTTCCGGCAAACTCAAAGGTAGAAACTTCTACATGCCCAAAGGCATTCGGCCTACGCCGGATGTGGTCCGTAAAGCCATTTTTGATTTTTTAGGTCAGGATTTGACTGGGGTGCGGTTTTTGGAGCTTTTTGCCGGTAGTGGTGCGATGGGTTTGGAGGCGATCTCGCGTGGGGCTCTAGAAGTTGTCTTTGTGGAGAAAGAGCGCCTTTGTGTCAGGGCGATTCAGGAAAATTTAACCCTTTTATCTTCAAAGACTTGGAAAGGATTAGGAGCCAGTTGCGAAGTCTTTGCTGATGACAGTCTTATGGCCATTAAACGATTAGCACGGGACTGTCATAAGTTCGATATTATCTTTGCCGATCCGCCCTATGGTCACGACCTGGGAAAAAAAACCTTGAAAACGCTAGAGACCTATGATATAGTACACCCCGATTCTCTCGTCATAATCCAGCATGATAAACATGAAACTCTACCTGATCGTCAAGGTAGATTTCTTATTAGTAGGCAACGTCATTACGGTTCCACAATTTTAACAAGTTATGGATGCCAGAAGTAAGAGGTAAGAAGCCAGATAAAATCGATGATTTTTCTGGCCTCTGACTTCTGGCATCTCGCTTCTCATTAATCAGATGCCTTTAACCGCCATATATCCAGGAAGTTTTGATCCAGTAACCTATGGTCATATCGATTTGATTAAACGCGCCACAGGTATTTTTGATGAAGTGATTGTGGCCGTGGCCAAAAATGTCAAAAAGGCACCGCTTTTTACTATCAAAGAGCGCTTGGAGATGTTAAAGCAGGCGACCAAAAATATCCGTGGCGTGAAGGTCGAGGCCTTTGATGGGCTGGTGATTGAATTCGCACGTAAGAGGGAATCCAATATCATCATTCGCGGCTTACGGATGATTTCCGATTTTGAATATGAATTTCAGATGGCTTTAACCAATCGCCGTTTGGCTGAAGATATCGAGACGGTATTCTTGATGCCCTCCGAGCGCTACTCATTTTTATCATCGACACTTCTTAAAGAAGCCGCGAGTTTAGGGGCGGATATCTCATCGTTTGTCCCGTTATTTGTTGCGAAGAAATTAAAGCAACGATTACGTCCATGAAGATTGTTGTCAAAGATATTGGGCCCAATGGCTTGGATATGGCCGAGCACATTGATCCCCTTGAGCTTGATTTAAAGAATGACGATTTTCAATGTGTCTCGCCCATCGATGTTACGGTCAAGGTGGAGCGGTTAGGCGATACGGTTCTCGCCAAAACGCAGGCGAAGGGGACATTTGCTTTTTTCTGTGCCCGTTGTTTAGAGCCGATTGAACGAGAACTCAAAGAGGATTTTGACTTAGATTACAAGATCGACAAAACAACGAAAACCATCGATTTAAACGACGATATCCGTCAAGAAATGATTTTGGCCTTTCCCGTGGTGGTTTTGTGTAAAGAAGATTGTAAAGGACTTTGTTCAGGTTGCGGAGCTGATTTGAATAGGGAACCTTGTAAATGTAAAATGAAAAAGTAAAAATGCAAAATAATGGTGTCGCTACGCGACTCTGTTTGGGTCACGAAGTGACACCTCAATTTTTCACTTTTCAGTTTTAATTTTACTAATAGGAGAAATTCATGCCATTACCCAAAAGACAACATTCACGGCAACGAGGTCGTAAACGCCGCACGCATTGGAAAGTGCGCATTGCGAGTTTCGGCAAATGTCCGCAGTGTCAAAAGCCCATTATCTCTCATCGCATATGCCCTTTTTGTGGGTATTATAAGGGACAAAAGATTGTGGAAGTAGCTGCGACAAAAACCAAGGCCAAAGAAGCAAAGCAGAAGGCATAATTAGCTTTCAGCTTTCAGACTTCAGCCTTCAGTCTTTGTTGATAGCTGAGAGCTGGTAGCTGTCAGGAGTTTTATTGTGAAAATCGTCGTCGATGCCATGGGGGGTGATTATGCACCACAAGCAGTGGTTGCCGGTGCTATCGACGCAACAAAAGAATTAGATCTCAATATTGTCTTGGTTGGTTTAGAGGACCAAGTACGGCGTGAACTCAGCCGCTATTCGTATAACCCTGATCGCATCGAAATTATCCATGCCACGGAAGTTGTGGACATGCATGATTCAGCCGCAACCAGCATTCGTAAAAAAAGGAATTCTTCGATAACCGTTGGTATTAATCTTCTTAAAGATCATTCCTATAATGCCTTTGTCAGTGCGGGCAATACCGGTGCCGTTGTGGCCGCCTCGATGGTATTCTTAGGGATGCTCACCGGTGTGGACCGTCCCGGCATTGGCATTGTCATTCCTACTTTAAAAAAATTTGCTTTTATGATCGATTTAGGAGCAAATACCGGCGCCAAACCACAGCATCTTTTGCAATATGCGTTGATGTCCATGGTATATATGCGTGAGGTTTTAGGCGTGCAAAATCCAGGGGTGGGGTTACTCAATATAGGGGAAGAGGAGAGTAAGGGAACAGATTTCCAGAAGGAAGCCCATAAGTTGTTAGGCGAGAGACTTCCCAACTTTATTGGCAACATAGAAGCCAATGAAATTTTCATGGGCAAATGCGATTGTGTAGTTTGCGATGGTTATGTAGGGAATATCGCCTTGAAAGTCACAGAAGGCTTGATGGAATCAGCGGGCGCTCTCATCAAACGTGAGGTCCTAAAAGATCCGTTAGCCCTCATTGGCTCGATTTTGATGAAATGGCGTCTTGAAAAAATTAAAAAGTTAGCGGATTATTCAGAATATGGGGGGGCGCCCTTGTTGGGTGTGAATGGCATTGTGATGATTAGCCACGGCCGCTCTAACCCTAAGGCCATCAAAAATGCTATCCGTGCTGCTAAACGGGAAGTGGAACACAAGATTTTGTCGATAATGCTTAAAGAAACCACAAGGCAACCAAGCAACCAAGAGACCAAGTAACCAGTAAATAAAACCGCTCGGTCGCTTGGTCGCATGGTTACTTGGTCGCTGAATAATATGTCAAACGTCGGTATCATAGGATTAGGTCATTTTGTCCCTAAACGGGTGTTGACCAATTTCGATTTGGAGAAAATGGTCGACACTTCAGATGAATGGATTGTTACGCGTACGGGTATCCGCGAACGTCGTATCGCGACTAAAGACGAGCGCAATAGTGATTTAGCTATTCATGCCGCTAAAGAAGCCCTCAAGAATGCTCGTCTGGAACCCTCCGAAATTGAATTAATCGTTGTGGCGACCATCAGTCCGGATAGTAATTTCCCGTCGGTTTCCTGCTTGGTTCAAAAAGCCATCGGTGCTAAACACGCGGCTGCCTTTGATATTAGTGCGGCCTGTTCCGGATTTTTATATGGGATCACAACGGCCAAGCAATTTATTAAAAACGACATCTACAAAAACGCCCTGGTGATTGCCTCAGAGAAAATCACTTCTTTTATTGATTGGAGTGATCGCGGCACTTGTGTTCTCTTTGGTGATGGGGCGGGAGCGTGTGTATTGGCGCCAGTTAAGGGAAAAGGGATTATTGCGGATTACATGCATGCCCAGGGTGAATTTGGTGATTTGATGGCGGTCATCACCGAATCGCGCGAGCCTTTGAATCAATCAAACAAGACGATGCCGTTGCCGTTTGTGGTGATGCAAGGTCAGGAATTATTTAAGATTGCGGTTAATTCGATGGCCAACGCAGCGCAGAAGGCTATTCAAAAGGCAGGACTTAATCTTTCTGATGTCGATTGGGTGGTGCCGCATCAAGCCAATGACCGTATTATTTCCGCTGTTGCTAAGAAACTTAATATCCCCAAAGAGAAATTTTATATTAATATTCATAAGTATGGCAATATGTCAGCTGCCTCGATTGCGGTAGCGCTCTACGAAGCGGTGCAGGAAAAGAAAATCAAAAAAGGAAGCACAGTTGTGTTGGTCGCCTTTGGCGCGGGGCTGGTAAGCGCAGCCAATGTGGTTAAGTGGTAAGTGATATGAAGCCAGAGGCCAGATGTCAGAAATCAGAAAGGACTAAGAAACAAGAAGTCAGAAGATCCTTCTGACTTCTGACATCGTGTATCTGACTTCTTTTAAGATAATAAATTTATGATTAATGTTGCCCTCGTCTTCCCCGGCCAAGGCGCGCAGAAGGTGGGGATGGGAAAAGAGTTTTACGAAGCCTCACCACAAGCGAAAAAACTTTTCGATGAAGCTGAACGGATCCTTAATAATGATCTTGTGGATGTTATTTTCAATGGCCCATCAGAAAAATTAACCTCCACCGCGTATTGCCAACCAGCGATTTTTACCTTTAGTATGGCGGCCCTAAAAGCCTTCCAGGCCCATCCCAAATTTAAAAATATTTCTGTCAAATTCACGGCTGGATTAAGTCTGGGGGAATATTCGGCCTTGATGGCCTCTCATGCCCTATCGTTTCAGGATACGTTAAAGTTGGTTGAGACCCGCTCGCGCTTAATGGAGGAAGCCACGCAGTTGGCGAAAGGGACAATGGCCGCGATCATCGGTTTTGAGAAAGAAAAATTATTAGGTATTTGCCGGGTGACAGGAGCCGAAGTCGCCAATTTTAATTCGCCACAACAGATTGTCATTACAGGAGATACGGAAAAAGTGGCAGAGGCCTGTGTAGCAATTCGGGCCGCAGGCGCGAAATCGGTAATTCCATTGGACGTGAGCGGGGCTTTTCATTCTTCTTTAATGAAGCCGGCGGCCGATAGGTTTAAAGATGCTCTCAAAAGCGTTAGGATTAGCAAGGCGGTTATACCAGTTATCAGCAATGTTGATGGCAAACCGGAAGTTGAGCCAGAGCATATCCGTTCCAACCTGGCCAAGCAGATTACGTCATCGGTTCAATGGGTCGATACGGTCAATATTATCGCTTCACAGGGAGTGCAAACCTTTATTGAAGTCGGCCCAGGCAAGGTTTTGACCGGCCTTATCAAGCGGATTAATGCCAATGTGGGATTGTATAACATAGAGAAGCCGGAAGATATCGAAAAATTGCCGTTTTAACGAATTTTTTCATTTCAGAAAGACACGAAAGTGCCTTAAATCTATAGAGTTAAGGCGCTTTTTCGTTTTTTAGCCCAAAAGTGCCCCAGGGCCACCCTAAAAAAATCTTGTTGACAAAAAATTAAGTATTTGCATATAATAAAGACCTAGCTTAGATGGTTTTGGGTTAAGTTAGCATAAGAAAACGTAATTTGTAATAGGACAGATATGGACAGACCTAAACAAGTCCTGACACTTAGAGAAGTCGCGGAGTACCTGAATGTGCATATTTCCACGATTTATAAATATGCACAACAGGGAAAAATTCCGGCCTTTAAGGTCGGTTCGGACTGGCGATTTAAAAAAGATGACATCGACGCTTGGATTAAAGGTGAGAAGTCGGCCTTACCTCTCCAGATTCTCCCTCCACCCAAAGAAAAAACAGAATCTGTTCTTAGTGATAAAACAGTTTCCTTAGGTATAGCCGTTGTTGGTCTTGCCTGCCGTTATCCGGGCGCGAGTAATCCCAAGGAATTGTGGGAAAATATCTTAGCCCGGCGCGTTCAGTTCAGACGCATGCTGGATCAGCGGCTTCCGCTCAATGATTATTATGATGAGAATCCCAAAGTGCCGGATAAAACCTATGCGACCAAAGCCGCTCTCATTGACAATTTTGAATTTGATTGGTCTACGTTACGCATCCCCAAAAAAACGTTTGAATCTAGTGATATTGCCCATTGGCTCGCCTTAGACATTGCCCTTAAGGCCTTTGAAGATGCTGGTTATAAGATCAAGGAAATCCCTATTGAAAAAACCGGGGTTGTCCTGGGTAACACCCTGACAGGCGAACAGACACGTTCACAGACACTTCGAATACGTTGGCCATATATTCAAAAAGTTCTTAATACGAGTTTGGAAAGTATAGGTTTATCCGCTAAAGACAAAGGGCGTTTGGCTTCAGCCATGGAAAAAGTCTACAAATCGGCCTTTTATCCGATTACGGAAGATTCCCTTGCTGGCGGTCTGGCCAACACCATCGCGGGGCGGATTTGTAATTATCTGAATTTCAAGGGCGGCGGTTATATCGTTGATGGGGCTTGTTCGTCCTCTTTATTGGCGGTCGCTACGGCAGCCAACGCTTTGAAAAATAGGGATTTGGATTTGGTTTTGGCCGGGGGCGTGGATATAAGTCTTGACCCATTCGAGTTGGTTGGCTTTGCCAAAGCCGGCGCCTTGGCAAAAGAACAGATGTGTGTCTATGATAAGAAGGCCAATGGTTTTATCCCCGGGGAAGGTTGCGGCTTTGTTGTTCTAAAGCGATTAGAAGATGCCATCAGGGACAAAAATTATATTTATGCGGTCATCAAAGGGTGGGGGATTTCTTCCGATGGCCGGGGTGGAATCATGGAGCCGTCGGCGAGCGGGCAGGCCTTTGCCATCAAACGGGCCTATGAAAAAACCGGATATTCCATCAAGGATTGTAACTTTATTGAAGGACACGGCACTGGCACGGCCAAGGGTGATTATGTGGAATTGGAAGGGATCGCCGCAGCCATTGGCGATACTGTGGGAAAAGATGATAAGCAGGTCATGTGTGGGGTAACGTCTTTTAAGTCGATTGTCGGTCATACCAAGGCGGCCGCCGGTATTGGGGGATTGCTCAAAGCGATCATGGCCGTCAACCAGCGTATCCTACCGCCGACCGCTAACTGCAAAGAACCCAATGAAATTTTCAGCAGAAAAGCAGCAAATATTTATCCCATTTTGGATGGAATTATTTATTCTAAAGATAGAAAGGTAAGAGGTGGGGTATCGTCAGCAGGTTTTGGTGGTATTAATTGTCATGTGGCCCTCGAATCTTGGGATCCACCGGCTGAAAAACTTAAACCTGCTATGGATGAATACGAACTTCTGGCCAGTTCGCAGGAATCCGAAGTCTTTGTCTTTGCTTCTCGGAGTTTCAATCATTTAAAACGGTTGATTCAGAAGTTTAAGGAAGATTTACGTAATATCAGTATGGCCGAGATGGCAGATTTGTCTGCACGTCTAAACTTAAAGGTTAAGAACTTTGCACCGATTAAAGTGGCGGTGGTGACCGATAATCCGCAACGGCTTTACGAAGCGCTTTGTTTGATTGAACAGGAACTTGCATCAAATCCACCAGCGCAAGGCCAGCTCCATCGTATTAAATCTCCGCATCCCGGCACATCTATCTCATTAAGTCATTCTTTTAAGAAGAATCGTATAGGGTTTTTATATCCCGGCCAAGCTTCCCAGCGGTTAGGCATGACACGGATGCTGATTCAGCGTTATTCCTGGGCGAGAGATTTACTCAAGAAAATGAATGTTCCCATTGAGCAATACCTTTTGAAACCCAATGGAAAATTTCTTAGCGAAGAGGAACGTGAAAATCTAAGAAAGAAATTATCAGAAACCCAGATTACCCAGCCGGCCGTATGTTTTAGTTCTTTGGTGTGGTCAAAATATCTTTCATTGTTAGGCGTTGAGCCGCAGATCGTGGGCGGCCATAGTCTCGGAGAGATTTCTGCCTTTTATAAAGGGGGCGCTTATAAAGAGGAAGAGTTGCTGCGATTCGCTGAATTCCGTGGGGAGGTTATGGCGGCACCAGTGAATACAGCGACCGGTATGATGAGCCTGCATTGTTCTTACACACAAGCGCAAAAAATTGTCACTGAATCTCAAGACGTGGTGATCGCCAATATCAACGGGCCACAGCAGACCATCATTTCAGGGGCAAAATCCGAGATTGATAACGTCGTTAAAGCCGCCCAAAAGGCCTCGATTCATTGCACACCCTTGGCCGTTTCCAATGCGTTTCATTCACGGTTCATGAGGGAAGCAGCCGCGAAGATTAAAGAAAGTAAGATTTTACCTAATAGATTCCAGAGAAATGGTATTGGTGTTTATTCGTGCATTGACGGCATACGGATTAATAAGGATATCAATCTAAGAGAATATTTTGCCAAACAAACTATTTCACCCGTTAATTTTGTGGGGCTTGTTAAATCTATGAACAAGGCCTGCGACCTTTATATAGAGGTAGGGCCGGGACGAGTTTTATCGGATTTAGTCCAGCACATCAACAAAAATCATGGGCCGATGTGCCTTGCGGTTGAGGGAACGCCGAACAATGACCGAGATTTTAATTGTGTTTTAGCCGAACTGTTTGTCCGCAATGTACATATCCAATGGCGTGAATTGTATACCAAACGTCTCATCTGTCCGTTTGTGCCGGTCTCTCGACGGAAATTCATTGTCAACCAATGTGAAAAACCATTAAAGGGTCTTGAGTATTTGCCGAAATTGGCGGATAATCATTTGGAGTTTGTTCCGGAAGTTGTGCCGGAGGTTGAACACGCTCCACAACCTCAGCCGTTGGTGCCGGCGGAAGTCACCGTAGTACAAAAAGGTGCTGATCCAATAACAGATGTCCTGATCGATTTGGTTCATAACATTACTGGTTTTGTTGAAACTTCCGTATCCATGGACTTACGTTTGCTGGATGATTTAAATATGGATTCCATTAAGGCGGCGGAGTTGATTGCCGAAGCCACAAAAATTTTAGGTATCCCCGGCGAAATTGACCCCTCACAGCTTTCCAACAGTAGACTTAAAGAAATAAGGGATGAATTTGCTTCCGTGCTAGCCCATCGCCAGCCAATGGCTGTTCCTGCCGCACGACCGCAAGTAAATATAGATGTAGATTTTTCTGCGAACTGGGTTCGCAATTTTGCCGTGCAATATGTCGAAGAAGAAATTGAACATAAAGAAAAGGGAGCGTTGAGCGGCATAAAAAAACTGGGGATTGTTTGTGAACCATCCGAGAGAGCGTTGTCGGGGATTTTATCAAGAGAACTCAACGATTTGGATGTTGATGTGCTACCGCTGGGTTATGACAATGTGGACCGCTCCGAAGAGGGAGAATTTTCCGGTATTGACGGTCTGATTGTTATTTTGTCGCGTCACAGCCGAACGACAGAATTGAATAATGATATTCTCAAACGTGTGATTGAGCGTCTACATGGCCTGGCGCATGGAACCGTTGGCCGTTCAGCGGAGAAGGAAAAGATTTTGGCCTTTGTCCAATTCAGCGAGAAGGGTGAGGCCGGAAACATTGAATCGGCCTGTGCCAGGGCCTTTGCCTCGACCTGGTATTTGGAGCGGCCGGAATGGAAGACTCTGGTCATTGATTTTGATGAAAAGATCGAAGAGAACATTATCGTTGAGAAGATCATTGATGAACTTCAAACGGCTGATAAATTTTCATTGGCTGGATATGACCAAAAGGCGAAACGTTATGTGCCTGTCTATGCGCTGTCTGAACCTCGTACGTATTCGAAACGCAAAATTTCGTGGTCAAAAGAGGACGTCGTTTTGGTCACCGGTGGGGCGAAGGGGATTACCGCCGAATGTGCTTTTGTATTTGCCCGAAAGACAAGGGCCAAGATGGTCTTGGTGGGCCGTTCACCCGACCCCGCTGACCTTTCCGATGAGAGGAACGAGATCGTAAGAACATTAAAACGGTTCAAGACAGACAAACTGAACGCATACTATTGTTCTTGTGATGTGACGGATCGTGATGACGTTGAAAAACTTATCGCAAGAATTAAAAAAGAACACGGTGCTATAACTGGCTTTATTCACGGAGCTGGTTTAATTAATCTAAGGCAGCTTGGACAAGGTCAGTCAGAGGAAATTTATGAGGAAGCCCGGCCTAAGGTCATGGGGGCGGTCAATATCTGCCGTGCTTTAGAAAACAGAGAACTTAAGCTCGTGGCGGCATTGACATCGATTATCGGAGTTACGGGACTCAAAGGAAGCGGCTGGTATGGCCTGGCAAATGAAATGTTGAATTTATATCTAAATCAGTTTAAGAAAGAACATAAAAATATTGAAGTTATCGCTATGGCCTATAGCATTTGGGATGAAGTCGGTATGGGGGTTCGGTTAGGAAGCGTGGATATTCTCTCTCATCAAGGGATTAAGGCCATTCCGCGGCTGGAGGGGGTCAAGCGGTTCATGCAGTTGGTGGAGTCTGACCCTGGCGTGAATCAAGTTATCATTACGGCCAGGATGGCGGGTTTGAGTACCTGGCGTTCACCGAAAATTTCGGTATCCGGCAAAGGATTTCGATTCATTGAAAACGTCGAATATTTCCTGCCAGGCGTTGAGCTAGTCGCCAAAGCCCACCTTAATGTTAAGGATGACCCGTATCTTCTGGACCATAATTGGAAGGGTTCTTTGTTGTTTCCGTTGGTCTTTGGCCTCGAAGCCATGGCGCAGGCGACTGCGTGTGTGATGGGTGTGGAGAAATTCGAAAACATCACTTTCCGGGATGTCAAACTGGAACGGCCGATATCGGTGAGTCAGGAACACGGGACGGATATTAAGATACGGGCGGAGATTCTGGAAAAACAATCATTCAAAGAACTTTTAAAGGTAAAAGTAGCCGTTTATGCGGAGCTGGATAATTTTGCGAAACCATATTTTTCGGCGATTGTTGAGACTGGTCAAAGCGAAAAAAATCAGTCTCCGAGGATCAAAAAACCTATTCTTAAGGGCCCACCGATTGATTTGGATTTAGAACAAGCGGTCTACGGTCCGATTTTGTTTCAGGGGAAGATGTTTCGGTGTATTGATTCAATTTATAAACTTTATTATCAACCAGAAAATAAGAAGGGTGAGTGCTTGTTTGATGCAGAATATTATCGGACTGCCTGGTCACTTAGAAAAATTAGCGATCGATTCAAGGATGGTTTTCTTATTGGAGATCCGTTTTTCATTGATTTATTGTTTCAGTCTATGCAATTAATAATTCCGCAGGATATTTCTTTACCAAATCATGTTGAGAATTTGGAAATAAAGCCATTGAAACATGGGAGAAAGAAAGAAGTGCTAGTGGTAAATTCTGGGATAAGAAAGATAGATGGGCAAACTTATATTGGTCGCGCGAATACATTAGTAGGACAAGAAACCATAGTTGATGTATGTGATTGTACTTTAAAAGTTTTACAACATTTACCGAATAATCCAACAGCGAACGATTTGGTTAATGCGACTCACAGAGACGAAAATATACTTCGCAAGCAATTGGATACATTGTCTGAAAAATTTGGATTTATGCCCCCAGTTATTAAGTGCTTGTACGATTACCGAATAATGGACAAAAAGGAAGTCCGACATAGAATTGAAATACCTATAATTAAATCTGCGGTTAACGAGTTATTAGGAAAAGATAAAAGGATGGTCAAGGATTTTAAAGTCACTTGGACAAAATCCGGTAAGCCGATTATTAAAGGAAAGAATCTCAACGGAATTGAAATATCTCTTTCTCACAATGCCTCATTTTTAATGGTTGTAGCTGGGCGCGAGAAGCAAGCGTGTGACATAGAAATAATTAAGAAAAAAAGCGAAGTTGATTGGATAGGGATATTAGGAAAAGATAAAAAGGTTCTGTTTGGTGAATTAAGGTTTAGAGGATTTGACATAAACGAAAGTGCTACGATTGTTTGGGGAGCTAATGAAGTAGTTAAAAAATTGTTTAATAATAAAATAGTGAGGATAAGGTATGTCGATAAGCGGGATAATATGATTCTTTTGGAAGGGGTGGATGGAAATCATGTGTTTAATATTGTTACCTTCCTTATTCAATTAACAAGAGGAGGGAAAAGAGTTGTATCAATTGCTTTTCAAAAAAAGAATATATCTAAAGAAAAAATAATGGGAGTAAGACATATAGATAAAGGCACTTCTTTATTAAAAGAAATGGGATATAATGAGGAATCTTTTAAAGTAAAACTGGATTATTGCGGCCCCCAAGATCAACTCGTTTTTATCAAAAGACACCCTATAACTTTTAAAACAAATAAGCAATTAAGTAGAAGAGTATATTTTACAAGTTATTTTGATTGGATGGGGGATGTGAGAGAGCAAAGTGCAAATCCAATAATGGATTACTTGTCCGGGAAGTTAGAAAAGGGGAATTGGGGAATCGCCACCAAGTATTCAAAATTACAAATTTTAGGTGAGCTAAAAGCAAGCGATGTATTAGAAACACACTTTTGGTCAGAGAAAGTAGATAGTCCAATAAGTGGAACATATGATTTATGTATTGATTGGAAGAAAATAATGCCCAATCAATCTCGGGAGAGAGTCGCATTTAGTAGGCAAGGAATTGTTTGGGTGAAAGTGATATCGCGTGGGCAAGTTAAGATTGGGGAATTACCTAACTTCATAGAAAAATTTATGGATACGATGAAACCTCGAAGAGCAGATAAAAAGCCACTAGAAAAATTACCAGAAGGGTATAGAAATCTAACTCGAGGGAGAGAATTGATATCTTATAAGCATCGAATTACAAATAAGGTTGTTTTAGATGAGAAAATTGTTAATACTACCTTGGAACACTCTAACTTAATCGGAAATATTTATTTTTCAAATTATGCAAAGTGGTTAGGTGAAACCGTAGATTTGTATTTTTACAAACTAATACCAGAATATTATAAAGGACTTGGAGAAAATGGAGAGTTGGACTGTCTTAAGTGTCAAATTGATCATCTAAGTGAAGGAATGCCATTTGACGATATTTTAGTTCGAATGTATCTTGATGCTGTGTATGAGAGGGGATTGGATTTAATTTTTGATTTTTATTTATTAGCAAATAAAAAAATTGCAAAAAAACTCGCAGTCGCACGTCATGAGCTGGCATGGATTAAAAGAGATTCAGACGATCAAGTTCGTGCAGAAAAATTACCTAAACTACTTATTGATCAGATGGTTTAAATAGAAATCAATGAATCTATTTTCCTTATCCAGTCTATCTTTAAGCATTTCTTGTCTTCTTTTATCCCTTCTAATTTTTTATTTTTCCAAACAAAATAGTCATCGCTTATGGGCACTTTTTAATGTTTCAGTTGGTATATATGGATTGGGAATGTTTTTGGTAGGCATGTCAAAAAATTATGATCAAGCTTTGTTGGGATGGAAAATCGCGTTGTTCGGTGTTGCAAGCTTGGGGATGTTCTTTTATTTGGTGGTGAAAGAGTTTTGTAAGTTGACGGGGCAGAGGACATTTTATTTTGTTTGCTGTCATGGAATATTATTTTCGTTTTTATTTTTAGCAACCGATTTAATAATTAATGAACTCAAATATATGTTTAATCAATTTTATTATATGGTAGCAGGAATTGGTTGGAATGTATTCTTCGCAACATGGTCAATTATTGTAATAAAAACTTTTATTTCTTTATACAAATTTATCGAAACAAATAAAGGGTTGAAAGCAACTCAAGGGAAATATCTTTTCTGGGGTATGTTGTTGGGATTTTTGAGTGGAGCATCCGCTTCTCTCCCCGCTTGGGGCATAAACATTTATCCTGCTTGGCATTTTTTTACATGTGTTTATGCAGCAATTTCTACCTATGCAATTTTTAAGTATCAACTTATGGATATCCGTATAGTCGTTACCCGTATCGGGGTTTTTATTGCGGTCTACACTTTAGTTTTGGGTATACCTTTCGGGCTTGCTTTCGGTTTGCGAAATCAACTTATTTCTTATGTTGGTGAAAATTGGTGGATGGTACCGTTATTTATGATGACGGCACTGGCCACTGCTGGGCCGTTTATTTATCTTTATATCCAACGCCGTGCGGAAGCAAGACTTCTTCAAGAGCAGAAACGTTATCAATCCACGCTTCGTCAGGCCTCGTACGGGATGGGACGAATCAAGGACCTTAAACGCTTGGTTCAATTGATAGTTCACATTGTCAACCGCACTGTTGGGATTGAGCATAGTATCGTTTATTTGAATGATAGCAAAACGCAGGAATTTATTCTCGGCGCCGCACGCAGCCGCCAGGTGCGATTTAAAGCCAAAGAAAAAATAAGTTTTGATTCTCCTCTGATTCAGCATTTGGTGGAATCTAAGAGCCCGGTCGTTTATGAGGAAATCAAACAGCGCACTCAAGATTATGGAGACCACAAATTAGCGCGTTTGGAAGCTGCTTTGCAGGAACTGGATGCCGCGGTCGTGGTACCAAGTTTTGTCGATGAGCATTTGATTGCCTTTATTGTCTTAGGGGAAAAAATCTCCGACCGCCTTTATACAGAGGATGACTTGGCGGTTTTCACGATTTTGGCCAATCAGGCAGCTTTGGCGATCGAGAACGCGCAATTCTACGAAGATGTCAAAAAGACTCACGAGCAATTATACCGTGCCGAAAAAATGGCCACCATCGGAACCATGGCCGATGGCCTTTCTCACCAGATTAATAATCGCCTCCATGCCCTTGGCTTTATTGCCGGCGATGCCTTAGATACTATCAAGCTAAAAAAAAACTCTGCCTTGTCGCCTGAAATGAAGGAGCTTATTATTGATATTGAACATGCCCTGACGCGTATCCAAGACAATGTGGAGCAGGGCGGAGAGATTGTACGCGGCCTCTTGCGCTATACCCGCAAGGGCGAAGAGGGCTTTACCTCTGTTGAGCTGGATAAATTAGTGGAAGCAGCCCTCGAGATGACCCAATTCAAAATTAAAAAAGGGGAAATGATTATCTTGCGTCAGTATTCAACCGATCTTCCCAAGATCAAAGGAAACTTTACCCAGCTTCAGGAAGTTTTCTTTAACATGATTGACAACGCCTATGACGCTATGATGCAACGAAAAAATGAAATGAAAGAGTCCGGATACCAACCTACCATCAAAATATCGGCCACAGCCGAAAACCAACACATTGATATTTTGATTGAAGATAATGGGGTCGGCATAAAAAGTGACGATAAGAAGAAGCTTTTTACGCCATTTTTCACGACGAAACTTTCGAGCAAGAAAGGAACCGGATTAGGCTTGTATGTGATCCAGAAGATCATTGAGGAGAATCACGGGGGCAAGGTGGCCTATGAATCGGAGCATATGAAGGGGACGAAGGCGAGGGTGGTGTTGCCAATTGCGAGCTAAATTACAAATGACAACTTACAATAGACAAGCAATTCCAATTGACAATAATAAAGGATATCGAGTGATTGGGGGATCGGGTAGGAGAATATCAGAGGATCAGAATATCAGAGGGAGAGCCCAGAAAGCAGAAGGTCAGATTTTTTCTGGAATCTGGATTCTGAAATCTACTTCTGATAATCTGGTGCTCTGATGTTCTAATTCCTCGATACTCTCGTATCCTGACAGCCAATTAAAAACGAGGTAAACCATGTCCAAACTACTCATCGTCGATGACGAAATCGACGTCCGTGAATTCGCCAAGAATTTTTTTAAAAAGAGAAACATCAATGTTTTAACCGCCTCGGGGGGACAGACGGCGCTAGAAATCATCGAACAGGAAAAGCCTGATTTGGTTCTTTTGGATGTGCGCATGGAGGAGATGAACGGCATCGAGGTCCTTAAGGAACTTCGTGAAAAACACAATGGCATTAAGGTCATTATGGTCACCGGTGTGGAAGATGAAAATACGATCAAAGAGGCCAATAGTTTGGGCGTGGTTGGTTATATCCATAAGCCGCTGGTGCTGGAGGAATTGGAGAAGGTGGTTCTTGCTAACCTAAGACCAGAGACATGAGACGAGAGACACGAGATAAATGCAAAGAAATTATAAAAACATCAAAGCATGGCAATTAGCAGATCGATTGACTAAAGATATTTACAGAATGACAAAAAGTTTTCCGAAAGAAGAAATGTACGGTATTACCTCTCAATTGAGGAGGGCAACTGTATCTGTACCGTGTAATATAGTTGAGGGATCAACACGCAATCACGATAAAGAGTACGTACAATTTTTGTATATTGCTAAAGGTTCCTTATCTGAAACAGAGTATCTATTGCATTTGTCCAATTCGTTAGGATTTTTTAAAGATGATCAGTATAAAATTTTAGATGAATTATGCCAAGAATGTGCCAGAACTCTTTATGGGTTAATATCGGCAGTATCCATGGAATCCTAATTTTTTGGCTCAAGTCTATAGTCTCCTGTCTCTAGTCTATTATGAGAATTAAAAAGAAAATCGATTATAAGAAAGAACTCGAAGCAGCGAGCAAAAGCATGATCATGATTCATGATCCCAAGCTTTTGATTAAGCTCATTGTGCGCACTATTGTGAGCAAGGTTCAGGTTCGACATGCCGCCATGCTCATTTATGATTCGAAGACAGATTCTTATGTCTTGAATATTTCCCGGGGGGAAACAGGTATCAAAATCCCGGCCGGCTATGCCCGTTTTGACCGCAGCAGTCCTATCATCAAACTTTTCAATGAAGAAGAATTCCGGCCCCTCACGATCAATAAGAACGCTATTATTTCGGAAGATCTCACTCGTATGATTTGGCAGGAATCAATTTTAAACGGCGAAAACGGCCGTAAGAAACTATTGCATGAATTTGCCGAACAATTGCAGATGCTCAATTCCGTGGCCTGTGTTCCGGCCTATTATCAGGATACGCTTTTGGCCATTTTGTTGTTGGGTGCAAAGGAAGACCATCATCGGTTTGAACAGGAGGAGCTGGATTTTTTTGCGGCTTTAGCGTCGGATGCGGCCATGGCTATCCGTAACGCCCAGCTTTTTGCGGATCTTAAGCGGGAACTTTCCCGTAACCGTGAGCTTTTTATTCAAACCACCATGGTCTTGGGGTCGACTATTGAAGCCAAAGACAAATATACGCACGGTCATACGGAGCGTGTGACAAATTATTCTTTAGCGATTGCCAAACAAATGGTGACCAACGGTTCTTCTGATTTTCCCCAGAATTTTTTTGAAAATCTCTATATTTCCGCGACGCTCCACGATATCGGCAAGATCGGCATCCCCGAAACTATTTTAAATAAAAGCGGGCAACTGACACCAGAAGAATTTGCAATTATGAAACGGCATACCTTGAAAGGCGAGGAGATGTTAAGGCCTCTTTCCGCTTTTAAAGATTGTATTGATGGCGTGAAATATCATCATGAACGCTATAACGGCACCGGATATCCGGAAGGATTAAAGGGTGAGCAAATCCCGATGCAAGCCGCGATTATCGCCGTCGCTGATACCTTCGATGCCATCACTACCGACCGCCCATATCGCAAGGGAAAGAGCAAAAAGGAAGCGATGGAGGAAATTAAAAAGCAGGGAGGGGTGCAGTTTCATCCGTTGATCGTGAAGGCGATGGTGGAGTTGTGGGAGGAAAGGAAAATATAGAAATGGTTTGTGATTCGGCTAAGGTAACGAAGCCCGTTTCGCTTAGAATTAGATTATCAGAGCATCAGATTATCAGAGGGAGAGATCAGAATTCAGATTGCAGATTTTTTTGTTCCTTTGCGGTGAGTTAACTCTTTTTTTTCAGCAACAGATCTAACCAAGCCATTAATACCGCGTTTGACTTCTTCATATTCGTCAATCATACACTGACTTTTATTAGGTGAGAGATAATTCTTGTGTTCCATTTCTCGAATATGATTTTGGGTTTCCGCAGCTTCTTTTCGGGCAATAAAAAGGCTTTTCTGTTTGTCTTCATAGTAATAGCTTTCGTTGGCTTCGGCTATGTTATCCTTGACTGATTTAGACGAACGTTCGATTTGAGAACGTAGATTATACATTTCGTGTTTAGGTAACCTTTTAGTGATAGTGTAAATTTCCAAATTGAGTTTATTCGCTTTCTGCCATATCCAAAGTTTTTCATGGGCAGGAGTAATGTTTTTCCAGTCTGGATTTTTATCTGATATTCTGAGTTCTGAATTCTTCATCTGGTATTCTGCTCCCCTGATATTCTTAATTATATTTTCTATCTGTCATCTGTTTTCTGAATTCTTCATCTGATATTCTGATAATCTGATAGTCTTATGTGTTTCGCGTCAAAGGCAGTTTAAAAGTAAACGTTGTTCCCATCCCTACGGTGCTTTCGACCGTGATCTCCCCTGCATGCTGTTCAATAATACTGCGGGTAATGGATAGGCCTAAACCCGTACCGCCGTCTTTGGTGCTAAAAAAAGGATCAAAGATATGCGGAAGGTCTTTGGCAGGAATGCCGGGGCCGGTATCGGAAATGGAAAGGATCAGCGTAGAGCGGTTAGCGTTTAGCGCAGAGTCAGAATTTTTACTATTCGCCATACGCTGTACGCTAGATGCTACAGTAAGAGTTCCCCCAGTTGTCATCACCTCAATGGCATTAATACAGATATTCATAATCGCCTGGCGGATTTGGTTTTCATCGACCTTCATGGACAAGCCCTTAATACCATCTAAATATTTTTGAACAGAAATATTATACTTAAGAAAGGCACTGCTTAATAGCTCAACAGTTTCATCGAGGAGTTTATACATGTTATGGGGACGAAGTTGAGGAGGCGTCGGTTTGGCAAAATCTAAGAGTTCATGGACAAGATTGTTAATGCGTCTGACCTCATGGCCCACAATTTTAGAGAATTTCTCAAGAAATTCTTTATCATTCAGTCTTTTAGGGAGTTGTTCAGAAAATGTATTGATGGCTGTAAGTGGATTTTTAATTTCGTGCGCAACCCCGCTCGCTAAGGTAGTAATGGTTTTAAGCTTTTCAGCTTCGATGATTTCATGGCGAAGGCGTTTGTTTTCTTCTTCGATTTCGGTGGGGGATTTATGAAAGAATAACTTGTCAACCCAATATTGAAGACTGTTGCGAAGAGGAATAAAAATAATACCAATAATAAAAGCAGTAATAACACTAGAAAATATTGACTTGTATCCTAGTGAAGCTTGCAATAATCGTTCAATAATAACAGCAATTATTAAATACATTACTGAAGTTAAAGCAATGAGGGTGTAATAGACCATCCCTCGCTTTATCACTACGTCGATATTAAGTATCTGATGTCTTAAAATAGCATAAGTGATTAATATCGAATGGATTGGTACTAAAAAATTCCCATAAGGATAAATGTCTATATCAAAAACAGGCAGGAAATTATTAATTCCACCTAGGTAGCTAAAGAGGCCCAATAAAACAAATAAGGCATCTTTTTTATCGTTATGATAGTTTTTTGTATAATGAATTACAAGTTGAAAAACAGTATAAAAAAGAACTACCAACCACATAATAAAAGAAAGGAAGAAAGCAGCATTTCCGTCATAGTAATAAAAGGAATTAAATGCCCATTTTGTTGTAAATAATTTACCGGATAAATTGAGAAAACAAAAGTACAGAGCTTGCCCGTACGTAAAGAAATAAAAGAATTTTGTTTCTTTTTTTATAATTAAGGCGGTTGCATGCTGAAAAAAGACTGGAATAAATAGTACACTGCAATATGCGAAAGTGAGATAAGCTGTTGCTGCATGCTCGTTTGAAGTTGTTGCAGCTAGAAAACCTCCTAATCCCCACATTCCAGCAGAGAGAAAATAGAGGGCAAACACTTTTGTTGCTTTGGTTTTTCCCTTCGTTAGTATAAAATAAGCAATGGGAAAATAGAAAAGTATAATTAAAAGATTCGATATAGAGAAAGGATTTAAATTCATATAAATATAATTTTTTTGAATCCAAATCGCATTAATAAGTTATAAACGATTATTAACTTCATTTTAAATTCTTCCTCACTGTATTCAAAATTTCCTCCGTCTTAAACGGCTTGTGAAAACTGGACTGAGGGTGAGCACATTCCTTCGCCATATCATTTATCGACATCATTTTTTCGAGCTTTTTTTCCCATAAGGATTTTACGAATTTTTTTGTACGAAAACAGTCGGCCAGCTTTGATATCCGCCTTGGCTTCTTCAATCTCCTTAAGCAGTTTTCTATCCTGGTTTATTTTGAGTGTTCCCCGCCAATTTTTATTATTATGAAATTTTTTCCTCATAATCCATTCTTTCCTATCTCATGCATTGTCTTTAAGGTGTTTCGTACAGTCGTTAATATTTCCTCACTTTTAAACGGCTCCACGATATACCCCGACGGGCCCAGCCGCACGGCCTCGGTCGCAGTCATTTAATGATCTGCTTGATGGTTTTTAAATCAAGCAACCGCAGTTCATTTTTGTCGATAAGGAAGTTGGCCGCGTCCTTTTGGGCATGTTTGAAATCGATGTCTTCGAGTTTCTTCAGCAAGAATTCCTTAAAATTTTTTTCATCAATGGACGGACTTTTTTCTCCGGCCTGCCGCAGCGCGTTATTTAAAACGGTCAGGTTCGGTATGGTCTTCTTGCCCAGATACCAGACTAAATCATAAATGTCCCTCCCTTTAGTGTATTTACGGTAAAAGCAGGCGCATAACTTTGTGGCATAGAGAGAAGGCAGATCGAAGTGGGTGATATTAAAGACCAGCGACATTTTATTAACGGCGGACAATTCTGTGTGGAATCCCGCTGGAGGGTTCGTATCGATCTCCATCTTAATAAGAAGTTTTTGCCTTTTGAGGGAACTTAAGCCTAAGGGATAAAGCAAATCCGCAAATTTGATGTCGGCCTTGTGGACGGTTGTTTGGCCATGCAGTGTCGTCTCGCCCCTAAAACCGTATTGGGTAAGATTCGTCTTAAGAATTTTAACGAGCTTTTTAAAGTCATAGGCCTCTTTATTGATGACGGCAAAATCAAGATCTTCCGAGAAGCGGCGGGTTTCATAAATGATGCGCAGGGCCGTTCCCCCCACAAAGGCGAGCGATTTAAAAAATCCATTGTCATGGATGATCTTGAGAATAAGGAGCTGTAAAAATTCACGTGCACCATTAAGTTTGTCAGCCGCAGCTGTCTTCTTTAGTGATGCTTTAAGCAGTTCATACATTTGTCTTTTTTGCCTCCAGGATAACGTGGCACAAATTTTTGATAACCGTTCGGAGTTTCTTATTGGCAAACGGTTTTGCCGCCGTTTTCAATTTGTGGACATTCACCTGCTCTAAATTCTGCAGGCGGTATGATTCTTCGAAAATGTCCCCGTCATCGGCGCCGAAACGGTCTAAGTTAAGATAAATAAAATCAATCAAGGCCTTTTCCGGTGCAGCGAGAAAGAAAGGAAGACCAGCCTCGTCTTTGACGGCGCGAAAGCCGAAAAAACAATCCGGCTTTAGGTGATGGTAGCGAAAGGTGCCCAAGGGGTTATGGAACGACATTGTCTTTTTTGTCGTGACGGAGGTGATCGTAAAAACCGCCTCCGGGATCAGTCCATAATAGGACAGGGCCCATTCCATGCTGATATAGGAGGGTACATAGATCTGATTGCCTAAAAACATAAGGGATGGGTTAACGGCCCGGTCTTGCTCATTGAGGATATAAAGGTTTTTGCGCAGACGCAACACGAGGCCGCGCTTGACCCAATCGCTGAGCTGGTTATGCAGAGTTTGCCCGTTGCTGTTTTTCAAAGCGTCAAGCTGGCTGCTTGAAAATACAGAAAACGGCCGGATCTGGTTTTTAAATTCTATATATTTCATTTCTACAATTAATAAAAAAGTAATATCTACAGAAACAAATATAACATAAAATTCCTAAGATTTCAATACCCGAAATATACGGCATCATTTTAGGTTCTTCCTAACGGTTCCTAGGATTTCCTCGCTCTTAAACGGTTTGACAATATACCCGCTCGCCCCTAGACGCACGGCTTCTTGGGCGGTTTCGACGAGGCGATAGCCGGTCACAATGATCACGCGGATATGAGGATAGAGGGCCTTGATTTCTTTGAGGACCTCCAGCCCGCTCTTGCGCGGCATCTTGATGTCCATGAGGATAACAGCCACATCTTTGGCGTTTTTCAGCGTTTCCAAGGCCTGCTCGCCATTGTCCGTCACAATCAAGTCGTAGTAATCGGCAAGGATGAGCCGCAGCGACTCCCGCACGCCTTCTTCGTCGTCGACGATGAGAACCTTTTTAGACATGAGTACCTCCTTTTAAATACAGATGATCGCAGATTTCCTTAAAAACACAGATTATCACAGATTAAAGACACAGATGAACATAGATTAAAACAGCAAATACTCATAGACGAGGTGAAGTATAAATAAATCGCTTTATTCCCACTCGCTGCGTTCCGAAATTAATCAATAAGGCTAAGCTATACTTACTACCCTTGACATAGTAATAAATTTGATCTTGCATACTTTTTACTATCATTGGAGCTACCTTAATTTCTAAAATAATCTTTTCGTCTATGATGAAATCCGGTTTATAAAGACCGATTTTTTTGCCTTTGTAATAAACATCGATTGATTTTTCACTGGTAAAAGAAATATTATGGTTTT
>Ga0114945_10000304_pt1 | contig 31423 bp, 20 predicted proteins | sample OV2TP3_FD_87194 | JGI IMG/M metagenome (GOLD analysis project Ga0114945, IMG submission 87194) | Hot spring microbial communities from Beatty, Nevada to study Microbial Dark Matter (Phase II) - OV2 TP3 | ecosystem: Environmental > Aquatic > Thermal springs > Hot (42-90C) | place: USA: Beatty... | reverse complement strand
CTTGCCGCGGCCAGCGACAGGTCGTTCCCCCCCCGCATGTCGATCGTGACCGCCAGCGTGGAGAACACGCACGCCTGGTCGATGCCGACCCGGTCCATCGTGCGCACCAGGTCCGCCGCCGCGTTCTTCGGCTGGTAGAACCCCATGTAGGGTCCTAAATGGCAGTGCCCGTCGATCACCCGGACCCCGTCCAGCCGCAGCCCCCGCAACGCCATCTCCCGCAAGGTGAGACCGCCGCCGGCCTGTCTGTCTTTCGCGACTCGTCCTTCTGTCATAGCTCCTGCTCCACCGTGACGCCTCGATGCCTCCGGGCGCGATAAATCGCGCCCTTACACACCTCGTTCATCGTTTTCATACCACACATCCCTCCATCAACCCCCGCAGTGTGCCTCCCGCCACCCCGGCCAGCGCCTCCGGCGACAGCCCCGCGTAGGTCAGCCCGGCGATCGGCAGCGCCGGGTCGTAGACCGGCATCCCCGTCCCGAAGACCAGCCGGCCCGCGCCCCATCGCTCCACGATCAGGTGGACCGCGTCGTGCCCCTGAAGATAAGAGGTCTCCACGACCAGGTTGGGGCAGCGGTCCATCAGCGCGAACAGCGTGCGGAAGTTCGCCTGCGCCTCCCGCAGCAGCACGACCGGCAGGGCCGGGTAGGTCCGGCAGCACCACTCCAGGAACCGCCAGGGCCGCGGCTCGCTCCAGTGCCGATTGTCCAGGTCCAGCAGCAGCGGCACCCGCCGCTCCGCCAGCGCGCCCAGCAGCCGGTCCACCTCCCAGGGCTCCAGCGACAGCCGGTGGGCCACCGGACAGAGCCGGGCCGCGCGCGCCCCCGACGCCAGCAGCCGCGCCACCTGCTCCGGCTCCGGCGGGACCTCCCCCGTCGCGGACGGGAGCACGACCCGGCACGCGGACAGACGGCCCTGCCCCTTCACCTCCTCCGTCAGACGGGCGTTGCCCGTCCCCGCGTCGTGCCCCTTCGCCCAGGTGTGGGTCACCAGGCCGCGCGCGATGCCGTAGGTGTCCATCGTGGCCAGCAGCGCGCGCACATCCTCCGGCGCGCCGGGCGGGCGCTGGGCCTGCGGCCCCAGGAGAACGTTCGCGTCGAAAAGCTCAGGTTGTTCCATGGTTAAATTCCTCAGTGGGGTTTCACACCAGCCTCCTCGGAAAACTCCTCCTCCACACCCGCCGGAAGTGTTCGCGCCCGTTCAGCGTCACCGTCAGATCATACACCAGATGGAACGCCTCCCGGCTGCTCGTGAAGTGCAGGCTCCCCTCGGAGACGACCGTCTCGTGAGGCATCCGCATCTCCAGCCGCGTCACGCTGTCGCAGCTCGCCGCCGAAGGATCGGCATCCGACGCCGTCAGCACGCTGCTCCGCTCCGTGTGGAACGCCAGCGCCTCGCTCAGACGGCCCCCGCCTCCGCCCCGGATCGCCACCGTCACCCGGTCGTTGTACACATTTCGCGTCACCTGCCACTCCGTCGACCCCGGCTCCTGAGCGTAGATGCCCGTCGGCATCCGGGGCGCCGGCATCTCCGGGGCCTGATCCGCCTCCTTCGGCGGGGCCACCGGCAGGACCAGCCGCGAGACGCGCCCCCCGCCATAGAACACGCGGTTCGTCGCCGGGTAGGGCGACGGCCAGGTGTTCGGCCAGTCCGAACTCGACACCGCCAGCCGGATGCGATGACCCGCCGCAAACACATAGCCCGTCGCGTCTAACTCCACCGTCACCTCGTAAACCTCTCCGGGCGTCAGCGCCTCCGGCCGCTCGTGCGACGCCCGGTGCGTCACGTTCAGCAGCCCCGTCGTCACCAGCGCCGACGACCCGTCCGGCGCCACATCCGACAGCTTGCAGACCAGATTCACCACCGGCGCAGTCGAGGCAAAGTGGATCACCGCCTTCGGGTTGCCCAGCACGTGCGTCCGCTCCGTCAGGGCCGGCGAGGTGTAGACCAGCGCGTACATCTCGTCCGGCCGCTGGTCCGCCGGCGCGCCGATCCAGGGGCACCCCCCCCAGCCCAGGTTCTGCGTCCCGACAGTCGCCCGGTATTCGTACCGCTCCTCCCCCCCCTCCGCCGAAGGCGCATCCCTCAGGCCCCCCTCTGCGCCCAGGTAGAACGCCTTCTCCCCCGCGCCGGGGACCGGCCAGCCCGGCTCCGCCCGCCAGAACCCCGGCGTGCTCGTCCGTCTGGGGCGGGGAGGCGTATGCTCCTGCACGTAGACCAGGAGCGCCGGCTCCTCCGTGAACCCCGTGTCGATCCCCTTCAACCAGTGGTCGAACCACCGGACGACCATCCCCATGAAGTCCACGCCCGGCCCCGGGTTGCCCTGATCCGGGAACGAGTGCGTCCACGGCCCCACGATGCACTTCTTCGGGACGGACACGTGCTGGAAGACCCGAAGCGTGGCGTTCCGGTACGCGTCCTGCCACCCCCCGCAGATGAACACCGGGCATCGAATCCGGTCGTACCCGGGTCGCAGACTCGCGGCCCGCCAGTAGGGACCGTCCGTCTGGTGCTCCAGCCACGTGGCCAGCCAGAGCGGGTTCCCGTTCAGATGCTCCGTCCAGAGGTCCAGCCAGCGGTCCCCCGCGTGTTCCGGCAGCGTCGGCAGCGCGTTTCGGGCCGGCATGGCTGCCCCGTAGGTCGTCACCTGATCGAACGTGTGGAGCGCCCCTCCCCGGTAGTGGACGTCATCGGTGTACCGGTCGTCCGTGGCGTTGATCGGCACGATGGCCTTCAGGTGAGGCGGCTGATGCATGGCCACCTGGATGCACGTGAACCCGGAGTAGGACGTCCCGATCATCCCCACGTTCCCGTTGCACCAGGGCTGCGCCGCGAACCATTCGATCGCGTCGTACCCGTCCGCCTGCTCCGCCGGCGCGTACTCGTCCACGGCGACCCCGTCCGACGCATCTGTCCCGCGCACCGACAGGTGGACCAGGATGAACCCGTGCCGCGCCAGGTAGTGAAAGATGTCGCCGCGCCCCTGCGTGCGGGAGTCCGTCGAGCGGTAGGGGTCGTAGTTGATCACCACCGGCAGCGGCTCATCCGCCATCGGTCGCCAGAGCCGGGCGTGGAGATGCGTCCCGTCCCGCGTGGGCACGCGGGCGTAGTCGTCCCGCACGGTGAAGGTGGGTTGAGAGCCGGTTTGAGTTTTTGTCACCACGGTTTCGACCGCCGTATTTTTAAAGAAACGCCCGCCAAATAGATCATCTGGCGGGTATTTCTATGTTCACCGTCTCTCATAGGGTTTGGCTTCGTTTTATCGCAAGGGCAGGTAACGCACTTGCCCTTCCCAATCATTATCCAGATCAGGTTTTCGGCGTAGTAGACCACGCACGATGTCGTTGTTGAAATTCTCATCGGCGGCCAATCGAAGCACGTTTACAAGTTCCCCCTGGCTCGCCGCGCCAATAGACGATCCCGTATGCCCGACGGATCGAAGCGTAACTCGTTCTGTTTCTGAACCTTTTCCGCCTCCTCGCGTCTTTGTTGCAGGTAAGCGTCTACTTCAGCGCGCCGTCGGAGATAATAAGCGATTACCGAATAGACATCAGCCAGGTCGAGAGAGGGATATTGATGGGTTATCTCTTCAGCGGTAGCGCCGTCCAGAAAAGCCGAGACAACGGTGTCCAGGGTTATCCGCGTTTTTCCCACACGGATAACGCCGTCCACATCTGTCGCGAGTGGAACAGTTTCAGGCGCAATGGTGAGTGTCATAGCTTTCACCTTTCAGACGCAACGAACCGTATAACGCGACGGCTCAGCGGCGCGCACTCGCGTCCGCTGAAGCCGCTTGTTGGGCGCTTTGCGTCGAGCCTGTCGTCCACCGCGCCTCAATGGTATCGGCCGACAGGTCGGCACCGCACTGCCACGCGATGTAGTACCCCCCATTCCGAATCCGGGAGAACTCCGTCCATTCGTTCAGCGGCAGGAAGGCTTCCGAAGTCAGAAACGGGCGAACATCGAAAATCCCGGAACGTCCATCCTCGGACACCACGTAGAGAATTCCCCCTTCCCTGGGTACAACTTCTGCTATTCTCATTGGTCTAGTCCTCGGATGGGCAGTGGGGTTTGACCGTTCACAGCCAGCTCCCAATCTGCCATTAGGTCCTCTCGGTGGATCTCGACCCAAGCAACGACCAGCTTATGTTTGCTTGGCGGCAGGCTTCCGGCCAGCACTGATCCATCGGCAATCGAATAGACCGCCACCTCTCCCTGGTAATCGGCATGAATGTGCGGAGCGTGGTGCTTGTCCGTATCGTGGAAAAACATACGAATCAGAATGCCGTAGAACATCGATATCGTGGGCACAGGTACTCTCCCATGGTCGATTCTATGTGGCGCCCAACTTGTGATTATGCAGCGATTTTTCTGGATATCCCCTTCGCCCCCGACAGATCGCCGTCTATTCCATTCGCCCCTGCCGAACAGAGAGCTATCTCCATTCGCCCCTGCCAAAGGGCGGGATATTCCATTCGCCCAAGAAGACAGGTATAAACGAATGTACCTTCATTTATTGGGCCTGTCAATATGGTTTTCCAGTCGCCAGTTCCAGCAGCAGCAGCGCCTCCAGCAGGCCGTCCCGGAACGGCAGCCGCCACCACTCCGGCTGGCCCGGCACGGGCCGGCTCAGGAAATCCAGCTCCATGTCCGCCAGCTTCTGCGCCCGGTCCAGGTAGCCCCGCTCCCCCGTCATCTGACGCAACAGCAGCAGCATCTTGATGTAGGACGCGCTCGCCGGGTAGGTCCACTGCCCCCGCGCGTTGAGCGGCCCGGTCAGCTTCCCCGCCTCCTCCATCAGGTCGTCGGCGTACTTCCGGGCCGCCGCCAGCGCCTCCGAACTCCCGGTCATCTGCGCCCCCAGGGCCACGTAGTGCGGAAAGTAGTTGTTCGCCGACACGGACTCGGGCCCCCCCTCGTAGAACCCCGACCCGGCGTACACGGCCACATCCTGCAACGTCGGGTCCCTCTTCACCGCCTCGTCCTTCTCCGCCTGCGTGCGGAAACAGTAGAACACCGTCTCCTCCTGGATGCGCCCGTCCAGGTGCAGCCACTGCGGAAAGATCCGCTCCTTAGGGTCGTACCCGTACAGAGACATTCCGCGCAGCAGACGCCGCGCCATCCCCCCCACCTGGTCCGCTAGCCCCGCGCCTTCCCTCCGCTTCCGAAGCTCGATCTCCCCATTCAGCAGCGAGATCACCGTCAGCATCTCCCCGTTGTTGACGTGGGGCCTCGGAGGCTGCGCCGGTTCTCCGCCCTGGTCGCTCCCGAACCAGTGCGGGATCAGCCCCGACTCCGGGTGCTGCACCGCCAGCCACTTGGCCAGCATCGCCTGCGCCCACCCCAGGCACTCCAGGTCCCCCGTCCGCGCGAAGTGGTAGCCCCACCAGTGGATCAGCATCGCCCCCGTCTGCGCGAACGCCACCCAGTGGGAGTTGAACGCCATCGAAGGTCGCTTCGCCTTGTCGTCGAACCCGTAGGAACAGTATCGGTTATAGGCCATATCTTCGGGCCGCATGATCAGCCCGTAGTACGCCGCCTTGAACATCCGCCCCATCTGCTCGGGGGCCACAGCCCACAGCCGGTCGATCTGGAGGTTCACCGCCGGCTTGAACGTCGGCTCCTTGTAGCTCGACACCGGCACGGGCTGGAGCCGCACCACGTCGAACTCCGCCTGAATCCCCAGGTAGCCCAATCCCGACGCCGGATCAAATCCGTGCTGCGCGAACACGGACGCCATCCCGTCCACCAGCCGCCGGTACTGCGCGTCCCCCGTCACGTCCGACAGCAGGTCCAGCACAGGCCAGACGTTAAAGTCCAGCCGGTAAGGCTCCGGCTCCATCGGCTGCTCTTCGATCAGAAACGAGCGCCGCGTGTCTCCGACCTTCCCCCCCATGCTCCGATAGGTCTTGCTGGTCTGTTTCGTCACGGTGAGGCACAGCGCCCCGTCCGGCCTTCCGCCCACGCGGGCGGACTGCCGCTCGATCAGCGTCTGCACGCCGCTCTTCACGAAGTCGAGGTATCTGGACATGGTACGCCTCCTAAACCTGCTTATATCCCTTCGCCGCCCACTGCTGCTCGATCACGCTCGGAACCGTCACGCACCCCGGCAGCGCGCCCCGGATCGCGTCCACCGCCTTCAGCTCCTCTGCGCTCAGCTTGTGCCCGGCGGCGTCCGCGCACTCCTTCAGTTGATCCAGCGTGTTGGCCCCCACCAGCACGCTCGACACCGCCGGCCTGGACAGGGCCCAGGCCAGGGCGAACTGCGTCAGCGTCTCCCCGCGGCGCTCCGCCAGCGGCCGCAGCCGCTCCACCACCTCCAGCGACGGCCGGGCCATCTCCGCGAAGTCGGGCCGGCTGTACATCGAGCCGGGCGCGAATCGGCTCCCCGCCGGAGGGGCCTGCCCCGGCCTGTACTTCCCGGTCAGCAGCCCGCCCGCCAGGGGCCGGAACGGGATCAGCCCGATCCCCTCCTCCTCGCAGAACGGGATCAGGTCAAAGTCCTGCACCTCCCCCAGCACGTAGGGCGAGAAGATGTCCTGCCCCAGGAGGTTGTACTTCGCCCCGATGGACACCAGCCTCGTGTAGCCGTTCCGCTCCGAGGCCCGCAGGGAGTTCGCGAACTGGTAAGTCTTGAACCAGCAGCACCCCGCGTAGAGGACCTTCCCCTGCCGCACCAGCGCCGTCAGCGCCTCCAGGCTCTCCTCGATCGCCACCGTCGGGTGCCAGTGGTGGAACTGGTAGAGGTCGATGTAGTCCGAGTTCAACCGCCTCAGGCTCTTCTCGCACTCCCGCACGATGTGCTTCCGGGTCGCATCCCCCGAAAACTTCGTCGCGATGATCACCCGGTCCCGCCGGTCGTGGAACGCCTTCCCCAGCCACTCCTCCACCTTCCCCTTCTTCTCGAAGTTGGCCGTGTCGTAGAGCGTGATGCCCATGTCGAACGCGGCCCCCAGCATGCGAACCCCCTCGGCGTCGTCCGACACATTGTTGTTCCCCGGCCCGAAACAGACCTCCGACACCTTCAGCCCCGTCTTGCCCAGGAAGCGGTATTCCATGTTTATCCTCTCATATTTCACGTTTCACGTCTGCCGTTTGCCGTCTCGCGTTTACAACACCCCGTACCACCCGTACTGCTCCTCCGGCACGAGCACGAAATTGGACCGCGCCGCCGGGTACCACGTGTCCGGGTTCTTCCTCCGGTGGTCGTCCACGGCGCGGACCTCCACGAAGTACATCCAGTTCTCCCTCTCCACGTCGTGGACCACGGACATCTCCTTCGTCACCGTCTGGAACACCGGCCTCTGGCACGCGCGGTCCTCGAAGACGCGCACGTCGTACTCCACCTCGCCCCCGTACATCTTGAGCGACCGCGCCCAGTTCAGCCGGAGGCTGCGCTCCCCCTCGCGCTGCGCCGGCAGCGCCATCGGAAACGTGGGCGGGTGGTCCTTCTCAGCGCCCAGGTAATAGGAGTAGTAAGGCTCCGACCCCCATATCCCGAACACATAGCCTAAAACCCAGAACCGGTCCCTGCTCTCCACCAGCTCCGGGTCGTAGGCGAAGCACTCCTGCGGGAAGGCGTCCGCAAAGGTGATGTCCGCCTTCAACTCCGCCACCGAAAGCACCCGCCCGTCCCGGTGCGGCTGATTCGCCCCGAAGAACAGGGCGTCCGCGATGTGGTCCCCACCGTCGTACGTGGCCTCGGCCACCACGTGGTGCGACAGCGGGACCTTCTTCACCGGGATCCCCAGCGCCTCCAGCAGCGCCACCGTGACCGTCACCCCCTGCCCGCACCGGGCGTCGTGCGACTCCAGGATCGCCACCGGATCGCTCGCGTGCGTGATCTGGATCGGGTTGTAGTAGAGGGCGTGCTGCACAAATCCCAGGACCCGCCTCACCCGCTCCGCGTCCGTCTCCGCGTCCCACGTCAGTGACTCCGCCAGATGCCTCAGGTAGCGCTTCGAGTCCGTCTTCGCCGCCCGGCGGAGGAGCTCCGCCTCTCTGCCGGGGGGATAGTCCACGGCCGGGCCGTGCACGTTCCGGGTCGCGGGCGAATGCTGCGGCTGGGGGAGGTAGAGCGATCCCCCGTAGCGGTGGCGGTACTTCGCCAGGTGCGCCTCCCGGTCGAACCCGATGTCGTGCAGCTCGAACCCCGGCTCCGCGTCCGCCGGCTGGCTCTGCAGCGCGATCCACGACCCGAAGATGCGATCTCCCGGAACGCCCGGCTCCGCGAACGGGATCATCGTCCCCGTGATCACGAACCGCTCCCCGTCCGTCCAGCTGTAGCACAGCAGCGGGACCCCGTCCGGCTGCTCCGGCGCACACAGATACTCGAACCCCCGCGTCTCAGGGTCAAACACCAGATATCGCTCCATGAACCTGGGCGGCCTCCCGTCCACAGTCAGCGGGCCTTCGGGCCTGATGATCTTCCCCGTCCTGGTGTCCAGCCTGCTCGGGTGCGCGTAGGTGCTCAGGCAGTTGTAGAACTTCCCCTGAAACCCGAACCCTCCCCCGATAAACCCGTAGACCTTCCCGTGGTCCGGCGTGGGGATCGGATCGAGCCACTTCCCCGTCTCCAGCTCCACCGGCAGGAACCGCCCCTTCGCCGTGTCCCACAGATACAGCGCCTTCCCGTGCACGTGCCCCGGCGATCCCCCCAGCGTGGCCTCCGGGAACGGCGCGGGGTTCTCGTCCACGAACCGCTCCTTCTTCAGGTCGAACCGGATGACCCGCGCCGGGTCCGACAGCGTGGCGTAGAGATGCCCGTCCTCCAGCGCGAACCCGCCGGCGAGCTGTCCTTCAAACGGACACGCCACCGCGCGCGGCGTCGCGTCCGGCCCGTCCAGAATCAGCGCCTTCGACTCGGACCGCTCGAACAGGATCAGCCTCCCGTTCGGCGTCTTCGTCCCGTACCAGACGATGGCCTTCGCAGCCGGGACCTCGCGCCGGAGGCACGTCCGCCTCTTCGGGTCGTAGACCAGGTAGAACGGCGATTGGCCCAGCGTGAAGACCAGCTTCCCCCTCCACGCGAACGCCTGGTAGATGGGCCGCCCCCCCATCTCCGGCACGGGGACCTGCACGCACGCCGCCGTGCGCAGGTGGCGCCCCATCAGACAATCCCTCTTGCCCCCCTCCCACAACCAGTCCTCCTCGTCCACGTCGAACCCGAACGGCCGGCCGGTCTGAACCTCGTCATGTCGGTAAAACCACGTTTCGGCTGTCATAAAAATCCTTTATAAACGGCCGCGATAAATCGCGCATAACACCAATGGACGCGATGAATCGCAACGGACGCGATGAATCGCGTCCCTACGGATGTCGTGGCATCGGGCGACCGCAAGGGTCGCCCCTACAAATATCATGTCCCTCTTCTTTTCTTTCTCTGTGTTCTCTGTGTTCTCTGTGGTGAATCCGGTTTGAACGGCTTCCCCGTCCGGCGCAGGTCCTTCGTGATCGCGATCTGGCACGTCACGTAGGGTTCTCCCCGTTTGAACCCCCGGCTGTTCAGCGTCCCTGCCGCGTAGCCCGGCCGGGCGTCCCCGATGGTCCCCACGATCAGATTGGCGTGCTCCACCGTCGTGTCGTAGCGGTGCGCGATCAGCCCCACCATCTCCGTCCACGCGATCTTCAGCGCCTCCTCCCAGTCCGCCCCGACCCCGCTCGTCAGGACCTCGTCCGCTGTCTCCACCACCGGCCCCCCCGTCGGGAACCCCGGCGACCGGCCCACCCTCAGCGTGATGGCGCTGTCGATCTCCACCCCCGTCCCGGTCAGCTCCCCGTCCCCCATCCGGGCGTGCACGTCCCCGATTGACAGGTGTCCCCCGTACTTCTGCGCCCGGATGTGCACCGTGCTCCCGGCCCGGATGGTGTTGTAGTCCAGATTGCCCCCGTGGTTCCACCCCCCGCCGGGGTGCTGTGACGCCGGCGCGAGCTGGATCACCCCGATCATCGGTCGCACCGGCGCCACGAAGTCCGGCGGGAAGTGGACCAGCCCGTCCTTCACCGGCGCGACCGACCGCAGGCTCCCCCGAAACGGCCCGCCGTTGTTGTAGTAGCCGTAAGGCCCCACCTCGATGTCCAGGATCTCGAACGACACCCAGTCGCCCGGCACAACCCCCTCGATCAGAAACGGCCCCCCCGGCCTCGACCCGCGCGGCGTGGTCAACTCCGGCACCACGCCCGGCCTCAGGTCCCCGTCCGCCCCGCCCGGCGTCTCGATGACGACCGTCTCGCCCAGCTTCAGCGTGCCCCGGACCTGCTTGCGCTCCGGGTCGTCCGGCCCTTTGTAGTAGGGTCTCCTGGTGAAACGACGCATGTCAGGCTCCTTGTCATAAGCTATCAGCTATCAGCTATCAGCTATCAGCAAAACCTGACAGGCCTTTGTTTTTTGCTGACGGCTGACGGCTGACGGCTGATAGCTTCATATATTCCAGCAGAACACCGCGTGCTCCTCCGACAGCCGCGTCTCCTCCGGAGTCCTCTCCCGGCAGATGGACGTGGCCTTCGGGCAGCGCGGGTGGAACCGGCACCCCGACGGCGGCCGGACCATGTCCGGCGGCGCGCCGGGGATGATGTTCAGCTGCCCCCGGACCATTTTTGCGTTCTCCAGCAGGCCGACGGAGTAGGGGTGCCTGGGACGGTTCAGAAACTCCGACGTGGGGGCGACCTCCGCCACCCGCCCGGCGTACATGACGATGATCCGGTCGCTGAACTCGGCGGCCAGGCCGAAGTCGTGCGTGATCAGGATCGTGGACATCCCGTGCGCCGCCTTCATCCGGTTGATCAACTCCACGATCTGCGCCTGGATCGTCACGTCCAGCGCCGTCGTCGGCTCGTCCGCGATCATCAGCTTCGGCTCGCAGCTCAGCGCAATGGCGATCATCACCCGCTGCTTCATCCCCCCCGACAGCTCAAACGGGTAGTTCCGGTGGCGCGCCGCCGGGGCCGGGATGCCCACCTCCTCCAGCAGCGACATCGCCCGGTCGTATGCCCGCCGCCGGTCCCCCCGGCCGTGCCAGAGGATCGCCTCCTCGATCTGGACCCCGCACCGCAGCGTCGGGTTGAGCGACGTCTGCGGGTTCTGAAAGATGAACCCGATCTCCCCCCCTCGCACCCTCCGGAGCGCCTTCTCGTCTAACTTCAGCAGGTCCCGCCCCTCGAACAGCGCCTCCCCCTCCACGATCCTCCCGCTCCCCCGGACCAGCTTCACGAGGGAGAGCATGCTCACGCTCTTGCCGCTCCCGCTCTCCCCCACGATCCCCACGCTCTCCCGCTCACGGATGGCGTAGGAGACCCCGTCCACCGCCTTCACCACCCCGTCCCGGCGGTAGAAGTAGGTCTTCAGGTTTTTGACCTCCAGCAGCGGCTGGTTCCAGGGGCGCAGAGACAAAAGACCTCCACAAGACCCCTCCCCCGGCCCCTCCCCTAAAGGGGAGGGGAGAAAACCAAGGTGCTCCCCCTTCCCTTTAGGGAAGGGGGCTGGGGGGATAGGTCTACTCCTTCGGATTAAACGCGTCGTTCAGCCCGTCGCCCAGGTACGTGAACGCCAGCAGCGTCAGGCCGAACGTGGCCACCGGCCAGTAGAGCTGATACGGGAAGGCCCTCAGGTTGATGCTCCCCACGTTGATCAGGATGCCCCAACTCGGTCTGGGCGGCATCACGCCGAGGCCCAGCAGGCTCAACGCAGACTCCGTCATGATCGCGCCGGGGATCATGAAGGCGATGCTCACGATCAGCGGGCCGAGGGAGTTCGGGAGGATGTAGCGCCAGATGATATGTCCGTGAGTCGCCCCCAGCGCCCGCGCCGCCTCCACGTACTCCGAGTTCTTGACCGACAGCGCCTGCCCTCGCATCAGCCGGGCGAACCCCACCCAGCTCGTCACGGCCAGCGAGATGAAGATCGTCACGATGCCCCGGCCCAGCACGGACACCAGGATGATGCTGAACAGAAACCCCGGAAACGCGTACATCACGTCCGTCATCCGCATCAGCACGCTGTCGATCCGTCCCCCCCAGTAGCCCGCCACGGCCCCGATGACCCCCCCCACGACCACGGAGATGGCCGTGGCCCCGAACGCGACGGCCAGGGCGTTCTGGAGGCTGAAGATCAGCCGGCTGAAGATATCCCGCCCGATCTCGTCCGTCCCGGCGATGTGCCTCCACGACGGCGGCTGGTAGGCCTCGTCGAGGCGGATCTCGTTGTAGCCGTAGGGCGCGATGAGCGGCGCGAAGACCCCGCACAGGATCAGCAGGACCACGAACCAGAGGCTCGCCACCGCCATCCGGTTGACCCGGAAGCGCCGCCAGACGTTCCCCCAGTAGGAGACGCCCTGCGGGCCGGACGCCTCGTCCGAGGCGGGATACAGATCGGCTCGGTTGACAGCCATGACGATATATCCTTTATCTTCTCCTCTGATAGCTCGCCCGGATGCGCGGGTCGATCAGCGCGTAGCCGATGTCCACCAGGAGATTCATCACCATGATCAGGAACCCGAAGAACAGCGTGGACGTGATGATCATCGGATAGTCCCGCGTCCCCGCCGCCGCCACGAACAGCTTGCCCAGGCCGGGGATGTTGAACACCGTCTCGATGAACGCCGTGCTCACCATCAGGAACGCGAACTGCGGCCCGGAGATCGTCAGGAGCGGGATCAGCGAGTTCCGCAGCGCGTGGCGGAAGATCGCCTGGTTCCGGTCCCCCCCCTTGGCGAACACCGTGCGCACGTAGTCCTCGTTCAGCTCCTTCGCCAGGCTCGCCCGCACGTAGCGGGCGATGGAGGCCACGGGCTGAAACATCATGGCCAGAACCGGCAGGACGACGTGCTCCCAGCTCCCCCACCCGGACGTCGGCAGCCACTGGAGCGTCACCGCGAACAGGACGATGGCCAGAAGGGCGATGACGTAGGAGGGGATGCAGATGCCGAGCACGGAGATGAACATCGTCGCCCGGTCGATCCAGGTGTTCCGGTAGACCGCCGCCAGCACCCCCATCGGGATGCCGACCAGCAGGGCCAGGGACATCGGCAGGAAGGCCAGGATGAACGTCCGGGGGAAGTGCGTGGCCATCATCTCCTGAAGCGTCGTGTCCGGGTACCGGAACGACGGCCCGAAGTCCAGGACCGCGGCATGCCGGACATAGATCAGGACCTGCCTCCAGACCGGCGTGTTCTCCCCGTAGCGCTCCTCCCACATCATCAGCGTCGGGCTCTTCTCCTCGAACTGGCTCAGCCGGGCGCCCGTGATCTGCTGGTTGGCCAGCCGCTCGATGTTGAAGAAGTCGCCGGGGGCCGCGTGCATCAGGTGGAACGTGATGATCAGGATGACGACCAGGCTCAGGAGGATCTGCCCGAGCCGGCGCAGGATGAACATGGACATAGGGTTTTATGACCTTCTTCTCGCTTTTCTCCGTGTTCTCTGTGTTCTCTGTGGTGAACGCTTTTTCCTCGGAATCCGCTTTTTCACGTCCACGCCCCGGTAGTCCTCCAGCAGCCTTAGCTTGAGGGCCAGCGGCAGGAAGGCGAAGACATCCTTGTGCGTGTAGGTCGGGCACTGTTTCCCGTCCACCATCCACCGGAAGTGGCGATAGGCCGCGTCCAGCACGTCGGGGTCTCCCCCCTTCTCGAACGCAAAGGCCATCGGCCCCAGCATCATGATGTCCGACGAGTGGGCGCGGTCGGAGTGCGGCCCCTCCGTGTAGTACATAACCCCCTCGACCGTCCTCAGCTCCGTCGCCACGTGCCTCGCCCCCTTCAGCAGAGCGTCCAGCGCCCGCCGGTCCCCGAAGTTCTCGCAGTACTTCTGCAGCCCCTGGAGGATCGACGCGATCATGAACGGCTTCGACCCCCGGTTGAAGCTCCCCGTCTGGTCCCGCCACTTCCCCCCCTCGTCCTGCCACCTCACGAACAGGCCCACCAGCCTCCGCATCGGCCCCAGGAACTTCTCCTCCCGCGTCACCTCGTACATCTGCCCCATCGCCACCAGCGGCCACCCCGCCACGCGCGTGCTGTAGGTCCACTTCTGCTCATAGTCCAGGACGCGCGCCTTCGCCTCCGGCGTCAGCGTCTCCAGCCACTGTACCGGCGCGTTGACCCGGCAGAACTCCGCCGTCTGGCAGGCCACCTCCCACGCCCGGCGGTACCCCGTCAGAAAGTAGAAGTCCAGCAGCCCGCCGATCCAGGTGTGGCTCGTCACCGGGCGCATCTGCTCCACCTCGTCCGTCGTCCGGTAGTGGTGGTTCTGCGCCCACTGCATGTGCGGCCCCCCGACCCACTCCGGGTGCTCCGCGCTCGCGTGCACCGTGTCCACGTCGATCAGATGGTGTACCCCCGCCTCCGCCGCCCAGAACGTCATCTGGTGCCCCGTCCGCATAAACGTCCGCACGAGCGACCGGGAGATGTCGTAGGCCACGTTGTCCGTCGTGAGCGTGCGCGCCTGCCCCTCGACCGTCGCCAGCCGCACGCCGTTGTCCCCCTCGTTCAGGATCCCGGCCCCGTCCGGCAGGCTGCACATCTCCCGCAGCCGCTGCTCCAGCGGCCAGTGGTCCTCCAGGTAGGGGGCCATCGCCCCCAGCGCCCCCGACCTCGCGTAGCGCTCGGACGGCAGCGCCGGCAGCAGCGGCTGCTCGAACGCGATGCACTCCGCGTCCGCCTCCCGCTCGTCCGCCCTGGGCGGCCCGAAGCTCAGGAACACCTCGTGCGTCCGCGCCATCCCCTGCGGGACCTTCAGCGGCCCCACGTGGAGCGCCGCCGGCCTGTCGTCCAGCACCTCCACATAGTTCCTGCCCGCCCCCGTGTCCGCCGCGTCCTCCGGCGACAGCGCAGGGTACAGGTCCAGGTCGATGACGTGCCCGTCCGTGGCGATGGCCTTCGGGTAGGCATGGAACGGCCTCCGGAGCTTCACGGTCACCCCCGTCGCCTCCCCGGCCACGTGGACCCACCCGTTGGCGTTCATCCGGTGGACCTGCCGCTCCCCCGCCCCCCGCGTGATGAAATGGAAGTTCGGCCTGGGCTGCGTCACCGCGACCCGCTCCCCCTCCTCGCTCACGTGCCCGGAGCTGAACGTGCCCACCCGCGCCCCGAAGAAGACCCGCTTCGGCCCCGTCTCCGTCAGGAACAGGGACGCCCTCAGCGACCTCAGATGCACGAACGGGGCCGGCTGGTCGTGCACGAACGTGTGGTAGACCCTCAGAAACGGCCTCCCCGCGTAGGCGTAGACCCGCACGATCCAGGACATCAGCTGCAACGAATGATCTATCCGTTGCGCCCCGTCCTCCGCGAAGAACCCCCCCTGCGCCTTCACCACGGCCTTCAGCGGGTTCTCCTCCTCCACGTACGCGCACCCGATCCGGCTCCGGTAGACCTTCCCCTCCGCGTCCGCCGCCGTGAACTCCCCCTGGTCGCCCGGCACGAAGTGGTCCCTCCCCCCCCGCGCCACCTGCCGGAACAGCCGCCTCCCCCTCGTCCCCAGCGTGACGCGGATGGCCCCCGTGTCGACCTCCACCTCCCCCTCCCGGTGCGCCACCCGCACGGCCACTGGCGGGGCCTTCCGCCGCACCCTCGGCCCGAAGGCTACGCAGAAACGCCGCCTCTCCATCGGCCCGATGTCCGTCTGAAAGTCCACCAGGACCCATTTAATCGACCCGTCGGGCCAGGCCGCCCGCGCGTCCGCATAAGACGGCAGCTCCCTCCCCTTGGCGTCCAGCACCCGGACGTTCCGGGCCGACTTCAGCTCCCCCTTCGCGAACGGCACGCCCATAGACACCGGCCACCCCTGCCGCGCCACGCCGGACGGGTCCAGAATGTGCGCTTCGATCTGAGGCATGAAAAGACTCCCTCCCATCAAACGATGAATTCAGAACGATGAACGATGAACAAAAGGCATGAGCCGTGAGGCGTGAGGCAGGCCCTCACCCACCCCCATACCCCCTCCCTCTCCCGTACGTACGGGAGAGGGAGGGGGCGCCAAGGGCCTTATCCCCAGGCTTGGGGGAGGGTGAGGGCCTGTTGCCTGTTGCCTGTTGCCTCATGCCTTCGTATCGTGCGACTGCAACACCATCAACTGCCCCACCGGCCGCTCCACCGCCCCCAGGGGCCGGCCCTTCTCCTTTGAGAAAATGTCATTCGCCGTGATGTAGAGTTCCTCGTCCATCACGTGGTTGTAGCAGAGCTGCGGGTACCGGTCCTCCGGCGCGTCCGGGACCAGAAAGTCGAACGTGTCGCTCTCCGGGTGGTAGGCGATGAACCGGTTCATGAAGTGGTAGGGCAGCCCATCCACGCCGATGTCCGGGTTCTCCTTGACCTGATTGTACTTCCCCGTCCTCTCGTCGTATTGATAGCCGCGCGCATAGGTGCTCAGGCAGTTGAGCTGCCACCCCCGCCAGAACACGCCCCCTCCGACGAACCCGAAGACCCGATCCCACCCCGGCACGTCGCGCTCGTACCGCTCGCCCGTCTGCCGGTCGATGCGAATCAATCGCGCCCCCTCGATGTCGGGGTGCGTGGACCCCGGCGCGCGGTAGTTGACGATGTACCGCTCCGCCTCCCCCTCCGTCCCGGGCCTCACCGGCGGGATCGCCTCCCGGTCCTCGGCCACGAACCGCCGGACCTCCGGGTCGAAGTAGACCCGGTAGCCCGGATCCCCCGCCACCCAGCAGGCGTGCAGCCGCTCCGGCCAGTCCGTCTTCCGGATGGACGGCAGCGTCCCCGCCGCCGGGTAGGAGAACACCTCGCACCGGTCCTCCGCCACGTCCCAGACGGCCAGGCAGGGCCGGGACCGGTCCTGGAGATACAGCAACTCCCCCCGGGCGTCCTTGGTCCCCCACCAGATGTTGGCCTCCGGGAACGGCTTGTCCAGCAGGCTCACCCGGCCCGCCGCCACGTCATAGACCGTGATCTTCGGATGCAACTGAGGGAGGACATAGACCTTTCCTCCCGCGCAGATACACTGGCTCCCCCCGTGGTTCCCGCAAATCGGGATCGTCTCCATCTTCCCGGCCTTTGGCCAGTAGCGGTGCAACTTCGCCAGGCTCCCCGTGAACCAGATCGACCTCTCCTCGTCGTGGCCCATCCCGTAGACCCGCGTGTTCTCCGCGTCCACCCAGACCGGGTGCATCTTCGGAAGCGTTGGCATGGAAGACCTCTCTGCGAAAAGGCCTATGTCGAAATGAATGGCATGAAGATAAGCCTGCGTCCTCCGCCGTAGCGCGGGAATGAAGTTCCCGCGCTACCTCATATGCGCCCGATGAATCGGGCTTTTTCAGCCCGGCGTAGCCGGGCGCGTACCAGGTAGCTCGGAGATTCATCTCCGAGCAACGGGGGCGAAACCTCTTATCTTCATGCCATTCTTCTACGCCCGAAACTTGAAGAAGTACACCGGCGCGGCGGCCCCCGGCGCCGTCAGGTCAGACACCTGATCCGGGTCCGGGATCCGATCCGTGAAGGACCCGATGACATAGCCGTCCGCCGTCACCTCCCGACACCCCCCGATGGCGTAGGGGTTGGACATCTTCTCGTGGGTCGCGAACCGCCGCTCGCTGATCGCGTGGTCCTGCCAGCCCTCCCCGTTGTCGTCGCTCCGCAGGCAGGCGACCCGCCCGTCTTGGGCCAGGACGCAGTAGAGCGGCGACCCGGGCCATTCCGCCCGCGACGCGAAGAAACCGTCCACGTGGCTCAGTGAAATCCGGTCCCCTTTGAACTCCGGCCAGACGTCGACCTCCCGCCTCGCCGTCTTCACGTCATACCGGACATAGTGCTGACGCGCCCGGTCCCCCGGCGCTGCATATTTGTAGACAAAGTGCAGCTTCCCCCCCTTGACCATGAAGCTGGACAGCCAGGTGTGATGATCGTACTCATCGTCCAGGTTGACCTGGTCCGCCGGCCCGTGGTAATCCGCCACCACCGGCAGGTCCAGCGGCGTCCCGTCCATCTTCCGCCAGGTCTTCCCCCCGTCCCCGGACTGCATGTAATGGATGTCCGTGTAGAGGTACTCGTCGTTCTTGTTCGTCGTCCAGGCCGCGTGCAGCGTCCCGTCCGGGTCCAGACTGAGCTGAGGGTACTGCAGGCACGCGGTCGGCCCGGTCTTGAGGATCGTCTGCGAGCTTCGCACGGTCCCGTCCAGCCACACGGCGTGGAACGTGTTGTTGTGCGCGAAATAGGTGAGTTGCCCCCGATTCCGGTCATACATCATGCAGTACTTGCCCGCCGATCCCTTTTCGACCCGCGTGACGTGCGGCCTGGCGTACCCCTCCTCCGCCAGAAACCGGTAGAGATAGGCGTGGCGGTCCACGAAATCGGGCCGGGCCAGGTAGATGTTGTCCACCTCGTCCGTCTCCAGCACGGGCGGATTGGTCGGGTCCGTGGCCTCGAACAGCACGGAAAAGGTCCTCCCCCCGTCCACGCTCCGCGCCAGCCGCCACGTCTGCGAGGTGTAAGCCTGGTTGTGCCTTTTTTTAAGGTACGTCATGAAGATGCCGTTCCGGTTGCTCACGACCTTCTGGTTGTGGCTCTGGAACGTCGCGTACCCGAAGGCGTCCTCATCCACGCAGACGATCTCGATGTCCCTCAACTCCGGCATGAAATCTCCTCAAAAAGTCCTGAGTCCTGAGTTCCGAGTCCTGAGTCAAAAAACAGTCCTGAGTCCTGAGTCCTGAGTCCTGAGTCAAAAAACAGTCCTGAGTCCTGAGTCCTGAGTCCTGAGTTGAGAGGCTTTTGAATTTTACTCAGCACTCAGCACTCAGCACTCAGCACTTTCTTTTGGCACTCAGCACTCAGCACTTTCTTCTGGCACTCAGCACTCAGCACTTTCTTTTACCACGGCCTCTGATAGGGCACCGGCTGCTCCAGGCCATCCACGCGGATGTTCGCCCCGTTGACCCACCGCGACCGGTCCGACGCCAGGAACACGACCACGTCGGCCACCTCCTCCGGCGTGCCCAGCCGCCCCACCGGGAACCCGTTCCGTTCGTAGGCCTGGAACTTCTCCGGCTCGTGGATGCGCCGGCCATCCCACCCCCCGCCCTCGAACAGGATCGACCCCGGCGACACCACATTCACCCGGATGCGGTCGTGCGTCAGCTCCAGCGCCAGCGGCTCCGCCGCGAAGACCTGCGCCGCCTTCGACGCCCCGTACTGCCACGTCCCGGCCAGCTGCGGGATCCACCCGGAGATCGAGGAGATGAACACCACGGACCCGCCCCCCCGCTTCCGCATGTGGGGCGCGGCCAGGCGCGTGAGCCGCACCCCCTGGAAGACGTTGTAATGGAACGTCCACTCCCAGTCCTCCTCCGTCGCCTCCATCAGCCCCTTGCCCTGATTCTTCCCGGCGTTGTTGACCAGGATGTCGACCCCGCCCAGCTGCGAGGCGGCCTCCTCCACGAACCGGCGGGCCTCCTCCGACTTCAGCACGTCCGCCTGGATGGCCGCGACGCGGACGCCCAGCGCCCGCACCTTCTCCGCCGCCACCTTCAGGGCCTCCTCGCCCCGCGCGCACATCGCCACGTCGCACCCCTCCTTCGCCAGCCCCACGGCCGTCGCCAGGCCGATCCCCCGGCTGGCCCCCGTCACCAGCGCCACCTTGCCTTTGAGACCCAGGTCCATGAATAGCTCCTTTTCCTAAGACCCAACCCCCCACCCCCCTTCCCCGAGGGGGAAGGGGGAGCAGGCTGTACTTCCCCCCTCTCCCTCTGGGGGAGGGGGGACACAGGGGGGAGGGGTCTGCCTTTCACCTACTCCCGCCCCACGACCCAGAACTCCCCCTCCTTCGTGACCTCCTGTCCGCCGTTCAGGTCCTTCACCGTCATCCGCACCGCGTAGCCTCCGGGCGTCGCCTGTCCGACGTCCAGCTCCACGTAGTCCGACACCCCCGCCTGCGTCCCCGTCCGCTCGAACCGCACCGCCACCGTCTCCCCCGCGCGGTCCTTGACCTTCGTGTCCGGGAGCGGCCTGGCGATCCCCTCCGCCCCGGCCCCGCGGACCTGGTAGGCCACCTCGTAGCGCGTGGCCCCGGACGCGTCCTGCGTCAGGTTGTAGATCTCAAAGTAGACAAACACGGGCTCCCCGGCCCGGAAGGCGTGCGACGGCAGCGGCGTGATGCGCCAGTTGCCCCGCACGAACTTGGGGTCCGACGTGTCCCTGACCGCGGCCACCTGCCTGGCGATGAACAGGTCGCTCAACGCGAGCCTGTCCCCGGCGTAGTTCGGGAGCGGCAGAGACCTCACATAAGACTGGACCCGGCTCGTGTTCCGCCGCCCGGCCTGCACGGCCAGCTCATAGTCCCCCGGGGGGACCTCCAGGTCCACCCGATCCAGAAATCCCTGGCCCCGCGTGCGCCCGGTGATCGGCACCTCCAGGTCCTGCTGCGCCGGCAGCAGCCTGGTGTAACGCGGGTTCATCAGCGCCACCCGGCGGTCCACCAGCACCGTGGTGTCCGCCTCCCCCGGCAGGGCCACGTGATCCACCGGGATGCCGATGTTCACCTGCACCTCCGTCAGGCCCTTCTTCCCCCGGAAGGAGATCGCCTCATAGTAGAAATTCAGCGGCTCAAGGTCGGGGAGGACGAACCGCTCAGGCTCTTTCTCCGACACCTTGGCCACCCGGGTCGCGGGGCCCAGCTCCGTCAGCCGCTGCACCAGGCGCATGTACGCGGTCTGCCCCACATATTTGTCTTTCTCAAGACGCTCCAGGTCCTCCTTGTCCAGGCTGGGGATCGGCGCATAGTCGTAGATGCCGTTGCGCTGCTCGTCCGTGAAGGCGATCTCAATCCCTTTTCCGATATCGGTGTAGATCCAGACCTCCCAGGGCACGACCGCCCAGTTGTTCCCCACGACCATCGGCTTCCACCGCCTCAGCCCGACGGCGAACTCCGGGTCCAGCTGCACCCCGTTCACGGGGTTGGGGGTAAAACCCGGGGTGGTCTGCTCGGGTTCCCCGATCGGAGCCGTGCCCGGTATATTGTCCGGCGCGTTGTCGAGGCGGGCCTGCGAAGTCAGCTGTTGCTGAAAATCTTCGGGAGGCTCCATAAACCGCCCGCCGTCCGTGCGGATCGGGAACACCGGCCCCACGAACGTGGTCCCCAGGCCCGACGCGCCGTAGAGCTGGACGGCCAGGGCGTCCTGCACGCGCTGTACTTTGGAGGATGCCCTGGCGTTCGGCTGATCGTAGGTGGACCGGTAGTCCGGCTCCCCGTAGCGGACATAGACCTCCCCCCGCCGGTCCCAGGGCCACTTCTTCCGCCCGTAGAACCCCCGGGCGTGCCAGACCCGCCGGCAGTGCTCCGAGCGGCGCATCGCCCCCCCCGTGGCCTTGAACGGGTCCCGCCGCAGCCAGAAGACCCGCAGGAAGGCCTCCTGCCTCTCCGGCGGAGTGGCCCTGTAGTCCTCCACCTCCTCGGGCAGCCCCACCAGGGAGATGTCCCGGTAGAGGTCCTGCTCCTTCGGGTCCAGACTGTCGATGTAGAGCTGAAAGGCCGGCATCGCCCTGTCGTAGTCCCCCCGGCGCATCAGGACCTGAGCCAGCAGAGGCAGCCCCCGATTGTCGGTCATGAGGGAGGCGACCTCCTCCGCCTCCTCAGTCCGCCCCCGGTTCAGAAGGTCGAGCGCGAACTCGTAGGCGGAGATCTGGTCCGCCGGCCTCTGTTCAAGGTATTTCTTGTAGTAGAGGACCGCCATCCGGAGGTCCTCCTCCTTCTGATACGCCTGGGCCAGCAGCAGATAGGCCGGCGCGTATTTCAGGTCGTAGCGGAGCGCCCTGTCCGCCTCCCGCCTCGCCTCAGCCCTCCCTAACTTCAGGTAGGCCCGCGCCAGGAGGTAGTGCGCGTCGGGGTTCGTGGAATCCGCCTCCACCGCCGCCTTCAGGTGGGGCAATGCCCCCTTCGCGTCCCCCCTCAACTCCAGATACGCGCGTCCCAGTCCGCATCGCGCGGCGGCCAGTCCGGGGTCCTGCCGGACGGCCCGTTGAAAGTTGGAGAGTGCGCTGTCCGCCTCCTCGATCCTCATGTGGAGCAGGCCGATCCGGGTCAGCAGCTCCGCAGGGGCCGGATGGCCCGGCAGGGCCTCCTTCAGGGCACCCACCAGCGCCCGGACGCTGTCAGGGCTTTGGGTGCTCAGGGCGCGCCGGTAGAGCGCGTCGGCGGCGGCCGGGGAGATGGCCTGGGCGTCCCCCCCCAGACCGCAGAAGACGAAGACCAGGATGCCCTCCCACATCCGGCGAAACGTCAGAACAGACCTTCGATCAGGCATATCACGCTCACATCCTTTCAGTTGCCTTCTGATCCTCCTCGATGCTCACCCACTTCATGTAGAGCGGGTTGCCCCACCAGTAGGGGCAGAACTTCAGCCCCTTCACGTAGGGTTTGACCAGGTTCGAGTAGTTCATGACGTGGAGCGGGATGACCCAGCTATTCCCCAGCACCGCGCGGTGCATCTCCCGGTCGATCTCCGCCCGCCTGGCCGGGTCCCGTGAGTGGAGCGCCTCCTGCCGCATCTCCTCCAGCCGCCACCGGAGGTCGCTGGCGTGCGCCCACTGATAATGGTACTGCTTCACCTGCAGGATCGTCAGACACATCTCCTTCCAGAGCCGCCCCAGGTCCGCGCCCGGCGCCTTCGCCCGCCGCACGAGGTCCTCCCCGGACTCCCGCCACCCCCGGATCACCTCCTCCGCCTCTCGCCGCAGGTAGGGCCCGTGCCTCTCGTTCTCGTGGAGCGCCAGCACCGAATCCCCGCAGGCGCGGACCTCCCGGTTCACCCGCTCCACATCGGCCACAGCCCCCCCCTTCTCATAGGGGATCATCCCCGCCCGGAGCTGGATGATGCGCCGCTGACCCTCCCACCAGGTCCGGTAGGCCTTCAGGTCGTCCGTCCAGTTGAGGATCTGAGCCCACTGCGCGCCGTAGACCGGGTCCGGCCAGGGCGCGCCCGACGCCGCGAAGCAGAACCCGAGGTAGTCCGGGGGGTTGAGCGAGACCCGCTTGTCCGCGTAGACCCCCAGCTCCTGGTTATCAATCACGAATTTAATCCCCAGGTTCTCCCCCAGCATCGCGGCGACGGTCACGAACTGCGACAGCCGTTCCGGCTCGAGATAGGAGGGGACCAGGATGACCGACTCCGGGATCCCCTTCCCCCCCGGATACCCGGCCTCCGTCAGCAGTCGCCGCGCCTCGCTCAGGTCGAAACAGTCCTCAAAGCCCGGATCCCAGTCGGGCATGGCCGGCGTGGACATCATGTCCACCGGGGCCTCCCGGCCGTGAAAGATGGTCTCCACGATCCGGCGCTTGTCAAACCCCATCGCTATCGCGCGCCGCACGCGCGCGTCCCAGTAGACGGGGTTCTCCGAGAAGAGAAAGAGCAGGTAGGACAGCCCGCTCGTGGGCGTCCAGACCAGCTCCCGGCTCAGGACCGGATGGTGCTTGGCGTAGTAGATGTCCGCGATCGACGTGATCCCCGCGAAATCCACCTCGTTGCTCTGATACGCCTCCATCGGCCTGCCCGCAAACCGGGAGACGATCCGCTCCAGGTTCCCGCGCGGCAGGTTGTAGTTGGGGTTCGGCTCCAGGATCACGTGGGAATTCATCTCCCACTCCACGATCCGGTACGGCCCGTTCCCCTGATAGTGTTCCAGTTTGTGCCACTGATCCCCGTGCCTCGCCAGCGCCCCCCGGTGGATCGGGAACATGCTCCCCGTGATCATCGCGTTCATGAACGCCGGGTAGGGCTTGGCCAGCCGGAACCGCAGCGTGAAGTCGTCCAGCACGTCGATCCCCACCTCCTCCGCCCGCGCCGCCCTGTTCTGAAAGTCCAGGGCCTTCTTCACGTACTGCAGCGGCGTGTCCCACATCCACTTGCTCTGGCGGTTGGGCTCCATCTGGTACAGGAACGCCGCCCTGTAGTCGTGCGCCGTCACCGTGCTCCCGTCGTACCACCGGTTGTCCCGGCGCAGGTAAAACGTGTACGTCAGCCCGTCCTCCGAGACCTCCCACCGCTCCGCCTGCGCGGGGACCAGCCTCCCCTCCGGGCTCAGTTGCACCAGGCCCTCCTTCGTCCCCAGCGTCACCTGCGCGTACATCCCCCCCGTGTAGAGATAGGTGTCCAGCGTGCTCAGCAGCGGCCCGATGTAGCGGATCTCCCTCCGCCGCTCCGCCCCTGCGGCGCTGAACGTAACTGCGACCAGAAAGGCCCACAGGACGATGCAGTGTCGGTACACGGCTCACCATTCCCAAAAGAATATGGCGGCCTTGTCCCCTTTCACAAAGCCGCCATCTTGTTCATTGCTACCCCATCACCGATTTCGGATTTCGGATTTCGGATTTCGGATTTGAGGCTTTTAGGTTTTTCATTCCACAATCCACAATCCACAATCCACAATCCGCAATCAGAACGACCCCGTCACCGAGAACCGCAGGGGCGCGTCGAACTGCTTGCCGAAGTTCACCCAGGCGAAGTCGGCCTGCAGATAGCGGTCCCCCCGCTTGAGCTTGACGCCGGCCCCGGCCGTGAAGTCCTGGACATCGTAATTCCACTTGTACCCGCCCCGCAGCGCCAGCATGTTGCGAAGCCAGAGTTCGCCCCCCACGTGCGCCCGCTTCTCAAAGCTGACCGCGTAGAGCCCCTCGAAGGCGCCCGTGAAGTAGACCGGGTCCCCCTTCTTCCCGATCACCTCGGCGGCCACCGCCATGTTGAAGTACATGGGCATCTTGGCGCTGATGAACGACTCCTGCAGGAGGACCTTGTCCTTCCCGAAGTTCCGCAGCGACATGGCGAACCGGAGGCTCCGGAAGCCCGTGTAGTAGTTCGACCCCACCGCGAAGTCGAACGTCGAGAACTTGTAGCCCAGGCCCAGCTTCTCCTGAATCCACCGGAACTGCCCGCCCATCGAGAACCGGTCCGTGAACTTCTTGGCGTAGGCCCCGCCGACGGCGATGCTCCCGTTGTCCAGGTAGACGCCCGTCCCCTCGGGCTTGTAGATCGTCCGCTCCTCGATCTTGGGCGTGCCGAACGCGATGAAGCTGAAGGCGAGCGCCCCGTAGTCCGTGTTCACCCCCACGGCCCCGGAGTTGAACTGCGACTCCACCAGCCACTGCGTGTAGTTGAAGTTGACCTGGAGCTTCTTCCGGGGCATGTTGGTCAGCCCGGCCACGTTCCAGAACACGGCGTTGATGTCGTCCGCCACGGCCACGAAGGCGTCCCCCATCCCGGCGGGCCGCGCCCCCTGCGCCACCTCCAGGAAAGAGACGTAGGTCTCGGCCACCGGCGTGCTCCCCCCCACCTTCTGGGTCGTGACGGTCTGACCCGTCCCTGGACCATACTGGCCCGGTACCTGGGCCTGCGCCGGGGTGTAGACAAGAAGGCCAGCAATAAGGGCCAGAAGTCCAATCTGATAAATGCTCCGCATAACAGTCTCCTTGACCGAATAGCGTGATCGGCCAGCCCTCACCCCGTCAGGCTACGCCTGCCACCCCTCTCCCATTTATGGGAGAGGGGCAGGGGTGAGGGCCTGATCGCTACCTGATCACCACGAAATAGGTCCGCTGGATCTGGCCCATGCTCTCCGGCGTGAGCGACTCGATCGTCACGAAGTAGGTGCCGAAGAAGAGCTGATTGGTCACCGTCCTGTTCAGCTGCAGGAAGGTCGCCTCGCCCACCGTCGGCGAGTCGTGCGTGAACTCCGCCGCCAGGTCTCCGGCGATGGTGTAGAACCGGATGATGCACTTCCTTGGGACATTCAGGAGGCGCACCTTGATCGTCGCCGCATAGGTGTGGGTCGCGTCCTTGATGTAGGGGTTCGGGACGATAATGACCTTCTTCTCAAACCGGTCCGCCGCGGCCGAGGCCACCTGCACCGGGCTGAACGGGGCCGCCCCACTGGGGGGGAGGTAGAACGTCGAGGGGTCGCCCGAGCCCCCCTCGTATGCCGGCACGCTGCCCGTCACCGTCTTGCCCGTCACCCGGCTCTTGAACGTCGGGTTCCCGGCCGACTGGTAGGCCCGCACGATGTAAAAGTACTGGAAGCCCGCCAGCGAATTCGCGTCCTCCACCGCGTAGGTCTTCGTGGACGCGGTGTAGTACTTCGTGTCCCCCACCTTCACGTCCGCCACCAACTTCCACATGTCGGGCAGGTTCTCCGACACGTAGACCCTGTAGCCCGCGATGTCCGCCGCGCCCTTGTCCGGGTTGATCGACTTCTCCGCCTCGTCGGTCCAGGTCACTAAGTTTCGCGCGTTCTCCGATGAGGCAATCTTCGCGTTCACGTCGGGCGGCTGGTTCGGGATGTCGTAGCCCAGGGCGTAGGCCTCCTGCGCCTTCTTCAGGTGCTTCACCAGGTTCGTGAAGGCCAGCCCGTTCTCCTCCTTCCGGAGTTCGCTGTTGTTCTGTCCCCGTATGTAATCCCGGAAGTTGGACTCCACCGGCGCGCCCGCCACGTAGGCGAACACCAATTTCACCTTCTGCCCCGGCGCCAGATCGTATGGCCCGTAGGTGTCCCAGATCGTGTAGGCCCCCGCAATGGCCCGCCCCTTCCACTCCCAGTCCGGGTTGGGCACGTAGGGCATCGGCTTGGTCGGGTTGTCCTCCAGCGGCAGCAGGGGTACGCCCTTGCTCAACGGCCCGGACCCCCGCGTCGGGCGCGCGTCCCGCGCCGAGGTGAAGTAGGACGGGTCCGGCGACCGGGTGAGCATCTCATACATCGTGGCGTCGTTCATCTTGGTCGGGTCCGGCTCGTCCCCCACGATGTTGCTCAGCACCTGGATGTTCTCCTGCCGGAACTGGAAGTGGAACAGATTGTGCGCGAACGGCTGCTGTTTCACCTTCGGGGCCTGGTAGACCCCGGTGTCCCCCACGAACCCGTCCGTCGGGTCCACGTCGATCTCCGCGACCCCCACCATCGCGATCGCCGTCAGGTCTCCATCCCGCACGAGGGTGGGGTTCTGCACGCTCACGCTCTTGTTCCCCTGCCGCCACGGGTCCCCCACGTCGTCCGCGAACTGCCCCACCATGCAGAAGTTGTCCCAGTCGTACTGGTAGGTCATCTTCAGCCCCCTGGCCGACGCCGGGCCGTCGTAGTTGGGGGCCTCCGTGTACTTGACCTTGTCGTCCTGCCCGTTGTCCACGTTCAGCCCGAAGATGCTGTTGCACCCGTCCAGCGGCCCCCAGTCCCAGTAGTAGGCCACGTAGCTCCCCCGCCCCACCCCGGCCCCGGAGGTCATCAGCCGGTGCTGAAAGGTGAAGAAGACATTCTTCAGGTCATACCCCCCTCCCGGCAGGTCCGCCGTGCGCGCCCCCTTCGTGTCCCCCGTGTTCTCCCAGATCCACTCCTCGATGATGAAGTGGCCGTACTCCGGGTGGTTCCAGGCGTAGGCCGCCTTGTTCCCCGTGAGGCCCAGCTTCGTCGTCCACTTGCTCAGGACGATGTCCTCCGGGAAGTTGTCCTTGGACACGTCGGTGTACTGGCCGTACTTGTAGTTCAGGATCTCCCTCGGCTCCTTGGCGTCCAGGGCGACCGGCGTGCCCGGCCACCAGTTGGACATCGACCCGCCGGAGCGGGGGTTGATCACGTCGTTCCCCACGGTCGCGAACCGCCCCCCGAAGTCCTTCGTCGGGTCCACGGCCATCATGATCACATCGTCGCTCTCCTCCTTGCCCTTGATCGAGCCGCTGCTGTAGCTGACCACCGGCGCGCCCGCCGGCTTGGCCGCGATCCACCACCCGTGCCCCCGCCCGTTGTGCGTCTGCAGGTCCACCTGCCCGTTGCCCGCGCTCCGCCCCCCGTAGAACCAGTCGTAGGAGCTGACGTAAAAGCCGGGATAATCGACATCCGCAAAGGCCCCGCCGTAGGCGTTGCCCGCGCGCGCCCCCGACGCCCCGGTGTTCACGAAGGAGTGCCAGAGCACGCCCCTCGTCATCTGCCGGGCGGGGAACAGGATGTTGGCCGTGCCGCCGATGGTGGTCTGCGCCTCCGCCGAAACGGCCCCCAGCGCCAGGACCAGCGCCAGACTCCAAAGCCCCTTCATACGTGTCATGGAATATCTCCCGAAAAGAGAACCAACCGCAACCGACCTCACCCTCCCCCATGCCTGTGGATAAGGCCCTTGGTTCCCCCTCCCTCTCCGTATACGGAGAGGGAGGGGGTGCCGAGCGTAGCGAGGCGGGGGTGGGTGAGGTCTAGAACGACATGCGCAGCCCCAGGTTCACGTACCTCCGCCCGCCGTTGTCCCCTCCCCGGAACGGGCTGGGGTCGCCATACTTCCTGTAATCCGCGTTGTTCGGCGTGGGCGTCTTCAACCCCCACCGGAGGTAGGCGTCGCCGCGGCTCAGGTCCACGAAGGAGTCGAACACGTTGAAGATCTCCGCGTAGACCGTGGGCTTCATCCGGCCCGCGTCGAACGTCTTCTGGATGTTGAGGTCCGCCCGGACGTACATCGGGCCGGGGTGGATGACCTGGAACGTCTTTCCGGGGGGCGTGTAGGGGACGTTGGACCCGCTGTGGAACCGCCAGACCAGGTTCGTCTGGAGGCCGCCGAAGATCTTCGACCCGCCGACCTTCGGCCCCGGCCCCCAGTTGGACGGCGTGCTCCACAGGAACTGGAACGACGCCTGCGTCGTGGGCTGGGACTCCAGGCCCGCGAACACGATCTGGTAGGCCAGCCAGTTCAGGCGGTACCAGAGGCCCTGAATGTTGGGATCGTTCCGGTTCGCGTCGCTCAGGCCCTCGTACTCCCGGAAGGGCCGGACCGCCGTCTGTACCGTAAAGTCCGACCGCACCTCCCCCGAAGCAATCGCGGCCCTGAGCGTGTTGTTGGCCCTGTTGCCCAGGCTCTGGATCTCCGCGGTCGTCAGCGGCCGCGCGTTGTCGTTCGCGTCCGTCAGCTGGTAAACCGAACTGGCGATGAACGTGGAGTCCGGGTAGAAGTAGAAGTCGTGCACCCCGCCCCCCGAGATCCGGTAGAAGTTCCACCCCACCTCCACGGACGCCCGGAACGAGAAGTTGTGGGACAGGGGCTTGAACAGCGTCATCTCCAGCCCCTTGGCCTCAAACCGGGCGGACGGCGCCTGAGCCGAGATGTAGCCGTTGCCGACCTGGCCCCCCGGGTTGTAGAACGTGCGCGTGGCCGCGCCGTTCACGTTGTCCGTCCGGTTGAAGTAGGTGGTGATGTCCAGGACGAAGTCGCTGACGAAGTTCCAGTCCCCGGCCACCTCGAACTGCGTCGTGTGCGAGATTCCCCCCCCCGGGCTGTGATACCCGCTGTCCAGCCGCCACCCCCCGCCCGGCGCCCACGGCTCGTCCTGCCAGGTGCCGTCTAAGTTGGGGTGGGCCTTCACGTTCGTCTGGTTCCACCCCTCGGTGTAGATCCCGCCGAACACCATCGGCTTGTAGTACGTGCCATAGTTGAACCGGAGGGCCGACTTGGCCGTGATCGGGTGCGAGATGCCGATCCGGGGCGACCAGCTGTGCATGGGCGGCGTCTTCGCCAGAGGCGTGCGGGTCTGGTAGGCATTATAGGTCCGGTAGGCGGGCATGATCTTCATCCAGCTCCCCAGCGTCTTTCCGGGGCCGCCCCACATCACGTCGTAGCGCAATCCCGCGTTCATCACGAACCCCTGGAACTCTAACTTGTCCTCGGCGTAGCCCGCGAACCGGTGGGTGAGGTACCGCTTGTTCGGGTCGCTCTTCTCGGCCGTCACGTAGATCGACGCCGCGCTCTCGCTCCCCTGCTGATAGTAGAAAGACCGGTTGTGAAACATCTGATGCGTGAACCCGACCTTCATCAGGTTGCGCCGGCTCACCTGGCTGTTGAAATCGAACCGGAAGTTGTAGTGCCGGGTGTAGTCCATGCGGAGGTTGGTGCGATTCAGGCGGTCCAGGTTGAAATATCCGGCCTTGTCCCTCCGGAAGGACCCGTTGGTGAGGGGGTCCGTGCGACCCACGGTCGAGTCGATGTTCGTCCCCAAAAATCCCGCCTGGAACTCGTAATACGTCTTCGGGCTGAGCGTGTGCGTGGCCGTGGCCATCAGGACCCGGTTGTTCCACTGTTCCTTATACCCCGTGTACCCCCGAACCAGGAAGATGTTCGTGCCCACGCCCCGCCGGTCCCCGAACCCCCAGCCGGGCTGGCGCGACTCGTTCCACATCAGCTTCACCTTCAGGTTCTGGGTGGGCGTGAAGGTGAGCTTCCCCAGGAAGGTCCACTGGGGCAGGCTCAGCCGCGTGGGCGTGGGAAAGGTCTGCTTGAGCCGGCTGTACTTCCCGTTCACCAGGAACGTGGCGTTCTGGCCCAGCGGCCCGGTCAGCCACCCCTCCACGAGGCCCCCCACCGACTTCGTGTAGTCCTGCTTCACGTGGACCTGCTGCCCTGTGACCGGGTCGGTCTCGGCGACCCAGGTCGCGTCGTTCCACTTCATGTTGTCCTTCCAGATGGCGTTCGTCCCCCCGCGCACGCCGGGCGTGGCCTCGTAGACGTTGGGGCCCCGGTGCCGCTGCATCGGCAGCTCCGCCCGGTAGTCCACCATGCCCTGGTAGTCCCGCGTCCCCTCCCGCGTGACGATGTTGACCACGCCGGAGGGGGAGGCCGCCTGCGAGGCCTGCGCCCCGCCCCGGATCACCCCGATCTCGCCGATGGACCCCGTCGGAACGTCGCTGTACTGCCGGGGACCCTGAAACCCGGTGTCTAAGAGCGACAGCTCCATGCCGTCCAGCGTCCAGGTCTGCCAGTGGCTCGTCGTGTAGCCCGTGGTCCGGCGGATCTTCACCCCGGACGCATCGCCGGCCACCGGGTCCACGCCCGCCACGTAGCGAATGTGATCGTTCACGCTCCGGAGGATCGGGGTCTGCTGGATCTCCTTCACCGAGATCTTCGCCTCGGTCGTGGTCTGGTCCACCTCCACGAGCGGGCGCTGCGCCTGCACCACCACCTCCGCCCCGGCCACCGCCGTCTCCTTCAGCGTGAAATTCCGCTCCGTCGTCCGGTCCGAGGCCACCTGCACGCCCTTCTCGATCACCGCCTCATACCCGATGATGGACGCCTTCAGGTCGTAGATGCCTGGCTCCACATTCAGGATGAAGTAATAACCGTCCACGTCGGTGACCCCCCCCCGCCTGGTCCCCTCAATCGCTACGTTCACTCCCGGCAGAGGCTTGCCGTTCGCGTCCGACACCCGACCCATAATTTTGCCCACCGTCGCCGGCCAGGCGTTCCCGGCCAGCAGGCCCAGGCACAGGACCACGACGAGAAAACGTGAGACACGCTTTATCATATCCTACCTCCTTGGGAGTTGTCCCGGCTGCCTTACAGATGGGCGACCACAAGGGTCGCCCCTACTTCCAGAAATACTTGAACCCGATCATAAAGTTCACGCTCTGGATCGGAAACGTCTGCACGATCCCCCAGTCCTCGAACGACCGCAACTGACCCATCGACACGTTCCACCGGACCCGCAGGT
>Ga0114945_10000303_pt1 | contig 31457 bp, 26 predicted proteins | sample OV2TP3_FD_87194 | JGI IMG/M metagenome (GOLD analysis project Ga0114945, IMG submission 87194) | Hot spring microbial communities from Beatty, Nevada to study Microbial Dark Matter (Phase II) - OV2 TP3 | ecosystem: Environmental > Aquatic > Thermal springs > Hot (42-90C) | place: USA: Beatty... | reverse complement strand
TTCATCCGCGACCTCCGAGCCGGTTCGGCAGAAACCGTGATTAGAACTAATTTCAAGACCCTGACCTCAGGGGCTAAAGCCCCTGTTTTCTTGCAGCGCTCTTATGTCAGGGCTCCCCGCAGAATGCGCGGGGTCTCCGCTGCGCTCCGAGAAGCCCTGACCCGCCTTGCTGGAGGTTTCGCGACAGCTTCTAGGCGCGTCTCTCTCCTCCTTGCTTTTCTTCTGATTGGCCGCGCGGCGGCGCAGGCGCAGCTTCCGCCGCCCCCGGTGGAGGACAGCTTCCGCTACCGCGTGGGCGTTCAGCTCGTGCTCGTGCCGGCGAGCGTGACCAACGCTCAGGGGAAAGCGGTGAACGACCTGGGGCAGGAGGCGTTCGAGGTGCTGGAGAACGGCCAGGCACGGCCCATCCGCGTGTTCGAGAGGGCAACCGCGCTGCCGCTGCGCATGGCGCTGATGGTGGATGCGAGCCTCAGCACCTTCGCCGAGCTGGAGGCGGAGAAGAAGGCCATTTCCCAGTTCATCCGGGGGGCGCTGCGGCCGCAGGACTCGGCGGCGCTCTACGAGTTCTCCGGCGGGGTGCGGCTGCTGGCGGATTTCTCCAACAGCGCCCGGACGCTGGAGATCGGGCTCGCCACCATCAAGGTCAAAGCGGGGACGGCGCTCTACGACGCCATCGTCGAAGCCTCCGCGCGGCTGCGCGAGCAGGAAGGCCGGCGGGTGCTGGTGGTCATCAGCGACGGCAACGACACCACCAGCCAGGCGGATTTCCACGCCGCATTGCGGGCGCTCCAGGAGGCCGAAGCCTCTGTGTTTGCGCTGGTGGTGCGGCCCATCGCCAGCGAGAGCGGGCGCAGCGTGCGCGGCGAGCATGCGCTGATGAGCCTGGCGGAGCTGACGGGCGGGCGGGTCTACTTTCCCTCGCGGCCGCAGGAGATGGACCGCTTCTTCGCCGAGCTGGATGAATTCCTGCGCACGCAGTACCTCATCGGCTACGAGCCGGCGCCGCCGCCGCTGCGGGCCGAGTACCGCGAGATTGCCGTGCGGGTGAAGGAGAGCGACTACACGGTGCGGCACCGCAAAGGTTACTTCGTCGAAGGGACGCGGCGGAAATGAACCGCTACCTGCAAGTGGCGCGGGAGGCGGCCGAGCAGGCGGGCGCGCTGCTGGTGGACGAGTTCGTCCGCCACGGCGGACGGCCGGAGATTGAGTACAAGGGCGGAGTGGACATCGTAACGGCGGCCGACCGGCGGGCGGAGGAGTTGATTGTTGAGAAGCTGCACACGGCCTTTCCCAGTCACGCCATCGTGGCCGAGGAAGGCAGCGGGCGCGAGGCCAACTCGGAGTTCTGCTGGTACGTCGACCCGCTGGACGGGACCACGAACTTCGCCCACGGCTTTCCGGTGTTCTGCGTTTCGATCGCTTTGGTGAGCGGCGACGACATCGTGGTCGGGGTGGTGCACGACCCGATGCGCGGCGAGACCTTTTACGCGACACAAGGCGAAGGGGCGTGGCTGAACCAGCGGCGGATTCGCGTCAGCCGGACCGAACGGCTGGCGGAGAGCTTGCTGGGGACGGGATTTCCGGCGCGCAAGCGGCACTCGAGCCCGAACATCCACTATTACCACCGCTTCACCTTGATGTCGCACGGGGTGCGGCGGGCGGGCTCGGCGGCGCTCGACCTGTGCTCAGTGGCGGCGGGACGCTTCGACGGCTTCTGGGAGTTCAACCTCAAGCCGTGGGACACGGCGGCGGGCGTGCTGCTGGTGCGCGAGGCCGGGGGCGTGGCGACCGACTTTCAGGGGATGCCGTACAAGCTGGGCGGAGAAGAGCTGGCGGCCTCGAACGGCGTGATTCACCCCGAGATGCAGCAGGTGTTTGCGGAGATCGCCGCCCAGGCGGGGGAGCGGTCGACGCTGTAGTCAGCAGCGGTCGTTGCGTTCGCACCTGAGATTCTTCGCCCGCCGCGGCGGGCTCAGAATGACAAGCTTCAGCTTTACATGGGCAAAACCGGGTGGTAGATTGAAACGGCTTTGCGCCCCACAACCAGACTTCGCAGCGCCCTGATGCGATTCCGAGGCCGACAATCCCGGCGGCGCCACCAGCTTCACGTCACCCACCAGCCGATTGCGCTGGCGCGGCTGCCGGATGACTTCAGCGGGCTGCGCGTCGTCCAGTTGAGCGACATCCACCACGGGCTCTACATGCCGCTGGAGCAGGTGGAGCGGGCGGTGGAGCTGGCGAACGGATTGCAGCCGGACGTGGTGGCCCTGACCGGGGACTTCGTTTCGAACTCGCCCAACTACATCTGGCCGGTGGCCGAGGCGGTGAGCCGGCTGCGGGCGCGGCTGGGCGTCTTTGCCGTACTCGGCAACCACGACTACCGCGTCGGCGCCGACAAGGTGGCGGGAGCGCTGGAGACGAACGGCATCGAGGTGCTGCGCAACCGCCACGCGGTGCTGCGGCGGAACGGCTCGGCGGTGGCGGTGGCGGGCGTGGACGACCTGGGCTACGGCGAAGCCGACGTGCGCGCGGCACTGCGCGGGGCGGAAGAGATTCCCTGCACGGTGCTGCTCTCGCACAACCCGGCGGTGCTGCCCTGGGCGGCGGCGTGCGGGGTCGACCTGGTGCTCTCGGGGCACACGCACGGCGGGCAGATGGATTTGCCGCGGGTGCGCAAGGCGCTCCACCGGCGCGGGCTGCGCGTCCCGATGCGCTTCCGGCACGGCTGGGACCAGGCGGGCGACACGCAGATTTACATCAGCCGGGGCATCGGCACGGTGGTGGTGCCGCTGCGGCTGCGCTGCCCGGCGGAAATCCCCGTGCTGCGGCTCGAGAAGGCCAACGGCTCGCTCCCCTGAGCTCGCGGCCGGACGCGAATGAACGTCGGCGAGCTCATCCGCAAGAAACGCGACGGCGGCACCCTTTCCCGCGACGAAATCTTTTTCTTTGTCCAAGAGCACACGCGCGGCGTCGTGCCGGAGTACCAGACGGCGGCGCTGCTGATGGCGGTCTACTTCCAGGGGATGACGGCGGAGGAGACCGCGCACCTGACCGAAGCCATGATGCGGTCGGGGGAAGTGCTCGACCTTTCCGAGCTGCCCGGCGTCAAGGTGGACAAGCACTCCACCGGAGGCGTGGGCGACAAGACTTCGCTGGTCGTCGCGCCGGTGGTGGCGGCGGCGGGCGTGGTGGTGCCGATGATCTCCGGGCGCGGCCTCGGCCACACCGGCGGCACGCTGGACAAGCTCGAAGCCATCCCCGGGTTCAACGTGGGCGTTTCGCTGGCGGAGTTCCGCCGGCTGCTGCGCGAGGTGGGCTGCGGGCTCATCGGGCAGACGGAAGAGATTGCCCCGGCCGACCGGGAGTTCTACGCGCTGCGGGACGTGACCGGGACCATCCCGAGCGTGCCGCTCATCACCAGCTCCATCCTGAGCAAGAAGCTGGCGGAAGGGATTGACGCCCTGGTGCTGGACGTCAAGGTGGGCTCGGGAGCGTTCATGAAGGATTTGGAGAGCGCGACGGCGCTGGCGGTGTCGCTCAAGGGCATCGCCACGCGCATGGGGAAGAAGACGGTGGCGCTGCTGACCAACATGGACCAGCCGCTGGGCCGCACGGTGGGGAACGCGCTCGAGACTGCGGAGGCCATCGCGGCGCTGCACGGGCGCGGGCCGGACGACTTCATTGACCTGTGCCGGGAGCTGGCGGCGTGGATGCTGGTGCTGGGGGACAAGGCAGAACGGATCGAAGAAGGCCGGGGGCTCTACGACACGCTGATTGAAACCGGGGCGGCGGCGAAGAAGTTCAAGGAGATTGTGGTGGCGCAGGGCGGCGACCCGGCGGTGGTGGACGACCCCGGGCGCCTGCCGCAGGCGCAGCACACCGAAGAATTCATCGCCCGCGAGGGCGGGTTCATCACCAGCATCCAGACCGAGCGCATCGGCTGGGCGGGGATGGCGCTGGGGGCGGGCCGGGAGAAGGTGGACGACACGGTGGACCCGGCGGTCGGGTTCACGGTTCGCAAGAAAGCGGGCGAGCGGGTGGAGGCGGGCGAGTCGCTGGTGACGATTCACTACAACCGGGCGGAGAAGCTGCCGGAGTGCCGGCGGTGGCTGGAAGGGGCCTTTCGCGTGGAGGCGTGCGCGCCGGCGTCGCCCGCGCCGCTCATCCACAAGACGCTGACGTAGAGCAGCGAGACGATGGGTGATGGGTAGCCGGGAATTTTGCTGAGATCCTTCGCTTCGCTCAGGATGACAAGCGGGAAGCGGTAGCGGGAATTCTTCGAAAACGGTGCCGGGAGGAGAACGATGGGACGCTTGATGGGACTGGTGGGAATCGTGGTGATGCTGGGAATCGCCTACGCGGTGTCGACCAACCGGCGGGCCATCCGCGGCAAGACGGTGGCCTGGGGGCTGGGACTGCAGTTCCTCTTCGCCGTGCTGGTGCTGAAGACGGAGTGGGGGCGGGCGGCCATCCAGGTGGCGGCCGGAGCGGTGGACAGCCTGCTGCGTCTGTCGGAGTACGGCTCGCGGTTCCTGTTCGGCAGCCTGGGGGGCCAGGCGACGCCGCAGGACCCGTTCTACTTCGCCTTTCAGGTGCTGCCGACCATCATCTTCATCGCGGCGCTGTTCGCCATCCTCTACCACTACGGCATCATGCAGGCCATCATCCGGGCGCTGGCCATTGTGATGACGAAGGTGATGGGGACGAGCGGGGCGGAATCGCTGAACGCGGCGGCGAGCATCTTCATGGGGCAGACGGAGTCGCCGCTGACCATCCGGCCCTACATCAACAAGCTCACGCAGTCGGAGCTGATGACGGTGATGACGGCGGGGTTCGCCACGGTGTCGGGGGCCATCCTGGGGGCCTACATCCGGGTGGGGATCGACCCACGACACCTGCTGATGGCGGTGGTGATGGCGGCGCCGGCGGCGGTGATGCTGTCGAAGATGTTCGTGCCGGAGACGGAGTCGCCGCTGACGGCGGGGACGGTGAAGCTGGAGGTGGAGCGGCAGGATCCGAACGTGCTGGGGGCGGCGGCGCGGGGGACGACCGACGGGCTGGGGCTGGCGGTGAACGTGGCGGCGATGCTGGTGGCGTTCCTGGCGCTGCTGGCGCTGGTAAACGCGCTGTTCGGCGCGGCGCACACGGGCTTCGCGGCCTACGGCTTCCCGTACTTCCCGGGGACGCTGCAGGAGCTGGTGGGCTGGTTCTTCAGCCCGATTGCGTGGCTGATGGGGGTGCCGTGGCAGGACGCCTCGCAGGTGGGCGGGCTGATGGGGCTGCGGATGGTGACCAACGAGATCGTGGCCTTCAGCGAGCTGGCGACGGTGAAGGAGTCGCTCGACCCGCGCTCGGTGGCGATTGCGTCGTTCGCGCTGTGCGGCTTCGCCAACCTGAGCTCGATCGGGATCCAGATCGGCGGCATCGGGGCGCTGGCGCCGGAGCGGCGGGGCGACCTGGCGCGGCTGGGGTTGAAGGCGATGCTGGCGGCGACGATGGCGAATTTCATGTCGGCGTCGATTGCGGGCATCCTGCTGTAGGAGCGAGCGGGTGAGCGAGTACGGGAAGGCGAGAGAGGCGGCACGGTTCGTCGAGGGGCGGACGAAGCTGCGGCCGCGCATTGGGTTGATCCTGGGGTCGGGGCTGGGAGCGTTCGCCGACGCGCTCAAGGACACGACCATCGTTAAATACCAGTACATCCCGCACTTTCCGGTGTCGACGGCGGTGGGGCATGCAGGGCGGCTGGTAGTGGGGACGTGCGGCGGCGTGGCGGTGGCAGCGATGCAAGGGCGCGCCCACTACTATGAAGGCTACCCGATTCAGCAGGTGGTGTTTCCGGTGCGGGTGCTGAAGCTGCTGGGGGTGAAGACGCTCATCGTGACCAACGCCGCCGGAGGCATCAGCCGGAAGCTGCAGGCGCGCGGGTTGATGCTTATCACCGACCACCTCAATCTGATGGGGGCGAACCCGCTGGCGGGGCCGAACGAAGAGGAGTTCGGGGTGCGCTTCCCGGATATGACGGAGGCGTATTCGAAGAAGTTGCGCGAGACGGCGAAGAAGGTGGCGCGAAGAGTGAAGCTGAAGCTCTACGAAGGCGTCTACGCCGCGGTGCACGGGCCGAGCTATGAGACACCGGCGGAAATCCGGATGCTGGGACGGCTGGGGGCGGACGCGGTGGGGATGTCCACGGTGCCGGAAGTTATCGCCGCCAACCACATGGGGATGCGGGTGCTGGGGATTTCCTGCGTGACCAACATGGCCGCGGGGCTGGCGAAGGGAAAGCTCAGTCATGATGAAGTGCTGGAGGCGGGGGAGCGGGTGGGGAAGGAGTTCAGCGGGTTCCTGGCGGCGTTGATTCCGGAGCTCGCCAAGGAGTAGGGAACCACGGATTAACACGGATGAACACGGATAAGAGGACAAGCAGATCCCTCGACTCCCCCGCCCGTCCCGCAGTACACCGAAGCCGTGCATTCGGTGTTTGACAAGAACGGGCGGGGTCGCTCGAGATGACAAGCAAAGGCAGGGGAGGGGAGATGACGGGGGCGCAGAGGAGATTGGTGGCGGCGGCGAGGAGGGCGCGGGGGAAGGCGGTGGCGCCGCATTCGAAGTTCAAGGTGGGCGCGGCGCTGGAGACGGCGCGGGGGAAGGTCTACCTCGGGTGCAACATCGAGAACGCCAGCTACGGGCTGACGCTGTGCGCGGAGCGAGTGGCGATCTTCAAGGCGGTGTCGGAGGGCGAGCGGCGGTTCAAGCGGATAGCGGTGGTGGCGGACACGGCGCGGTTGACGGCGCCCTGTGGGGCCTGCCGGCAGATACTCTGGGAGTTCTGCGGGGACTGCGAAGTCATCCTGGCCAACCTGAAGGGCAAGGCGGAGGTGCACCGGATGAGGGAGTTGCTGCCGGTGCCTTTTGACAATAGACAGCTACAGGGAACCACGGATAAACACGGATGAACACAGATAGAGGAATGGCCGCTACGCGGCTCCTTCGACTTCGCTCAGGACAAGCAAGACAGGCAAGAATGCCTGTCCTACTGCGGTCGGTCGGAGGCGAGAAAGAATGAAGCTCAGGTTCGTTGTCATCCTCATCTTGGTCGTGTTGTTTGCGCCGGGAGTGGGGGCGGCGGAGAGGGAGCGGGTGGACCTCATCGTCACCGGGGGGACGGTGGTGGCGATGGACGGGGAGCGGCGGGTCATCGAGAACGGGGCAGTGGCCATCCGGGGCGAGCGCATCGTGGCCGTGGGGCCGGCGGCGGAGGTGGAGAGGAGTTTTCGCGCGCGGCGGCGGATTCGAGCCGAGGGCAAACTAATTTTGCCGGGGCTCATCAACACGCACACGCACGCGGCAATGAGCTTGTACCGCGGGGTGGCGGACGACAAGGCGCTGGACGACTGGCTGCGGAACTACATCTTCCCGCTGGAGGCGAAGCACTCGACGCCGGAGTTTGTCTACTGGGGGACGCTGCTGGCGGCGGTGGAGATGCTGCGCGGGGGGACGACGACGTTTGTGGATATGTACTACCACGAGGATGAGGTGGCGCGGGCGGCGGAGCAGGCGGGCATCCGGGTGGTGGCGGGAGAGACCGTGCTCGACTTTCCCACGCCGGATTCGAAGACGCCGGCCGACGGGCTGCGGTACACCGAGGAGTTCATCCGGCGCTGGCAGGGGCACGCGCTGGTGACGCCGGCGGTGGCGCCCCACTCGGCCTACACCTGCTCGGCGGAGACGCTGCGGGAGTCGGCGGCGCTGGCGCGGCGGACGGGCGCGCCGCTGCTGATCCATCTGGCCGAGACGATGACAGAGATGGAGGAGAGCCGGAAGAAGACGGGGAAGACGCCGGTGGAGTACCTGGCCGGGCTGGGCGTGTTCGACGTCCCCACGCTGGGGGCGCACTGCGTCTTCGTGAAGCCGGCGGACCGGAAGCTGCTGGCGGAGAAAGGCGTGGCGTGCGCGCACAACCCTTCGAGCAACATGATGCTGGCGAGCGGCGTTTCGCCGGTGACCGAGCTGCGGGCGGCGGGCGTGGCGGTGGGGTTGGGGACGGACGGGCCGGCGGGGAGCAACAACGACTTCAACCTGTGGGAGGAGATGGACCTGGCGGCGAAGCTGCAGAAGATTACTTCGGATGACCCGCAGGCGCTGAAGGCGGCGGAAGCGCTGGCGCTGGCGACGATCGAGGGGGCGCGGGCGCTGCGCTTGGAGAAAGAGATTGGGTCGCTGGAGGCGGGGAAGCGGGCGGACTTGATTGTGGTGCGGCGGGACGCGGCGCACGCGGTGCCCTTCTATGATGTGTATTCGCAGATTGTGTATTCGTTGAAGGCGTCGGACGTCGAGACGACGGTGGTGAACGGGCGGGTGGTGTTCGAGCGCGGGCGGGTGAGGACGGTGGAGGAGCGGGAGGTGCTGCGGCGGGCGGAGGGGTTTGCGGCGGCGGTGCGGGAGACGCTGAAGGGGCGGTAAGCGGGGACGAGAATCTCAAATTTGAAATCTCAGATTCGAAAGGGCGGTACGTGGTACAGAGTACGCAGTACATAGAACAAGCTCGCCGCAGAGGCGCACCCTTCGACTCCATCGTTCACCCGAACCTAGCTCACACCTGAGATTCTTCGCTCATCCTGGGCTCGGCCTGCGGCCTCGACCGGGCGGCTTCCCTCGGCTGCGCTCGGGACAAGCGGGACAAGTCCTCGGGCAGGGCCGCCCGGCTTCAGGGGCTAAAGCCCGGAGTTCTATTGCTTGCCTACGGCGGGGTTGAAACCCCCGCCCTTCCGAAAGGCTGGCCGGGTTTGCGGGTTTCGGAGGGCCCACCTGCGCGCTGCGGCCTGCCTGCGGCAGGCAGGATGCCAAGCAACAACTTGAGCAAAGCAGGTCCCTCGACTACGTCCCGCCCTTTTCGTCAAAAGGGCGGGACTGCGCTCGGGATGACAACCTAATCTGTACGCGGCACCATGAATTCGGCGGCGCTTGGGGGTCGGCTGAGATTCTTCGCTCGCCTTCGCTCGGCCTTCGGCCTCGCTCGGAGCGACTCAGAATGACAACCAAGGAAAAAGCTAGCCGGGGGAGCGGGTTTCGGAGCGCTGCTTGAAGAGTTTGAGGGCCATGGTGCGGAGGGTTTCGGGGATGTTGCGGTTCTTGGAGAGGAAGTTGAGGTCGGAGTTGGTCATGCGGTTGAGGATGGTGAGGGAGACATCGAGGGGGGTCTTGGGGTTGTTGAGCAGATTGCGGGCGATGACGTAGTTCTTCATGAACTTGCGGCTGGAGGCGATGGTGCGGAGGACTTCGTCGGAGACGTTCTTCATGGTGGCGAAGTTCTCGACCTCGGCGTCGGAGAGCTTGGGCGATTGCAGGACGGCGCGGAAGACGACCTTGGCGGGGTCGCGGACGAGGATCATGCGGGTGTCTTTGTCGCCCTTGAGGGCGGCGGAGATGCGCTCGGAGACGTTCATGCGGGCGATCTTTTGAGTAAGGCTGACGCGCTCGCGCTTTTCTTCTTCGGGGGCTTTGGCCTCGGCTTCCTCTTCCTTGGCCAGGGCTTCTTCGAGCGCCGCCTGCTCGGCGGCCTGTTTGTCGTGGCGCTGCTGGAAGCGCTGCCGGAGGTCGGCGGGGAGGTCGCGACGCTGGAGGCAGGCGGTGAGGAAGCCGGGGAGGAGGTCGAGGCGCTCGTCGGAGGCGGCGATTTGCTGGAGTTGGACGAGCAGGAGGCGCGGCGCGAGCGGGGCGAGGGCGGCGTCATCGGCGTTGGGGTGAGCGGCAATGACGGTCGCCAAGACCTCGGGGACGAGGGGCTGAGCGGCGAACCAGGCGAGGGTTTCGGCGGAGCAGTCGGGCTGGGCGAGCAGCGGGGCGACTTTGTCAGTGGTCCAGCCGCTTAGAGTTTTCTTCGCTTCCTCGCTGAGGGTGGGATCGGAGTCGCCGGTGAGGACGACGAGGATTTCCAGCAGCTCGTCGGCGGAAACGGGGAAGACGCCGCGGGAGGCCTGGCGCTTGACGTTGCTGGAGGCCTGGCCGCTGCGGATGGAATCGAGCAGGGCTCGCTCTTGCGGCTCTGCCATAGTTATCGCGGGGCGGGTTTGAGGTCCTGGGCGGTGAGGACGACGGTGCGCTCTTCGCCGGGCTGGCCGAGCGGCGGCAGGGTCTCGCCGTTGAGGGTGAGGACGACGGCGCTGGCGTTGCGGGTGGAGACTTCGAAGCGGTGGCTGGCGCGGAAGCGGCGGGGCTGGCCGGGCTGGACGCGGCCGTCGTAGCGCATCTCGTCGTCGACGGTGACGCGGACCCAGGCTTCTTCGACCACGTCCACCTGGAGGCGGAGGTCGGTGGGCTCCCCGGCGGCCTCGGGCGGGGCGCTGGAGGGCGCCGGCGGCTGCGCGCTTCCGGTCTCTCCCGCCGGGGCGGTGGAAAGCGGGTCAGGTGCAGGCGGCGTCGCGAGAGGGACCGGTGCAGTTGGGGTCGAGCTCGAATCTGCAGTGCGGGCGACCGCGGGCGCCGGCGCCGCCTGAGTGGGCGCGGCTTCCGCCGCGCGGCGCATGCGGAGGTCGTGGACGACGTAGGCGCCGACGGCGAACAGCACCAGCAGGGCGGCGAAGCTCCAGGCGCTGCGGCGATGGCCAGCGGCGGGCGGGGGCGTCTGCTTGACGTAGCGCGCCAGGACTTCGGGCTCCTCGCCGGCGGCGCGGGCGTACTCGCTCATCCAGAAATCTTCGTCGAGCTTCATGTAGCGGGCGATGGCGCGGACGAAGCCGCGGTTGAAGATGCCGCCGGGGAGGCGGTGGAACTGGTTGCGCTCGAGCGCCTCGAGGTGGCGCACGCCGACCTTGGTGGAGTTGGCGAGCTCGTTCAGAGTAATGCCGCGAAGCTCGCGCTCGCGCCGCAGGTTTTCGCCAAAACTCGCCATGCCCGTCCTGCCGCCTGAGGAGAGGGAACGTCGCGATAATAGGCACGTTGCGCGCGGGGTGTCAATGGGAAAGAGGTAGGAAAAACGGGAGTTGCCGCCGCGCGAAGGGCGTGCTGTATAATGGCGAAGCCCGGGACCCGGCGCCCGAAGAGGGGCGGGCGGCCCGTCCCGCGCGACACCGATTCCAATGCCTCCGCGCAAAGCCGGGCGCGCCACCAAGGAGCGCCGGGCGAAAACTCGACGCGCCAAACTGCCGGGGCGCTCCGCCGCGCTGGCGCGCTACCGCGAGCTCTCGCCGCACGCCGCCGGCTACGCCATCGTCCACGACATCGCCAAAGCGCTGACCTCGACGCTGCAAATCGACCAGGTGCTGAAGACCATCATGGAGAAGGTGCAGGAGCTGCTCTCGCCCGACACTTGGTCGCTGCTGCTGGTGGATGAGGTGACCCACGAGCTTTTCTTCCAGATCGCCACCGGCAAGGCGGCCGACAAGCTCAAAGACGTGCGCATCCCGATGGGCGAAGGCGTGGCGGGCTGGGTGGCGAAGTCGGGCAAGGCCACCATCGTGCCGGAAGTCGCGAAGGACCCGCGCTTCCTCAACCAGATCGACCAGGTCACCAAGATGCGCACGCGCTCGATCATCTGCGTGCCCATCCGCGGCAAGGAGCGGGTGCTGGGCGTCATCGAAATCATCAACTACATGGGCAAGCGCGAGTTTGACCAGAACGACTTGAACCTGCTCCAGGCCATGGCCGACTACGCCGCCATCGCCATGGAAAATGCGATGCACGTGCAGCGCATCCACGAGCTGACCATCACCGATGACTGCACGACGTTGTATAACGTGCGCCACCTGAACTTTGTGCTCGACACCGAAATCTACCGCTCCAACCGCTACGACTACGAGTTCAGTTTGATTTTCATGGACCTCGACCACTTCAAAGAAGTCAACGACACCTACGGGCACCTGCGCGGCTCGAAGCTGCTGCGCGAGATCGCCGAGCTGCTGCGCGCCAACCTGCGCCTGGTCGACTTCGCCTTCCGCTACGGCGGCGACGAGTTCGTGGTGCTGCTGCCGCAGACCGGGCGCGAGGGCGCTTCGATCGTCGCCCGGCGCATCTACCAGCGCCTGAACGAAGCCCGCTTCCTCACCGACGAAAGCCTCAGCCTCCACGTCACCGCCAGCATCGGCCTGGCCTCCTACCCCACCGACGCCAAGACCAAGGCCGAGCTCATCCGCCTCTCCGACGAGGCCATGTACCTGGTCAAGAACACCTGCCGCAACAACGTCGCCATCGCCAACCAGGGCTTGCTCTTCTGAAGTTTTGTAGCGCCGGCATCTTGCCGGCAGGGGATGGCGGAGGCGAAAGCCGGCTGGAAGCCGGCGCTACCACCGTTGACCCGAGTGGGCAGTCGTGCTAGCCTCCGCTCCTCCGGTAAAAGACCCCATGGAAAGAGTCCACGACCGCGACCTGCTATCGCTGCAGCAGGTGCGCGACACCGTCGCCCGCGCCTACGAGGCGCAGAAGCGCTGGGCCACCTTCTCGCAGGCCCAAATCGACGCCGTCATTGACGCCCTGGCCGCCGCCGCCAGCCGCGAGGCCGAGCCGCTCGCCCGCCTCGCCGTCGAAGAAACCGGCTACGGCAACGTCCCCGACAAAGTCCGCAAGAACAAGCTCGCCGCCGAGGACGTCCACCGCGCCATCCGCCCGATGAAAACGGTCGGCATCATCCGCGAGGACCGCGAGAACGCCATCCTCGAGGTCGCCGAGCCCGTCGGCGTGGTCGCCGCCATCATCCCTTCGACCAACCCCACCTCGACCGCGATTTACAAAATCCTCATCTCGCTCAAAGCGCGCAACGCCATCGTGCTCAGCCCGCACCCCACCGCCAAGCGTTGCATCTGCGCCGCCGCCGACGTGCTCACCAAGGCCGCGCTCGCCGCCGGCGCCCCCGAAGGCCTCATTGGCTGCCTCACCGAGGTCACCGCGCAGGCCACGCACGAGCTGATGCGCCACCGCCGCGTCGCCATCATTCTCGCCACCGGCGGCACCGGCCTGGTCCGCGCCGCCTACAGCTCCGGCAAGCCCGCCCTCGGCGTCGGCCCCGGCAACGTGCCCGCCTACATCGAGCGCACCGCCAACCTGCGCAAGGCGGTCGCCGACGTGGTCGCCGGAAAAACTTTCGACAACGGCACCCTCTGCTCCTCCGAGCAGTCCATCATCTGCGACGAGCCCGTGCGCGCCGCCGTGCTCCAGGAGCTGCGCGAGCAGGGCGCCTACTTCCTCAACGCCAAGGAGATCGAAACCCTCGGCCGCGTCGTCATCCGCCCGGACACCTTCGTCCCCAACCCGAAAATCGTCGGCCGCAGCGCGCCCGTGCTGGCGGAAATCGCCGGCTTCCGAGTCCCGCCCGAAACCCGCGTGCTCATCGCCGAGCTCTCCGGCGTCGGCCGCGACCACCCGCTCTCCGGCGAAAAACTTTCCCCCATCCTCGCCTTCTACACCGTGAAGAACTGGCAGGAGGGCATCGAGCAGGCGAACCGCCTGCTCGAGTTCGGCGGCCTGGGCCACACCATCGCCATCCACTCGCAGAACGACTCCGTCATCCGCGAGTTCGGCCAGCGCGTGCGCGCCTACCGCGTGATGGTCAACACCCCCGCTTCGCTCGGCTCCGTCGGCGCCACCACGCGCCTGTTCCCTTCCATGACGCTCGGCTGCGGCGCTCCCGGCGGCAACATCACTTCCGACAACATCAGCCCCATGCACCTGATGAACCTCAAGCGCGTGGCCTGGGAGTCGCGCCCGGCGGAGAATCTCCCCCAGCGGCTGGCCCCGCAGGCCGTTGCTGCACAGCCTGCCCCGACAAGGTCGGGACCTCCGCCACCCGTTGCGAAGCCGCCGGCGCCTGCCCCGCCTGCCCCGATAACGTCGGGGCACCCTAGCGCTTCGGGGAGTAGTGCCGCAGCTTCGGCGTCAGCGGAGCGCTCGGGTGCGGGGTCGGCGGGACGAACCTGGACGCCGACCTCCGCGAAGCCCACCGGCCCCATCGCCGCGCCCGACCGCGCCGTCATCGCCAAAGTCGTCGAGCGCTTCCTGGCTCAAAAGGGCGTGCCCAAAGCGTCAGCCCCGCACTCAAGCGTCTCGGGGAGCGGGGAGGGAAGCACGCAATCAGCAGAGCGCTTGGGTGCGGGGGGCGCGGGGGAACCGCCGCCTGTTCCCAAAGCCGCCGACTTCGTCAGCGAAAGCGACGTCCGCTCCGCCATGAACCGCTCCGAGCGCATCTACATTTCCCCGCGCACCATCGTCACCCCCGCCGCCCGTGACCTCGGCAACGACAACGCCGTCTTCGTCGAAACCGACGCCCCCGCCTCCCCCCGCCCCCGCGACTGACCCGACGACGTGTTGGTAGGACAGGCATTCCTGCCTGTCCTGGCTGCGAAGCAGCCATGTCTTTGTTGACCGAGCCCGGAGGCTCCTGCCTCCGGGGAGATTGGGCTTCCCCAGGCAGGAGCCTGGGGGCTCTGGGATCGGATGTGGCGTCCCTTAGGCCCCTCACCCTGACCGGGGGGCCAAATGCGTACAAAACGCGTTCTTACGCGTTCTCGGGGCACTCCAGGAACGGCCGGGGACCCTGAATAGCCACTACGACACAAAGGCACAAAGCTACGGGGTTTTCAGGAATGCCTTTCCTTCGTGTCTTTGTGCCTTTGTGGCTCTTTCGTGGCTATACTGGACTTGAGCCATGAAACGCCCGCCCATCGCGCAGATCCGCCGCCTGGTGCTCATTGCCTTGATCGCCGTCATCGCCCTCGTCCTCGGCAACTACGGCTTGCGCCGCTGGCGCGCCCAGCAGGCGCGCGAGTCCGTCCCCGACACCGTCCCCGGCGACGTCCGCCAGCAGGCCGAGCGCTTCACCTTCTCCCGCTCCGAAGCCGGCCAGACCCTTTTCAACGTCGAAGCCCGCCGCACCACCGAGCGCGCCGGCAAGACCACCGTGCTCGAAGACGTCCTCATCACCATCTACGGCCGCCGCGGCGAGCGCGCCGACGAAATCCGCACCCCGCGCTGCGAGTACGACGTCGAAGGCACCGGGCAGATTACCTGCCCGGGCGAGGTCACCGTCCACCTGCGCGGCGGCAGCGCCGGGGCCGCCGACACCGCACGCGCCGTCCTCCTCTCCACCGCCGCCGTCCGCTTCGACCCCGCTACCTCGGTGGCCTGGACCGACCAGCCGGTGCGCTTTGAGTTCCCCAACGGCCGCGGCCAGGCTGTCGGCCTGCGCTACCAGGCCGAAGAGCCCGCCGTGCGCTTCGAGCGCGAGGTCACAGTCGAAGTGGCGGGCACGCGCGGCCCGGTGGTCATCCGCGGCGCCGAGCTGCGCTTCTTCGCCCGCGCCCCCGCCTTCGAGCTGGTCCCGCCGCTCGAAATCCGCTCGGGCGACGAGATGCTCACGGCGGGGAGTGTGCGCCTCGAGCTCGACTCCAGCTTCCACACCCGCCGCCTCCAAGCCGCCGGCAACGTCCGCGCCCGCCGCCAGGCCTGGGGGCGCATCGTCAACGTCCGCGCCGGCCGCGCCGTGGCCGACTACCGCGGTGACAACCTGGAGCGCGTCCAGGCCGCGGGCGACGTCGTCTTCGAGCAGGAGGCCGCCGGCACCAAGGAGCAGCTCTATTGCGATGAAGCCGTGTTCAGCTTCGAGGCCGCCGGCCGCGAGGTCGAGCGGGTCACCGCCACAGGCAACGCCCGGCTGCTCTCCACCACCCCCGAGCAGTCGCGCGAGCTGCGCGCCCCCTCGATGGAGCTTCGCCTCGGCCCCCGCGAACAAGTGCTGACCGCGCGTTCAAAACCTGTTCTCGTGCTGCGCGCGGCCGGCGACGAGCAGACCATCACCGCCGACGAGATGCAAATGCACTTTGAGGCCCGCCAGCGCCTGCGCGCGCTCGTCGCCACCGGCAACGTGCAAGCGCGACAGTCGCGTCCCGGCGCTTCCGCGCAGTCCACTTCCAGCCAGAACCTCCGCCTGCGCTTCGACGACCGCGGCCGCCTGGCCGACGCCGAGCACTGGGGCAGCTTCCGCTACCAAAGCGACGCCTGGAAGGCCGAGGCTGGCCGCGCCGCCTACTCCGCCTCGAATGGAATCCACCTCCTGCGCGAGAACCCCGCCGTCTGGGACGCGCAAACCCGCACCACCGCGCGCGAGATTCAGCTCGATGACCGCGCCGGTTTGCTGCGCGCCGAAGGCGAAGTGCGCACCACCTACAACGCTTCCGCCGACAGCCCCGGCTTCGAAGCCGGCGAGCCCGCCCACCTTGCCGCCGGGCGCCTGCGCGCCGAGCGCGCCTCCGGCCGCGCGGTCTACACCGGCCAGGCGCGGCTGTGGCAGGGCGAGAGCCGCCTGGCCGCCGACTCCATCGAGCTCACCCGCTCCCCGCGCCGCCTGGCGGCGGAAGGCAACGTCTCCGGCCACTTCCTCGACGCCGCTTCTCAGGGCCGCCGCACCGTCCAGGTCACCAGCCGGCGCTTCGCCTACGTGGAAGCCGACCGTCGCGGCCTCTTTGACGGCGGCGTTGTCGCCCACAACGACTTTGGCGCCATGCATGCGCCCCAACTCGAGGTCTTTCTCGCTGGCGGCGGCTCGGCGCGCCTGGAGCGCGCGCTGGCCCGCGGCGGCGTTCTGATTGAAGGCGACGCCGCCGAAGCCACCGGCGAGCAGGCCGAGTACAGCGCCGCCGCCCAAACCGTCTCCGTCTGGGGCGGCGCGCCCAAAATCTCCGACCCCGCCCGCGGCACCACCGCCGGCGATCGCTTGACCCTCTTTTTGGCCGATGGTACGATTCGAGTTGATTCCGCGGAGGGAACTCGTACCGTCACCCGTCGGCCGTGGACGCGCTGACCCATCATGCTTCAGTTGACCGCCGTCGATCTCAGCAAGACCTTCCGAGGCCGAAAAGTAGTTGACAACGTCAGCCTGAACGTCGCTCCCGGCGAGGTCGTGGGCCTCCTCGGCCCCAACGGCGCCGGCAAGACCACCACCTTCCACATCCTGGTCGGGCTCACCCGCGCCGATTCCGGGCGCGTCCTGCTCAACGGCCACGACCTCTCCGACTTCCCCATGTACCTCCGCGCCCGCCACGGCCTCAGCTACCTGCCCCAGGAGCCTTCGGTCTTCCGCAAGCTGAGCGTGGAGGAGAACATCCTGGCCGTGCTGGAAACCCTGGAGCTGGACGCGCCGCACCGCCGCGAGCGCCTGGAGGAGCTGCTGGAGCTGATGGGCCTGGTGCACCTGCGCCGCCAGATGGCCGACACGCTCTCCGGCGGCGAGCGCCGCCGCCTGGAGATTGCCCGCGCCCTTGTCCTCTCCCCCTCCTTCATCCTGCTCGACGAGCCCTTCTCCGGCATCGACCCCCTCACCGTCCTCGACATCCAGAAAATCGTCCGCGACCTCAAGGACAGCGGCATCGGCGTCCTGGTCACCGACCACAACGTCCGCGAGACCCTGCGCGTCACCGACCGCGCCTACATCATCCACAACGGTCGCATCTTCCGCTCCGGCACCCCCGCCGAGCTGGGCAACGACCCCGAAGTGCGCCGAATCTATCTGGGAGACAACTTCCAGCTCCACTGAACGCCATGGGCTTCGACCCCAAACTCCAGCTCAAGGTCACGCAGAAGCAGATCCTCACCCCCAGCCTGGTGCAGATGGTCAGCCTGCTCCAGCTCAACCGCCTCGAGCTCCGCGCCATGATCGAGCAGGAGCTGATGCAGAACCCGGTCCTGGAGGAGATCGGCGAGGACGGCCTGCCCCGCGAGCGCGAAGCCGCCGAAGACGGCTTCGAAGGCGCCGAGCGCGAGAAGGCGGCCGACGAGGTCGAAGACCCGTTCGCCGACTTCGACATGAACGCCGTCTTTGAGGAATACGCCGACGCCACCGAGCGCCGCCAGGAGCGCCAGGAGCGCGAGGACATTGACCGCCCCGCCTTCGAGAACTTCCTCTCCCCGCCCAGCACCCTCACCGACCACCTGGAGTGGCAGCTCACCCTCACCACCGTGGGCGACGAGGTCAAGGAGGCGGCGCGCTCCATCATCGGCAACCTCAACGAGGACGGCTACCTCACCGCTACCCTCGAGGAGCTCGCCACCAGCGGCGAGCACGACCCCGCCCACGTCGAGCAGGCCCTCACGCTGGTGCAGGAGTTCGACCCGCTGGGCGTGGCCGCGCGCGACCTCACCGAGTGCCTGCTGCTGCAGCTCCGCACCCTCGAGCCCGAGAACACCCTCGCCCAGCAGCTCGTCACCGACCACATGAAGCAGCTCCAGAACAAGCAGTTCCGCGAAGTTTCCCGCTCGCTCAACCGCCCCCTGCCCGCCATCCTCGCCGCCATGGAAGTCATCAAGCGCTGCGACCCGCGCCCCGGCCTGCGCTACAACCGCACCCAGGCCACCCTCATCGAGCCCGACGTCTTCTTCGTGAAAACGGGGAACGAGTACACCGTGGTGCTGAGCGAGGACGACCTGCCGCAGTTGCGCCTCAGCCCGCTCTACCGCCGCCTGCTCGACCGCCGCGCCGCCCCGCCCGAGGTGCGCACCTACGTCAAGGAGCGCTTCGCCTCCGCCGTGCAGCTCCTCAAGAACATCCAGCAGCGCCGCCACACCATCGAGCGCGTGTGTGAGATCATCGTCGAGCGCCAGCGCGACTTCCTTGACCTCGGCCTCGACCACATGAAGCCGCTCATGATCAAAGACGTCGCCGAAATGGTCGGCGTCCATCCCTCCACCGTCAGCCGCGCCGTGGCCAACAAGTACGCCCACACCCCCCAGGGCGTCCTCGAGCTGCGCCGGTTTTTCTCCGAAGCCGTCAGCGGGCCCGCCGGCCAGATGACCTCGCTGCTCAGCGTCAAGCGCCGCGTGAAGAAGATGATTGAAGAAGAGGACGCCGCCCACCCGCTCACCGACGAGCAGCTCGCCGCCCGCCTCGCCTCCGAGGGCATCCAGGTGACGCGCCGCACCGTGGCCAAGTACCGCGAAGACCTCCGGATTCCCAGCACCCACCAGCGGCGGGCGAAACTCTAGAGGAGATTCCAAAGCGGGAGAGAGAGCCCTGGAGGAGCATCATGGTCAAGGCGTTGCCGATCGTCGTGTTGGGAATCATCATGGTGAGTGGGCTTGCGGCCCCAGGCAAACAGTCTCATCCGTGTTCGTCAAAATTCAATGCAGAAGCGCCGGGAACAGGCGTTGAGTGGCTGAAGTGGGACGAGAAGACTCGTGAAATGTTTGTCCTGGGCTACATCGTTGGCCACGACCGAGGAAGCCGCCAAGGATGCATCATAGCCAGCGACCTTGCCCCTTCGGTATGGATTAAGCCCGGGTGTCTTGAGCGGACGAGAACCTTCTCGGAGACACTGGATTCCTATGCGGGGATGATGACCCAGTACTATCAGAAGTATCCCGAGGATCAGGCGATCCAGGCTGTTTACGTCTTGCCCTTGCTTTCGGATCAGGACGCCAAGCCACTTGAAGAGATCCACAGAATGGCCAATAACTGCGCTCTGTTCATGACTCCCTAGACCGGCCGATGCGTCGCACTGGTCGCCGCAGCGCCAGGACCAAAGCCGCCGCGTCCTCGCTGGTCATCATCACCGGCCTCAGCGGCTCCGGCAAAGGCTCGGTCCTGCGCACCCTCGAAGACCTGGGCTACTACTGCGTCGACCATCTCCCTCTCCAGCTCATTCCCACCTTCGCCGACCTGATGATGAAAAGCAGCGAAGTCGGCCGCGCCGCGCTGGTGGTCGACATCCGCGAGGGCGAGGCGCTGGAGGATTTCCCCGCGCTCTTCCGCCGCCTGGGGCGCACCATGCCGGTGACGCTGGTCTTTGTCGAAGCCGGCGACTCGGCGCTGCAGCGGCGCTTCAGCGAGACCCGCCGGCCGCACCCGCTGGGCGCCCATCTGCCCGTGCGCGAGGGCATCCGCCGCGAGCGCGCCCTGCTCGAGCCCATCCGTGCCCTCGCCGACCTGCACGTCGACACCACCCGTTTCAACCCCCACGAGCTGCGCCGCTTCGTCACCGAGCGCTTCGCCGTCTCGGGCCGCCCCCAGCCGCTGCTGCTCAACATCATCAGCTTCGGCTACCGCCACGGCGTCCCGCCCGACGCCGACCTGGTCTTCGACGTCCGCTTCCTCCCCAACCCCAACTTCGTCCCCGCCTTGAAGCCGCTCACCGGACGCGACCGGCGCGTCTCCCGCTACGTTTTCTCCTTCCGCCCCACGCGCCAGTTCCTCCGCCACGTCGGCCGCCTGCTGGCCTACTTGCTCCCCCACTACCGCCGCGAGGGAAAGAGCTACCTCACCATCGCCTTCGGCTGCACTGGCGGGCGCCACCGCTCCGTCGCAGTCGCCGAAGCGCTGGGCTGGCAACTGGCCGGCGGCGGCCACGACGTCAAAATCAACCACCGCGACCTCCTCAAAGCCGGGTAGAATCAAAGGCGCGGCGACGGGCCTGCCCGCGGGCAGGCAGGCCGCGGAGTGGAATGCGAAACCTCGAACGCCTGCTCGCCTACGTTCGCCCGCACTCGGGCTGGCTCGCCGCCGGCGCCCTGCTGATGGTGGCCGTCGGCCTGCTCGAAGGCGCCAGCGTCCTGCTGTTGCGCCCGGTGGTCCACCTCGTCTTCGAGCCCAACGCCGCCCCAGGCGACATCGTGCTCGCCGAGCTCCCCGGCCTCGGCCGCACTTTCTACCTCCAGGACCTGCTCCCCTTCGGCCTCGCCAGCGCCGGTGCGTTGGTCGTGGCCGCCATCGTCGTCATCTACTTCGTCAAGGCCGCCGGCGAGTACTTCGGCGAATACTGCGTCAACCGCTTGGGCCTGGCCGTGGTGATGGACCTGCGCAATCACCTCTATGCCCACACCCTGCGGCAGTCGCTCAGCTTCTTCCACCGCCAGCGCACCGGCCAACTGATGTCCACCGCCATCAACGACGTTGACCGCGTCCAGCAGGCCGTCTCCGTGGTTCTGGCCGACTTCTTCCGCCAGGCTTTCACCCTGCCTGTCCTCATCGCCGTCGTATTCCTGGTGGACTGGCGCCTGGCGCTCGTCTCCTTCCTCGCCGTCCCCCTCATCGTCCTCCCGGTGGCGTGGATTGGCCGGCGCATCCGCCGCGTCAGCCGCCGCCAGCAGGAGGAGCTGGGCGGGCTCAACGACGTCCTGCAGGAGACCTACAGCGGCGTCCGCATCGTCCAGGCCTTCGGCGGCGAGGACTGGGAATCCGGTCGCTTCCGCGACCGCGCCCGCGCGCTCTTTCGCACCGGGCTGCGCTGGGTGCGCTACCACGCCTTCGTCTCCCCTCTGATGGAGGTCATGGGCGCCGCCACCATCGGCCTGCTGCTCCTCTACGCCCGCCAGCGCATCGCCTCTGGCGCGCTCACGCCGGAGATGATGTTCGTCTTTGTCGCCGCTCTCGTCCGCACCTACCAGCCCGTGCGCCGCCTGGCCGGCATCTACGGCCAGTTCCAGCAGGCGCTCGGCGCTTCGGAAAAAGTCTTCGAGCTGCTCGACCACCGCGAAGTGGTCGAAGAACGCCCCGGCGCGCCCGCGCTCGCCCCTCTGCAGCGGCGGGTCGAGTTCGACGACGTGACCTTCGGGTATGACGACGGCCCGCCGCTCCTGCGCGGCATCTCCTTCCGCGCCGAGGTCGGCGAAGTCGTCGCGCTGGTTGGCTCCAGCGGCGCCGGCAAGACCACGCTGGTCAATCTCCTTCCGCGGTTCTATGATCCCTCCGCCGGCGCCGTGCGCATCGACGGCCGCGACGTCCGCGAGGTCAGCGTGGCTTCGCTGCGCGCCCAGATCGGCATCGTGACCCAGGAGACTGTGCTCTTCAACGACAGCGTCGCCGCCAACATCCGCTACGGCCGCCGCAACGCTACGCAGGCCGAGGTGGAAGAAGCCGCGCAGGCCGCCTACGCCGACGAGTTCATCCGTCAGCTTCCCCAGGGTTACGAAACCCTCATCGGCGAACGTGGCGTCCGCCTGAGCGGCGGCCAGCGCCAGCGCCTGGCCATCGCCCGCGCCCTGCTCAAGAACGCCCCCATCCTCATTCTCGACGAAGCCACCTCCGAGCTCGACGCCGAGTCCGAGCTGCTCGTCCAGCAGGCCCTGGCCAACTTGATGAAGGGCCGCACCGTCTTCGTCGTTGCCCACCGCCTCTCCACCATCCGCCGCTCCGACCAGATCATCGTCATCGAAGACGGCCGCATCGCCGAGCGCGGCCGGCACGAGGAGCTCCTCGCCCGCGCCGGCCTCTACCAGCGCCTCTATGAGCTGCAGTTCGTCGACCAGGACGCCCCGCGCGTCGAAACCGGAGAACCCATCTGATGGTCAAAAGCATGACCGGCTACGCGCAGGTGCAGGGCGAAGACGGCGCTTGGTCGGTCCGCGTCACTCTCAAAGCGCTTAACCACCGCTTCCTCGACCTCCACCTCCGGCTCCCGGCCGACCTCGACTCCTTCGAGCCCCGCTGGCGCGCCCTGGTGCGCGAGCACATCCAGCGCGGCCACGTCGAGGCGCAGTTCCAGGTGGAGAGCCGCGAGCGGCCCGCGCTCGAAGTCAACGCCGACTTCATCCGCAGCTACCTCGACCTCTACCGCGGCTTGCAGAAGGAGTTCGGCTGGAGCGGCGAGCCCGACCTGGGCGCCGCCCTGCGCCTGCCCGGCGCGCTTCGTTCCGGCGCGGCTTCGACGCAGCCGGAAACCGTCGAGCAGCTCGGCGCGCTCACCGATCGCCTGCTCAAGGAAGCGCTGGGCAAGCTCGAGCAGATGCGCCGCGCTGAAGGCGCCGCGCTCGAAAAAGACCTGCTCGAGGCGCTCCAGGGCGTGCGCGAGCGTCGCCGCCAGCTTTCCGAGCTGCGCGAGCGCGCCCTCCCCGCCTACCACAAGCAGCTCAAACTGCGGTTGAAGGAGCTGCTGGGCGACGCCTCCATCGAGCCGGCGCGCCTGGCCGAGGAAGCCGCCTACCTCGCCGAGCGCAGCGACACCAGCGAGGAGCTCACGCGCCTCGAAAGCCACGCCGAGCAGTTTGCCCAGTTGCTGGCCGGCGATGCCGCCGCCGGCAAGCGCCTCGACTTCCTCCTCCAGGAGATGAACCGCGAGACCAACACCATCCTCTCCAAAGCCCCCGCTCTGGCCGAGGAAGGGCTGGCGATGACGCGCGTCGGTCTCGAGCTCAAGGCGCTCATCGAGCGCCTGCGCGAGCAAGTGCAGAACGTGGAGTAGCGCCGTGAACCCAGCCGGCGGCCAGTGCTTCATCGTCTCCGGCCCCTCCGGGTCGGGCAAGACCACCATTGTCGACCACCTGCTTTCCCGCGTCCCCAATCTGCTTTTCTCCATCTCCTACACCACGCGCCCCCCGCGCGGCGGCGAGCAGAACGGCCGCGAGTACTTCTTCGTCCAGCCGCAGGAGTTCGAGCAGATGATTGCCCGCGACGAGCTCCTCGAGTACGCCCGCGTCTTCGGCCAGTACTACGGCACCCACCGCTGCGTGCTCGAGCAGGCCGCGCAAGCGGGCAAGGACTTGCTGCTGGACATCGACGTCCAGGGCGCCCAGCAGGTCAAAGCGCGTCTGCCCGAAGCCGTGGCCGTCTTCGTTTCGCCGCCCTCGCGGCAGGAGCTCGAACACCGCTTGCGCGCCCGCGGGCTCGACGCCCCCGACGTCATCCAGCGCCGCCTCCAGCGCGCTGCGGAGGAAATCAGGAGCTACGGCACCTACGACTACTTGGTCGTCAACCGCGACCTCGCCGACACCTGCGCGCAGGTCGAAGCCATCGTGCTGGCCGAGCGCGCCCGCCTCTCCGGCCAATCCTCGCCCGCCGAAGCCCGCGCCGCCGCCGCCCGCCGGGAGGCGACGAAATCCCAGGTTTCGGCTATACTAGAGACGTTCGGAGCACACGGATAATGCCAGACAAAACAGGTACGGTTCCTCTCGACAAGGTCGACAGCAAGTTCGCCTTCGTGCTGGCGGCGGCCAAGCGCGCCCGCCAGCTCCAGGCCGGCGCCAAGCCGCTCGTCCCGACCACCGGGCACAAGCCCACCCGCATCGCCATGGAAGAGACCTTCCAGGGCGCGGTGCCCTACGAGCTGCCCGGCGCCGAAGACGAGGACGAGGAAAAGGGCAAGAAGAAGGCCCGGCGCAGCAAGTAACCCCGAGAGCCTGCCATGAAGGTCGTCCTGGGTGTCAGCGGCTGCATCGCCGCCTACAAGGCGGCGGAGCTGGTGCGGCAGCTCCAGCAGGAGGGCCTCGAAGTCCAGGTCGTCCTCACCCGTCACGCCCAGGAGTTCGTCCGCCCGCTCACCTTCGCCGCCCTCACCGGCCAGAAGGTCATCACCGATATGTTTGCGGCCGGCGACCAGCCGGCCAACCTCGAATCCGCCATCGAGCATATCGCCGTCGCCGACGGCGCCGACCTCTTTCTCGTCGCCCCCGCCACCGCCAACGTCCTCGGCAAGTTCGCCCACGGCGTGGCCGACGACTTCCTCACCACTACCTATCTCGCCACCAAGGCGCCGGTGGTCATCGCTCCCGCCATGAACGTCAACATGTGGGAACACGCCACTGTGCAGGAGAACGTGGCCCGGCTGCGCGCCCGCGGCGTCCACATCATCGAGCCCGATGAAGGCTATCTCGCCTGCGGCTGGACCGGCCCCGGCCGCCTGGCGAAAACCGAAACCATCGTCGCCAAGGTGCGCGAGGTCCTCGGCCTCAAGCGCGACCTCGAACACGAAACCGTGCTCGTCACCGCCGGGCCCACCTGCGAAGACATTGACCCGGTGCGCTACCTCACCAACCGCTCCTCCGGCCGCATGGGCTTCGCCGTCGCCGAAGCCGCCCGCCGCCGCGGTGCCCGCGTCATCCTCGTCAGCGGCCCCACGCATCTTTCGCCGCCCCCGGTGGACGTCTTCGAGAGCGTGCGCACCACGGAAGAGATGCGCCAGGCCGTGCAGCGCCACCTCGAGGCTTCCAGCATCATCATCAAGACCGCTGCGGTGGCGGACTACCGCCCGGCCAAGGCCGAGCGGAAGAAAATCAAGCGCGCCGCCGGCAAGCGCAGCCTCGAGCTCGAGCCCACCGCCGACGTGCTCGGCGAAGTCACGGCCTTGAACGGCCACCGCCTCGTCGTCGGCTTCGCCGCCGAGACCGACAACGTCGTCGAAAACGCCCGCGCCAAGCTGCGCTCGAAGAACCTCGACCTCGTGGTCGCCAACGACGTCACCCAGGACGGCGCCGGCTTCGACGCCGACACCAACATCGTCACCTTCCTCACCCGCGACGGCCGCGAAATCCCGCTCGAAAAGATGAGCAAGCTCGACGTCGCCCAGCGCCTCCTGGACGAAGTCGTGCGGCTCAAGACCGTCCGCGGATGACCGACCGCCCCCGCGACCAACTGCGAAACTGGCTGGAGTTCTACGAAGAGCTCGGCCTCGCTCCCTTCGTTCGCCGGCCATCTCCACCGCCGTCGGCTGCGGCACCCGAACCTCCGGTGCGGGCTGCATCTGCGGCTCCCCAACCGCGCGAAGAGAAACCCGTGGCCCCCGCGCTTATCCCGACTGCGCCGATGCCCTCACTCTTCGGCGAAGCGCCGGGCCGCATCGAAGGCGAAACCCTGAAACAGATTCAGGATAACCTCGGCGAGTGCACCCGCTGCAAGCTCCACCGAGGCCGCACCCACATCGTCTTCGGGGAAGGGAACCCGAAAGCGCAGCTCGTTTTCGTCGGTGAGGCTCCGGGCGCCGATGAAGACGCGCAGGGCCGGCCCTTCGTCGGCCGCGCCGGCCAGCTCCTCACCAAATGGATCGAAGGACCGCTCGGCATGAAGCGCGGCGACGTCTACATCTGCAACGTCCTCAAGTGCCGCCCGCCCGGCAACCGCACCCCGGAAAAAGACGAAGTCGACACCTGCTCGCCCTTCCTCATCCGCCAGCTCGACGCCATCCGCCCCAAGCTCATCTGCTGCCTGGGCGCCGTGGCGCTGCAGGAGCTGCTGGGCAAGCCCGTCTCCATCGGCCGCCTCCGCGGGCAGTTTTTCGACTGGCGCGGGATGAAGATGTTCGCCACCTTCCATCCTGCCTACCTGCTGCGTAACCCCCACGCCGATGCCGAAGTCCAGCTCGACTTGCGCAAGATGCGCCAGTTCCTCGCCGATTGACCCCTTGGCCATGGCCGCCGACTACTGCGAAGTGGCGGTTCCCGCCCCGCTGCCGGAGACCTTTACCTACCGCATCCCCGACGAGCTGCGCGCCCGCATCTGCGTCGGCGGCCGCGTCATCGTCCCTTTCGGCGCGCGCAAGCTGGTGGGCGTGGTCACGGCGCTTGCCGCCGAGCCGCGCACGACGAAAGTGCTGAAGGAGATTGTCGACGCCGTCGACGCCGAGCCGTTGGTGCCGCCCGTGCTGCTCGAGCTCGCCCGCTGGATGACCGACTACTACCTCGCCCCGCCCGGCGAAGTCTTTCGCTCGCTGCTGCCGCTCCACGACGAGTTCGCCCGCAGCGAGCGCGCCCGCCTCCGCCCGCTCGGCCTCGAACGTCTTACTGAGTTGGAGCGCGCCGCCGGCCGCAGTGAAACCGACGAAGCCGAGTTTCAACTGCTACAGCGGCTGCACAGCGGCAAGCCACGCGCCGTCGGCCGCCTGACAAGTTCTATAACCAATGGTCGCGTTGTCCTCGGTCGCTTGCGCCGTCAGGGCTTGCTCGAAATCGTCCGCGAGGTGCGTCGTCGCAAAGGCCACGAGGAACCGGCCGCCCCGGTACTGTTCGAAGGCGATTGGGCCTCCGCGCCACCGATCCTGACGGCGCCGCAGCAGCGTGCGCTCGAAGAGCTCGAAGGCCTGCTGGCGAAGGGGAGCTTCGCCACGGTGCTTCTCGAAGGTGTAACCGGCAGCGGCAAGACCGAGGTCTACACCCGCGCCATCCAGGTGGCGCTTGAGCGCGGCCGCACCGCGCTGCTGTTGGTGCCGGAGATTGCCCTGACACCCGCGGTGGCCGAGCTGTTCGTCTCGCGCTTCGGCGACCGCGTCGCCGTGCTCCACAGCGGGCTCACGCCCCGCGAGCGCTCGAGCGAGTGGTGGCGCCTGCGCCGCGGCGAGGCGCGGGTCTGCGTCGGCACGCGCTCGGCGGTCTTCGCTCCGCTCGAAAACGTCGGCGTCATCATCGTCGACGAAGAGCAGGACTCGAGCTACAAGCAGGCGGAGACGCCGCGCTACCACGGCCGCGACACCGCCGTCGTCCGCGCCAAGTTCGAAGGCGCCCTCGCTGTCCTCGGCTCCGCCACTCCTTCGCTCGAAGCCAGCCACTACGCCCGCGCCGGACGCTACCGCCTGCTGCAGCTCGAAACGCGCGTGGTCGACCGCCCCTTGGCCAAGGTGCGCGTAGTCGACATGCGCGCCGAGTTTCAGGAGACGAGGAAGGCCGCGCTCTTCTCCCGAGCGCTGGTTGAGGGATTGGAGAAGGCACTGGCCGCCGGCAACCAGGCGCTAGTGCTCTTGAACCGGCGCGGCTATGCCAACTTTCTGCTCTGCCGCCGCTGCGGCACCACCGCGCAATGCAAGGACTGCAGCATCTCGCTGACCTTCCACCGCGCCCGCGGCCGCCTCATCTGCCATTACTGCGGCTGGGCGCGCACGCCGCCGAAGAGCTGCGAGAAGTGCGGCAGCGAGCACGTCTTCTACGTCGGCGAAGGCTCCGAGCGCGTCGAGGCTGAGTTGCGGCTGCGGTTTCCCGGCGCGCGCCTGGCCCGGCTCGACCGCGACACCGCCGCCGGCCCCGCTTACGGGGCAGGCAAGCGCCGCGCCGAGCTCGTGCTCCGCCAGTTCGTCCGCGGCGAGCTCGACCTCCTCGTCGGCACGCAGATGATCGCCAAGGGCCACGACTTCCAGGGCGTCACCCTCGTGGGCGTGGTCTCCGCCGACGGCATCCTCGACCTGCCCGACTTCCGCGCCGCCGAGCGCACCTTTCAACTGCTCACCCAGGTCGCCGGGCGCGCCGGCCGCGGCGCGCTCCCCGGCGCCGTGCTGGTGCAGACCTACTACCCCGACCACTACGCCATCCGCGCTGCCGCCGAGCAAAGCTTCGAGAAGTTCTACCAGCAGGAGCTGCACTTCCGCCGCCTGCTGCACTACCCGCCCTTCACTGCGCTGGCCAGCGTGCTGGTGCGTGACCGCAAGCTCGATGTGGCCCTACGCTGGACCCGCGCGCTGCAGGAGTTCTTCACCCGCCGCAAGCTGGAGGCCGTGCGCGTGCTCGGCCCGGCGCCGGCGCCGATTGCGCGCCTGCGCAAGGACTACCGTTTTCAATTTCTGCTGAAGTCGCCCGAGCGCCGCGCCTTGCAGGAGCTGCTGCGCGCCGCCGTCGCCCACGCCCGCGAAAAGGAGATTCCCCCCGGCGCCGTCCTCGTCGACGTCGACCCCCTCACCCTCCTGTAGGAACGTAGATGGGCGCGGGATGGAAGCAGAGGAGGAAGACGGCGAGGCCGATGGCTGCGACCCATCGCCGGCGCGGGTCTAGACCCTCCACCGGATTAAGGACAGGCGGGTGCCGCACGCCCAGAAACATCAACAGCATCCCCCAGATGAACCAGCCCTGCCAGAACAGTTGCGGGTAGTACCAGCCCAGCAGTCCGGCCAGCAGCAATGAGAGCGTGAGGAGACGCGAGACGCGGCGGTGCTTTTCCGCCGCCAGCGCGTAGACGATGTGGCCCCCGTCAAGCTGGCCCACCGGCAAGAGGTTGAGCGCGGTGGCGAACAGTCCCACCCACGCCGCGTGCGCCATCGGATGCATCAGAATATTTTCAGCGGGAACGCCCGGGTGCAGCCACTGCAGGAACAGCCACACCAACGGCGGGTTGCCGAAGAATATCTCGCTCTGCTCGTGCACTCCCGGCACGACCTTCGAGCTGGCCAGCCCGAGGATCAGCGCCGGCACCGCCAGCACAAACCCCACCAGCGGTCCCGAGATGCCGACGTCGAAGAGCGCGCGCCGGTTGCGGATGGGCGACTCGATGCGGATGAACGCACCCATGGTGCCGATGAGCGTGGGCGCGGGGATGAAGTACGGCAAGCTGGCGCGGATGCCATGGTAGCGGCAGGTGAAGTAGTGGCCCAGCTCGTGCGCCAGCAGGATCCCCAGCAGCGTGGCCGCGAACGGCCACCCCGCGAACAGCACCATCGGGTTGGCGAAAAGAGCGTCAAAAACCTCTGCGGAGTAAATGGACTTGGTGAAGGGCGGGTGGCCGTGAGCGAAGGCCTCGCTGAGGTGCAGCCCCACGAACAGCGTGCTCACCACCGTGAGCAGAAACAGCGCCACCGGCAGAAAGACCCGCCGCCGCGGCGGCGGCGCCAGCACCGGAATGGGCACCGGTTCGAGCTCCACCGGAATCTGACCGCGCGTGTAGTGGCCATTGCCCATAGACGGTTGGATGCGCGCGCAGATGGGGCGCGCCGCCGCGCAAACCTCATCCTAACGGAAAGGGAAGGACTACGAAAGGCCCTGCAGTTCCTTGCCGGGCTTGAAGCGCACCGCCTTGCCGGGCTGGATGGAGACTTCTTCGCCGGTGCGCGGGTTGCGGCCGATGCCGGTCTTGCGCGGCCGCACAGTGAAGACGCCGAAGCCGCGCAGCTCGATGCGCTCGCCCCGCTCCAGCGCCCGCTTCATGGCCTCGAACACCGTCTCCACCGCCATCTCCGCCTTCGAGCGCGCCACGCTCGTGCTACTGACCACTTCGTTGACGATGTCGACTTTGATCACGGCGTTCTCCGACCCCGAAGAAGCTCCGTCCCACTTCAACAGCCCCGCGGCGCGGGGCGAAGGGGAATCCCACCGGAAAGCGTGCGTATGCTATGGCGCAAGTGGAGCATTGTCAAGGGCTTTCCCCCGCGATACACTCTCCCGCCTACGCTCTGCGAGCTGCGGCGGGCAGGCCGACTCCGCGAGCCGAATCCCAATTGAGAGGGTGACGATGCCCATCAAGTCCGACCGCTGGATCCGCCGCATGGCCAAAGAGCACAAGATGATCGACCCCTTCGTTGAATCGCAGGTCCGCGAAGGCGTCATCAGCTACGGCCTCTCCAGCTACGGCTACGACCTCCGCGTCGCCGACGAGTTCCGCATCTTCACCAACGTCTTCACCGCCGTGGTCGACCCCAAGCATTTCGACCCGCGCTCCTTCGTCGAAGTAAAGACCGAAATTTGCGTCATCCCGCCCAACTCCTTCGCTCTTGCGCGCTCGGTCGAGTACTTCCGCATCCCGCGCAACATCCTCACCATCTGCGTGGGCAAGTCCACCTACGCCCGCTGCGGCATCATCGTCAACGTCACTCCCTTCGAGCCCGAGTGGGAGGGCTTCGTCACGCTGGAAATCTCCAACACCACTCCGCTCCCCGCCCGCGTCTACTCCAACGAAGGCCTCTGCCAGGTCATCTTCCTCGAAGCCGACGAGCTCTGCGAAACTTCTTATAAAGACAAAAAGGGAAAGTACCAGGCCCAGCAGGGCATCGTCCTCCCGAGGATTTGAACCACGGATGAACACGGATTAACACGGATCGGAGCCAACCCTTTTGTGTTCAGCCCAGCGGCCCCTGCCGCTGGGTCAAATCTGCTTGGGTAGGGCGGGGCCTTGTGCCCCGCCGTTCCTTGCTAGCTTTGAAGCGATGGGCTACGATGAGTGAGTAAGCACAATGGCCCTCTTCGGCAACAAAAAGCTGACCCAGGAGCAGGTGCTCGACGCGCTGCGCGCCGTCCAGGAGCCGTCCCTCGCCCGCGACATCGTCTCGCTCCAGATGGTCAAAGACCTCGCCGTCGACGACGGCCGCGTCTGGCTGACCATCCACCTGCGCTCCCCCGCCGCCCGCGAAGCCCTCGAGCCCGCCGTGCGCGCCGCGCTCGATAAACTCGACGGTCTCAAGGAGCTCACCGTCAAGTGGGCGGCACCCGCCGCGCAACACACGCACGGCCCCGGCCCGCCGCGTTCCTCGCTTCCCGGCATCAAGAACATCGTCGCCGTGGCCAGCGGCAAGGGCGGCGTGGGCAAGACCACCGTGGCCGTGAACCTCGCTGTGGCGCTGGTGCAATCGGGCGCGCGCGTCGGCCTGCTCGACGCCGACGTCTACGGCCCCAACGTCCCCACCATGCTCGGCGTCACCGAGTCGCCCTACGCCCAGGGCGACAAGATTTTTCCGCTCGAAGCCTACGGCGTGAAGATGATTTCCATGGGCCTGCTCAACCCGGAAAAGAAACCGCTCATCTGGCGCGGGCCCATGCTGCACCAGGTCTTGCAACAGTTTCTGCGGCAGGTGGCCTGGGGCGAGCTCGACTACCTCATCATTGATTTGCCGCCCGGCACCGGCGACGTCCAGCTCTCGCTCATCCAGACCGTCGCCGTCACCGGCGCCGTCATCGTCACCACGCCCTCGGTGGTCGCCCTCGACGACGTCCACAAGGCCATCGAGATGTTCCACCAGGTCAAGGTCGAAATCCTCGGCGTGGTCGAGAACATGAGCTACTTCCTCTGCCCGCACTGCGGCCAGCGCACCGAC
>Ga0114945_10000302_pt1 | contig 31522 bp, 30 predicted proteins | sample OV2TP3_FD_87194 | JGI IMG/M metagenome (GOLD analysis project Ga0114945, IMG submission 87194) | Hot spring microbial communities from Beatty, Nevada to study Microbial Dark Matter (Phase II) - OV2 TP3 | ecosystem: Environmental > Aquatic > Thermal springs > Hot (42-90C) | place: USA: Beatty... | reverse complement strand
CCAAACCCAAATCAGAAAACTGAGGATTCCGTGATTTTTGACGAAGTCGTCGAAATGGAGCCGAACCTTCCCCTCGGAAACTGCCCAAAAATACACCGGTTCGCCGTTTTTTCAGGTTCAATATACCACTGCTCCGGCCGGGCCTGGCCGAAATAGGCGCGGGCGGTCTGCAATGTCTTCTGCGTTTCGGAGATCATCGGGTCCGCCGTCTCCGACGCTTTGAAGCGCGATTCCGTGAGCCTTTCCGATTTGTCTCTGATGCTCACACCGGCGTAGGCCGCGGCTTTTTTGAGCGCGGCGGCGACCGCCATGTCTTTGGCGTCGACCTCGGCGCTTGCATTTTCCGACGTTCCGACAAAATAGTAAAAACGCGCGTCCGCGGTGGGCGGGACATTGAGCCAATCCGGCCGCGACGGAGGGATAGCCTCGATCAGCTGGACTTCATCACCTCCTCGATAGTAGGTCTCCTCCGTCGACTTGCAGCCAGATGCGGCCACCAGAAGCAACCATGCAGCCGCGATCCTGTAAGAGTTTCTCATGGGATAGGGTTTGTCACCGCCTAATCCAGTGAAAATCCGTTTCTCTCTATCTCCTCAAACGCTTTCATCATCGCATCGGCCACCTCTTTGGAATTGATGTCTCTCGCCGCCGACTTCTGTTCCTGCAGTTTCGCCCTTTGCGCGCGCATGACTTCGGCCAGAGATTCGTCCAAAACGCTTTTTGGAATTTCGGCGAGGACAAAGGCTTTCCAATAAACCGCGCTCTGGGCGTCCTGCCACTTCTCCAAATACCAGGACGTGGGCTTGAGTTGAGAAATTCCGCCCTCTGAAATTTGTTTTTCATATTCGCGTTGAACCCGATCCGGGTCGATGATCTGCGAACCCTTACCCACCTGATCGATCACGTTTTTGACCATAGACTTGACCTTGGTGCTTGAATACTGCACGGCCTTCTTTCGGGCGGCCTGCTCTGCGTCGTCCCGCGCGTATTTTTCCGTCGAATATTTGTCCGACATCGCCATGAACGCTACACGGTCGCCTTTCGTCTCAACTTCGGTGTACGTCCACTGCGGACGTTGTTTTTCCGTGCTCCAGATCAGTTTTTCTCCGGGATTGGGCGTTTCCGGCGGGGCCTCTTTCTTGCATGCTGCAAACGCGAATAACACCAGTGTGCTCACGATGATTTTCCGCATCTTCATCGGGATTCCCTCCTTGCCGTTATCTTGAGGCTACAGAGTAGCATCAAATAAAATCTGAAACATCAACGAAGTCGTCGAGCCGCCGTGCGTGAACGTGATTGAACCCGTGCGCCTATGACCGTCATAGGCGCACTCCGTCTGTGCCTCTCGACGCGCGTGGGATGGGTCGCGGGCGCGGGAGCGCTCGCGCTCCCGGCGCGCGGCAAGGAGTCGGAGTCCTAGTCCGGGCCGCGCTCACCCGCGACAAAACAGGGCCATCCGTGAGCGGCTGGCGCTCGGACTTCCCTGTCCTCGCGATGGAGCGAGGGACCCTCCCTCGCGCTCCCTCCCATATTTCCCCGCACTCGAAAAAATTCTCCGCTTCAATGCGCTTTTCTCCTTGTTTTATTTTCGGTGCGACTTGGGCGTCGATCTCTCCGAACCCCTGGCGAGAAACCCGATCACCCGCGTCTGACGGGGCATCGTCCTTTGCATCAATTCCCGGATCGCGTCGAAGACGATCTTGAATTGTGAATCGTATTTTTTCTCCAGCACGGCCAGCTTGCGCGCCAGTTCCTTATTCTCCGAGAACATTTTTCTTAACGCGACAAACGTGTCGATGATTTGGATGCTCACCTGAACCGCCCGCTTGCTCTTGAGAACGCTGGCCAGCATGGAAACTCCGTGCTCGGTGAATGCCATCGGATAGCTCGTCGAATGTTTGAGCGTTTCGAACCGGTGCCAATTTGTCACCAGTTCATCCCGCTCCTCTTTCGTCAATTGGAACATATACCTTTCCGGAAAGCGTTCAATATTGCGTCGAACAGCGCGATTCAGCGCTTTGGTGGGTACTTGATAGAGTTCTGCGAGGTCGTGGTCGATCATGACCTTTTCGCCACGAATGAAAAAAATACATTTCTCGATCATTCCGGCCGGAATGAGATTGCTCATATCGTCACGGACCCTATCACGGTTTGGAGGTGGTCACAATTTGTGACCACCTCAATTCTCTGCTCCAGTCACAAATTGTGACCGGTTCAAATCACGCACCAACCTTCTCCTTGAGCCTCGCCCGGTCGAGCAGCGCGTCGACCACCTGAACAATCTGCCGCCGGTCCTCCGGCGACAGCCGCTCCACTTGCTTGAACCTCTGCCAGAGCCGGTCCCGCTGAGGTCTCGCCCGGATCTTCCGCGCCGGCTTTGTCCCCAACAATTCGTCCGCCGTCACGCCCAGCGCCTTCGCAAATTTCGGCAACAGATGGATCGGCGGTTGTCCGCCCTGGCTCTCGTAATAGATCACCATCCGCTTGGAAATTCCCACCTCGGCCCCCAATTCCTGCAACGTATATCCCGCCGCCTTTCGGAGTTGGGCCAACCGTACGCCGAAAAATTCCCCGCTCGGTAATGAGGCTCGATGCTTTGGCATGTCGATCACCCGCCGCATTTGATCTTGTGTCGCCAACGCGACGGCCTCATTATACGGGGTGTTTCGCATCCTCATTTGCTTCGCCTCCGGGCGCGGCTTGACTTTAGGGTACAATCTGTGTACCCATAGTTGGGTCAAAAGTCAAGTGATCCGGTCGGCCCAAAAATGCCGCCTTTGACTCTTGACACGATTCTGAAAAACGCTCGGGGGGATCGGGAAATATGGGAGCCATCCGGCGATTGTCCAAAGGACGCTATCGCGTCAATTACTACTATTGGGACGAACACGGTTTTCGACACCGGGGCCGGAAGTGGTTTCACTCGCGCGAGGAATCTCTCGCCTTCTACGCCGAACGCGTCCGGGAATACCGCCAGCGGAAGGCTGCCGGCTCCAGACAGCGCGAACACGTCACCGCCGCCGGCTTCGCCGCGTCCGTCTACGTCCCTTGGGCCGCCGCCAATAAACGCAGTTGGGAACGCGCCGAAAAATACATCCTCCGGCATTTCCTGGCACACTTCGGCAAACGACGCCTGACCGAAATTTCGCCCTTCGATATCGAGAAATGGAAAATCGAGCTTCAAACAAAGAAAGGCGCCGCTTCGGTCCGGCGATCCCTGAACCTCGTCCGCTCGTTCTTCAAAGCCGCCCATGTCGGCGTCAAAGACCGGCAAGGCCAAAAAATCGGGGGCGGGTTCATCGGCATCAATCCCATGTCGGCGGTGTCGAGCCCACAAATACCGCCGCCCACAAAGCCGCCGACCATCCTGACGCCGGACGAAATAGCGGCGCTCAAACCGGACGGCACGCGCGGCGTGGATCTCGCGCTCTTCGCGTTGCGCTCCGGAATGCGCCGCGGCGAAATTCTCCGGCTTCGGCATTCGCACATCGATCCCGTGGCCGAGGTCATTTACATCCCTCATACCAAAAACGACGAACCGCGAACGGTCCCGCTCCATCCCAGCCTGAAAGAAATCATCGACCGGCAACCCAAATATGACGCCTGTGATTTTGTGTTCGCATGGAACGGCAAGCCCGTAAAAGACTGCAAGACGACGTGGCGCGCCTTGAAAAAACGGCTCGGCATTACCCGCCGTCTCCGGCTCCACGATCTGCGCCACACCTTCGGCTCCTACCTCGCCATGAACGGCGTGGACATTGACGAACGCATGGCGCTCATGGGCCACAAGAGCTACATTGCCGCGCGTATCTACACGCACTACTACACGGAAAAGCTGCGCGGTTCCCTGGACATTCTTTCCGAAGCGTACGAGGCGGCAGAGCGGTCAGCAAAAGGGCAGCGGGAAGGGCAGAAAAAGGGCAGCGTTGAAGACGTGGCCGAACGTGCGGTATCATAATGTGCTGATTCTCAGTAACGGGCGGTTAGCTCAGTTGGTCAGAGCGCCTCCCTTACAAGGAGGAGGTCGGCGGTTCGAGCCCGTCACCGCCCATGGGGGATCGGGGGGACGCTGGCCGGTCAAACTCGGAAATCAGGAAAAAATGAAACCAAAAGAGCCGTGTTTTTATGTGTATGCCTGGCCCCAGTCAGGATTATTTTCTCCATACCCCCTGGCGCAGCACGGCGGCGATGAGAAGCGCCAGACCTTGAAGGGCGATGATCATCGGCCCGGAGGGGCGGTCGTAGGAAAGCCACAAGCCCGCAACGCTCAGAAGCGCACTTAATGTCAAGCCGAAGATGAGGCGTATGCGGAAGGCGTCGAAGAAGAGTGAGGAGATGAGAGACGGCACGATTAGAAAGGTGAAGACCAGAAGGACGCCGGCGATCTGGACCGATGAGGTGACCACGACGCCGAAAGTCACGTAAAACAGGAAATCCCACCAGCGGATCCGCATTCCCGATCGTTCCGCCTCTTCCGGCGTGAAGGTGATCGCGAAGAACGGTTTTCGAAAGAAAAAGTGAATCGCGCCGATCACGCCGTAAATCATCGCTATCTTGGCGACTTCACCCGCCTGCACCCAGACGATGCTGCCCTCCAGCAGGTCTTTCAAATGCTCCGCCCCATGCGGCGCTTTGTCGAGCACGAGAATGGCCGCGGCGCTGGAGACCACAAAAATCACGCCGATGAAGGCCTCTTGGGGCTGCTTGGATTTTCTGAGCCGCGACAGCGCAAACAGCGCGGCGCCGGCGAAGGTGAAGACAAGAGAGCAGAGATAGGCCGGGGTCGTGTGCGGATCGTGTCCATACAAAAATGCCACAGCGTATCCCAGCGCGGAAATCTGCGCCAGGGCCAGATCGACAAAAATGACTTTCCGCTCCAGCACGTGAATGCCCAGATAGGCGTGGATGCCGGCGAGGATCAAACAGGCGAGGGCCGGAAGAAGCATGTACTGCATCGGCGTGATCAATTCAGATTCCACCCATGCCTTGAATGAGGCCGGCGAGGATCGTATCAAACAACGAAAAAAAATCCACCGCGCCCGCGGCGCCGTTCACGTTCGCCGGAACGACGATCGTCCGCGCGCCTGACATCGACGCGACTCGCTCGGAAATCTTGTTGACTTCAAACGTCGCCAGAATAACGGCGCGGATGCCTTCCGATTTCATCTGAGCCAGCAGCCGGTCCCGGTGGGCCGCTGACGGCGGGATGCCCGGTTTTTCCTCAATTGTGTTTCGAACATCCAGCCCGAACGCCTGCGACAGATAGCTCCATTCCTTGTGATAGGTGACGACCTTGAATCCGCGCAGCGCTCTCGCCTGCTTCATCCAGCCACCCAGAAGTTCTCCGACATTTTTGGAGGCCAGAAAGGAATGAAACGTGCCGCGGCGCACCTCGCCGGAGAGAAATTCCTCGCCGAATTTCTCGACCAGCGTTTCGCCGAACGTCCGGATGTACACCTTTCGGGAAAATTCCTCCAGGCTTCGATCGTAGTCAGCGGCGTGCTCCGGGTCCACTCGCTTGAGTCCCGCCGCGATGTTGGCCGCCAGGAGCGGGCCGTTCAATGGACTCAGCCAGATGTGCGGATTGCCGGACGGGTGGACGTCGCCTTCAGCGCGGGTGAGTTTTTCCGGAACCTCGATCACCGGAATGCCGTCCGACGCGTACACATGGCCCGGCCTGCCCGGATTAACGCCGCGGTTGCCCGCGCTTTCCAAAACGCGCTCGGTCCAGAGCTCAAACTGCAATCCCATTTCAACAAACAAATCGGCCCGCGACACCGCCGCCATCAGGCTCGGCCGGGGAATCACGTAATGCGGATCTTCCGTGCCCTTCGCCAGGGTCTGCACCGACACGCGCCGGCCGCCGACCTGCCGGACTAAGTCTGCCAACACCGGCAACGTCGCCGCCACGCGGACATCGGCCCATGCGCCAAGCGCCGGTTGAATCGCCAGAACCGTGAGGATCAGAATCCGGATCGGAACGTTGAAGATTGATTTGAGACTCATGACAGTTCTCCTCCTTATTTGCTGAACCAATACGGTTCAGCCGGATGGGACCCGAACACAAACGTGACCTGGGCGTAGACGGTCGAAAGATCCGGGTCGGCCGCGCCGCCGATTTCTGGCCCGGAGACGTTTTGGTACTCATATCCCAGTCTGAGCCGCAGAAACTCGGTTGTGTAGAACGAGATATATCCGCCGACCTTTCGTTCCACCCGGTTTTTGTTATTGAGCACCTGAGCCATGTCGTAACGGCCTCCGACGTACCAGCGCTGATAGGGCTGGATTTGAGCCAGGCCGTAGGCGCCCCATGCGTTGCGGCGGTTCAGACCGGCTGTGGGATCCTCCCGGTTCATGTAAAAATACTCTCCCTGGATCACCGTGGACCACAGACCCTTCGGTCGAACCGTTCTCCATTTATACATGAAATCGCCGCCGAGAATCTCATTCGTGTGATGGACGTTGGCGGTCTCGCGTTTGCCGACCATGTAGCTCGTCCCGATCTCAAGAAAACTTTCGTCATCCAATTCCATGAAATACTTCCCGCGCCCCAGATACGCCGGGTCGCGGGACTTGTCGCCGCCGAATTGAATCGTGTTTTCCCCGTTGAAAACCTCGCCGGTCACAGTGAACGCCCGGCCCGGCGTTTTCAGAGGCATCAAATAATCAAAAGACGCGCCCATCTCGGTCATGCCTTCCTCCCCCAAAAACTGCTGAACCGGCAAAGGCTGGGTCGGCTGGGGAAGGTCGTGCAGATGCAAGCGGTTCAAAATCCCAAACGAGGTTCTGAATTTTCCGGCTTTCGCGCTCATCCCACGCGGCAACCGGGTGAACGTGACGAATCCCTCCTCGACGGCGATTGTTGTCGGCTGGGAGGGCAGATCCTCCTGACCGATCGCCACGATGAGGACCCCTTTGGCGTACGGGTCGACGTCCGCCCGAAGGTCAAGCTCAACTTCCCGCATGTTGAACCGGTCGGACAGCTCCCGGGCGCCGGCGTCGTTCAGGACCGGGCGATTGTCGATCCGCCCGGTAAAATCTCCAAATGCGGTGAGCCGGGGATTTAGTTCGTTCCCGCGAACAGGCGGAGCTTTGGAAGCCTGCCGTTCCAGTTCGGTCAAGCGTCGCTGCAGGGATTGAATTTCCTCACGTACAGATTCGTCCGTCGAAAATGCAGCGGAAGGGAAAAGAAGGACAAAAATAATGAACATCCATTTCATGGCATACCTCCACAGATGGGTCTGATCGACATCCAGAAAAAGGCCGGATGTACGATTGTCGCGCGCCCGAAACGGGCGGCGGTCAATGGGGAAAAATTGGATTTAGATCGAAATGGGCGGGGCGCGGCTGAAACAGATGAGGGTGCGGAGCCAAAGCGCCGGTACTGAGGAGAAGACCACCCACGCCGGGCCGGATCCGGTGGGAACGTATCGAGCGGCAGCCTGGAAGGATAAAACTTTTCCCGCGCCGCCCGCCATCTGGCACAACAGACAGTCAGTATGGATCGTGACCGGAATCCGTGTATGGCCTTCTCGTCCTGTCGAAAGACTGGCCTCCGACCCGATTTCCACGTGGGTGTGGTAGGTCAAGATACACCCTAGAGAAACAATGATGGCCAGCACAACGGCCAAGCCGGAAGACGGGCGTGGAAACATTCGGGTCATGGTTGGCTCAGAGTAGTCTCACAGCGGTTTTATGTCAAGGGGGGGAGCGCGACGACCCTGCCGATAGCTTTCACACTCCGGCCACGTCCGAATTATAACACTTGACGCTTCATGACCCGCGTTGATTCGATATTCCCGTGAACCTGAACCACACGATCCTCTGCGGGCTCCTTTTCACGTCCGTCCTCCGGACGGATTCGCTTGCGGACCCGGCGGGTGATCGAGTTGAGTTTCAGAGCGGGGGCGAGCCGGTATCCGCCGAGATCTTTCTCCCGGATGCCAAGTTGTTCACATCTCCGTATCCGGGAATCCTCATGATCCATGAATGGTGGGGACTGAACGACGCCATCCGGGCTGAGGCGAAAAAGCTGGCGGGCGAAGGCTATGCGGTTTTGGCGGTGGATCTCTATCGCGGTCGCGTGGCGGCTGACGCCGATGAGGCGCATGAACTCATGCGCGGGTTGCCGGAGGACCGGGCGATCGCAGATTTGAAGGCGGCCTATGCGTTCTTATCGGCTCACCCGGCGGTGCTGGCAGAGAGAATCGGATCCATCGGTTGGTGCATGGGCGGCGGGTACTCACTGGCACTGGCCGCGGAGGAGCCGCAGTTGACGGCCTGCTTCATCTACTACGGCCGAATCATAACGGATACCGCCCGGCTGTCGAAGATCCAGGCGGGTGTGTATGGATTTTTCGGAGAGGACGACCGGGGAATTCCTGTTGAATCCGTGCGGAGATTCGAGAAGCAGATGGCGGACATGGGAAAGTACATTGCAGTGAATCTTTATAAAAATGCCGGCCACGCCTTTGCGAATCCCACGCGGGCTTCCTATAACGACACGGCGGCCAAGGACGCCTGGGCCCGGACACTCAAACATCTTAAAGAGGATTTGCACTCGGCCATCCTGCGGGTTCGCAAAACGGATCACCGGGGTGACACGGTATTCGGCCCTCCAGCCTATCAGCCGGGCGAACGAGTGGTCGTGACGATCGCATTTGATAATGATGGAAAGGACAGCGCAAACGCGGTTGAGATCATCGATTTTTTCGATACCCGGATGATCCGGATCGATTTGGACCCTCGAAGCACTTACGGAAATGTGTTTTTGGACAGCGGCATGCCGACGTGGGGCGGCCGGTTTGATCTTGAACTGCAATACTGCTCCTGGGAGGACTGCAAGAAACTGGAGGGGCGGCCGCCGAAAAAACTCGAAGAATTGTACCGACCCTTGACCCGGGAGGTGGCGGCGGAAGACGTGGGCGGGATTCGATGGAAGTTCCATCTCATCGGCCCTGACGCCGGTTCACGACTGGCAACGGTGAATCATTTCCTGGCGCCGGACAACGAAAATGACGATCGCCGGACCCTGGATGCGGTCGCACCGCAATTCGGCGCAAAGGCGGACGATGACGCGGGATATGTTCGATACGCGTTTTATTACATCACCAACAAAGAAACCAAATAAATCGGGCGTGACGGCCGGGACCGTCCCCTGCCGCCCGGGCTGGACACCATTCCTTTGCGGCCTATGCTTGAATTGCGAATCGTATTTTTCGCCAGCACGGCCTGCTTGCGCGCCAGTTCCTTATTCTCCGAGTACATTTTTCTCAACGTGACAAACCTTTCCTGGCAAACCATGCCGCCGCGAGGAATCCAAAGCTTGCGGCCGTCAGAAGATTAACCCGGGGATCGATCTGCCACAAAAACGCGCCCATGAAGACGGCGACGGCCACGATGCCGTCGCGGATCAGATAATACAGACCGAATGCCGACGCCTTGGCTTGCGCCGGCGCAAGCTCCATGATCAGCGCCTTGCGGGATGGCTCTCCGAATTCCTTCAACCCTCTGACCACAAATGCCGCCAGGAGCCACTCAAAGGACCGGCAAAACAGGAGGGTGATGGGGAAAAACGCGAAGAACAGAAACGTCAGCACAACGAATGGTTTCTTTGATCCACGGTCGGCCAGATAGGCCACCGGAACATAGACAGCCATCGACGTGGCCATTTCAACCGCTGAGAGAATTCCGAATTGACCGGCAGTCACGGGAGATTCGATCGTCTTCATGCACCACACCACGACAAAGGCATAGGGGATCTGTTCGCAAAAACGGACGAGGATGTCCGCCGCCAGGAGATTTTTCAGAGCCGGCGAAAATGACAGTTTGGAAACCACCTTGAGGTCCAACCCCGGTTGGGAAATGGACGCGGCGGATGGCTGATCCGGTCTGTCGTCGTCGATCAATTTCCTCTGAATCAACATGGATACCACCGCCATGATAACCGCCATGGCGAACGCCGCCCGAATCCCCTCGACCGCGCCCCAGCGGTCAATCAGGATTCCCCCGATGACCGGACCGAGCGCCATCGGGATGCGCTGCACCATCGAATGCATCGACACGCCCATGGTCCGCTTGGCCGCCGGCAGAATTTTGAAGATCAGATCCATGCTTGCCGGCAGGGAAATGGCTCCCCAGGAAAGAAAAAAGAGAGCGCCGACGATCAGGGCGGGCCACGAAGGAACGGCAATCACGATCAGGAATCCGGCAATGGCCATCAGATTGAAAATCATCAGGGATCGCTTGACGCCGATGCGATCCGAAAGATATCCGCCCAGGATGGAATAAAGGGCGGAAAGAAGGTTGTTCAGGCCGTTGAGAAATCCAATCGCGATGGCCCCGCCGCCAAGCGCGATGAGATAGATCGGTAAAAATCGCTCGGCCATCCGGTTGCCGGTTCCGACGAGAATAACCATCATGAGGACCGCGACCAGACCGGCCTTGAGGCCCAAAAACTCAAGAAGACGGCGCACCAACATGATACCGGATGGTATCTTGATTTGCCGGCTGGATCAGCATAAGATCGGGCGGTTGGTGGAAAGGGGCGCGCATCCCATGCGGATATCCGTCGAGAAATTACGCAAGGAACTGGGAGGAACTCTCAGCCGCACCTTCAAACCGAAACCTGAAGACCTGGCCGATGTTGGTATTGAGTTTGCCAACCGGCCAATCGATGTTTCGGTTGAATTGCAAAACGCGGGCGAGGAGATTATCGGGACCATCGAGGTCGACTGTGTGCTGTCTCTGGAGTGCGCCCGATGCGTTGAGCGGGGTGGATTCGTCCTATCCGCGGTCCGGCAGGTCGAGTACCTGGTAAGTCCCACGCCGGAAGAGCTTGAGGCGGAGCTGGACGGATGGTTTATCAGTCAGTATGATGGGGAGACCGTCGATCTGACCGACGACGTCCGCCAGATGCTGCATCTGGCGCTGCCGATTCGTTTTTTGTGCCGGGACGATTGCCGCGGTTTGTGTCCCCACTGCGGCAAGAATTTAAACACGGACCGTTGCGTCTGCCCGACAAAATCGGGCGAGGCCCGCGGCGACTCGTTCCGTCAGGCGATGAATGACATATTAAAAAAGAAAAAATGGACTTAAGGAGAGACTCATGGCAAACCCGAAACGACGATTTTCAAAGGCCCGGACCCGCACGCGGCGGTCCCAGTGGAAAACATCGGCGGCCGCGACTGTGCCGTGTCCGAACTGCAAGTCCCCGATTCTGCCGCACCACGTCTGTCCGACCTGTGGGCAGTACAAGGGCCGGCAGGTTTTGAAATTTGAAGCGGCGACCTAATTCGCCAACTCCCGTTTCCCCCTCAGCGGTTTGAATCCGATCACGCTGGCGCTTGACGCGATGGGCGGCGATCAGGCGCCTTATCCGGCCATCAAAGGGGCTCTGCAGGCCGTCCGGACGATGGGCATCCGGCTGATCCTCGTTGGGCCGGAATCGCGGCTTCGGGAGGAACTCGAAAAATTGCGCGTCGACGGCAACCTGTCCCGGCAGGGCCTGTCGATCGAGCACACGGATGTCGTCATCGGCATGGGCGACCCGCCGTCGGCGGTGCTGCGGAGCAAGAAAAACGCGAGCGTGGCCGTCTGCGCGAGGCTGGTCAAGGAAAAACGCGCGGCCGGATTTATCTCCGCCGGAAATACCGGCGCCGCCATGGCCGCGGCCGTTGGATTCAATGGGCGACTGACCGGTGTCCATCGCCCCGCAATCGCGGCCTATCTGCCCCGGATCGACGGCGCATTTTCCATCGTGCTCGACGTGGGCGCCAATGTCGACTCGGCGCCGGAGTGGCTGCTGCAGTTCGCCGTGATGGGAAACGAATATGCAAAATTCCTGTTCGGCATCGACGACCCCCGGGTTGGACTTCTGTCGACCGGGGAGGAACGGGGCAAGGGGAACGAAACGACGAAGGCCGCGTTTGATTTGATGCAGGCTCTGCCGATCCAATTCATCGGAAACGTCGAAGGCCGGGACATATTCAACGGCCGGGCGGATGTGATTGTCTGCGACGGATTCGTGGGAAACATCGTCCTGAAAGCGTCGGAGGGTCTTGCGGAAGCGCTGCTGAAATTGATCAAAAAGGGTCTGATGAAAAATGCAATCCGCCGGGTCGGGGCGATGCTGTCCCGGGGCGCGTTTCGAGAGGTACTCAAGATCGTCGATTATTCCGAATACGGCGGCTGTCCCCTGCTGGGCGTGGACTGTGTCGCCATCGTCGGACACGGCCGCTCGAACGCCAAGGCGTTCACCAGCGCGCTTCGGGTGGCCAAACGGTGCGTGGAACAGGACGTCATCGGAAAAACTCGCGAGCGGATCCTGGCGATCCAGTCCGCGGTCAAGAGCGCGCTGTGACGGCCGGCCAACGGCGGCCGGCCATCGGCATGCGGCTGGAAGGGGTGCGATTTGCCGTTCCCCAAAAAGTTCTGACCAACCATGATCTTGAACAGATGGTCGACACTACGGACGAGTGGATTCAGTCCCGGACCGGTATCCGGGAGCGGCACATTCTTTCCGGAGATGAGACGGCCAGCGACATGGGATTTCGCGCCGCCGACCAGCTCATCCGGGAGATGGCGGTCGATACGTCCCGAATTGACGCCCTTATCGTCGCCACCGCCACGCCGGAAATGCTGTTTCCGTCCACCGCCTGCGTCCTTGCCCATAAACTCGGATTAAACGGCCCGCCCTCCTTTGATTTTTCAGCCGCCTGTTCCGGATTTTTGTATGGTCTGAGCATCGCCAAAGCCTACATCGAATCCGGGACATTTCGCACGGTGCTGTTGGTCTGCGTCGAGGCTCTGTCGAGAATCGTCAACTGGCAGGACCGGAACACCTGTGTTCTTTTCGGTGACGGCGCCGGCGCGGCGATTCTTACCGCGACCGAATCCGACCGGCGGCTTCAGTCCATTCTCATCGGCGCGGACGGCCAGTACCAGGAATACCTGTACGTGCCGCTTGGAGGGACCATCGCGATGTCGGGCCGGGACGTGTTTCAGGTCGCCTGCCGAAAAATGTCGGAGGCGGCCACGACGGCGGTGGAGGAGGCCGGACTGACATTTGACGATATCGACCTTGTCATCCCGCACCAGGCCAACACGCGGATCATTTCCCAAGTGGCCAAACTCCTCCGCATACCCGAGGAAAAATTTTTCGTGAATATTCACTCCTACGGAAATACTTCCGCCGCGTCTATCCCCATCGCCTACCGGGAAGCCGATCTGGCGGGGCGCATCAATCCCGGCGATACGATCCTCTTTGTGGCCTTCGGCGGCGGATTCACGTGGGGCGCGGCCGTACTCAACGTTTGACATGAAAATAGGGTTTCTCTTCAGCGGCCAGGGATCCCAGTCGGTGGGGATGGGGAAGTCGTTTTATGAATCGTCGGGCGAGGTTCGCGATCTCTTTCAGAAGGCCGAAGAAACCGTCGGCATCCCGCTCACGCGATATCTCTTCGATGGCCCGGAAGAAACGCTCACCCGGACGGATGTGACTCAGCCGGCGATCTGTCTGGTGTCGCTGGCGGCTCTGAAAATGGCAACAGCCCGCGGACTATCCGCGGCGGCCGCCTGCGGACACAGTCTCGGCGAATATGCCGCGCTGGTTTCCGCCGGTGTGATCAGCGACCTCGACGCGTTGCGCGTCGTCGCCCGGCGCGGGCGGGCGATGCAGGAGGCGGCCGGGTCGAATACGCCCGGAAAAATGGCCGCGATCGTGGGACTCGGGTTTGACGCCATGGAGCGGGCGCTGGCCGGATTGTCGGGAGTTCAAATCGCGGCGCAGAACGCCCCGGATCAGATCGTGATTTCCGGGGAATCGGCCGGGGTGGACGCGGCGATCGAAAAAATGAAAGCCGCAGGCGCGAAAAACGGCGTCGTTCTCAAAACCAGCGGCGCCTGGCATTCACACTTGATGGCCCCGGCCCAGCCGGCGCTCCGGGAGGCGATCGCAAAAACAGAAATCCGTGCCGGCCGATTCCCCGTCATCGCCAACGCCACCGCCGAACCGTTTCCAACCGACCGTGGTCCCCTTCAGGACCTTCTGGTCCGGCAGCTGACGTCTCCGATCCGGTTTGTGGAGTGTCTGCAGCGCATGCGGGCGATGGGCGTTGAGGCATTTGTAGAATTGGGACCCGGGAAGGTATTACGAGGGCTGGTGAAAAAACTCGATCGATCCATTCCGGCTTACGCCATCGAGGACCCGGCAAGCCTGGAAGACGCTGCAAAAGCTCTTACGGCCGGCCGGGTATAATATATATATGGAGAGAGGTGACCGACTATGACTCAAGAAACGACGACAGGGAAGACCGCGCGGGTGGCGGTGGTGACCGGCGCGGCCAGCGGCATTGGCGAGGCCTGCGCGCGTCACCTGGCGGCGGCCGGGTGCCAGGTCGCCCTGATGGCCCGTCGGACCGACCGGATCGAGAAAATCGCGTTGGACATCCAGTCATCCGGCGGTACCGCCATCGCGGTGCCGGGCGACGTCGGCGACGAAGGATCCGTCCAGAACGCCCACAAACGCATCTCGGAAGCGCTCGGCGGCTGTGATATTCTGGTCAACAGCGCCGGCATCACCCGGGACGGGCTGTTCATCCGGATGAAAACGGCCGATTTCGAATCGGTGCTGAGAACCAACCTGCTGGGCGCCTTTTTGATGACCCGGGCCTGTGTCCCGTCCATGCTTCGCGGCCGATGGGGCCGGATCGTGAACATCAGCTCGACCGTCGGCCTGACCGGCAACATCGGGCAGGCCAACTACGCGGCGTCCAAGTCAGGCCTTTTTGGACTCACCAAATCCTGCGCTTTGGAATTCGCCCGGCGCGGCGTCACCGTCAACGCCGTCGCCCCGGGTTTCATCGAGACCGAAATGACGCAGGGACTTGACGCGAAGGTCCGCGAGGAAGTGATCCGCCGAACGCCGCTGGAACGGTTTGCGCAGCCGGCGGAAGTCGCCGCGCTGGTGGGGTTTCTTTGTTCCGACGGGGCGGGCTACATCACGGGCGAGATCATCCGTATTGACGGCGGAATGGCGATGTAATATGGGTAGTGCCCTGTAACCAAGGTGACGGGTAACAGAACAGGGGTGATAGGGGGTCGGTTACCGGTTGCCGGATAGCGAGAGAAAGGGGTCACCATGGCAAACATTGAGGAACGTGTCAGAGAAATCATTATCGATCAACTGGGGGTGACGGAAGAGGAAGTCAAGACCGAAGCCTCCTTTATTGACGATCTGGGCGCTGATTCTCTCGATACCGCCGAACTGGTCATGGCCTTCGAGCAGGAATTTGGAATCAGCATTCCCGATGAAGAGGCGGAGAAAATCAAGACAGTCGGACAAGCGATCGAGCACGTCAAAAAGGCGGTCAAGGAGTAGGGAACGGCACGCCGGCGCCGGGCGACGCGCATCGGCGAGCCGGCGGTCACCCGACACGACTCATGAGTTCCGCCCGGCGGGTTGTCATCACAGGGGTCGGCATCATCAGCCCCAACGGTATCGGGACGTCCGTTTTCTGGAAGGCCATTCTCGACGGGCCTTGTGTGGCTCGGAGAGTCGAGGCGTTTGACGCCAGCCGGTTTCCCACCACCTTTGCCTGCGAGATTACGGGATATGTGCCAACCGAACATTTTTCCACCAAGGAAATCAAGCGAATGGACCGCTTCGTACAGGTCGCGCTCATCGCCGCCAAAGAGTCGATCGCCGACAGCGGACTTGATTCCGCCAGGGAAAATCCCGATCGGATCGGCGTCATCATCGGGTCCGGCATCGGCGGCATCGCGACGCTGGAGGAGGAAACCCGCGCGCTGGATTTGCAATCGCCTCACCCCAAAGTCTCGGCGTTTCTCATTCCCAAACTCATCATCAACATGGCCAGCGGGGAAGTCGCCATCCGGTACGGGTTCTCCGGCCCGAACCTTTCCCAGGTCACCGCCTGCGCCACCGGATCGCACGCCATCGGGGACGCGATGAAAATCATCCAGAGATCCGACGCCGATGTCATGATCGCCGGCGGTACCGAAGCCGCCATCTCGCCGCTCGGGTTTGGCGGATTTTGCAGCATGAGGGCGCTCTCCCGCCGAAACGACGATCCGTCGAACGCCTCCCGGCCGTTTGAGCGCGACCGGGATGGATTTGTCATGGGCGAGGGCGCCGGTGTTCTGGTGCTGGAGGAAATGGAGCGGGCAAAAAAGAGGGGCGCAAAAATTTACGCGGAAGTCGCCGGATACGGCCTTTCGGCCGACGCCTACCACATCACCGAACCGGAGCCGGAGGGTAAAGGCGCGCGGCGGGCGATGGGGATGGCCGTCCAGGACGCGGGGTTGAACCTGGACCAGGTCGATTACGTCAACGCCCACGGGACATCGACCCGATTCAATGACCGGGCGGAAACGATGGCGATCAAATCCCTGTTTAAAGACCACGCCAAAAAACTCGCCGTCAGCTCCACCAAATCCGTCACCGGCCATCTCCTCGGCGCGGCCGGCGCGGTCGAATCCATCGCCTGCGCACTGGCCCTGCAAAACGGCGTGATCCCGCCTACCGTCCACTACACGTCGCCCGATCCCGACTGCGATCTTGATTACGTCCCCAATTCCCCGCGCCAGATACCCATCCGCGTCGCGCTGAACAATTCCTTTGGATTTGGCGGCCACAACGGATGCCTCATCCTCAGAAAATTCCAATGAAAAAAAACAGCAAACAGGCGCCAGAAGACAGAATGGAACCGGGCGGCGGCCGATTCCGCATTCTGTCTTCTGTATTCTGTGTTCTGTTTCCCTCCAAGTGGTACCGGACCTCGACCGCATCCAGAGCCTGATCGGATACCAGTTTTCCGATTCGACCCTACTCCTGGCGGCGCTGACCCATCGATCCTATCGAACCGTCGATACTGCCTGCGAAGACTTCGAGCGTCTCGAATTTCTCGGCGACGCGGTACTCGGACTCATCGTCAGCCTTAAACTCTATCAGGATCTCGACCTCCCGGCCGGCGATCTCACCAAACGGACCAGCCAGGTGGTCTGCCGGGACGCCTGCGAGCGCGCGGCCCGGCGGATGGGAATTGATCCGTTTGTGCGAACCGGTCCGGCCGCTAGTGTGGATGGGACATCGATCGTATCGGACGTGATTGAGGCGGTTCTGGGGGCGATCTATGTGGACGGCGGATTGACGCCCGCCACGAATTTCGTCCATCGGCACTTTGATGACCTTCTGCATTCCGCCATTCTGGAAGGCGTTGAGAATCCCAAAGCCGTGTTGAACGAATGGTTCTTGAAGGAAAAAAAAGCGGCGCCGACGTACCGCGTGGTTGAATCCAGCGGGCCGGATCATGCCCCAACCTATGTCGTCGAAGCCCTTTTCGAGGACGTGGTGCTGGGGAGCGGATCCGGCCGGAGCAAACGGGACGCCGAGGCGGCGGCCGCGAAAGAGGCGCTCAAATCAATCACCCAGTGATGGGCCGATTGACGTTCCAAGTGAAGCGAGTTAGCGTCTTGGGGAGAAGGAGATAAAGATGATGTTGGACCCTTCAAATGAAATTTGGAAAAAACGGCTCGCCGGAAAACTGCCGCCGGACTGGGCCAAAGAAATAGACGACTTCGAAACGGAACTGCTGCTCAAACGGCAGAACAAGATCGAGGACAAGGTATTCGCCGAAACGCGGCTGCGGCGCGGGGTCTATGGCCAGCGATACGACAACGGATACCGCAACGACGGCAAAACCCAGCGGCGGATCCCTTATCCGGAATCGCTTACCAAGGGACCCAACACGATGTGGGACGCGCCGGGAATGCAGCGGATTAAAATCCCCTTCGGCGGCATGACCACCGAACAAATGGACACCATCGCCGACGCGGCCGAAGAGTACGCCGACGCCATCTGCCATGTGACCACCCGGCAGGACTTCCAGCTTCATTACGTCCACATCGAAAACACCCCTACTCTCTTTCGCCGGCTGGCTGCCGTCGGGATCACGACCCGGGAGGCCTGCGGCAATTCGGTCCGGAATGTCACCGCCTGCCCGCTGGCCGGCGTCTGCCGGGATGAGTCCTTTGACGTCACCCCGTACGCGAAGGCGACCTTTCGATATTTGCTCGGCCATCCGGATGTCCAGGATTTCGGACGCAAATTTAAAATCGCCTTTTCCGGATGCCGGGAAAACGCCTGCGCCCTCACCAGCATGCACGACCTCGGATTCATCGCCCGAAAAAAAATCGATCAGGGCAAAGAGCGGCGCGGATTTGAAATGGTGGTCGGCGGCGGACTCGGATCGGATCCCTACAAGGCGAAACTCCTTGGGGAGTTTGTCGACGAAAGGGAGATCCTGGCGCTCACTCAGGCGGTCTGCCGGGTTTACGCGCGGCACGGCGAGAAAAAGAAACGCGGACGCGCGCGGATCAAGTTTCTCGTCGCCGACTGGGGAATCGAAAAATTTCGCGACGCCGTGCGGGAGGAACGGGCAAAACTCCCGGTCGATCCCCGGTGGACCGATTTCCTCTCGCATCTGTCGGAAACAGACGAATCACCACTGAAAATGCCCGGCGGTAAAAAAGAATACGCCGGACGCAACGGATTCGACTATTGGATGTTCACCAATGTTCAGCCCCAGCGGCAGGCCGGCTACGTCGTCGTCACCGTCTCCCTGCCGCTCGGCGACATCACCTCGAATCAGCTTCGCGCCCTGGCAAACATCTGCCGGCGGTACGTGAAAGAATCCGTGAGAACGACGGTGGAGCAAAATATCGTTCTGCGGTGGATCAGCGAGTCCGACGTGCCGGCGATCTATGAGGAACTCAGGTCAATCGGACTGGCCGAGCCGGGAGCGGGGACCATTGTCGACGTCACCGCATGCCCCGGGACGGACACGTGCAAACTCGGCGTCTCCTCCTCCCGGGGGCTGGCCGGGGAACTTCGGACGCAGTTGGCGGAAAAATCCGCGCAGATGGACCAGTCCATCCGGGATCTCCGGATCAAAGTCAGTGGGTGTTTCAATTCCTGCGGCCAGCACCATATCGCGGACATCGGGTTCTACGGCACCAGCCGAAATGTCGGCAATTTTGTCGTCCCTCATTTCCAACTCGTCCTCGGCGGTCAGACACGGCAAAACGCCGACTCCTACGGCCTCGCTATGGGTAATGTCCCATCCAAATCCGTCCCGGCGGTGGTCGGCCGCCTGACCGATCTGTACGCGAGGGGACGTCAGGCCCGCGAGACATTTCAGCAGTTTATTGCGAGGCTGGGAAAAGTTGAAATCAAAAAAGCCCTGGCCGATCTGACCGACGTGCCCGCCTATGAAAAGGACCGATCCTATTACGTGGACTGGGGCGATGTCCGTGAATATTCCACCAAGGACAAAGGCATCGGCGAGTGTGCGGGCGAGGTCGTCAGCCTGACCGAGTTCGGCCTGAAAGCCGCCGACCGGGAGGTTTTCGAAGCCCAGGTTCAGCTCGACGGAGGGGACCCCGGCGACGCGGCGAAAAAGGCCTACTTGGCGATGCTTCACGCAGCGCAGGCTCTGATTAAGAAATTCGATCCGGACATTTCCGACGAGCCCGACAGGGTTCTGGAGGACTTTCGGAAACGCATTTTTGACACCGAACTCTTCAACGACCCCTATGCCGGCCCCAAATTTGCCCACTACTATTTCCGCGCCCATGAGCACCGGCAGGATCCGATGGACAGGGAAAAGGCCCACCATCTGGTGGAGGAAGCGCAACTCTTCATCGAAGCCGCCTACAACTGTCATATCCGAATGGGGATGACCAAAACAGCCAACGCGGCCATCAACGCCTGACGGATCAGACTGCAGCGCCGATCATGGACATTCAGAAGATCAACTGGAAAATCTACATCGAAAATCCCGATAAGACCCGGCCGGATGACTTCTTCAAAGTCTTCAACTCCTGGATTCCGGCCAGTCCTGAGATTTTCATCGATGTGGCCGACTACCAGCATGTGCAGGACGGGCCGCTCACCGTCCTCGTGGGCCATGACGCCGATTACTGGCTGGACGCCACCGACCGGCGGGTGGGACTCCTGTACAATCACCGGCAGCCGATGGAAGGCTCGAACGCTCAGAAACTCCAGCGGACATTTGTCGACGCTCTCAGCGCCGCCCGGAGGCTGGAGCGGGAGGCGGAATTGGGCGGCAGGATCCGGTTTCGGACGGATGAATTTCTGTTTTTAATCAATGATCGCGGACTGGCCCCCAACACCGGCCAGACTTACACCGGATTGAAACCTGACATGGAAGAGTGGGCGGCGGGAATTTTCGGAAAAAATTCATTCTCTCTCGATCATCAATCCCAGCCCCAAAAACGGTTTTCCGTCAAAATCACTTCCCTCCATAAAAATCCCCTCGACAGTCTGCTCAAAAAACTGGGCGCCTGACGGCGACTACTTCAGTTTCTCCAGAGCCGATTTGACGGCGTTGAAATTTGGCAGGTCTTTTGGCGTCGGTGTCTGCTCGCTGTACTGGATGACGCCGGTTTTGTCAATCACAAACGCCGCCCGAGCGCTCACAGCGCCCATCCCCAGCAGATCCGGCAGGAGCGTACCGTAGCTTTCGGCGACCTTTTTATTGAGGTCGGACAGAAGCGGGATGCTGATCTTTTCCTTCTGGGCCCAGGCATCCTGGGCAAACGGGCTGTCGATACTGACGCCGTAGACCTGGGCGTTCAGACTCGAATACTCGCTGATGCCCTTGGATATGTCGCACATCTCCTGCGTGCAGACGCCGGTAAACGCCAGCGGGAAAAACAGGAGCACCGTATTTTTCTTTCCGAATTGATCACTGAGTTTGATGTCCTTCAGCCCGTCGGATGCTTTTGTTTTCAGCGTGAAATCCGGGGCCTTTTTGCCTGCCGCCAATGGTGCCATGGGTGAATCTCCTCTCCAAAACCAAGTTTCCAGCCGACGGAAGCCGACGGCGTCCTGATATCCTCCATCCAAACAACAAAAACCCGCAGCCGTCAACCGCCGCCTTGACAATCCTTCTCCTGACGACGATACTCCAAACAAGTCTTTATTGCCCAAACCTTACTGGGGTTGGAGGAGAAGCGTATGTTATTGATCAATCCCGTTAACGCTGAATATGGGGGGTCCCTGAGCCGGTTCGTCCCGCTTTCCCTGCCGATGCCCATCGGCTGTCTGGCCGCGCAGATGATGAAATATGGCCATCCGGTCAGAATCGTTGACGAGGAAGTCCGGCCCATTACAATGTCCAACATCGATGAACTGGTCACAGGACTGCCGCGGCCCTATATTTTCGGAATCACGGTATTGACCGCCCAGGTCGCGCGGACATTTCACCTGGCCACACTCCTCAAGACGAAATTTCCGGATTGCGTCGTCATGGTGGGCGGATACCACACAACCGCTCTGCCGGAAGAGTCCCTCACGGCCGTCGATACGATTGATTTTGTCGTTCGTGGCGAGGGTGAACGCACTCTCATCCAGCTGTATGAAGCCATCCGGGGCGGCCGGAAGGATTTTTCCGATATCCAGGGAATATCGTACCGGCGCGATGGCAAAATCGTCCACAATCCCGACATGCCCCTCATCCAGGATCTCGATACGCTCCCTAAATTTCCCTACGACCTATTTGACAACCTCCTCAAACAATCCAATTCCCGGGCGACCTATGACTGGGGATTCATTGTGACCTCGCGCGGTTGCCCCTACCGGTGCAACTATTGCGCCATGCGCATGATGACCGGGAACACCTATCGCTTCAAATCCGCGGATTTGATCGTCGAAGAACTCGATGTCCTGGTCAATCGATTTGGGGCCAGAAACGTCTTTTTCCTTGATGACAATTTCTGTTTCAAGAAATCCCGGACCAGTGAGGTATGTGACGCGTTGATCCAATCGGGACTCGGGAAAAAATGCGGGTTGAGCCTTCAGACCCGCGCTGATAATTTTTACAAGGACGTCGTCCCCATGTTGAGAGACGCCGGTTTCACGTCGGTGGGGTTCGGCATGGAAGTCGGCACCGACCGGCTCGCGGAAGTGATCCACAAAGGAGAATCAATCCAGCAGCACATTAATGCCGTGAAGCTGGCGCAAAGCCACGGCCTGGACACGGCCCTCTTCATGATTTTCGGTATCCCGACCGAAACCCACGATGACCGGAAGGTCGCTTATGAGTTGTGCAAGAGCCTCAACGTGACACATATCAAATTCAACAATCTCATTCCCTACCCGGGCACACCGTTTTACACGGACGTCAAAGACACGCCAAGAATGAACAAACTTGGAATCTGGGAAAACTTCACCAGCACCCTCGCCGAAATGGGTATGCCGCTCACCCATCGTCGACCCCTCCCCTATGTGCCAGAGACGGCGTCCGAATGGGAACTCAGCCGCGACATTATCCGCTTCAATATTCTCGCCGCGCTCCGGCCATCCATCATCAAGGGGGTTCTCCTGCGCAAACACGGGCCGGGGTGGTTCAAATTGAAGTCCTATTGGTTTCTGCGGCCGACCGAGCTGTTTCATCTGATGCGCTTGGCGGCGGTTCTGATCGTCAACCTCCTGATTTCATTCCTGCCGCTGTGGCCGCTTGAAAACATCATCCAGTTTTTTGTGCCCGGCCTCCAGCGCCGGGTCTCCGCCAAAGATCGAAAACCCTATGTTCCTTCGGGCTGGCCGAAGGACTCATGGCAGAAGGTGATGACCTGACGGCGGATTCACCCCGGGACACCCCACCTCCTCCTCGCGATTCGAATCGGTTGGAACGGTGTTTGTTTCTGTTTTTGTTCGCTCTGACTTTCCTGCTGACGCTGGATTTGATTCTCGAACGCCGTATCCCGGGCGGGCATGACGGATTTCGATATTTTGCCCTGAAATACGTTTTCCTGAACAATGCCGCCAATTCGGGAGACATTCCCCAGTGGATGCCCTTCCTAACGCATGGGACCGTGGCCACCTGGTGGTACGCCGTTCAGGGCGGAATGCTCCTGAATGGTCTCCTCCTCGCCGGGCAGGGCCTGCGGGAATTTTCATTTATCGCGTTGGCTCACATGGACGTTTTCGTACACGAGTGCTTTCTGCTGATTGGCATGTGGCTCCTCTGCCGGAGATTTTTCGTCTCGCCTCTGTCCATTTATTTCACGGTAACGGCGGCCATCGGGTCGGCGATCTGGTTCACTCAGCCTTGGTGGAACCTTCAGTTCTATTTTGCCGTCCCGTTGATCCTGCATCTGGTCCATTCATTCCTCGAAAAAAGCCAGTGGCGGTATATCGCCCTGGCCGCAAATCTCCTCGCGGTGCAGACCCTGGGAGGCCTTCCTTATTTTTTGCCTGTCACCACATTCGTGATCTTCGTCTATCTGTTTTTCTATTGCCTCTTGAACGTCGACCGGGTTCGGCCCCAGGTGGCCGCCCTGAAATGGGGGTACGCCTTCTGGATATCCGCCGCCGGCATCTCCGTATCTCTGGGGCTTGCCTACGCCGTCCTGAATACCGACACGGATCTCATCGTGTCCTACGCCCCGGGAAGAAACTCGGACGGCACCGTTTCCCAGTCCCAGTTTTTGGCCTACGGCGCAAACTCCTCAGCCGCGCCATGGCTGGAACTGATCCTCGGCGCCTCCCCCAGCCTGGATTACTCCCTCTACATAGGCGTCCTCTCCCTTCCTCTGATTTTCCTCGGCATGATCTATCGTTCCGGGCGCCGATACATGCACTTCTATTTGACCGCTCTCGTTCTCCTTCTCTTCTGCTCCGGAACCACCATTTCCAGGATCGCATACCACTGGCCGTTCATGAACTATTTCAGGCATTTGTTTTTGACCTGCGTGTTCGTCAAGTTGTTTCTGTGCATCCAGGCTGGGTTGGGACTGGATGCCCTGATTGAAAATCACGGGCGGGACCGCTTCAATGCCGTCCTGTTCTTCCTGTGCGGCGCGATGCTGCTTCTCGGGCTCACTCTCCTGTTTCTATCGGAACACCCGATGCTCGCGGCCCAACTCGTGATGACGATGTTTTCAGACGGACTCTATGAATTAAAGGAAATACTGAACCCGGAAACAACGCAGGACATCCTGATTCGGACATCCATCTTCAGCTTCCTCTCATCCGCGCTGATGGGTCTATTCTGCTTCGCTCAAGTGCACTCCATGCGAAACGGTCTGTTGATCACCCTCGTCGGATTGTCCACAGTCGACATGGCAGTTTACACATACACCGAAAGCCGGTTGCGAACATTCTCTCTGACCGATGATCTCCACCGGATGTTTCACTTTGCGGATGTCCCCTACGCGCCCAGACGCGACGCTACCTTCTGGACAGGTTCCTCCCGGGAACAGATCCTGCGGGTTCTCCCGATAACCGAGGGATCAACAGACTGGACCCTTCATGCTTTTGCAGGCAGAGACGTGCTCGGCAGCCCATTTCGCACCGATCACTGGCTCCGCCCGTTTGACCGATACCTTAAATCCTATTGGGGCCAGAACCTGGATGACGCCGGCGCCAGACCGGCCGGAATCGTGGCTCATGAGCGAAGCCTCGATCTGCCGGGTCCGGTATCGGGCACGCTGATCGCCGCCCGGATTCATGACCGCTTGCTCCAATTCCCCGACACGCATCCGGCGGCACTGAAACTCTCAGGCTCGCGGCAGGACAAGATCCAGTTTTTTTCCGAAGCCATTTTTGTCAACGACGAGCAAACAACGGCCCGGCTCATCACGGATGGTCGATATCGGGGTGATGTCCTTTTTGTTTTTGATCCGCAGCAACCTCCCCGGCTTATGCCGGAGGCTGATTTGGATCTCTCCCATCACCTTGCTCAGAATTTCAGGATCCATCCTGACTATACCGTCACGCGGTTTGACGCCAATTCTCTCAGACTCCGGGTCACGATGCCGCCGGGCAGCGGCGGCTGGTTGTTTTACAGCGATGTCTGGCATCCAAAGTGGGAGGCTGTCGCCATCGAAGATGGCCGGCGGCTGAAAATTTATCGCGCGATTCTGGCGTATAAGGCCGTCCAGGTAGAACCGGGAAAAAGTGAGATCGAGTTCCGATTTCATTCAAACCGCATGGCCGGACTGCATCTTATTTTTGGAATTAATTCAGTCCTTTGGCTGGCAGCGGGAATACTGCTTTTCCGGCGGTTCCAATCTACCGCCCAATGAAGTGCAAAATGCAAAATGTGCAAAATGGGGACGTTGATTGACAAATTGACAAATGAAGAAGGCCCCCCATGACGGGCATGGAGCTCGCCGTCGGATGTTATGGGCTTGTTTCCCCTCACAAGATACGGACCGACAGGGGCACGAACCCTTTTCATGATTTCTCACAGGCATTTGGTTATCAACAGGTTTAAAGAAACAATACTGCATCATCTACTTCCATCCGGCGGATATGATTTGTCAATTTGTCAATCAACGTCCCCAAATTGGGGGTTTGGGGGGCTTTCTTGACATTGTCCCCTCTGTTGTTTACTTAAAGAGTATGGCGCCTGATTCGGGACTGGACCTTTTGCTGGTCAATCCGGGGAATCGGCGGCGGGTCTATCAATCTCTCGGGACTGACCTTGCCGCCATTGAACCGCCACTTTGGTGCGGGATGATCGCTACCGTTGTCCGGAATTGCGGATTTCGCGTGCGAATCCTCGACGCCGAGGCTGAGGAATTGTCGCCCCGGCAGGTCGCGGAACAGATCGCTTCTCTCAATCCCGGATTGACAACCGTCGTCGTGTACGGACACCAACCGTCCGCATCCACTCAGAATATGACCGCCTCCGGCCAGATTTGCTCGGCGATCAAGGAAATCGACAAGGACCGGCAGGTCTTGCTGTTGGGCGGACACGTGTCGGCCCTGCCGGAACGGACACTGCGCGAGGAATCCGCCGATTTTGTCCGCGAGGGCGAAGGCCCCGCCACCGTGATCGGACTGCTGGAAGGCCGCGCTCCCCACGATCGCATTCCGGGACTCTGGTACCGGAGCCATGGACAAATCCAACACACGCCGACGGCGACTCTTCTGCAGAATCTCGACCGTGACCTTCCTCAGGTCGCGTGGGATCTTCTACCCATGGACAAATACCGGGCCCATAACTGGCACTGCTTCGGATCCGTCTTCCGGCGACAACCCTACGCTTCCGTCTACACCAGCCTCGGCTGCCCGTACAAATGCTCCTTCTGCTGCATCAACGCTCCGTTTGGGCGGTCCACCATCCGCTATCACAGTCCGGATCAGGTGATCGGCGAGATCGACATTCTGGTGAAACAGTATGGCGTCCGAAACCTGAAGATCGCGGACGAAATGTTCGTCCTTGATCTTGATCACGTCACCGGTATTTGCGACCGGATCATCGAGCGGGGGTATGATCTGAATATCTGGGCCTACGCCCGGGTGGATACGGTCAAGGATCGGATTTTGGAGAAGCTGAAACTGGCGGGATTCCGGTGGCTGGCTCTGGGGATCGAGTCGGGCAGTCAGTATGTTCGGGACGGGGCATCCAAAAAATTCGGGCAGGCCGACATTGTCCATACGGTTCGGGCCATTCAGTCGGCCGGAATTTCCGTCATTGGTAATTTTATTTTCGGGCTCCCGGACGACACACTGGAAACCCTGCAGCAGACCCTGGATATGGCCGTCGAACTCAATTGCGAATTCGCCAATTTTTATTCCGCCATGGCCTATCCGGGATCGCCGCTCTACAGTATGGCTCTCAAGGAGGGCTGGCCCCTTCCGGATGACTGGGACGGATTTTCTCAACACAGCGTCAAAACCCTGCCCCTCCCAACCAAACACCTTCCCGCTTCAGAGGTCCTGCGCTTTCGCGACCGGGCGTTCCAGGACTATTTCAGAAACCCCCGGTATCTTTCCTCCATCCTGAAGAAATTCGGTGATGAAACGGCCGAACACGTCAAGCTCATGGCTTCCCACTCGCTCGAACGCGCTTACGCCTAAGAAATAAATTTCGAAACGCGCGCAGTCTTTCCGGCGTGCCGATGTCGAAGAGAGGGACACGGCCCGGGAATCCGTAGAGACCTTTGCCTATCAGATTCGGAAATAATTCCTTTTCCAGGGATGAGGCTTTTCCGGGAGGAATTTGATCGAGGACAGACCGTTGAAACACGTAGACGCCCGCATTGATGTAGCGGACTGACCCGCCGGACTTCTTTTCTTCAAATTGACTGATCGCCGATGTCCGATCCAACCGGACATTCCCGCCGTCCCGGCGCGGCGAGCCGCCGGCGAGGCCGGCAGGGGCGAGCGCCACGGTCACCCGGGCGGCGGTTTTCCGGTGAAACTCGATCAGCCGGCGGTAATCGAGATCACAAATCGAATCTCCGTTGATAACCAAAAACGGATCCGTACGGATCTTCGGCCGGGCGTATCTGACCGCTCCCGCGGTGCCGAGCGGCCGTTCTTCCCTGGAGAATGTCAGTTGCGCCTCTGCCCGGACCGGACCGGCGACAGTCCAGTACCGCTCGATCTGCTTTGATCCGATCCCCGTACAGAAAATAAACCGATGGAATCCCCGGCCCATCAACCGATCCACCAGCAGACGCAGAAACGGCCGGCCGCCGATATCCGCCAGGACTTTCGGCCGGACTCCCAATACCGGTCGCAGCCGCAGACCCCGGCCGCCGCAGAGAATGACAACATCCGGGGGCGCCGCGCGGCGGGTCAAACGCGTTCGCGCGTATCGTCGGGCTGGTAAAAAATAATCTGGCTGCCGGAATGTTCCAGGGAAAGAGGGACGTGGAGGAGTTTGTGAAGGCGCCGGATGATGGAGGGATGATCCGCCGGCCTGGCGAACACCAGCATGAACCCGCCGCCACCGGCGCCCAGCAGTTTTCCGCCGATGGCTCCGGCTGACCGGGCCTGGTCATACATCTCATCGATGACCGGCGTTGAAATTTTGTCGCTCAGTTCCCGTTTCAGCATCCAGCCTTCATTCAGAAGTTCCCCAAAAGGATTCAGGGCGCCGCCGGCCGTCAGGAGGGACACGCCCTCGCCCACCATATCGTACATCCGGCCAAATAGCCGGCTTTTCCGGTCCGTGTTCTCCACAACCTCGCGGGCCACGACGGATGCGATCCGGGTAAATCCGGTGAAAAAGAGCAGGAGATACTGCCCGAACTCATCAAGCCGCGCCTGCGACAGGATGATGGGCGATACGGTGAAGGTTTCGTTGGGATGGAAATCGATTCGGTTGAGACCGCCGAATGCCGAGACGACCTGATCCTGGCAGCCGACGACCTCGTTAAGACGTTTTTGTTCGATCGTTATGGCATCCTGGGCCAGCTGGAGTTTGGTGATCATCTGCTGTTTCAATCCGTAGAGCGCGTTGAGCAGACCCACCGCGAACGTTGAACTGGACCCGATGCCTGTCCGGGCCGGCAAATCCGAGTCATGATGGATCTCAACTCCCCGCTCGATCCTCAGATAGTCCAGCGCCGACCGAACGACCGGATGTTCGATCTCCTGATTGGATTTCACCAGTTCAATTTTTGAATAGAGGATTCTTGACCGGTGCTCAAAAAACGGCGGGAGGTACCGGCAGGTCAGATAGCAGTATTTGTCGATCGAGGAGGACAGGACCGCGCCGGGATGGGATTTAAACCATGCCGGATAATCCGTGCCGCCGCCGAAAAACGAAATCCGAAATGGGCTCCGGCTGATAATCATCGGTTGCCGTGCGGCGTTTTTCGAAACACCGAATACCCATTGACGAGCTGCCGAATGCCGCGCTCGAGGGTCCATTCCGGCTGAAACCCGGCCGACGCGATCCTCGCGTTGGACACGATGTAATCCCGCTTGTCGACATCCTCGCCGATCGGCGCCTCCAGAAACACAAAGGAGGGAATGATTTTTTTGATCTCGCGGCAGAGTTCCAGTTTGGACAGGTTGGCGTCTTCAAGCCCGACGTTGTAGGCCCGGCCTTTCATCTGATCAAATCGGTCGATCCCGTGCATAAAAACCCGCGCCACGTCCTCCACATGAAGGTAATTCCTCTTGAACTGACCCTCAAACACCACCACCGTCCGGTCCGTCACCGCACGCCACACAAAATCGTTGACCAGCAGATCCATCCGCATCCGCGGAGAGACGCCGAATATGGTGGCCAGCCGAAACGAGATCGCGTTCGGCCTCGACAGGACCATCGATTCCGCTTCCACCTTGGTCACCCCGTAAAGACTGATCGGCCGAAGCGGCGAGTCCTCGGTGCAGGGGTTGCCCCTGTCGCCGATCCCATACCCGCTGTTGGTGACCGGAAACAACACCCGCTGATCGGCGGACAGAACCGAGCCGATCAGCCGGATGGCGTCCACATTGACGCTCCGAGCCGCCACCGGATCCTCATCGCACGCCGGCGCGCCGACGATCGCCGCGAGCGGAATGACGATATCCGCGGCGCGGGCAAGATCTCGAACCACGTGTTCGTCCCGGCAGTCTCCACGGACAATCCGGAACGCGTCAAACTCGCAGCAGTCCAGGAGACTGGTCTGACCGTACCGGAAATTATCCAGCACCGTGACCTGATAATTCGATTCGAGCATGCGGCGGGTCAGGATCGACCCAATGTATCCCGCGCCCCCTGTGATCAGCACGCGATGTGGCCCGGCCATGGGTGTTCCTACCTTTCCGTTTTCAGAGTCGAGCGATACCAGTCGACGGTCCGCGCAAGTCCATCCGCCAGCGGGGTGAACTGAAAGTCCCGCCACCGACCCGCATCATCTCTTTTGAGAACCTTTTTTTGTAGCCCAACAGGGCCGCGGGGGTCAAACCGAATGGGGCCTTGAAATCCGACCGCCCGGGCTACCGACTCCGCCAGGACACGAATCGGAATGCCGTCGTCCGCCGCCACAATCACGTGTTCACTTCCGCGGCGGCCGATGAGATCGACCAGCACCCGGGCTAAGTCACTCGAAAAAATAAACTGCCGGACTGCCGTTCCGTCACCCCAGACGGTAAACGGCCTGGCTTCCTTCTGAGCGTCCACGCATTTTCGAATCAACGCGCTCACCACATGCCCCCGGTCCGGATCGAAATCATCATGCGGACCGTAGACCGTCGCCGGCGTCACCGTCTGGAAATCGGCCCCGTCCTGCCTGGAAATCAGCCGGCCCTGGACATCCATCACACGCTTCGCGTATCCATACCCGAGATTTCCCTCGAATGGCAATCCGACATGCAGATCCTCCGGCGCGGCCGGGCGGGCCGGGGGAAATGAAAAAGCGCAGCTCGACAGGACAGCGACCAGCCGGCGCACGCCCGCGGCGCGCGCGCAGGAAAGAACGTGGGTATTGATGAGAAGGTTATCCGTCAGCAATTCCACGTTCTTCATTTCGTTTTCCTTTACCCCGGCCGCGCGCTCGGCCAGATGCAAAACCGCCTCCGGTTTGACCGATTGAAACAGCCGGGCCGCGGCGGTGGCGTCGCGCAAATCGGCGTCGCGCTTTGAGACACAAGTCGCCGCCGGAATCAGTTCCTGAACCGCCCGACCGATCACGCCGCCGGCGCCGGTTACCAGAATCCGCGGACTCATCCCAGAACCGATTTCGCCAGCGCGCAAATCTCATCCACCGCCGGCAGACCCAGAGAGGGATGGTTCGGGAAAAAAAATCCGGTGTGATAGATACGGTCCGCGTTCGGGAAATGCGACTCGCCATATCGTCCGGTCCAGAACGGATGAAGGCCGAGATTGCCGGCCGTAAAGAGACGCGTCTCAACGCCGCCCGACTCAAAGGCCTCCACGATCCGGCGGCGAGTCTCAGGATCCGGCGCCAGCGCGGCTGTGTGGATGCTGCAGACGCGGCTGCCGGCCGCTGGGACCTGGAACTGGAGTTTCGATCGCAGGCGCGACACGTACCGGTGATGATTTTCCTCTCGGCGGGAAATGATCTGTGGGAGTTTATCGATCTGGCCGATCCCGATAAAGGCGTTGAGTTCCGTCGATCGCAGATTGAATCCGGCTTCATAAAAGACAAAGGGCTGATGAAAATCGTCCACCCGGTGCCGGGCCATCAGCCGCGCCTGACTTTCCCGGCCAAGGTCCTTCCCCCAGCCGTGGCTTCGGAGCATCAGCAGCGTCTCATGCAGATCCGGATCGGACGTCGAGACCATCCCGCCTTCGATGGTCGACATCTGGTGCCCGAAATAAAAAGAAAAACTCGACAGATCGCCAAACGTCCCCACAAACCGGTTTTCGCAGCTCGCCCCGATCGCGGCACAGGCGTCCTCCATCAACAGAAATCCGTATCGGTCTTTCAGTTTCAAAACCTCATCCACCCGCGCCGGCACGCCCAGCACATGGACCAGGATGACGGCCGACGGGGAATGCCGTTTGAGAAGGGATTCGAGATGGTCGATATCCAGCGCGAATGTCTCCCGGTCCGACTCGCAGAGGATCGGCTCAAATCCCAACTGGATCGCCGGCGACACGGTCGTCACCCATCCCGTGCTGGGCACGACGACTTTCATATTTCTCAGTCGGCCCGACGTTTTCAGAACGCCGTACATCAGGAGATTCGCGGATGATCCCGAATTGCAAAACACCGAATG
>Ga0114945_10000300_pt1 | contig 31593 bp, 28 predicted proteins | sample OV2TP3_FD_87194 | JGI IMG/M metagenome (GOLD analysis project Ga0114945, IMG submission 87194) | Hot spring microbial communities from Beatty, Nevada to study Microbial Dark Matter (Phase II) - OV2 TP3 | ecosystem: Environmental > Aquatic > Thermal springs > Hot (42-90C) | place: USA: Beatty... | reverse complement strand
GAAGATAACCAGTCAAACTGCGACCTCGCTCTCAGCGCTATTCGAGCGGAATAAAGAAATGGTATCACGCCATGTAGCCCAACGGAACTTTTGCCATGGCGATTATCACTTCTCAAATATAATGGTAGGCAAAGACAAGGAGTCCTTGGGCTGGAAGATCGTGGGGCTTGTCGATCTGGATATTGCTCAGGTTACATGCCCAATCGAGGATTTTGGGAAAGTAGAGGAATTTGACTTTCCTTACATACAATTGCCTGGATTCCGCCGTTATGTCTTGGAGGGATACGGCAGAGAGCTGGGTTATCTTGAATATGGCCTTCTTATCCTTGGGAGTCTGCTCGGTAACCCCTATCGTTTGAACCGCGTTTCGTCTCTAACAGGTGAGGTCGTACAGGTCAATGAGGATACTCTTGTTCAAGCGCTGTTTTGAAACCTGAGGGATGAGAAGAATGAAAGTAATCCGATTCAGGGAAAGTTTGCTGAACTCCTGCGTTGAGTTCTGGTGGGGTATTTACGAGCACATGCCTTATGTTCACCGGCCTGATGGTTACCAGACCTTAAACACCCCACCGATCTCTCCTGAGTATTTCATCGAGAACCTCAGGTGGGGATTGGGCTGCCGTGATGACGCGAGCAGTTGGGCAGGAGAAGTGACCAAGGACGGCATCTTTCTGGCAGAAGAAGGGGGGAAGGTCGAAGGCATCCTTGTCAGTTCTGTAAACAGCGAGAAACGTACTGGCAATATCCTGTCCGCCTATGTACAGCGAAACGCCCGAGGGCGAGAGGCTGCAGATCGCCTTCTCGAGCACACCCTGGAGCATTTTCGGAAACTGCGACTTCCGAGGGTCGTGGCAGCCCCAGGCCGGGGCAGTTCGATGGAAGTCGAATGCCCCATTCATCTCTCTTTGCTGGGCGAGGGGTTTGCCTGGGGGCAGGACTGGAAACCTGCCTATCCCAACGAGGCGTACGGCGTTTTTCTGGGAGGATCCCTGGAGGGCTTTCGTTTGCAGCCGGAGATCCAGGAAAAGATTGAGCAACTGCGCAAGGAGGGCGTCACGATTGAGCGAGTGGACCGGGGCCAAAAGGTAAGACTTCAACGGCTCGATACGGGCCTGGAAGTAGACCCTTTCGATGCGGATTCCAACTGCGCATTTGTCGGTTTTGTCAACGGCCTTGTGATCGGCTGGACCTTTGAGGTGAGCGTTTTCCGGGACGAGGGACGGATTTTGGCCATGGTCGGTCCCGAAGTGATCCCCAGCTATCGCAGAAGGGGCATCGGGAAGGTGCTCCACCATCTTGGAATAGAAGAAGCTGTGCGTCAGGGGGCCCGGGGTGGATGGACAGCTACGGAAATATATAACCCTGCGCGGCTGATCTATCAGTCCGTCGGTTGGAGATACTGGTATACCAGCTTTGGCCGAATGTCAAGAACCCTCTGACCAATTGAGGATACCATGCCGATTCCCTTGAACGACATCCTGAATGAACTCCGGGCAGCGCCACGCCTTTCCGGGACCTCCGCGTGCGACGCCGTTGCGCGGAGTCTTGCAAAAAGATTTGAAGGGATCGGCTGCGCCACGGAAGTTCAGGACTACACGTTTGTGGGATGGTCAGTGCCTGAACCCCCAAAGGTCGTGAATCTTGTCAACGGCGAAAGGCTCCCGGCGCGCGCCGTCACCTGGTGCGGAGGGATAAAGGGTGTTGACGTCGAAGGGACTGTGGTCCCAAGAGGCAGGATGAACTTCTGGGGATTGGGGACCGAACGGGAGTTCAGCAGGTGGGCGATCCTCGACGGCGAGGTGGAACACAGGGTCGTCTACCTGATCGGGAACTTTGATGACCATCTTGTTCTCCCCTATCCCATGGAAGATGTCGCCTATATCTGTATGGAGCAAAGAGACCTGCAGAGACTTTCTGATGAACAAGCCATGATACGCCTGACAACCAGGATGGAACTCCGCTTTGGGGCGCGGAGTGCGAACGTCATAGCGACCAGGGCGGGAAGGACGGCGAACGAAATCGTCGTCTGTGCCCATCACGATACTGTCTATGACGATCAGAACGGACTTTACGACAATGGTGGCGCATGTGCGGTGCTCCTCCTGCTTGCCGAACATCTCAGTGCCGTCGAGACCGATCACACGATTCTCTTTCTGTCGACAGGAGGCGAGGAGTTTAACCTCATTGGAGCAAGGACCTATCTCAACCGGCGCGAACGGGAGAGGTCGCTGGAAAGGATGAGGGCCTGTATCACCCTGGACGGCATCACCCAGCCCCCCAGAGTGGTCCACGTGCGCTGCACGGAGGACTTTGACGACATCGTCAAAGAGACCCTGGACGCGCACAGAGGGCGGCAGTATTCGTATGAGGTGGACTGGGACATCGACAGGGATCTGGGCTGTCTCGACGCGCGCGCATTTGAGGAGAAGGGCATCTCTGCATTCTTCTACTCACCGAGTGATCCCAAACGGGTCGATGAAGACAACGAGCCCATTGCCGAGAACCTCCGGACGAATGCGCTGTTTGTGCGCGACCTGATTCTCAGAACCGACCGGATGTTCGCGTCCCGACGTGGAATTCCGGAAAGGAGGCAGACGTGAAGGTCGAAGCCCTGGCTGAGAGAACATTTCGGACCTGGTCTGCAATGCGTCAACAACTCTGGGACCACCACACCGATGAGAAGGATCAGGCCGACTTTGTCCGCTATCAGAAGAAGAGCGCCGAAGGGACGGCGATAAGCTTCCTGGCCGTCTCGGAGGAGGGGCGTCACATCGGCTTTCTGGATGCTGAACTGCGCAGCGACTACGTCGGGGGGGCTGAGCGCTCGCCGGTCTGGTATGTCGAAGGGATATTTGTCGTTCCCGAGGAACGCGGCAAAGGAGTTGGAAGACTTCTGATCGAGACCCTGGAAGCGCACGCAAGGTCGCAGGGCTATTCGGAGATTGCCAGCGACTGTGACCTCGATGATACGATGAGCGAGGCGTTCCACAAGGCAGTAGGTTTCCGGGAGGCGGCTCGTAACATTCATCTGATCAAACGGATCAGTTAGATGCGCACACATGGACACACCAACGCGAAATGAAGAGGCGATCACAGAAGCGTTCGACCCGGATTCTCCCACATCAGGTATCCAGGAGGCGATCGACGCCCTTGAGGAGCGTGGAGGTTGCGTCCGGATCCCAGCTGGTGACGATGGTCGGCTGCAACTCGCGCGCGGAAGGAAACCTCGCGTAACAACAATGACCGAACTGCCGAACGGCTTCAAGAAGAACGTTCTGAAGAACTTTGGAGATCGGGGCAGGGATTGGATCCCCAGATTTCCAGACATTCTGGAAGAATGCAGGGCTCGATGGAGACTGACCCTCGGCGCTCCGATGGAGGACCTCTCCATCAATTATGTGACGTTCGCCAAAACGGAGACCGGTGAAGAGGTGGTCCTCAAGATCGGCGTGCCGCATCGGGAGATGGAGACCGAGATCGAGGCGCTTCAGATTTACAATGGCAGGCGGATGGTCCGGTGCCTGGATGCGGACCTCCGGCTCGGCGCAATCCTTCTGAAAAGGATCACGCCGGGGCGGATGTTGAAGAACCTGGGGAACAATCGGCAGGAGGCGCAGATAGCCGCCCGCCTCATGAAAGAGCTTCCCGTCCCGGCGCCGGAGGAGCACTACCTGCCGACATTTGCTCAGTGGACGACAAAGGCATTCCGCCGGACGAGGGAGGCCTTCGGGCCTGAGGGTGGCCCGCTGCCCGTGGTTCTGCTCGATCAGGCCGAGCAGGCCTTCAAGGGTATCCAGGATTCCGGGCGAAAAGCCGTGCTCTTACACGGCGACCTGCACCACGAGAACATCCTCTACGACGAAGAGCGGGGATGGACCGCCATAGACCCCAAGGGCGTCATCGGAGACCCCTGCCTGGAGGTCGGGAGGTACCTCCACAACCAGTTACCCCGGGACATGCCGTTGCGCGAGAAGGAACGGAGAATCGACGAGAGAGTCGAAATCCTCAGCTCGGAATTGGGGGAGTGCGAACAGAGGATCAGATCCTGCGGGTTTGTGGACCTCATCCTCGCGCTCTGCTGGAGCGTGGAAGAGATCTCTGAGGATGAAGGATTTCAGAACGGGGTGGCGATCGCCCGGCTGCTGGGAAGAGAGGCAGGGTCTTGAAAAAAGGCCCGCCCGAAGGGTCGTGTGAGCTTTCAGATCGGTTACTTCAAGGACAGCCGACATGCCTCATCCCCTGCTTGACGTCCCGCGCATCGAGAAGACGCCGGGGGCCTACGTGAAGGTCGCCGGCGAGGTCTTCGCCGTCTTCGGCGAGCCCATCCAGGATTCGGGGAACATCTCTTACGGAGTGCGCGTCGGCGACGGGCGCTTCTTCGTCAAGACCGCAGGCCGGCCCGATGACCCTCACCCCTTCTCGCCGTATCCCGACCGCGTGGCCCTGCTCCGGAACGCCGCCCGATTGTCCGATACCTGCGCCCACCCTGCGTTCCCCCGCCTCCACAACGTGATTGAATCCCCGCACGGCCCGCTCCTCGTCTACGAGTGGGTGGACGGCGAACTGCTGCACGTCAGCCGGGAGAACCGCGACAACCCGCGCTCCCTTCATCAGCGGTTTCGGAGCCTCCCCCCGGATGAGATCCTTCAGGCGCTCGACGCCATCTTCGAGGTCCATCACCAGCTCGCAAAGCTGGGCTGGATCGCGGTCGACTTCTACGATGGCAGTCTGATCTACGACTTCGAGCGCCGGGAGGTCCACCTGGTCGACCTGGACAACTACCACGAGGGGCCCTTCACGAACGAGATGGGCCGGATGTTCGGGTCCACGCGCTTCATGGCTCCTGAGGAGTTCCGGCTCGGGGCCGCCATTGACGAACGCACGAACGTGTTCACGATGGGCCGCACGGTCTCCGTGTTTCTCTCCGACGGCACGCTGGAGCGCGAACCCTTCCGGGGGACCGACGCCCTCTATGAGGTCATGCGCCGGGCCTGTTTGGAAAATCGGAAATGGCGTTTCGATTCGATGGCCGCCTTCCACGCCGCCTGGGTCGAAGCCAGGCGCGCCCAGCCGCGCGGATGATGGACGACAGGCATGGCCCAAATTGTGCGCGCACGCGCACAATTGTGAACCCGGGTTCAAAATTTAAGACGTTGTTATACAAAAACTTAGACATCTCTCTTCTGACAATTGTGTCCACGTGGACACAATTCCTCCCGATGTCCTGTCATGGCCTACGATCATATTTTTGCTTGATAATCGCGCTAAGCGCAGGTACATTTCAGCAGGCAGCCGAAAGGAGGCGCACCTGATGAGTACGGCATCGACTACCAGCACCACCTACGAACACGTGCAGATCGACACCCAGGGAACGCCGATCATCGCGGGCACGACCATGAAAGTCGTGGAACTCGTCATGGCCCAGATGGCTCACGGCTGGAGCCCGGAGGAACTGCATTTTCAGCACCCCTACCTGACGCTGGGTCAGATCCATTCTGCGCTGGCGTACTACTGGGATCACAAGGAAGAACTGGACGCTGACATCGAGCGCCGCTGGCAGTATGCGGAAGAGGCGCGCCGGAACGCCGGCCCATCCTCTCTCGCGGCCAGGTTTCGATCTCAGGGCCTTCTGTCGTGAGCGTGGCGCTGTATATGGACGAGCACGTTCATCGAGCGATCACGGCCGGTTTGCGCTTGAGAGGCGTGGATGTTCTGACGGCTCAAGAGGATGGCCGAAGCAACATCCCGGATGACGTTTTGCTGAATCGGGCGACAGAATTGCAGCGGGTCCTGTTTTCGCAAGACGAAGACCTCCTGGCGGAAGCCTCCCGTCGCCAGAGAGACGGAATCCCGTTCTCTGGCGTCATTTATGCCCATCAACGACGTGTTACCATTGGTGTTTGTGTGTACGACCTGGAACTGATCGCCAAGTCCGCCAATCTCGAAGACTTTACCCACAGGGTTGAGTACCTGCCGTTATAATAGGCAAGTGCGATCAAGTGTGGACACAACTGAAATCCCCGCCAGATCCATCCACCCGGCGGGGATTTCTTTAAAAGCGATTCACGATCAATCGCCCTACCTGAACACCTCAAAGTACCGCTCAAAGAACCGCTCCGGCGTCACCTCCAGCGCCACCTCGTGCCTTCCCTCCGCGTCCGCCTTCCAGAGCGTCATCCCCTTCACCCGCTCGCTCGCCAGCTCCACCTCCACGGTCCCCCGCTTGAACGCGCAGACCTGATCGTCAAAGATCGTCACCGCGGCCAGCGGGTCGTGGAACGTAATCACGTCCCGCTTCTCGAACCAGACCTCCGCGAAGTCCAGCACCGGCCTCAGCAGGTCCGCCCGGAACCGCTCCCGCACCTGCTTCGCGTCCATCTTCACCCGGCACGTCACGTCCAGCCCGATGGACCGGTGCGCGCGCGCCTCGCCCCGGTAGACCATTTGTGTGGCGTGGGGGTCGCCGATCGCGTTCCACTCCACCGGCCCGACCCCCGCCAGCCGGTTCGTGAACACCCCGCACATCATCACCAGCCCCTTCAGCAGAGACGGAACCTCCGGGTCCACGCCGAACAGCAGCCCGGCGTTCGTCAGAGGCCCGATCGTCAGAAGGACGACCTCCCCCGGGTGCGCCCGGATGGTCCGCCGCAGGAACTCCACCGCCTCCCCCCTGGGGAACTCCCGGTCGTGGTCCCATCTCCCCAAAGCGGCCGCCTGGGGCGCCTTCGTCTGTTTCTGGGGGATCAGCATGGGCCTCTCGCCCCCCGGAAAGATGGGAATCTGCTTTCCAGCGACCCTGCAGAGGGCGCTGGCCATCCTCGCCCGCTCCTCCGCCTCGCCCGTGACCGTGGTGATGCCCAGCAGCTCGCAATCCGGCTGCGCCAGCAGATAGGCCAGGCAGACCGCGTCGTCGATGTCCGACCCGATGTCCGTGTCCAAAAGAACCTTTGTCGCCATAGGGAAAACCCTCACCACAGAGAACACAGAGAGCACAGAGGTTCAAAGTTCAAAGTTCAAAGTTAGAACCTTGAACCTTCAAACCTTGAACGTTTTTTCTCCGTGTTCTCTGTGCCCTCTGTGGTTAATCGTTTTTATCGGTTCTCGTCGATCGTCTTCACCATCGCCCAGAAGTTCTCCGGCGGCGTCTGCGACACCACCTGATTGGAGCAGCCCACCAGGATGCTCCCGAACTCCTTAGCCGCCTGGATCGCGTCCAGCGTCTCGGCGATCACCTGCTCCGGCGTGCCCGTGTGGAGCGTGTGCGAGCTGACGCCACCCATGAGGGTCAGGTCCGGGAACCGCTCCCGCAGCCTCCTCAGGTCCATGCCCGCGCGCCCGTCGATCTCGAAGAACCCGTCCATGCCCGTCGCCCCGAACAGGTCGTCCGCCACCGGCCAGAGGTCCCCGTCGCTCGCGAACAGCGCGTAGCAGCCGTGCCGGTGACACTCGTCCACGATCTTCTTCCAGCGCGGCAGCGTGACCTCGTGGAAGAACCTCGGCGAGTAGAACGGCCCCTTGTTGGACGCGAAGTCCCCGCCCCCGGCCAGCAGCCGCAGGCCCACGGCCTTCTGCGGCTGGACGCTCCGCACGGCCCGCTCCGCCTGCGCGTCGAAGTGCCGCGCCACCAGGTCTGGCCGCAGGGCGATGGCCTCCAGCCAGATGGGCCGCTTGTAGTCGATGTTCAGGCCCAGCCCACCGCCCCGCACCTCCCGGTCCGGGAACGCCGCCATCGCCTCCCGCTCCGTCTCATACCCCCCCGAGCCCGGCCTGGACCTGGCGAGGGCCTCCTCCTCCCGCTCCACCTCCCGCCCCAGGTCCTCCATCGTCGGCTCCGGCCTCGGGGACTCGTCGATGACCTGATAGAGCTCCGTCTCCGGGTCGACCTGCATGACCCGGTAGTCTCCATCCGGGTCCCCGTAGAGGTACGTCCGCTCGTCGATCTTCCTTGCGGGCCTCTGCGCCATGCGCCAGTACGCGGTCCGCACCAGGTCCTGGTCCAGAACCCGCGTCAGGTCGAACGCGTCCCGCCGGGACCGCTCGACGTACTCCGCGTGCGCGTCCGGCCCGTCCCAGAGCGCGCGGGCCTCCCGCCACTGCTGGATGCCCCCCCCCACGTAGGCCTCCCGCCCCAGCGCCAGAGAGGCCGCGCGGGACGAGAACCCCGCGTGAAACACCGGGACCCGGTCCGTGGGCCGGTGATCAAACGCCGCCATGGCTCGTTCTTTTGATGTCATGCTCCCTTCCTCCCTTTCCCTTTTGTCCTTCACCTTTGCGTTCAGGGTCCATCTGCCTTCACGGCAGAGCGCCGCCAGCCCCGGACTTCGACGCCCTCCGCACGTAGCGATACTGCTGGTCCTGCCGGAAGTAGTTCAGCAGGGTCTTCTTCTGGCCGCTCTCCAGCGCCGGCACGGCCCTCTCCGCGTCCTTCTCGTGGTCGTACTCCACGACCTTCAGCCCCCTGATCCGGCCCCCGTCGTTCAGGGCCTGCACCAGCTCCCACATGTTGACCGGGTCCTGGTCCCCCACGCGCGCCCCCAGGATGCCGAACGTCAGGTCGATCCAGACCCACCGGTTGAGGTCCCTGTCGAAAAGCTCCGTCGTCCGGTGCCCCTCCGCGATCTCGAAGTGGTTCTCCCCCTCGGAGGACCAGAAATACTGCATGTTCACCTCGCGCACCGGGATGCCCAGGGCATTGCAGGCCTGCGTGAAGATGTCCGCGTAGTTGCTGCACCAGACGTGGTCCTTCCCCGCCTCCACGCGCGCCAGCTGCTCGAACCCGGAGGCGTTCAGCATGCTGTCGGACGGCACCCCCGCGTGCGGCCTGAGAATCCTGATGAGGTCCTTCGCGACGGCCTGGGCCTTCTCGTAGTCCGTCCCGTAGCCCTTCACCCTCCCGCCCCAGCGCCCCTGCGCGTAGGCCCGGTCCTCCGCCGTCGGCGCCTCCAGGACCCAGTCGTCCACCGAACTGCCGGACAGGACCAGGTCCGTGTTCTGCACGACCAGCCAGCTCGGCGACGTCTGCCCGCCCGCGGCATACAGCTCCTTCGGGTAGTAGCCGATCTCCACCGCGCAGGGCCTGGTCTTCTCCCCCGACCCGGAGACCGCCCGGATCTCCGTGACGATGCGCTGGGGCTTCGGCTCGTTCCGCTTCTCGAAGCGCACCGCGATCTCCCCGTCCCGGCTCTCCAGGGGCGACCCGGCCGGGAGGGAGTCCCTCTTGAAGGCGTAAAGGTAGTGGGAGAAGTCCTTCACGTCCGTCCTCAGGGAGAGGACGATCCCCGGCGCATCCTTGAGCTGCCTGAACGTGCGCAGGGAGATGTCCGCGCGGCGGGGGTAGAGCTCCCAGTAGTTCGACTGGAGCGAAAGCGTGTCCGTCCTGCTCGCGGACGTTTTCTCCTCAGCCACAGCGCTGCCTGCGACCACGGCGATCAGAGCCAGACCAACGCAAAACGCGCAGAATCGTGACACAAGAACCTCCTTATTCATAAGCGACATCCTCCTCCTTTTCCACGCTGATCTCCTCACCATCATCCATGTCCACATCCTCCCCCATCCCGACGACCGCGCCCCGGTCGCACAGGGAGCGGTAGGCGCAGGGCCGGCAGCGCGTCTCGTCCGCCGTCAGGGGAAACCCCGTCTCCGCCTCGATCTGCGCGACCATTTCAGACAGGTACCGTCCGTCCTCCGCGTGCTGCGCCGAGTCGTAGGGCAGGACCTCCGGCTGCGCCGGGGCCTCCGCGAACCAGTAGACCATCGTCACCTGCCCCGGCGTGAACGGCGACCCGGTCAGCGTGGCCCCGGCCTCCACGAGCAGATACCGGTAGACCCGCGTCTGGAGCCTGCTAAGCAGCTCGTCCCTTGAGGGCCTTCGCCGCCCCGTCTTCCAGTCCACGATCACCGCCCGCCCCCGGCCCAGCGCCAGGAGGTCGTACTTGGCCAGGAGGCGATGAGCCCCCATCGGCATCGACAGCGCCACCTCGGCCCGGCGATCCTCGGGCAGGCCGGGGACCGGATGGGCGAGATAGTTGCGCCACCAGCGCGCCAGGTCCGCGTCCTCCTCCTCCGCCGCGCGGGTCAACTGCTCCGCGGACAGGCCGGAGGTGTGCTGCTGGATCAGGTGGTGGAGGCGACGCGCCAGGTCCAGCATCCGCTCCCGCTCCAGGAACGGCACGCTCTGCACCCACGCCTGCTCCGAGACATAGCGAAGCTCAAACCGGCGCGGACACGCCGCGTAGGCGCTCAGGCTCGACTGGCTGAAGATGAAGGATGGGGATAGGGTCATATGCGCGTCTATTCTATCCGCAGGTTTTCTACGAAATCTCGCAACACCGTGAACGCCAGGGCGGCCTGTTTCGGGTCCTCCTCCCGGATGCCCACGTTGTACGTGGCGATCAACTCCCGCCTGGCGCGCGTGATGCCCACGTAGAGCAGCCTCAGCCGCTCCTCCGCGTAGCGCAGCCGCTCCTCCTGCGTGGCGTCCCCCTCCAGGGGAGCCTCCTCCCCCCGGCTCAGGGCCTCCAGCTGCGCGGTCATCTCCACCCGGAGGTCCAGGTTGTCCCGGACGAACCACCGCTCGCCCCGGTACGTGTCCCCGGGGTCCGCCGACGGGAAATCGTAGGCGTTGACCCCCATCAGATAGACCCGGTCCCACTCCAGCCCCTTCGCCTTGTGCATCGTCGCCACGGTCACGCGGCCCGGCGTCGGCGTGTAGCCCGTCTCGTCCTCGTCGAACCCCAGGAACTGCCGCTCGTTGTTCGCGATCCGCTCCACCTCTTCGGCCATCTCCGGCAGCCGCCAGCCGGGGTTCTGCCCGGCCACGCCCCGGAGCAACGACGCGATCTTGTGGGCCACGGCCAGGTCGCGGGCCACCGCGCCCGCGTCCTCCCCCCGGAAGAGGTCCTGCGCCACGGTCAGGACGAGCTGATCCACCGGCAGGGCCGACGCCCCCAGCCAGCGCCGCGCGACTTCGAGAAAGTCTCTCAGAGGTTCGGGGAGTTCCTCAGGTTCAAAGTCCTGAGTCCTGAGTCCTGAGCCTGCCCTGAGCAGAGTCGAAGGGTCCTGAGTCCCCTCCCCTTTCGCCTTTCGCCTTCCGCCTTCCGCCTTTTCCATCGGCCATAACAGCGCCTCCACGACCTTGCACCGGCGCAGCCCGGCGGCGATGTCCCTGTGCCCGGCCTGCGCCTCCTCATCGGCCTCCCCCTCGACCTCTGCGACCCGCGTGTAGGCCTCGTAGAGCTGCGCCAGCAGGGGGCCGGACAGCGGGTCCGACAGGTAGCGCAGGACGCGCGTCAGCCGCTCCGCGGCCTGCCGCACCGTCGTCGTGCTCCGAAGAAGTTCGTCATAGTCGATCTTCCGCCGTTTGAGCGCCTCCGCGACCCGCCCGCCCCGGCGGTTGTCCGGCGTCAGCACGGCCACGGTCCACCCCCCGTGGTCGGGCAGCCAGCGGGCCAGCGAATCCACCACCGCGCCCAGCTCCTGGTCGGGCGTGTGGGCCCTCCTGTCGAAGACCACCCGGAAGTCCGGCATATCCTCCGGGTTCAGCGGCCAGCCCGCGTCCCTCGATGTGAGAGGGACCGGCTCGATGTGCTGGGGCCGGAACGCCCTCAGCCGGACCATAAGGTCCGGGTGCCCGGAGACGGCCCAGTCGATCAGCCGGTTGGCCACGGCGATGATCCGCCCCGTGGAGCGGCTGGACTGGGTCAGGGGGTGCGTTCGGGTGTCAGGCTCCCCCAGAAAGCGCCCCAGAAACCGCACGTCCGCGGTGGTGAAGGTCGTGTTGATGGCCTGGTTGGGGTCCCCTACCCGCACCCAGTTCCCCCCCTCCGTCAGCAGCCTCAGGATCTCCTCCTGCAGCTCGCTGCTGTCCTGCGCCTCGTCCTCCAGGACGTAAGGCCACCTCCGCCGCATCCGCTCCAGCAGCCCCGCGTCGCTCCGGAGGGCATCCACGGCCAGGCCGATCAGGTCGTCGAAGTCCACCGCGCCCCGGTGGGCCAGCGCCCGCTGATAGTCCGCGTAGACCTCCGCCCCCGCCCGGCAGAGCGCCCACCCCTCCCCCGCGCCCCCCAGCCGGAGGAGCGCCTCCTCAGGCCGCAGCCGGAGGTCCTTCGCCCGTCGGATGAAGGCGCTCACCGTCTCCCGCACCAGGCCGGGCCACCCCTCGCGCTCCACCCAGGCCCGCTGCCCGTCCGTCACGTCCCCGGAGAGGAAGTCCCTCAGAGCGCCGGGATGGGCGCGCATCCAGCCGGCCACGGCGTCGTCCAGCGCCCGCGCGGCCGCGCGCTCATCCAGAATGGTGAAATCCTCCGACAGCCCCACGAGCGCCGGACGCTCCCGCACGATGTCGTTGCCCAGGCCGTGCAGCGTGCGGACGCGATACCCCACGTCCGGCAGCAGCCCCGCATCGTTCAGGAACCCCCGGATGCGGCGCGAGAAGGCGTCCACCGCCGAGTTCATGAACGTGACAACCAGCGCCTCCTCCTCGCCCCGGATGCGGTGCTGCACGAGCTGCGCCGCCAGGTAGGAGAGCGTCACCGTCTTGCCGCTGCCCGGCACGGCGAACACCCCCATCCGTCCGCCCGTCTGGACGTAGTCGAGGAGGCGCTCTTGATCAGGGCGGGGCTTGAACATAGAAATAAGGGATGAAGGATTCAACCCAACCCCCCATCCCCCTTCCCGACACGGGAAGGGGGAGCAGGCTTCTCCCCTCCCCGTGTCGGGGAGGGGCTGGGGGAGGGGTCTCACGTCTCACTTCTCAGCGCCTGCTGCACGATGTTCAACAGCGGCCCCCGCTCCTCGAACCCCCGCTCGTCGAGCGCGCTGAAGGCCAGCACGACCCGCCTCCGGCACCGCCGCAGCAGCCCCCGCAGCAGCCGGAGGATCTCGTTCCGGCGAGAGGCCTGCTCCTCCGCGTCCGTCCAGAGCCGGTCCCGCTCCCATCGCCGCGTCAGCACGTAGGGGTGCGTCAGCGGCTGGTAGGGCCGCTCCCACCACCCGAAGCTCCCGGCGTTCAGCCAGACCTGCACGTCCACCGGGCGATTCTCCAGCAGGAAGGTCGTGGCCGGGGCCAGCAGCACCGCGTCCGGGGGCGTCCCGGCGTGCGGCTCCACGTACTGGCCGGCGATCAGGCCGGCCTCCACCATCTCCACGAAGGCCCGGTCAGGAGATTCACCGGGCAGGTCCGTGGACCCCACCGTCTTCCGGAACCGGGCGGCCGAGGCGATCAGGTGGCCGGCGATGCGGCCCCGGTCGAACCTCCCCTGCCGGGTCTCCGCGTGAAACCCGAAGCCCGGCTGCGACAGCGCCTCCCCGAACAGCCGGCTCAAAAAATGATCCAGAAAGAGAGGCGTCCCGTTGCGATACTCCTCCAGCCAGGCCCTCAGTCGCTCGTAGCGCCTGCCCGCCTCGCGTCCGATGCGCCCCTGCACCTCGGGCGGCGCGTCTCCGAAGGGACGGAGGTCCATCCCCCCGAAGCCGGGGAGATAGACCCAGTGCGTCAGGAGGTGCGCCCGCGCCGGGTCCAGGCCGTCCACGGCCGCAGTCAGGGCGTGCGCCACGTCCGGCCTCGGGGGGACCCTCCCCCACGCCGGGTGGGCCAGCGCCGTCCAGGTCATCAATCCCCGGACCGTGGGCTCCTCGGCCAGCGACCGGGAGGGCCGCAGGGACCGCGTCTCCACCCCCGCGCGCGTCAGGCGCTCGGTCAGCGCAAACCGGAGCGTGTCGCCCAGATACGGGGCCAGGACCACGACCCCCGACGGCGCCACCCCCTCTTCGTGAATCAACCCGGCCACCCGCCCCACCGCCCGGTCGAGCATCTGCGGGAAGAACCGGGCCGCCTCCACCTCCAGCGCCAGGGGCGCCTCCTCGTCCACCCCGTCGCGGGCATCGGGCGCGCTCAGGACCCGGGCGACCCGCCGCTCCAGCGCCCGCACCCGCGGGGACATGACGCGGGACTCCGGCGCCTCCAGCCGGTGCCGGCAGGCGTCCCGCAGCACCAGCGCCCCCTCCGGGTCCGCGCCCAAGAAGGAGCGATACCCCGCGTCCGCGTCGCACACCAGCAGGGCCGACGCGCAGGTCGGCAGCCAGACCTTCATCAGGTCGTGCACCGCCGGCGTCTCCTCCTCCACGTTGTCCGCGATCAGATGCCGGTAGCGCCCGAACAGCAGCGTCCGGCACCACTCGATCTGGAGGAGGTATTTGAACAGCAACTCCACCCGCAGCGAGAAGTCGAGCAGGTTGTGCCCCAGACAGAAGCGCCGGAACAGCGTCACGCACTCCTGCGCCTGATGGAAGACCACCTTGCGGGCCTGCTCCCCGTCCCAGGACGCGCTCAGGCGCGGCCCGATCTCCTCGTAGGGGAACCCCATCAGCGCCGACTTGCCCAGGCCGTCCAGGAGCTGTCCGCAGATCCGATGCTGGGGAATCGAGACCCCCTCGAAGTACCCCTGCCGCTCGATCAGGGGCCGGACGATGCCCATCATGTAATACTGCGCCGTCTCCAGCGCCAGAAAAATCGGCGGCAGGTCGGGCCGGGCAAACCCGGCGGCCCCCGCCACGGCGGGCCAGGCCAGGTCCACCGCGTGCCGCGCCAGCCCCCCCAGGGTCAGCGTCTCCACGGCCTCCCCCGCGGGCAAATCCGCCCGTCGCAGCCTCGCCCGGTAGGGCCGTAGGAGGCTCCGCTGCGGGGCCGTCACCAGGATCGACCGCCCCGGCACGCCGGATCGGAGGAGTTCCTCCAGCCGGGCCACGGCCGCGGTCGTCTTCCCCGCCCCCGCCGGGCCAGAGAGGAACGTCGCGCCGGAGTCGGGGATATGAAAAAGGTCCATCATCGGCGTCTCACTATCGAGGAGACCAGCGCGGGAACTGGCCTCCCCGGAGCGGCTGGATCTCCTGAAGCTGCGTCCCGTCGGCGTTCATCACCATCAGCCTGTGCCGGACCGTAAAGGTCTCTTCCATCACTTCCTGGGACTCAAACGCGATCCGCTTCCCGTCGGGCGACCAGGTGGGAAACCGAAAGATGTGGGTGGGGTCCGCCCCGGACGTGAGCCTCTGAATCTGGCCCCCGTCCGCGCGCATCCTGTAGATCTCGAACTCCCCCACACCGGTGGTCTGCCCCCCCTTCTGGTGTTGATTGGACTCAAACGCGATCATCGTCCCGTCCGGCGACCACGCAGGCGCCCCGTAGATCGCCCCGCCGGGGGGCGTCAGCTGGACCCTGTGCGAGCCGTCCGCGTCCATCAGGAAAATATCCACACTGTTCCCGACGCCCGGCGTCGTCTGAAAGGCGATCCGCCTCCCATCCGGCGACCAGGAGGGGAGTTCGTCGTTCCCGGCGGCGTCCGTCAGGTTTCGCAACCCGGAGCCATCCAGATTGACCACGAAGATATCCCACCCCTTCTCCTCGGAGGCCTTGGTCTGGAAGGCGATCTTCTGGCCGTCCGGGGACCAGGCCGGGGCCAGTTCGGAGCCGGTGTCCCCGGCCACCCTTCGGGGTTGCGCGCTATCGAGGCTCAGGACATAGATGTCGTAGTCCCGCCTCCCCCCGCGATTGGACGCCACGGCAAGCTGCCGGGCATCGGGAGACCAGGAGGGGCCGCTGTAGTCCGCCGCGTCGTTCGTGAGGGGGACCGCCCCCGACCCGTCCGGGCGCGCGACCAGAATCTGGAGCTTCCCGTTCCCGTCTTCGGCGATAAAGGCGAGACGCCCCTGGGTATCTGAGCGGTCGGGGCTGAGGGCGTCCCTCGGCGCGCCGCAGGTCAGAAGGGTCGCCAGCGCCCAGACGACAGCCGCCCACCTTCTCATCAACGGGACTCAGCGCTTACTTCTCGCTCCAGGTATCCACCCGCCTCCGCCCGGCCCAGCACGGTCAGGATCGTCTCCACCAGCGTCCGCGCCGACTCCACGCTCAGCTCCACCGCGACCCTGGCCCCCGGCCCCTGCGCCTCATTCACAAAGTCGATGTTCAGCGCGTGCTCCAGCGGCGCGTTGAAGGGGTGGTCGTAGGACACGTTCGCCTGACGCACGGGGAACCAGCCCGCGCCCCCCTTGCCGCTCCCATAGACCTCCACCTGATTGACAATCATGGTGCACATCGTCGCGCTCCTTTCTGCGCCCGGGGGACGGGCTACGCCGACTTCGCAGACGCCGTGAGATGCCTTTCCAGGAAGGCGAACAGCCTCTTCCAGCCGTCCGAGGCCTGCTCCTGCCGGTAGTTCGGCCGGTCATAGTAGAAGAAGCCGTGGCCCGCCTTGGGATACCTGTGGAACTCGTAGACCTTGCCGTGCTTCTTGAGCTCCTCCTCGTGCCGGTCCACCTGCTCCGGCGAGGGGCTCCGGTCCTCCTCGCCAAAGAGGCCCAGCAGCGGACACGACAGGTCTCTGGTATAATCAATCGGGGCGACGGGTTGCCTGGGCGTGAGGTCTTCTTTGGCCATCACCACGCGCCCCCCCCAGCAGTCCACGGTCGCGTCAAAGCCCTGCACGCGACACGCCGCGAGGAAGGCCTGGCGGCCCCCCGAGCAGGTCCCGAACACGCCCACCTTGCCGTTGACGTAGGGGAGCGCGCGCAGGTGGAGCATCGCCCCTTCGAGGTCCCCCACCACCTGATCGTCCGGGACGCCCCCTGCCGCGCGCACCTTGGCCGCCACGTCCTCAGGCGTCCCGTGGCCGTCGCGGCAGTAGAGATCGGGGGAGATCGCCGCGTAGCCGTGGTGGGCGAACTTGCGCGTGGCCTCCCGGTACCACTCATCCCAGCCGGGCGCGTGGTGGATCACGACCAGGCCGGGGAAAGGCCCGGCGCCCAGGGGCCGGGCCAGATAGGCGTGGATGGCGTCCCCGCGAGCGCCGTGAATCGTGACGGTCTCCGCCAGCATGCCCTCATACATATTTGTCTGATACATAGTTCCCTCTCCTGTTTATCTTTTTCTCCTCTCTCCTTCACCCCTCGTCTTTCACCTTCCTGACCATCCCGGCCCACCCGTCCACGAACAGCAGGTCCCCGGTCCGCACCCGCTCCGTGACCCCGTCCACGTTGACCACAGCCGGGATGCCCAGCTCGCGGGCCACGATGGCGGCGTGGGAGGTCGGCGCGCCGATCTCCGTGACCACGGCCGAGGCCGTGCGGAACAGCGTCGTCCACGCGATGTCCGTCGTCCGGGCCACGAGCGCCTCGCCCGGCCGGAGTTCCCCCCCCTGTTCCACGCCGGACAGGACGCGCGCGCGGGCCGTGACCCGGCCAGGGGAGGCCCCGAACCCCCGGAGCGCGTCCCCGGCGCCGGGATCGGGGACGAAAGGGACCAGCCTCCCGTCCGGCAACTCCGCCAGCAGCCGGGACGGCGGCGGCCAGCCGAGCATCCGGAGATAGCGCGCCCGCCGGCGCTCGACCCGACCCGCGACCCCCTCGCCCGCGCGATCCGTCGAACCCCCTTCCAGCAGGGCCTCGATCTCTCCCCAGAGGAGATAGAAAATATCTTCAGACTCTCTGAGAATCCCCCGGTCCCGCAGCCGCCTCCCGACCTCAAACAGGAGCTGCCGGAGGCTCCACGGCGTCCGGACCAGATTGGCGCGCGCGGCCTCCCGCCTCCGCTGCCAGGTGCGGGCAGAACGCACCATGAACCGCAGAGGAAAAGAAGGCGTGAGGCGTGAGGCGGAAGGCAGGCCCTCTCCCTCCCCCAAACCTGGAGAAAGGCCCTTAGTGCCCCCTCCCTCTCCCGTACGTACGGGAGAGGGAGGGGGATAGGGGGTGGGTGAGGGCCTGTTGCCTGTTGCCTCGTGCCTCACGCCTGCCATCTCCCGCGCCAGGCGAAGCACCTCCCCGGGCCGCTCCTTCCATCGGGGCTGCGCCAGCTCCGCCTCGTTCTCGCAGCGGAAGCCGCAGGCGTCTATGAACCTCGTCAGGTGGCGCTGGACCTCCGGGTCGTCGTCCGGCCTGCCGGGGTTGGCCCGGAGCCAGTCCGCCAGCGCGGCAAGCTGCCTCGAAGGCTCCAGACTCTCCATCTCCCCTCCCCGGATCAGAGCCCCCACCTCTGCGCCCGGCGCATCCGGGGCCTTTTGGGCGACCACCTGCATCATCGTGCTCAGAAGTCCGTTGGCGAAGCCGGTCGCAACGCTCATCGTCTCCAGCGCCGGATAGATCCGGGCCCGCCAGGACCTCAAAAAGGCCAGCAGCCGGGCGTCGCTCGCCCCCTCGGCCAGGGCAGTCCGCACCTCCTCTTCGAGCGCCTGCACGGCCTCCCGCGCCCTGCGGAGGTGTCTCTCGACAGAGGCCATCCAGAGGACGTGCCGGACCAGGATCGCCGGCAGCCTGAGCAGGAAGGGGAGCCTCGGCGCCGGGCGATAGGCCACGACCCTCGCCAGGTCCGGGCTGTCCCCGAACATCCGGAGAAGGTTCTCCACCCGGAACCCGGGAAAGACCGCCATCACCGAGGCCATGCTGCTGTAACTCATGTAGAACAGCCCCTTCACCAGCCGCAGGGTCGGCCCGTCCGGCTCCGAAAACCCGGAGAAGCGGAAAGAGACCCGGAACGTCTCCCCGATGTTGTGCCACGCCGCCTCCTCCGACAGCGGCGTCAGCGGCCGGGGGAGGGCCTCCTGGAGGTTGGCCGCGGTCCAGAGCCGGAACCGCTCCGGGAGCGGGGCGGAGAGCGGGGCCGTGACCGGGCGGGCCTGGAGCAGCCAGACCCGTCCACTCTCCAACGCCCACTCGATGTCCTGCGCGCCCCCGAGACGCTCCGTCACCCCTCGCGCCAGGGCCTCCACCCGCCCGCGGAGGTCCTCCGGCAGCGGCGCAGGACCGGCCCTGCCCGACACCAGCTGATCCCCCAGGCCCCGGACCCCCTCGACCCACACCGCGCCGTCCCCCCCCGCGAAGGCCACGCCCGCATACTCAGGGTCCAGCATCCGCTGCACGACCACGCACATCCTGCCCGCCGCCCCATCCCCCCGGTAGCTAACCGCCCGCGCGCCCGCCCCTGAGGCGCGGCACGCCTCCACCGCGCGCAGGAGCGCCTCCTCCCCCTCCACCCCCAGGAACGTCTCGAACTGCCCGGCGTAGGAGAGAAGGTCCGAGTCCTCCTCCTCCGCCGACGAGCGCACCGCCACCCGGCCCGCCCCCAGCCGCCGGTAGGCCGCCGCGATCTCCTCAGCCGTCGCCTCCGGGGCCGCCACGAACCCCTCCGGGACCTCAAAACCGGCGGCCAGGAGCCTGGCCAGCCCGCGCGCCTTGCCCCCGACCCGATGTCCTTCGGCGATCTCATTGAGAAAAAGAACGGATGTCGCCATCACTCCGGCTGTGGAAAGTGAATCTGAAATCGTCAGGCCGTCCAAGTTTGCCGCCTTCGGCCGAGTAAGGCCACCCCCATCAACAGCAGGGCCAGGATAAGATAGACGCCCGGCATACCTCTGGCAACCGATGCGTCGGCAGCGCCCATGAAATCGAGCTCCGGCATCTCCTTCGGGTGCGTGGGTCCCAGGTACCAGAGCAGCACGTAGACTACCTCGAACAGCTTGTGACCGCCGCTCCACGCCCCCAGCGCCAGGGCCAGGGAGGGGATGAACAGCGCCCCGGCCGCCCACGCCCCCAGCGCAGGCCATTCGCCGCCGAGGAGCAGCCGCAGTCCTGCGCCGCCCCCCAGCAACACCGTCACGCTCAGGCCCGCCAGATAGGCGGCCGGCAACTGCCGCCGCAGGGGGTGGGCGGAGGAGAACACCAGCTGGTCGGTGCGCTGGCGCGCCTCGCGGCAACCCATCGCCGACCATAAAAGCAACGGCCAGAGCCAGGCCATCGGGAGCCACCGCTGCCGGACCTGGTCCGCGGGAGCGAACAGACCGCCCCCGACCCAGACCAGGGCCGCGGCGTACCACCACCAGCGCTGGCCCTTGAGCATCAGGCGCAGCTCGGCCAGCCATACGGACCTGAAACCGGAGTGACCAGGAGAGAATCGAGCGCTCCAGGATAAAAGGAAATCAGGCGCTCTTAGGCGACGCGCCTCATCCGGCGTCGCGCCCTCGCCCTCCCCGCTCGCGCGGCGCGGCCTTTCGCGGGAGGGGTCAAAGCGGTCGAAGAACAGGCCCCCTGCCACGGCAAGACCGGCCGCCGCCCCCAGCCACAGCACGCGCCCCAGCGCCAGCCCCGGCGTCCAGTCCACGCCCGTCCAGAGAAAGGTCCTCAACCCTCCCGGCGGCGTCTCCTGCCAGGTCAGGTCGAACCCCCCCTTATAGTCCGGGTAAGCGGCGCGCGCCGCCGCGCCCATGCTCTTGTAGAGAATCTGCAGGCCCGACCAGTCCAGAAAGGGCGTGGGGGCAAAGAGCGCTCCCATGAGAAGAAACGCCCACCCGAAGAAGAACACGGCATTGCCCAGGCCGCCGCGCAACCAGAGTACGGCCTCGAACAGCACCGCCAGGGCGGCCACAAAGGCCATCGTCGGGAAGGCCAGCAGCAGGAGCGGCGACCAGAGCGCCCACAGGTCGGGCGCGGCAAGACCGCCCTGGCGCGCCTGCATGACGAGCGCCGCCAGCCCCAGCAGGCCCGCCAGCGCGGACAGGACGGCCAGGTTGCTCAGCCACTTGCCCAGCAGATAGGCCGGCGCAGACAGCGGCGTCGTGGCGATGACCTCCCCCACACCCGTCTGCGCATCCCGCTCCACGGCGTTCTTGACCAGATAAAAACCGAACAGCGACAGCATCCCGATGACCTCCGCCGCCATCAGGCCGCCCACCCAGGCCGCGTTCAGCTCCCCCCGGTACTCGTCCAGCTTCAGATAGAACACCCCCGCGTTGATGGCGTAGCCGAAATAGACGACCGCCGCCAGCGCCAGCAGGAAACTGTAGCGCCGCGTGCGCTCCAGAAAATCGGCGCGGGCCAGGTGGTAGAGGACGCGCAAGGTCTTCACGCCGGACCCCCTTCCCGGCCGTTGGCGATGAAATACAGGTAAGCGTCCTCCAGCGTGGGCGAAACGGCCCCGGCGGAGGCGTGCGGCGCGGCCTCGGCCACCACCCGCGCGTGCACCCCGTCCTCGCGCCGCAGGGCAGCGGTGACGAGGTGCCTCTGTTTGACCCCCGGCAGGTCGACGCTCGGAATCACCCACTCCCACACCTTTCCGCCCACCGCGCGCAAAAGCTGCTCCGGCGCAGCGCGCCTGAGCAGACGCCCCCTGTCCACCAGGGCGATGTCCGTCGCCACCGCCTCCACGTCCGACACGATGTGCGTGGAGAGGATCACGATGCGCTCGCCGGAGAGTTCGGACAGCAGATTGCGGAAGCGCACCCGCTCCTCCGGGTCCAGCCCCGCCGTCGGTTCGTCCACAATGAGCAGCTGCGGGTCGTTGAGCAGGGCCTGCGCAATGCCGACGCGCTGCCTCATCCCCCCCGAATAGGCGCCCAGCGGCCTCTTGCGCGCATCGGTCAGGTTCACCACCTCCAGCAGTTCGTCGATGCGCCTGCGCGCCGTCCGCCCGTCCAGCCCTCGAATGGCAGCCAGGTACTCCAGAAACTCCACCGCGTTCAGGTGGGGGTAGACGCCGAAGTCCTGCGGCAGATAGCCCAGCGCCTCGCGGAGCGAATCCGGCTGGCGGGCGATATCCGCGCCGTTCCAGACGACCCTGCCGGAGGTCGGTCGGGTGATCGTCGCCAGAATGCGCATCAGCGTGGATTTGCCCGCGCCGTTTGGCCCCAGCAGCCCCAGCACGCCGGAGTCAAACTCCAGGCTGAAGTCTTGCAGGCCCCACACCCTGCGGTTGTACTGCTTGCTCACGGACTGGATGCAGAGTCTCATGGCTCACAGCGCCGCCTCATCAACAGGTTCTAAGACCACGCATCCCCCCAGTCGGTCTTCCTCGCGCGCCGCCAGTTTTCCCTGTCACTGCGCGTCACCGTGACGGTCTGAATCCCCTCTCCGGCGCAGAGCAGGATGCGCGCGTGGCCAGAACGGCGCAGCGGGTGGCGAAGGACGCGGGCGCGGACGGGCTGGACCGGGCCTTTCGATGCGGCGACGTAAGAGAACTTCTCGTCCTCATACCCCAGCGCGCCGGTCTTGAGGCGTCGGTGCAGCGACGACCGCTCAAGACGCTGCGAAAAGTGGCACCAGTCGCCTGCGGGCATCGGGCAGTCCCCCTGATGCGGACACGGGGCGATCAGGCGACCGCCCAGCCCGATGAGGTCCTCCCGAAGCAGCCGAATCAGGCCGAAGCCGGCCGTCGTCCCCGGCTCGATGACGACCAGCGCCGCGCGCGCCGCCGACCAGGCCGCCCTCAGGACCTCGCGCGAGACATCCCTCTCCACCTCCCCGAGCGCGTATGAAGCGATCACCAGATCGTGCGCCGGGAGGGACCCCACCGCGCGCAGGTCCGCGCGCACCCAGTCGGCGTTCTCAAGCAGGGCATTCTCTCCGGCCTTCGCCAGGGCCCTCCCCATCCGGATCCACCCCTCATCCTGTTCGACGAGCGTGACCTGCCGCAGCCCCTCGAAGACCTCCGCCGCCGCCCAGCCGGCGGTCCCCGGCCCTGCGCCCAGGTCGAGCAGGCTGGCGACTCGCCCCTCCGGCATCAGCCGCCGGACCTCCGCAAAGACAGCGCGCGCAGCCGCGAACGTCGCGGGCAACCGCACGGCGACGTAGGCGAGGCGGTCTGCCTCCGAGGCGATGAAGGCCCCTCTTGCCGGGCGCTGAGCCCGGTAATTTTCGGATAGCTCCGCAGCCGCCCGGCTCAGGGACGGCAGGTCGCACCGGGCAGTCTCCTGTTCAATGGCCTGGCGCAGATGCAATGGAAGCGGCGACATCGACTCCTTTACCCAAACCCCCTTCAAACGGGGAAACGGCTATCCGCGCCTCCACGAAATCGAATCTGGAACTCAGGAACTCAGGAACCCCCCCCTTCTTTTTTTCCTGATTTCCTGAGTTCCAAATGGTATATCCGCCGCAGCCCCTCGGCGACCCGAAAGACCAGGTAGACGGGGGGCATGAGCGCGAAGTTGTAGAAAAACCGGAGCAGGGCCGCGCCGACCCCCGGCCCCGCCCGCCCCTCGTCGGCGTCCCACATGGCGATGAACGGCGCGCACCCCTTTCGGAACCGCTCGCTCCAGGCCCGGACCTCCTCCTCCGAGCGCCCGCTCTCCCGGAGGAGCGCCTCCGCCACCGCCTCGTCATCCCCCCCTTCTCGGAGCAGCTCCCGGACGCGGGCGTCGCCGGTGCGCAGGAACTTCAGGAGCTGGCGGTCGGCATAGTCGAAGTCCCCGAACAGATAGCCGTTCATGAGGTCCCGCCCCTGCCGCTCCCCCTCCAGCGCCCGCCGGCCCTTGTCCAGCATGCGCGGCAGCCAGACGCACCCCCTCAGCGTCTCACTCCACCGTCTCGGCATCCAGCCTTCGGCCATTGGAAGCGCACCCTCCCTGTAAAGGTCAGAATCGCTTAGAAAACTCGATCAAACCACCAAGACACCAGGACACAAATGAGATGTAGAAAAAACCCGCCAGATCAGCCATCCAGCGGGAACCTTCTCAGCGACACGCTTGAGCCTTCGCCGAGGGGCGCAGCGGACCGGCGATAGGCTCCACACCATTGTCCTTCGCTGTTGGTGAAGCGCTCGTGCGCGCAGGCGGAGATAGTCAGAACTCGACGAATTCCTCAGGGTAATGTGACAGGTCGAGTCTCTCCTCGTCGGGTACGAGTCTGATTCCCCACTGCTGCATCGCCAGGGCGCCAAAAAGGATTTCGATCTGAGTGCCGTCCTCGTCGTTCCCGATCTCGTCTATCACCATCGCGTGGGTTGAGATCGGGCGACCCTGGATTTCGGCCTCGAGAAGCGCTGCTGTGTTCGTTTCCTTCACTCCTCCCCCGATGGCGCTTCGAAATGTGCGTGGCGTCGACGAGGTCTTCAGAACCTGCGCGACCGACGGAACCACATAAGTGTTTCGAGCGCCGGTATCGAATAGTGTCCAGCACTCCCGTCCGTCAACTTTGACCATCTGCCTGATTCTTCCCATGCCAGATAGACCTCCGCATTTTCAATCCAACGATTAGGTTCACTGGCGCGTATAGCGACGTAAAGTGCAACCCGTTGTTGGCGCTTCCGTTTCAGTCGTCCTTCCTGCCTTCGAGCCGGTCTGCCACATCTCGTTCCCATCCGCACTCGTGGCGGTTGAGTTCTCCGATCACCGCCTCGGCTTTGTCACCAAAACATTCGCGAAGGGATTCCGTGATTTGGCGATAACGTGACTCAATACCGTTGGCATATCTCCGAATCTCGTCGGCGACGGCAGCACGCTGGTCTTCCGGAATCGCCCGACGCATGGCTTCCGTTCTCGCTCGGATCTCTTCCTTGGGAATTACTCGCAACATGAATCTCCTCTTGCACTAACGCTTGCCGATAAGCTGCGGGCGCCGAAGGCGACCGTCAGCTTCATCGGCTTGTTAGGCGCCCTTCCGACCGACTGGTAAAGTACCGTTGACAATAGTGGTAGGGATGCCGGTCCTGGAATCGCCCGAGGTTGTCAACGACTGTCACGATGCGACATCGCGCCGTTCCACCATTTTTCTCGCCGCGTAGCCCACGCCCCACCATCTGCATGTAGCGCACCGGGCTGAAGACAGCGCGGGAGATGAGCACCATGTCAGTCTTCGGGGCATCAAAACCGGTGCTGAGAACGGTGTGATTGCAAAGGACGCGGACTTCGCCGTGCTGAAATCGCTCCAAGAAGTAACGCCGGGCCGCAGTTGGAGTGTTGCCACTGACCGCCGCGGCGGGGATGCCATACAGATTGAGGCGCGCTGACATCTCCTCGGCGTGCAAAACAGAATTGGCGAACAACAGAATCAAACGCTCCTCTGTCGCTTTGATGCGGTCCACGAGACGTTCATTACGCTGCTTGCTTCCGGCAAGGCGCTGGTTGATGGCTTCGAGGAGATTCTCGAAGTCAATTCCTTCCCACGGCTCCGGCAGTTTTGAAAGCCGGTCGATCTCCTCCGGCAACAGGCCGACGCCACTATCCAGTGCCTCGGTGTCCACTTCCGCGAGGACGCCTTGTTGACGCAGGCGGATATGCAGGTCTTCCTGATTGGTCGGCAGCCAGAGGTTGTCAAAGCGTCGCGCCAACCTTTGGCTTTCTGCATCGTCCGTGCGGAATGGTGTCGCGCTGAGACCGAGGATGAGTGGCTCGTCCTTCGCAGGCGCTCCGGGCCTCGGCGCTTCCGCATCGAGCCAGCGCAGGAGGTTCGTGTAGCTCGGTGTGATGGCGTGGTGGCATTCGTCCACGACGACCAAGCCGGGTTTCCGGAGCCATGCCAGCCCATCGGTTCCCATCCGGCTGTTCAGCGTCTGGATGGACGTAACGACGACCACGGGCTTGTCCGGCTCCTGAATGGCCGGATTGGGATTCCCGCCCCACAGGCGAACAATGCGCAAGTCGGTCCTTTGAGCGCCGAGATTGAGCCACACTTGACGAAAGGCTTGCACTGCCTGTTCACAAAGCTCATCGGTCTGCGCCACCCAGATGACACTGCGGGAGTCGCCTTTAGGCTTGAGGACAAGCAACACAGCCGCCTCAACCGTCACACGGGTTTTGCCACCGCCTGTGGGCAGGCTCACCACCGCGCGCCGCCGTGTTGTGCCGCTGGTGACCAACGCCCGGATACCTTCGAACACTTCCCTCTGGAAATCATGAAGCGGTGGCAACTCGATGGGGCCGCTGATGAACTCCTCGGATTCGCGCCTCCCTTCCGGCGACGTGACGAACTCCTCAGGAAATCCGATGCTGGCGACGAAGGCGCGTGCCTCGGCGGTGTTCCATCGGGAGGGCGGCTTCAAACCCTCCGCTTCCAGCGTGTCTTTGAGGGTCGTGAGAGCAGCAGGGCCAAGTTGCGCAAGCGTCAGTTTGCGAGTTGAAGCGGCGTGCATAGCTGGATGAAATCCATGCCCGCGAGGTTTCCGAGCGCCTGCCGTAACGGATCCACACGATTGCCCACAGCCAGGAGTAATCGGTCTGCCAGCGTTGAGCCTTGCGCCACTCTCATGCGCAAGGTATCCACTTGCGCGTCGCCCAGGATGCGCAACGCTTCTCCAGGCGTGTGTTTCAGCCACCCCGCCGCGGCAACCTCAGCCAGCAGACGCTGGAGCCTGTCAACACGCGACAACGAGGCCAGTTGCGCCAGATCGAGAAGCAAGGTGTTCTCCCACATCAGGCAGGGCACAGGGTCGGCGTGTCCGGAGATGATCAGCTTCAGGCCGCCCACCGGCTGGCATCGTGCGATGTTCTTGACTTCATCCCGCAAGACCTCGGCCAATTCAGGGGATGTCGAAACGAAGAGATCGGCTGGCCCTGTCTGCTCCGTCCATTCCGGCGACATCAGTTCTGAGAGGTTGCGCGCTCCGCTCTCAAGCCACAGCCTCAGCGCGTACTCGTCCAATGTTACAACAATGCGATTCGAAGTTCGTGCGCGTTGGGCGAGGTCCGGTGAGCCGGTTACGAAAACCTGCGCCAACGGAATCTCATCCCCCTCGTTGCGAAGCGATTGAGGAACGACGCCATCTTTCGCCGCGCCTGCCCAAAGCTCGCGTAAGGAATCGTCCGCAAGGGCTGGTGGAATTGCCAGCGCCTTGATGAGCGATCGCCATAGTGCATGAATCTCGGCTTGTGTGGCAGGGACTGGCGGGGTCGCGCCTTCCAGCTTTTCGAGCATAGGCCGTAGCTGCTCCCATTCTGGCATCATTGCCAGCGCAGGCACACAGCGCCTGGCAACAACCGCCGCCAAGCGGACACTCTCGTCGCCGACCCGCACCGTGCCGTGTTTGAGCAGGAACCACGGTAGTGGATGCAAAACGTCTATCTTGGGATAACTCGGGGTAGTGTGTCCAAACTTCAGTCGCTCGGCGAATTCGCCTCGGGTAAATTGGGTAAGCAACCGTCCGGTGAGCTTCGCGTTTGGCGTGCTGATCAACTTTGGCAGAAAGGTCCAACCTTTGGGGAGCGTAAGGCCGAATGGCTTCAAGAGATACCTGGTTGCCCTCCTGCTCTCATTGTTCCGATAGTGGCTCTGCCAGTGGTGCAACCATTCGTTCAATTCGGCGTGATCGCCGGCTCCAATTACTCCTTTCGGAAAATCACAGACGCCTAACGCTGCTAGCGATACGCCGTCCTCATCGTGAGTTGAGAAATCAACCAACACATTCTGATTTGCAGAAGCATCGTCAGGGCCGACTAGCGCGCCGGGCAACAGAACTTCGTCCCTCAAAACCCATTCGCCATCGCGCCGCCGCACGCGGATTCCACAGGAATTCTGCGCGACGAACTGTCGGCGGGCGGTTTCAGGAGCCGACCGTAGACATTGCCAAAAGGAGCGCCAGCGCTCATCCAAAGGTGATTCCCGCGCAGTGTGGTTTGGAAGCGATCCACGCAGCACCTCCAACCACACGCTGTCGTCCAGCGGTTTCACCTTCATCACTTCCGCAAGAATCCGCTTCGCTTCCGCAACCTCGCACAACGGCCGTGCGACCGGATGTCGGCCATCAGGAACGTGGATGCCTTCGGGCGCGAAGACCGCCTGATTCGCGATCAGCAATTGACCATCATCTGATGGGATGATGACAAGCAGCGGGCGAACCGGACTCCACTCCCCCAGCCTGCAATCCCTCTCGTATGCCTCGGTCAGCTTGAGCACCTGGACGGCCTTCTCCAATTCAACGGAAGCGACGGCTGCGAACCATGAAGTTGCTTCACGCCTCCGAAGATTGGGGCACGACGGTTGTTCTGTGCCTTGCGGCTTCAGCCGCTCTGCCAGTGCATTCAAGCGACTGCTACGTTGCCGCTCCAGGCACGAAGGATGAACCATCTGCGCCAGTTCATCCCCACAAGCGAGGGCCTGCTGCCAATAACGGGCGAGGTCGGCGTTGTCCCGCGGATGCCGCCACAACTCACGACCTAGCCGTAGGACACCTGTCGCATCCGGAATTACCGCAGCACTTTCAAGAGCGATCCACAGCGTCTCAACAAGCGGTGCTGCATCCTCGTCCTTGCGTTCAAGCTGGCGTGGAAAGGCATCCAGCGCGCAGCCGGGGTCTGCATCCGTGCACAACTGCGGCAGTGTTTCCCCAATGAGCCGTGCCGCTTCATGCATCAGCGCCGTGTTCCACTCGCCGCCAATGATCGCGTTACGGTCGCTGTTCAGCTTCCACGGCGCGTTCAGAATGCCCGGCAGACAGGTCGGCGTATGCGTCGGGAAAAAGGCCCAGAAGCGTCCAGCCTCCTCCCGCTTACCCTCCAGCGGGATCGCCCACGACAAGGGCACCGAATCCCGCGCGTGGATATGCGTCGCATCGGCAACTGCGCGAACGTCGGCAATGGCGACGTCTCGTTTAGCGATACGCCAGCGTGACACCTCACTTCCGCCGTGCAGCAGACAATCGTTGCCGTCCCGCTCGATCCTGAGTGCCCGCGACGGTGTCTCTCCGTCATCGAGGACCAAGCTCGTCGACACGGGAAAGAAGAGCAGGAACTCGGCCGGGAAGGCGCGGATCTCCTCCCGTAGATGTTCGAGGATGTCGCGCGTCTGAACTTCGACCCGGACGATGGTCTCGGCCCACGCCAGTTCACCGAGAACGCCGTCGCCTCTTTGTTCGCCTTCCTCCAAGGACCACGCCAATCGCAGTCCGGGCGCTTCGGTCACGTTGAACTCCCGTTTCAGATCGTCCCGGCACTGGGCAGGGTCGAACCGGATGGCCCCCGACGTCCTCGTAAACAGGTCGATGGGTCCACCGAGCCGGAGCAGAGATTTGAAGCCCAGCCCGAATCGCCCGATCTGGTTACCTCGTTTGGGTGACGAATGAGAGCTGAGCAGAGCGTCTATACCCTCCTCGCTCAATGGGGCACCGGTGTTGGCCACGTAAAGGCGTGACTCCCGAAGCAAGACATGAATCCGGCTGCTGTCGGCGGGCGGCACGCCATGCTCATGGGCTTCAAGTATCGCATCCGCGCCGTTCTGTATGAGCTCCATCACCTGACGATAGCCGTAACCCCCAGCCAGCACCGTCTGCTCGATTCCGTGGTGCTCTCTGAGATCACTGGGGAGTCTGTGGTACGCGTCTTTTCGCGCGGCATTATGGCGTTCTAGAAACAACCTCATTGGCTTTTGCTGCGGGTGCGGACCGTCCAATGTCGCTGCTCCGGAAGAGCCTAACGACCAAGCTTACCTGTGGCAATGGAGCGCAGCGAAAAAGCTGTTTGGTGGAGCGACTTGTTATGCCCCACGTCACGGAAGGTATCTGTCGATGTCAAGAGCGCCGTGAAATACACCCAAGATGTCAATGTCCGACTCTGACCTCAGCAAGTAGGCGATCCGGTAATGCCCATAGAGCAGAATCCGGATTTCACCGTCCGCCTCCGTACGATATATGTGACCAATCTCGGGAAACCGCCGAAGCATCTGCGCTTTTTCGTAGATTCCAGAGACGACCCTCTGAGCCGCGCCTGGGTTATCTGCGGCAATGTAATCGTATATATCGCGAAGCCAGCGATGCGCCTCCTCGGTCCACCTTATTTCTGCCATATCCGAATCCGACGCTCCATATCTTCGTTCGATATCACGCGCCCGCTCCGTGAATCCTCCAGCCCCCGTTCGACCATTCGCTCAAAGGCGAGTTCACGCATGATTTCTTCATAGGTCGCGTCTTCGGGTTGCGACTGAATTACCTCGGTCATCTTCTCTTTCACGTTTGACATATGACACTCCTTACGAATATATGGTTTCTGCATAAGAACCTGTATCCTACCTCCTGTCGGCATAACACACCGCGGCCACCCGGTCAGTAATTTGAGTCTAACCCTTTTTCTTGTCAAGCCCTTAATTGAGCAAGACCGCCACATCCTCGTTGAACGCGGGAACTTCCAGTCTTGCCGGCCCCGCACTTTGAACCTCCGGCATCTCCCTCACCTCGCCGGTCCTGGGGTCAAATGCCCTTACGCTATACCGGCCCGCAGGCAGGGCCAGGGAGAGCGTCACCTTTCGAGGCTCGCACGCCTCCAGTTGATACACCTTCTCGTCCACCAGATAGAAGATATATCTCCCCCGGCCGTCCGTCGTCGCCGCGTGGCCGCAGCCGGGGACCTCCCCGGAGACCAGCCCGACGGCGGGGACCAGCGCGGCCAGGTCATACTGCTCAAGCAGCCGGCGAAAGATGTGGTACCACGCCCGCAGGGGCCGCCAGTCCAGCCGCCTCCCGTCCCCGATCGGGACCCTCCCGGCCCCCGTCTCGTCCGCCTGCGTGAAGGACCAGTCCAGATTGCTGTAGCCCGCCCCGCCGGACAGGAGCATCTCCCACGCCTCGGCCCGGTTGACCGCGAGACGCTCCGGCGCGCCGCGCACCACCCCGGAGAACGTCTCGTCGAAGACAATGGGCTTCTGAAACCGGTCCCGCTCGCGCAGAAAAGGCCAGGTGAGGCCCGCGTACGCCGCCTTGCCGGGGGGCTGAAAGAAGTGCAGCCCCCGCGCCACCGCCTTCCGGGAGATGTAGTGGTAGTTCACGACGTCGATGTCCGGGTTCTCGAAGTAGCTCAGGTCCTCGTGCCGGACCACGGGCCTTTCGGGGTCGTCCGACACCTTCACGACGAAATGGGCGTTGGCGGCAATGAGGTGTCTGTTGGGCAGCCCGGCCTCGGCCTCCCGCAGGACGCGGGCGATGCGGGCGTGCCAGGCCACCACCTTCCGCTCGGTGGCCTCCGAGAAGTCCCTGCCGAAGTTCGGCTCGTTGCAGATCTCATAGTATACATTGTCGAACGGGTTCAGCTCCTCCGCCATTTTCCGGACGAACCGCTCCTGAAAGGCCGTGATGCCCGGCGCGTCCAGGGTCATAAACGCCTGCGGGCTGCCGAGATCCTCCCCCACGCCGTTGACATTGCTAGCACGGCTGCACGGGAACAGGTCGTACTTCCCCTGATCGTAGGGGTTGCAGAACAGGACGATCTCGCAGACCACCCCCCGGTCCCCGCACCTCCCCACGAACGCCTTCAGCCGCTCGAAGTAGGCCGCATTCCATCGCTCCAGGTCAAACCTGTCCAGCCCATCCGCCGCCTTTCCCCGCCCCGCGACCCGCTCCCACGGCATCACCGACCCCTCCGGCGTGGGGGCCAGGGTGTTCATCGGGCCGGGGCCGGGGATGCTCCCGGCCGTCTCCCGGTAGAAGGTGAAGACGCGGGTCGCGTTCTGCCCCGTGCGCCCCATCTCCTCCAGATAGACGTCATAGTCAAAGTCCACGTTGAGCACGGCCCCGTAGTGCTCCGCCGACGTGAGGACCTTGAACGGCCTGCCCCGGTAGACGAAGCACCTGGGGTTGCGCGGATGGACGGAAAAGACCTGGCTGGACACGGAATGCGCTCCTGGTGAGAGTACGAGTTACGCAGGTGGCCCCTGAAGGGCAAGATAGGCCCTCCGGCCTGAGAGTCAAGTTAAAAAACGGACCACAGACCACAGACCACAGGACCGATGCAAAAGCCTTATGTGAGGACTTTCGGTACATCGTAGGCGATTTTTGTATCGGTAGATCGAGGGCGTTTTATCTATCAGTTGTATCGCAACATCGAGGGCGATACCCTGTATTTTCCCTTCTGGGAGGGCTGTTAT
>Ga0114945_10000297_pt1 | contig 31641 bp, 26 predicted proteins | sample OV2TP3_FD_87194 | JGI IMG/M metagenome (GOLD analysis project Ga0114945, IMG submission 87194) | Hot spring microbial communities from Beatty, Nevada to study Microbial Dark Matter (Phase II) - OV2 TP3 | ecosystem: Environmental > Aquatic > Thermal springs > Hot (42-90C) | place: USA: Beatty... | reverse complement strand
CCCTCAAGGGGGGAGGAGACCTATGCCGACCTTCTGTACCAATCCGAACCAATCCGATGTTGACCGATTTAGCCGGCGGACTCGAAGGCAAGCGTGGCGTAGCGCATGAAAATGCCACCCCGTGGCTCGCCCAGGGGTCCATTCGCCACCAGGACCGCGATGATGTGCCTGGCCCCGGGCACCGCGCTACCGCTCACCTCGACGCGATGCGGGGCGTTGAGACCGACGATCACGCCGGTACTCCGATCGATCTGGCCGTCCACCCAGACCTCACCGTAGTTATCGATGTTGGTCTCGAACCACACCCGTGAGCCGGCGACATCGACGCCATCCACCCTCGCGGGGAGCTCGACGGCAATGCGGTACCAGGCGAAGGTAAAGCCCACGGAGCGGCTCTCGCGGACATTCGTGCAGCCCTCCCAGCCGGAATCATTGAAGTCCGCCAGGCGGGCCGGACATCCCCGGAGCTGCGCCGTCAGGCCCTCGTTGGGTTCCCCCGGTACCAGTCCCTGTCCAACCTTCCACTGTCCCTTCACCTGCTGTCGGTCCGCAGACTTGTTCAGGTCCAGCGCCATTCTCGGCATAGCGCCCTCCTCTGGGCTTCACTTCCCCAACAGTTCTCGGGATGTCATAGCGTTCCAGCTATCTGGCGGCCATCCGGTCTGCGACGAGGTGCTCATCCCAGGGACCGGGGAAACGACCGTGCATGCGTTCGCCGGAGAAAATCTTCTCCTCGCGCAGCCACTGGCTTCGGGGCAACTCGTAGGAGACTTCGATGCCATTCCCATCGGGATCGTGGAAATAGATGCCAAGGGAGATCCCGTGATCGGAAATGCGATCGATCGGGATATTCTTCTCCTGCATCCGGAGGTAGAGCTCCTTCAGATCGTCCAGGCTCTCCATCATCCAGGCCATATGATTCAGGCCGACCTGCCCCTTCTCTGGACCGGGAGCGTTCTCGCCGACTTCGATCAGCGCCACCTCATGCGATTGTTCCCGATCGGCCGATAGGAAGGCGGCGCGGCCAGGGATGAAATCGTAGGTGTGCAAACCCAACAGATCCACATACCACTGCCGGGAGCGTTCAGCGTTTCGGACAAAAATGTTGACGTGACCCAGGAACTTCGGTGTGTAACTCATGTGTCTCCCCTCCCCTGAGGTTTCTGTAGATGCAAGGAACGTTCAACGTGCGACGTACGACGTTGAACGTTGAACCTTGGACATCGAATATCGCACGTTGAACGTCGCACGATTTTCTCAGATGACGCCGCGCTTTTCCAGGTCGGCGATTTGCTCCTTCTCGAAACCGAGCCTCGTAAGGACTTCCTCGTTGTCCTGGCCCAGCTCCGGCGCAGCAGAGCGGATCGGATTGCGCTGTTCGTGGAAGCTCACCGGATGCCCGAGGATGGTGATATCGCCCAACGTCGGAGAGTGCACCGGCTGCGCCATCTGCAGGAATTTGACCTGCTCGTCCGCGAACGTCTTATCGATGGTGTAGATGGGCCCGCAGGGCACCCCTGCCTCGTTGAGCAGGCGTATCCACTCCTCGCTGGTCTTCTGGCGGGTCACCGGCATGAGGACTTCCATGATTTCTTCCCGATTTTTGGAGCGCGCTCTGGAGGTCGCAAAGCGGGGATCGGTGAGCAGGTCTTCACGCTCGATGGCACGGCAGAGGCGGCCATAGATGTCATCCCCACTCGCCGCGATATTGATGTGACCATCCCTGGTTTCGAACACCCCCGTGGGAATGCCCGTGGGGTGGTTGTTCCCCGCTTGAGGCGGCACCTCTCCAGCCACCAACCAGCGGGATGCCTGGAAATCGAGCATGGAGAGCATCGCCTCTAACAAGGACGTGGAGACCCATTTCCCCTGCCCGGTGACCTCACGTTCCAGCAGGGCCACCAGGACGCCCTGGGCCAGGAAAATGCCGGAGCACAGGTCGGCGATGGGGATCCCGACCCGCACGGGCCCCTGACCGGGCAAGCCGGTGACAGACATCAACCCGCCCAACCCCTGGGCGATCTGGTCCACTCCGGGCCGATCCCGGTAGGGGCCGCTCTGGCCGAAGCCGGAGATGCTGGCATAGATCAGGCGAGGATTGATGTCGCGCAGGCTGTCGTAGTCGATACCCAGACGTTTTTTCACGCCGGGCCGGTAGTTCTCCACCACGACATCGGCGTCTTTCGCCAACCGCTTAAAGATCTGGACGGCTTCAGGGTGCTTCAGATTGAGCGTGATGGACTTTTTGTTACGATGCAGGTTCTGAAAATCGAAGCCGTGGCGATTGCCCCCCATGCCATCGCCGGCGCGTCCACCCGGCAGTTCGATTTTGATCGCTTCCGCGCCCCAATCGACGAGCTGCCGGACGCAGGTCGGGCCCGCCCGGGCGCGGGTCAGGTCAAGGACTTTGAAACGGGCCAGCGGCAGTGAGGCATTGTTCGCCATAGCTTCCTCTCTCTCATAGTGGGTACAGAACAGTGTTCGGGAATCTCTCCGGGCGGCACGCCCCCCTGATTTTACCACAACCTGGCCCCAGTCCGTTCCCGCAATTTTTCTATCCGCACACTGAGCGCTCCCGCAAGGCTCCCCAGGGCTCTTCCCAACGCGTGACTGATTTTTTCTAGGCATGCCGAGCCGTCGCCATCACCCAGATCCGTTTTCTCCCGAACACACCGGCGGAACAACGGCGGGCATTCGAGCCACTGTTCGAAATCCCACCGGACCAGCATCTGCGGGTGGACACCACGGAAGCTCCAGAGGCCGCTGCGGAGAGGGTGGTGGCGACCCTTGGCCTCCTGGATTGAGGGAATCCATGGCGAGATCCGTTCTCATGGTCGGCTGGTTGGCGTTCGGCCGGCTGCAGGTGAGCGGGCCTATGGCTGCGTCCTAATTCTCTTTCTTTTGCGGCAGGCTTTGCATTATGCTATGCGCAAAGCAGCCACCGCTCACGGCCGGCCCTGGTGGCTGCCATGAAGGCGGGCGCACACGATTACGTGATGAAGGGCAATCTGGCGCGCCTGGTCCCGGCCATTGAGCGCGAGCTACGCGAGGCCGCAGGACGACGAGAGCGCAGACGAGCGGAAGAGGCCCTGCGCCGGAGCGAGGAGCAGTTCCGGCAAGCACAAAAAATGGAAGTCCTCGGACGGATGGCTGGCGGGATCGCCCATGACTTCAACAATGTGCTGACGGTCATCCTCGGCTGCGCTGCGATCCTGGAAAACCATCTCGACGACACCAACCCGCTGTCGCGGCATGCCACGGAAATCCACAAAGCTGTGGAGCGGGGGGCCGCACTCATCCGTCAGCTGCTGGCATTTAGCCGCCGCCAGGCGCTGCAAACCAGAGTGCTGGACCTGAACGCAGTGATCGGGGACGCGGCGACGCAGGCCCACCTCTTCGAGCCCTTCTTCACCACCAAAGACCCGGGCCGTGGGACAGGGCTGGGCCTGGCGACCGTATACGGGATCGTCCAGCAAAGCGGCGGGTGCATCGATGTGCAGAGCGCGCCCGGCTGTGGCACGACGTTCACGATCTACCTCCCCCGCGTGGAAGCAGCCTGGCACGGGGAAAAGGCGTAGCAGTGCCTGCTCCTTGCCAGGGCACAGGGTTGATACTGGCGGGTTGGAGCATGTCTATGCGTGCCAGCGGCAGGGAGAATGTGCTCATCGGACTCATCTCGGATACGCATGGACTTTTGCGCCCCGAGGCTGTGCAGGCCCTGCAGGGCGTTGACCTGCTGATCCACGCCGGGGATATCGGGCGTCCCGAGATCCTTGACGGCCTGCGCTCGATCGCCCCGCTCGTCGCCATTCGGGGGAACAATGATACGGGTCCTTGGGCGCAGTCCCTGCCGGCCACAGAGGTTGTGGAAGTCGGGCAGGCGGTCCTCTACGTCTTACACAATGTGAAGGAGCTGGATCTCGACCCTGCGGCGGCGGGCTTCAGCGCGGTGATCAGCGGTCATTCCCATCAGCCCTCAGTCGTGAAGCGCGGCAATGTTGTATTCGTGAACCCGGGGAGCGCGGGTCCGCGCCGGTTTAAACTTCCGATCTCGGTCGCTCGCCTGCAGGTGCAGGGCGCGTCGCTGACTGCGGAGGTCGTCCCCTTAGCGGTGTAGCGGGGGTGCGTTTTTTCGCTTGCACTCTGGTACAAACCGGCGTAAGGTAGACGGTACACAAGAAAGGAGGTGATCCAGTGAATATACAGACTGGGACATGTGAGGTGATTGTAACGTAGGCGAGTTCTCAGGACCGCTACGACGCGTGCTGGGAACAGCGCATGCGGAATCCCAGCAATCACCGGACCCCGAAGCTCCCGACATGGTCCCCCGGGCCGTCTCCACGACGGCACGCTTCGGGGTTTCCCCCACCATCCATCCCATCCGCGCTTCTCGGAGCCAGCCCTTCTGATGCATCGCGGCAGTCCCACGGCAGGATGAATTCTGGTCTCTTTGCGGGTTATCGGCGCAGCCGCTCGGCAAAGCTCAGCTCATGCCCGTCGGGGTCGGTGATATGGAAGTAGCGTTCGCCCCACGTCGCATCTCTCGGCGGCTGTTCAGGATCCAAGCCTCTCGCTCGCAGTGCCTCATACAGTGCGTCCACCGCGTCAACGCGAAAGATGACCCGCCCCCACCAACCGTGCGACACAGCGGGGGAGAGGATAAGGTTGAGAAAGCCTTCACCCACACGGTAGCTGGTGAACGCTGCATCGCTCCCCCCGTAGAGCAGCTCAAAGCCCACCTTGGCGTAGAAATCGACCGCGCGCGCCATATCACGGACAGCCAATGTCACGGCGCTGATAGACTGGATGGGCATGCGCACGCCTCCTCCTCATCGAGAACACCGGGAACCACGAAAGGGGCAACGGGGGTGTGCGTCAGAGTGTTCCAATCGCTTTCGACTGTAAATCCCTTCCCCCCGGCGAGGGGGAAGTTTTTTCTAACCCTTCCCCCCTGGAGGGGGAAGGTGAGGATGGGGGGGACGGCATCGGCTGGACATCCTCTGTTCATCTGCTATCATGGAAGCATTGACGGGCGGCCTGCTGCAGCCTCGCACCCTCAGGACCCAACTGCCTGCGCCAGCGTGAACGATGACCACAGAGGAGCCACCGTGGTGCCTTCCGACATTCGCGAAACCATCGCCCATCGCATTCTCACCCCGACGGGCGGTTTTCTGGAAGGCTTCACCCATACGCTTCAGCCCTACGCAGGCTGCCCCTTTGCGTGCTTTTACTGCTATGTTCGCCGCCTTCCGATCGGCCTTTTGGGCCGCGCGCCCTGGGGCACATGGCTGGATGTTAAGCTAAATGCCCCGGCCTTACTTCGCAGGGAGCTGCACGTCCTGCATGACGCCGGGAAACCGGTCCGCGTGTTTCTCTCATCGGCCACCGACCCCTATAACGGGTGGGAACCACGCTATCAGATCACGCGCCGCTGTCTCGAGGTCTTCCGCGAGCTGCCACCGCAGCTCCTCATCGTGCAGACCCGCTCCCCTCTGGTGAGGCGGGACTATGAGATCCTCAGGACGATTCCCGCTGCCTGGCTCTCGATGACCATCGAGACGAACGATGAAGGTGTGCGCAAACAGCTCACGCCCCTCTGCCCTTCCATCCGCATGCGCGCCGAAGCGGTACGACAGGCGAAAGCCGCTGGCATACGGGTGCAAATCACTGTGAGCCCCTTGCTGCCCTGTGATGAGGAACGATTCGCCATGCTGCTGTGTGAGCTAGACCCTGACTTCGTCATCGTGGACACGCTTTCCCTGGGCGATGGGGCGCAGGGCAAACGGTCGGAGGCCCTGGGGTGCGATGAGGTCCTGCGCCAGCACGGCTATCATGCGTGGACCCGCCCGGACTGTTACCGGCGGTTGTTGACCTTGCTCCGCCAGTGCTTCCCTGCGCAGCGTGTGGGATTATCGAAGGAAGGCTTCAATACATGGGCACGGGTCGTTGGGGCGTAAGATCACCCCTCCCCCCTTGAAAAGCGGGAGAGGGGGCGAGGGGGAGATGGGGGGAGGGGGAGATAAAGAAACAAACGGGGTGGCCGCATTTTTCTCCCTTGCTCCCTCTCTCCTCTGCTCCCTCTCGTTGCGTCTCAGAGGGGAAGGGTGAACACTCGGCAACAAGCGCGTTAGAGCTTCGCGACCCCGGCTCGGGCACAGTCCTCGTCCTGCTGGCTGGTGCCGCCTCCGACGCCGCACGCGCCATCGACCACACCGCCACGGATGAGGGGGACAGCCCCCTGGCTTGGGATCATGTGCCCGCCTTCCGCCGCCGCGATGCCACGGATAATGGGAGTGTCCGCCCGCTCTGCCAGCTCTCCGCTTGGCCTGGCGAAGGCGGCCGAGGCGATCGCTTTCCCCTGGCTGCCCAGAGTGCTGCCCCAGATCGCTCCATCCATACGATTGAAGGCCATCAGACGCCCGCCCGCATCGCATACCGCCACACTGATCTTGATGTTCATCTCCTGGGCTTTTGCAATAGCCCCTTCAACAATCCGGTTGGCTTCTGCCAGAGTGAGAGCCATACGACGTCCTCCTCATCACGTTCAGCAAGCTGACGACCTCCTGGGCTCGCCAGCCAAACCCCTTCATCCCTCATGGCAGCTGCGATAATAGACATAAGCCCTGACGCTGTCAAGCCCCTGGCTTTCTGGAGATCTGCAGCATATAATGGCGGCAAGCGGCTGTCATCCGATCCGTCGGCATTTCCGGCGTCCGTGCAGGGCTATCGCGGGATGAAGATGGAGGTCACACGCGGAGGCGACGGCACGACGAGCAGGTGCAGGGCGAAAGGCGGGGTGAGGGAGGGATCCGAGGTGGGTGAAACGTACGACTTCGAGCTGCTGTGCCTCGGGAGCGGCCCTGCCGGCCAGCGGGCCGCCGTCCAGGCGGCCAAGCTGGGCAAGCGCGCCGCCGTGGTGGAGAAGCGCCGGATCCTCGGGGGCGGCTGCCTGGACCCGGGGACGATCCCCAGCAAGACCCTCCGCGAGGCCGTGGCCTTCTTCTCAAGCCTGGGTGGCCGCTTCGACCGGCGCCAGGGGGCCCGGCCCGAGACCCGCCCCACGGCAGAGCACCTGCTGGCCCGTGTGGACGAGGTCGTGCGGCGCGAGGCTGGGGTGGTGGAGGACCAACTCCGGCGCAACGACGTGACGCTTATCTGGGGCGAGGCTTCCTTCAAGGATCCACATACCGTGGTCGTGGAGTCCGAGAATAGCTGGCAGACCGTGACCGCGGCCAACATCCTCATTGCGGTCGGGACGCGGCCCACCCCACCCCCCGGCGTGCCGGCGGACGCGGAGGTGGCCGTCACCAGCGACAGCATCATGCAACTCAAGCAGCTGCCCCGGACCATGGCGATCGTGGGTGGCGGGGTCATCGGCATCGAGTACGCGTCTATGTTTGCGGCCCTTGGAGTCGCGGTCACGCTTGTGGAGAAGCGGGAGCGCCCGCTGGAGTTCCTCGACCGGGAGATCGTGGATGAGCTGATTCACCAGATGCGGAATCGGAACATCACCTTCCGTCTGGGTGAGGCGGTCGAGCGCCTGGAGATCTCGGAGTGCCCACCCTGTCGGGCGGTGATCCTGCTCGAGTCGGGAAAGCGGATCGTATCGGACCTGGTCCTCTTCTCGGTGGGAAGGATCGGTGCCACGGATCGGCTGAACCTCGCGGTTACCGGCCTCACGCCCGACGACCGGGGGCGGCTGCAGGTGGATGACCAGTTCCGGACCCTGGTGCCCCACATCTTCGCAGCTGGCGACGTGATTGGTTTCCCTAGCCTGGCCGCCACCTCCTCAGAGCAGGGAAGGCTTGCCGCCTGCTATGCCTTCAACGTCCAGGTGAGTCCCATGGCCAGGCATTTCCCCGTTGGCATCTACTCGATGCCCGAGATCTCCATGGTCGGGGCGCCCGAGCATGAGCTGACGGAGATGAAGGTTCCGTACGAGACCGGCGTTGCACGGTACCGGGAGATTGCCCGCGGCCAGATCCTCGGGGACGACAGCGGTCTCTTCAAGATGCTCTTCCACCGGCAGGATCGGCGTCTCCTGGGCGTGCATGCCATCGGCACCGGTGCCACGGAGCTGATCCACATCGGCCAGGCGGTCCTGGGACTGGGGGGAGGGCTGGACTACTTCCTGCAGACGGTCTTCAACTACCCGACCCTGGCCGAATGCTACAAGGTCGCCGCCCTCGATGCCTCCAACAAGCTCTCCCGCTAGAGGCCCGTCCGGCAGCGCCGCTGCATGACCTGCCGGCAATGACGACGCGGAGGATGTCTATGCAACCGATCTATCTCGACTATAACGCCACCACACCGGTAGACCCAGCTGTGGCTGAGGCCATGCAGCCATACATGGTGACGCATTACGGCAATCCCTCGAGCGCACACTCCTACGGACGGACCGCAAAAGACGCAGTCGAGCACGCCCGCGCGCGCGCGGCCGATCTGTTGGGCTCCACAGCGGACGAAGTCATCTTCACCAGCGGAGGGACTGAATCGAACAATACCGTCCTGAAGGGGGTCGCCTACACCTACCGCCACAAGGGCGATCACATCGTGACCTCCCAAATCGAGCATCCGGCGATCCTCAACCCCTGCGCGTTCCTGGAACGCCAGGGCGTCCGGGTCACCTATCTCCCCGTCGATCACATGGGGATGGTCGATCCCGATGACGTCCGCCGCGCTCTCACGGCCCAGACGATTCTCATCAGCATCATGCACGCCAATAACGAGACGGGAACGATCCAGCCGATCGCTGAGATCAGCCGCATTGCCCGTGAGCATGGTGTGCTCATGCATACCGACGCCGCCCAATCGGTCGGAAAGATCCCGGCATCCGTGGCAGAGCTGGGGGTTGATTTTCTGTCGATCGCCGGCCACAAAGTGTATGCTCCCAAAGGGATTGGCGCCTTGTATATCCGGGCGGGCCTTCCCCTGGAGCCCCTGATGCACGGAGCGGGACATGAGGGTGGCCGCCGGGCGGGCACCGAAAACGTCAGCTTCGATGTTGGGCTCGGGAAAGCCTGTGAGGTGGCGAAAGCTGACCTTGCGAGGTATCAGCGGGTCGTCGGGGCCCTGCGCGATCTCTTGGAACAGCAGCTCCAAAAGCATTTGGGCGATCGGATGGTCCTCAACGGTCATCCCCAGCAACGGCTGCCAAACACCCTCAATGTGAATTTCCGCGGGGTCGTTGGCGCTGAGCTACTGGAGAAGATCCCAGAGCTGGCCGCTTCAACGGGCTCCGCCTGCCATTCGGGGGAAGTGGCGCTGTCGTCGGTTTTGCGCGCCATGCATGTTCCTCCGGAGGTCGGCATGGGGGCTGTGCGGCTCAGCCTTGGGCGGTATACCACAGGTGAAGACGTCGAGCGCACCGTGGAGCTGGTTGTGCGCGCACATGCAGGGCTCTCTTCCGCGTAAGCAATCAGCCGGTAAGGCAGTGCAAAGTACAAAGTGCAACGTGCAAAGTTACCTCTCCCAACCTTGCACCTTGTACTTTGCACCTTTCAGGACGCGTCTGCTGGCCTTCCCTGCAGGGCCTGGCTGATGACTCCACGGATTTCGTCCGTGGTCATGGGTTTGCTGAGCATGGGGGCCCCCGTTGCCTCCAGAAACCGCTGCGTCTCGCCGCTCATGGTATCGCCAGTCATAAATACCACGCGCGCGGCAAGGGCAGGGTCCCGCGCCAGGATCCAATGCCAGAGGTCTTTACCGTCCATATCTGGCAATCCCAAATCGAGCGTCACGAGGTCATACGTTTGCTGCTCCAACCGGGCCATCGCCTCCTGTCCGCTCCCTGTGCTGTCCACCTGATGGCCGAGTTCCCCGATGACATCGGTGAGGAGTACCCGTAGAATCGCCTCGTCCTCGACGATTAAGATGCGCGCCGGGGCGCGGCTGGCCGGAGGGGCGGGTTCCATCGCCTCCGCTGCATGCACCCCTTCTCCGTACGGAAGCTCAACCACGAACCGGGCGCCTGCGCCCGCCACGGTCTCCGCAGTGATTCGCCCCCCATGCGCCTCAACGATACCCAGCGACAGACTTAACCCCAGGCCAGTCCCCTCCCCCACGCCCTTCGTGGTAAAGAAGGGATCGAAGATCCGGCCGAGCTCCCCCGAGGGAATGCCCGGGCCATCATCCTCGACGGCCACGCATACGCCGGCCGCGTTCCACGCGGAGCGCGCTGTCAGGGTCCCCCGGCCATGGGCGGTCTTCATCGCGTGGATAGCATTGCTGAAGAGGTTGAGGAAGACCTGCTGGAGCTGGTGCGCATCGGCCCATATCGGCGGAGGAGCTGGCTGCAGCTCGGTGAGCACCCGAACATTGCTCCGCTGCAGCTCGGGAGCCAACAGGGCCAGGGTCGCTTCAATCACGCCATTGATGTCGATCGGTCGCCGCTCGGGGGGGGTACGCCGGGCGAAAACCAGGAGATCTTTGATGATCCGTGAGGCACGGGTGCATTCCTGCTCCATCTCATCGATTCGCCTCAGGATGGCTCCGTCGAGGGCATGTTGTTCCCGTAAGAGTTGGACCAACAGCAGGATCGATGTGAGCGGGCCGTTCAGCTCGTGCGCCATGCCCGAGAGGAGTGTCCCCAAGGCCTTGAGCTTATCAGCCTGCATGAGCTGCGCCTGGGTTTCCTGGAGACGCTGGAGATTAGCCTGCAGTTCCGTCAGCAGGCGGACCCTTTCCAGGGCGAGAGCAGTCTGATGGGCAAGGCTGAGGGAGATCCGCTTCTCTTCCTCGCTGAAGCGATGGGGGTGTTGATAGTACACGCCTAATATGCCGAGGGAATGGTCGTGGACGCCAAGAGGAACGGCAAGTCCCGCTCGGACACCATGGGCGGTGAGATACGTGGGCGTCTGGAATCGGTATTCCCGGGCCAGATCCGGCACCTGTATGCTCTCGTTCTGCAGGAAGGCGCGCCCGGCAAAAGGATCAGCCGATGGCGATAGCGCGAGCACACCCACAGTCCCCGCTTCCCAGCCATGCCCAGCCCGAAGACGGAGGCAGCCCGCGTGGGAATCGAACAAGAACAGGGCACCCCAATCGACCTGCAGGAGATTTTGCGTGATCCCCATGGTTGTATCCAGGATGGCTTCCTCCCCATTGACCTCGAGGAGTCGCTGGGAGAAGGCGCGCAACATGCCATCATTGCGGGCTCGCAACGCCAATTGATCAAAGGCTCTTGCGGTCTGCAGCGCCGCCGCAGCCTGCGTCCCAAAGGTTGAGAGGAGCTCGATGTCTGTCCCCTCAAACGTGCGCTCCCTTCGGTAGGAAACGGAGAGGACGCCAAAGACCTCGCCGCTCTTGATCAGCACCGGGATGGCGAGGACGGCTCTCTCTCCCTCCAGGCGTACGAGCTCGCTCGCCCGGGGAGTCAGCGTCACGCGGTCATCGATCAGGATATTCGTGGTCCAGACGGGGCGTTGCATCGCTGCCGCCAGGCCGACGATGCCCTCCCCGATGGAACATTCGAGGTCGGAGATGGTTTCCTGCACGCGCTTCCCGACATGACTCACCAGTCGCAGGCGTGCGGTTTCCATCTCGAGACGAAAGAGCGCTGCGGTATCAGCCCCGGAGAGCTCAAGTGCTCGGCTGGCGATGGTGTCAGCGATGTGTGGGGAGTGCAGGGTGGTCAGCAGCGCCTGCCCGGCGGCATGGAGACTTTCGAGATCGCGCTGGCGGGCGCGGGCCTCGCGGTAGAGCCAGACTTGCTCGCGCAGGAGACCGACGAAAATCGCTCCGACGCCGATAGGTCGCATCAATCCAGCGATGTACCAGCTCACGCTATAACGAAACGGGTAGAGGAGGAGGACCGTAAGGCCCAGGAGCCAGATCAAGGCAGCCAGCAGCAGGAATCCAGCGAACCAATCTCCCTCCCGCCCCCAGAACTTCTTGATGCCCCCCCAGAGTCCCCATACGGCCAGGGCACCATTGCTTGTGCCGGCGACCCAGATCCCGAAGGACGTGTAACGTCCGGGCCTCACGACCAACGGTGGCAGCCACGAGTGAAGCTGTAAAACCGTGATGACGACTGCCCCACTCAGGCAGAGCACGCCCACTCCGATCCAGAGCTTTCCCCGCTCGCCCAGCGGGAGCGGTCGATCCCCCTGATGGACCGCCAGCGCGACGCTCGCGAAGCTGGCCAGATAGCTCAGGATGAAAAAGTAGGGAGCGACGCCGGGATTGACCCCCGCACCCCCAGGATAATCTGGCTGGGTCAGAATATGGGCGAGGGCGAAAAGGGCTGCCAACCAGAGGGCGACTCCCAGATAGGCGGAGCGGTAATCTTGCCGGAGCCGGTGCCGCTCCAGGCAAAGATAGCCCACCGCCACCGCTGCGAGAATGAAGGGACTATCGAAGATGGACACGGCGTAAGGGATCGGGAAGCGGTAGGAGCGGAGGAGGGGAGAAGCAATCAGGCTGACATGATAGGCCAATCCGCCCAGCACAAGGCACACGACCAGGACGGAGAAGCGATGCCTTGATCCCCCCCTGGGGCGACTGAGTGCTGTACTCAACTCCGACATGGGCCGAGCCTCCCCCGCGCCATGGCTCTGCTGACGACTTCCCTTCTCGACGGCATGCCAGGATCGATCCCCTCAGAACGATCAAGGGGCATGAGCTGACGCTGTGGGGGGCCTGATGAGACGGTCTGACCGATGCAGGGAGCGAGGACCGGCCGTAAATCGAACCACACGACATTGATACAGGCGACGTGGCTGGCGCTGTAAGGCCGGGTCGCGACCCGCCCCTACAACTGAGGGGGACTCACTCACCTGCCTCTCTTCCGCCCGGCTGCCTGGACGGCGACGCATGGCTCGCTGGTGTGACCGTTTGCCGGATAATCGCCTCGATATCAGCGATACGAAACGGTTTCATCACAAAGGGGCACTGGACGCGGTCGAGAAAGGCCTGAGTCTCGCCGCTCACGATATCACCGGAGGTGAAAATGATCTGGTGCGCGAGCTCTGGCCGGAGCGTTCTCACCTGTTGATAGAGCCGCTGGCCATCAACATTCGGCATCTTGATATCGCTGATGAGCACGTCGTAGTCTTGTTTCGCGATTTTCTCCAGGGCCTCCTGTCCGGAGGAGACTCCATCGGCCTGATGCCCCAGATGCCGGATGATCGCCAGGAGGAGGCGCAAGTTGTTCTCCTCGTCATCCACCACGAGTATGCGCCTCTTCGCCGCGCTCTCTGGACCCTGGGGAGGCGGCTGCCCGGTCTGGGATGGCTGCGCGATGATGGGCAACTCGATGAGAAAGGTGGTGCCAGCTCCCGGAACGCTTTCGAGGGAGATCTTCCCTTCGTGTTCTTTGATAATCCCATAAGACAAGCTCAGTCCGAGTCCAGTCCCATGTTCTTTGGTCGTGAAGAAGGGGTCGAAGATCTTCCGCTGGTGCTCCGGCAAGATCCCGGGGCCGTTATCGCGAAATGCGATATGAAGCGTCCCATCGCTCTGTTTCGTCTCGACTACCAATTTCCCGCGCCCACGGGAGCTCGACATGGCATGGTAAGCGTTCGTCGTGATGTTAATAAACACCTGCTGGAGCTGGTGGGGATCTGCCATGGTGCGGGGGAGCTTCTCGGCGAAGCGCTTCTCCAGGGCGATATTGCTGACCTTCAACTGATAGGCTAAGAGAGTGAGCACCCCCTCGCACAACGCATTGATATCGATGTAGGCCTTTTCCGGCTTTTGCTTCCGTGCAAAGCTGAGGAGGCTTCTCACGATTTGATGGCAGCGGAACGCCGCCCCGCTGATCTTCTCCAGCTGTCCCTTCGTGCCGTTGCCAAGGGGGGCTGTCTTGGTGAGTAACTCTGCGAAACCGACGATGGTCGTGAGCGGGTTATTCAGCTCATGGGCGACCCCTGCAATCAGCTCCCCCAGGGCGGAAAGCTTCTCCGATTGGATGAGATGTTCCTGCGCCGCCTTCAGCTCAGCCAGAGATTGCTCCAGCTTCTTATTGGCCTCCGAAAGCTCGCTCGTTCGCTCTTCGACCATTCGCTCCAGCTCACTCGTATAGTGTTTGACCGCTTTTTGCAGTCGCGCCTTTTCCAACGCGCGCTCGATGGTGATTTTCATGAGATCAAAGTCGAACGGTTTGGGCAGATAGTCATACGCCCCCTTGCGCAGGGCTTCGATGGCTGATTGAGAGGAAACATATCCCGTAATCGTCACCACGACCATTTCCGGGAAATGGGCCTTGAGGTATTCCATGACCTGAAAACCATCCATCTCGGGCATGACGACATCAGTAATCACCAGGTCAAAGGTCTCTTCTTGGACCTTCTTGATTCCTTCCACCCCATTTCGCGCGACTGTCACCTGGTACCCTTCCCCTTCAAGAAGGATCTGCAGATTATTGCGCAGGCGTGGCTCATCCTCAATCAAGAGAATCGAAGCTGGCTCAGTCATCACTCACCGCTCCTTCCGCACTGTATCCGCACTCCCACGGGTCCCCGCTAAGCCTCGCAGATAGGTAAACTCACTCGGAACGTACTCCCCTTGCCAACCTCACTCTCGACCTCAATCCGCCCTTCCGCGCTTTTGATAATCCCATAGGAAACAGACAATCCGAGTCCCATGCCCTTCTCTTGGGCTTTCGTCGAAAAGAAGGGGTCAAAGAGATGCCGGACATACTCCTCGGGAATACCGCAGCCAGTATCTGCGATACTCACCTCGACCTCTTCGCCGTTACGGGCTGTGCGAATGATCAACTCGCCTCCATCAGGCATGGCATCTTCGGCGTTACGCGCCATATTCAAGACGACCTGCTTCAGGTGGTCCGACGAGATACGTACCCTGGGGAGATCCGGCTCCAGAAACACCCTGAGCACAATCCGCTTCTCGGAGAGGTCTTGCGCCAGGAGGGGTTCAAGACTCTGGATAACCGTGTCCACCTGGACGACATCGTCCGTGGGAGGCGGGCGAGAGAAATCGAGCAGTTCTCGGATAATGCGCGCAATCCGGCTGATCTCCTCTTCGATCTCCTGCAGGTTTCCCTTCGCGGGGTCATCCTCCTTACTCTGGTTTCTGATGATGCGGATAGCCGTTTTGATGATCGCGAGCGGATTGTTAACTTCATGGGCGACCCTGGCGGCCAGCTTTCCCACCGCGGCCAGGCGTTCAGTTTGAATCAGCTGTTGTTGCGTCTCCTGCAGGCGGCGATTAGCTTCCTCCAGGCGTCGTTTCTCGTCCGCCAGGCTGATCAGATGGCGTTGGAGCGAAATCCGCATATGCTCAAAGGAACGGGCCAGGTAGCCGATCTCGTCGCGGGCGCTCACCTCAATGGGGTGATCGTATGAGCCCTTGGCAAATTCGTGCACGCCCGCCACGAGCTGGCCGATCGGCTTGGAGATCCGCATGGCGAGGAAGATGGCCAGCGACGTCCCGCAGAGGATCGCTACCAGGCTGAGCAAGAACAGATCGCGCTGGGTCCGATGAATCTGGATATAGGCCCGCTGCAGGGAGAACCCCAACCGGATTGTCCCCCATTTCTGCGTGCTTCCCGTCGCATAGACGGGGATGGAGACATCGAAGCCAGGGTCTTTCGCCTGGGGGATGCCGATCTCTTGCACCAGCGGTTCGTTGGCCTGCAGAGCCCGCTGACTGACGGGATCATGGAGCCGCGTCCCCTGCAGATCGCTGCGTTCACTGTAGGCAGCCACTCTTCCATCGCGCAGATGGGCCACCGCGTACAGGACATCTTCGTGGTCGGACGTCACCTTCTCGACCGCCTGCTCTAACTGGATGAAATTATAGCTGAGGAGGAACCCTTCACTCACCGCCGCCAGACTCGTCCCTAACGCCAACGCGCGTAAGCGAGCCTGCTCTAAAATGGCCCCCCGCTGACGCAGGTCCACCACATAGGTGACGGCCCCCATCAAGGCGATGATCAGAGAGACGATCACGAGGATGAATTTGGCCTGGAGGCTGCCGCGAATCACCGGAAGCAATCGCACGATACGGCTCACAATAACTGCGCATCGGGTTCCCCGGAGGCCCCGGACAGCGCGCATCAAGGCCATGGGAAGTGAGAGCTTAGCGGCCTGGCTGGACACTGGGTATCGCTCCCTTCGAGCCCGCTGCAGGGCTCTTTTTGAGCCAGATCTTCTTCATCGGGATGGCCCAATCGCCCAAGAAACTGACCTCTACCCCATTCACGTAGGGCTGATAGAGGCGTTCAAAGACATTGTAGTGCTGGGTGATCCAGGGGGCGTCTTCCTTGAGGATGTGCTCTGCCTCGCGGTAGAGCGCGATCCGATGCTTGTAATCCAGTTCCTTACGGGCCCGATCCAAGAGTTGATCAACCTGCGTATTTCGGTAGAACGCCCGATTGTTCGCGCCGCTGGAGTGCAGCTGGCGCGAGAGAAAATCATCGGGGTCGGGGATCACCGCCGTCCATGACAGACGGAACATCGGCAGTTTTCCCGCATTCAGCAGGCTCACGTAGGTCGGCCAGTCCGTTTCGGAGTGGATTTCGACCTTCACGCCGATCTTCGCCAGATACTCCTGATAGGCTGCCAGCTCGGCCCTGGTGGCTTCGGCCCTGGACGCATCCCACAGCTGCACCACGGGGAACCCAGCCCCATCCGGATACCCAGCCTCCGCCAGCAGCTGCCTGGCTTTGTCAGGGTCGTAGTAGTATTTCTTCAGGTCGGGATCATGACCGGGCATACCTGGGGGAAGAACGACGCTGGCCGGGATGCTGCCCTTCCGGGTGATCTCCCGAACGATCCGCTCCTTGTTCACAGCATAGTTGAAGGCCTGGCGCACACGCACATCGTCGAAGGGTTTGAGCTGCGTGTTAAACCCGATGTAGAGCACACTGAGCGTAGGTTTGCGGAACCTCTGGTACTGGCGATACCGCGGGTCGGTCCGGACCTCATCCGTCCTGCCGCTGGGGATCAGGGTTTCCTCAAGCCTTCCCTGCAGGAACTCGGCAAACATCCCCTCAAACGTCCCACCGACCCTGAATATCACCCGGTCGAGAAATGGCCGGTCCTCGTGGTATCGGTCGTTGGCCTCTAGAACGATCTCTTTGTCTTGCTCCCAGCGCAAAAATTTGAAGGGACCGGTCCCCACGGGCGAGCGACTGAACTGATCTTCCTGTCCTTCGACCTCCTCCCGTGGAACCACGGCGGCATTCGCCATGCCGAGCACCGCAAGCAGGGGGGCAAACGGCCCATCGAGCACGATCTGCAGGGTATTGCGGTCAACCGCCTTCAGCTCCTGAATCCGCCGGAGAAACACCGTCAACGGCCCGGGTTTTTTGGCATCCAGCAGGCGGGTGAAGGAATACACGAAGTCGTGCGCCGTCACCTCGCGACCATGGTGAAATCTGACTCCCCGACGCAGGTTGAAGGTCCAGGTGCGCCCATCGCGAGACGCCTCCCAAAAGTCGGCAATGGCGGGAATCGGGTTCAGGAGGGCATCGAATTGCACGAGCCCATCGAAGATCTGGGTCGCCACCGTGCGGGCATAGACATCGCTCATAAAGGCGGGATCAAGCGTGGGAGGGTTGTTCGGGAGCATCCGGTGGTAGACACCGCCAAACTTGGCGCCAGGTTCCAGCTTCTCCATGGCTGTGGCTACACCAGCTGTAGTGTGGATCAGAAGCCAGTAGCCCCCTATCACTACCAGGCATAGCAGACGAACCATCCTGACCATCACGCGTCCCTCCCGTATATCCGTGGGTGTTTTGCGGGAAGCGTTTCCCCCGTGTTGTGGCTGACTGGAGATACAGGGAGCTTATACCATCTGCAGGCAAAGGGCAATCCCTTTGATGGCCCAACGAGCTATGTGACCTTCGGCCCTATCGAAGTCATTTGTCATCAGCTCTTTCGCATTCCTTCGGATCGACGGGCCGTGCCTCCGATCATGGGTTCACTTTTTCCCATCTTTTTTCTCGTTTTTCCCGCCATCGTCCTTCCAGATTGTTGTTTGAAAGGTTTTCATCATACGCTCCGCATCGGGCGATCCCCCTCCTTTCCACCATTCGGGCAAGTCGGACGGGGTATTGGCAGTTTCGTACAGTAGCGCCAGCGCTTCCTGGAAGGACAGATCGGGCCTCACTTGCAAGGCCAGGGCTAAGGCCCCGGTCACGTGGGCGGTCGCCTGGCTGGTGCCGCTCCCCTCCCCAAAGGCCCCACCCTTCGTCGTGGAGAGGATGCGCCCGTTTGTCTTGTCCCCCCCGGGGGCCAGCACGCTGTGCGTTGCGATCTCGTCACTCGACCGGGTGTACGGGGTTACACGATTGTGGATATCCGTTGCGCCCACCGCGATGACCTGGGGGAATGCAGCCGGGTATTTGACCGAGGTGGTGCGATAACAAAACGCGCCGCTATCGGCCCCCTCGCCATCCGCGCCCTCGCCGTCCGCTCCTTCACCGGCCGCTCCCTCGTCCAGCGCGACTCGCGTGCAGGTGGTATCTGCGCCTTCGCCATCCGCGCCCTCGGCGCCGACCCTGGGATTACGGTTCCCGACTGCGGCGACCATGATGAGGCCCTTCTTAAACAAGGCGGTAACGGCTTGCTCCAGCAACTTCAGGGACCCTTCTTCGACGAGTTCGCCTGGGAAACCGAGGCTCATGTTGACCAGTCGGATGTCGGACCGGGAAGCGACCCATCCCATTCCGCTGATGAGATCGGAGAGCTTCCCTCCCCCGTTTTTATCCAGGACCCTCACGGCATAGATCCGCGCCCTGGGGGCCGCGCCGACGACACCCCACCGATTGAGGGCGGCGGCGATGATCCCAGCCATGTGCGTGCCGTGCCCGTTGAGATCTCGATAATCGCGCTGGTTCTCGTCCCCGCGGGCATTGACGCCGCCGCTGATGTTCTTTTGGAGCTCCGGATGGGTCGTATCAATCCCGGTATCCAGAATGGCCACGGTCACCCCCGCCCCCTGAAACCCTGGCCACCTGGCATGGGTGTCCGGAACCCCGATCGCGTCGAGCCCCCACGGGTAGACCTCCGCTGGAGGGGCCGGGACGGGATTGATGTAGATAACCAGATCTGCGCCTTCCCCGTCGGCCCCTTCTCCGTCTGCGCCTTCCCCGTCAGCCCCTTCACCCTGAGCGCTGACGGTTGCCTCGCCCTGGGCTGCTATCGTGGGGTCGAGATAAACCCCCTCCACGGATGGCTCGGCCTGCAACGATGCCAAAGCCTCAGCCGCTCGATCCGCGGGGAGATCGATGGCAAGGCCGTTGATCAGCGAGAGGACGTTGCGCACACGACTCCCGCTCCGCTCGACCGCATCCTGCTGCGCCTGTTGAGAGGTCCCGTCACGAAAGACGACGATCCGCGAGAGATCCTCAGCGTGCGTGACACATGCCGCTCCCACGAGCAGGATGAGCGCGGCGAGCATGGAGGCTATCCGTCGACCCCATTCGACCTGTTTCATCGCGCTTTCCTCCTTTGACCTTCTCCATGAAGGGTGGAAGACAAGCGTTCTGACTCCCTCTGTGCGGGGAGCGACGAGTGACTGATGGAGCTAGAAGCATAGATCTTCTTAATCCATCGCTTTTTTTCTTGTGGCTGCATCGCGATAAACTCGATCCCCATGTCCTGTCCCCCCCCCGCCTGATTTCCCTTACCCCACCGGCCTTCCCCCAGGGCGTGGATGGGTTCCTGGCTCCCCGGCAGAAAGAGATCCAGGGCAACCGGGCTAAATGGTTCGAGCGAAGCATCAAGCATCACACACATACCTTCCCGGCTCACGTTGAGGGTCCTCCCCGTCTGTGGAAGCCTTGCGGCTTTTCCACCCGCGGAGAGCGGGCTACAGATGACGGGGAGCTCAACCGGTACGCGCACGGACCGTCGCCGTTCCATTCCCAATGCCCGGCCAGGAGCGGCCTTCTTTTGCCCTAACAATCTGGCCACTGCCGCTTTCAGCGTCTGCATCCGAAATGGCTTCTCCAGGCAGAGATCGGCGCCGCATTCCAGGGCTTTTTCCACGTTCCCTTCCCGTACGAAGCCCGTGATGGCAATGACCTTCGTCCGCCGTGCCTCGGGGTCCGCTTTCACCTGCTTACAGACCGAAAAGCCGTCGATCCCAGGCATGATCAGATCGAGGACCAGGAGATCGGGCCTAGTGGTGGCCATTTTGACGCCCGCCGTATATCCATCGAAGGCCACGCTCACCTGGTATCCCTCTTCCTGCAGAGCCCGGACCATCACCTCCGCCACAGCTTGCTCATCATCCACGACGAGGATACGCTTCCCTTCCTCACCCAGGGCACGGGGAATGGGAAAGTTGTGCTCGACTAGAAAGTGCAGGAAATCTTCGCGCTGGACTCGTGCATGCCCACCAGCAGTGCGAGAGGCTGTCAATTTCCCCGCCCGAATCCAGTTTGACACCGTCAAATGGCTCACCTGACAATATTTCGCAATCTCACCCGTGGTCAGGAAACTCGGCTCTCGTGGCACGGCCTTCCTCCTCCGCTTCCGGGATAAGCATCTAAAACAGATAAAAAGTAAAAAATATTAAAAAGTGTCTCATTACCAATACAGCTATGCTGATCCTGTGTCAAGAGGTTTTTGGCCGTGACGAAAATTTTTTTTCGCGATGGGGCGGCTTTACGACCGCTGCTACGCGGTGAAGCCGCCATGGGACGGGAATTACGATGCAGGGAGAGGTCGAAAGACAGTTACCGGGGTAGGAGAGCCGTCACGCACGCGGCTCTCCGTCCGATGCGGGACGTCTCTCTCACGGTCGGCGGATGCGGAGAAAGAGTTGGTCGAGCTCGGGATCGGTGAGACGGGACACGACGAGGTATGTCAGCTCGCCCTGTTTCCAGAGCAGGACCCGGTGATCATCGGTTGTCGTCAGGTAGGGGGCGTACGTGTCGATCTTCCGGCGCCCCTGCGCTGGAATCGAGACGTCCGACCCTGGAAAGATATAGAGGGTGGAGATGACCTCCTTGGACTTAAAGAGTAAGCAGGCGGCCCGGCGATCCAGAATATAGGTCGGATAGCCCCGCAGGAGTTTGAACTCCTGGTTGCCCCAGAAGTGGATCGGGGGCGAGAAGCCCAGCGTCTCCTGGAACCACTGCTGAATCTGCGCTGGCTCTGTCGGATCCGTGCCCGCAGGGGGATAATTCAGGAGAAGCCGGACATGGTGGCGGGCGACCTCTCGCACCACGTACATGGCCGCCTGAGGGGGCGCAGGCCTGTGAAGAAGCACTTCATCGTGGAGAAGTCCTTCCTCTCGCACCACGTACGTGGCCGCCTGAGGGGGCGTAGGCGTGATCCATCGATGATAGAGCGGGAGCGCGATCGCCAGGACGACGATGGCCGTGGTCGTACAGAGGGCCGCAGGGGTCGTCCAGAGGGCATGCAGAGCCCTGCCGAGCATACCCATGAGACCCGCTTCCTGTCGAAGCTCGCGCAGGATCGTTTCGCGCAGATGGGCTGGCGCTCGATGATAGGAGGCGCGGGTCCGGATCAACGACGCGATCCGCTCGGCTCGTTCGAGCTCTTCCGGACAGCGGGGGCATTCGTTCAAATGCTGGCGCAGAGCCTGGCGCTCCTCAGGGCTCAAGCGATCATGGAGGAGATCTTCGAATCGTTCGCGCGCTTCGTCACACGTCATGACTGATCCTCTGCTTCTGGCGGGGGCGATAGAAGGGCAGCGGGAAGGCGCACCTGTAGCAGGTCATGCAGGGTCCGACGAGCTTGCGAGAGCGCCCCGTACACATGGTCCCCTGGCCAGCCCAGGATCTCAGCGACCTCAGTCAGTGGACACCCTTCCACATCCACCAACAGGAGTACGGCCCGAAGATCTGGCGGAAGCCCCCTCAACTCCGCCTCGACATCACCCCGGGGAAGTGCGTAGAGCCATAGGCGTCTCGAGAGCGCAGCGTTCTCCCTCTCCACGGCTTCCCCCACACCGATCTCCTCCCCCTCTCGGGGGGACGTTGGTGTTTCGGCATGCCAGGGGTGGTGCTGGCGGTAAATCTCCCACAGTATAGTAAACAGCCGAACGCGCAGTTTTGTTCCTGCGAGATTTTTTGGAACCGTATGCAGTGCCTTACGGTAGGTTTCGTGCACGAGGGTAGAGGCCGCCTCAGGCTCATGGGCCAACCAGGAGGCCAGATTGTACAGTGCGTCGAGATACACCAGGGTCGCGGCCGCAAATTCTGCTTGGGTCATAGCATACCACAGTAGAAGAAGCACAGACATCTGTCAAGTCTAACGGCAGCAGCCGCCAGCGTTGACAAGGCGTTCATAGGGATGATAAGATCTTCCGTACATGACTGAGCAGGTCTCAGAGAAGCATCGCATGCTTCGCATGTCCGCGCCGGACGGAAAGGATCGAAGACCTCATGGCACAGCAAAGGACAAGACGGGCGGAAGGAAAACGGCGGGGGGATTCGATCACAACGGAGCAGCTTCGCACCGCTCGCGAGTGGCTGAAAGAGGCACGCCGCAGGGCGCATCCTCCCCGCGCCGAGCATGCAAGTGTCTCCGAGTTATCGGCGCCGGCGCCCCGCGCGGCGCTGGGTATGGCGTTGGAGCAGGACTTCCCGCGCTATACACGTGCTGAGCAAGAACACGTCTTGGCGGCGCTCCGCACGATCGAGCCACGGCACTGGGCCCCCGCCCTGGGGCGTCTCCTGCTGGAGCCCTCGCTTCCCTATCAGGTCCGTCTCACTCTTGCAGAGCTTTTGAGTGGCGCGGGGGTCGAGGTCGCGTCCGACATCCTCGACCCGCTCCAGCGAGCGCAGTCCCTGGAAGCACACCTTCGGGAGCGATGCGCGAAACCCGACGCGGATGGGAATGGATGGCACGGCCTGCTGGAGGAATTGCAGCGGCTCCCAGATCCGCTGGCGGCCGCGGTCGTGCAGGCCGTCGGAGGAGGCCTGCACGCCCTGCCGCTTTTACAAGAGCTCACAGCCCAGAACGATGCCGGGCTTCTCGCGGCAACCGTTGAGGCCCTCAGCACGACGCCGGCCCCGGAGACGGCTGCGCTGCTCGGGCAGGTCGCGGCGAAAACAGGCTCGAAGGATTTGCAGAAGACGATACGACGCGCGCTCTATCGCTTCAAAGCCATGGGCATCAATACGGAGGGCGCGCTGCCCCAGGAGACCCGTAAATCGGTCCTGGAAGTCCCCAAACTCCCGATCGTCGCAGCCCTCGCCAGCCAGATCGATTTCGATGGCTACCGTGGCCTCTACCTCGCTCGCCGCCGCCCGTTTTCCGGGCTCGTCTTCGTCGGCCTCCTCCTGCAGGATACCCGTGGGGTCATCGCCTGTCAGGCGCTTCCGGTGAGCAAGAAGGACTTGACGCAGCTGGTGGAGGACATTCGCGCCGACACCCGCCTGACCCATGTCGAGCTCCTGGCGTCCTATGCCCAGCAGCTGGTGGAGGACAATTATCAGCTCAACCTGGCAACGGGGACTCCGGTACCCCAGGAATTTCTGGGCCTACGCGACATCATTGGTATGCCCGACAGGCGCTGGGAGCAACCCCCGATTTATCAAGTCCTGCAGGCCGATGAAGTCCGTGCACAGGTGACCTTGCTCTCCCTCTCCGAGCGCTTGTTTGAGATCCGAGAGTTTGAGGGTTGGCATCTCCCCGCGGAGCTCCTGCAGCCGTATCGAGACGACATCAGACGCGTGGGCGAGAGCCCCATCATCGTCTCGCAGGTGTTGCAACAAGAGCGGATCGAAGCGATTCAGAAAAAGGCCATACGTGAGCTATTGCCTGTGGAGGCACGGGTTCGCTATCGCCGACGCCTGGAAGAGATGGCCTATCTGCTGTGGCACACCAAGCGGCCTGACGAGGCCAAACGAGCCCTTGCGGCTGCCCTGGCGCTGCAGCCGGAAGGCGCCGACCCTGCGGACCATCCTTTCCTGCGTGCCCTGTTCAAACGGAGCATCGAAATGGCGGAAGCGGCGGAAGCGCATGAGGCGAGCCGCATTACGGTCGCAACCCCGCGCTTGTGGACACCATCATAAATACACCCCACCGCCGAGCGGTTTTGTCGCTTCCTCATAATCGAATCCTTTGCGCTGCGGGAAATGCACGATGGAGCGCACGTTCCCCCAGGGGATCAAGATGTGGGCGACGTATTCTTCACGCACGCGCGCTTCCGGTGGAATGATCGTCCCGTCCTCACGCCGGACGCGGGTGATCTCAAACTTTGGGTTCTCGATCCAGAGCCCAATGTGGTCTCGCCCAACCACCTTCGCATAAAAATTGTGTTCTTGCACACCAGCCCCGCGCAGGCCATCGATTTCACGCACGATCAGCATCACGCGGTCATTGATGACTTTATCGATATCCATGCAGCATCCCCCACCTCTGTCCGGTTGCCTCTCACCTGCATAGGTGTTCGGTCGTCAGCCCTTGCCTTGCATGCGCTGTTGCCGTGGGCCACACGCTCTGCTGTTGTATCCGCTGCTGATCATTCGGGGGGCGGGGGTTCGACGCGCGCCTCCTCGCTCTCGCTGGCGGGTGCAAGAGGGCACAGTGTTCCCCAGTGGTGAAACGGGTCGAGCGCTGCGGCGACCTCGCGGAGCTCGGGTGGGAGATCCGTGAGGGTCACCGTTCCATCTGCATCGATGTAGATCGAGAAACGAAAATTGTTGAGCCGCGCCTTCCCGTCCATCTATAATTTCTCCCGGTCGCTGCCCAGATCTAAGTGTCGGAAGCGCTCGCTCAGCCCTCCCTCGAGGCATTGCTGCGCATACCGCAGATAGCGTTTGGCCTTCTCGTGGTCGGGATCGATCGCGAGGGTTTCCCGGAAGCAGCGGAGCGCATCGATATACTCCTGCGCATCGTAATACTGGAGGCCGCGGTCGAACGTCAGACTCGTCTGGGCCTGTCTCAGCAATGCGCGCGCCGAGTCATCCGTGGGCTGCAGCGCATGGCCCCAGCGCAGAGGAGCGATCGCGCCCTCGGCGTCATCGCGCTGCAAATGCTCACGCCCTCGCGTCACGTATGCATGGCCCAGCCGATACCGGGCCTCCTGGAAGCTTGCCAGCGCACGCCCATGCTGGCTCCCCGCAGCCAGCTCTCGTTCCCACAGCTCGATGACTGCCAGGAGACGCGGTTCAACCCCGCTCGTCACCTCGGAGGCTGGCCCTGCAGATGAGTCTCCCGGCGTTTGCATACTCTGGGCGAGTGCCCGCTGATACGCGGACAGCGCCGGTTCGACCTCGCCCCGCTCGGCCAGCACAGCGCCCAGGTAGAAATGTCCCTCAGCCCACGTCGGGTCCTGCTGTAAAATGCGCTCCCAGGTCTGCTGTGCTTCTGCCAACCGGCGCTCGGCAAATTGCTGTTTGCCGAGGTACGAGAGCGCGGGCAGATTGTCTGGCTCAAGACGGACGATGATCTCATTCAACTGCTTGCGCTTGTTCTCCAGGCCCTCCTGCTCATACAGGGTCTCGAGCGTCTTACAGACCTCCACATCGTTCCGGTCCAGGTGGAGCAACCGTTCGTAGGCCACAATGGTCTCCTGCATCCGTCCCCCCTCCAGCAAATGGCGCGCGCGTTCGCGCAAGACGCGTCGGCGGAGGCGCCGGACCAGCAGGGTTCCCGATGAGAAGGCCGCCACAAGCCCCAGGGCGACCAACGGCAGCAGGAGCTTGCCCACATACGCACGGTACAGAGCCCAGCGGGCCTGGGTATAATCTGGTTGCAGCACGAGTGCCGCTCTCAGCTGTTCAATGGCCAGATCGGCGCTGCCCTGGCGCGCATACGCGAGCCCCGAGCCATACAGCGCTTCGGCCAGGGTCGGATCGACGGCCAGCGCCTCGCGCCACCTGTCGAGCGCTGCATCCAGCCGTGCGGCCTTGAAGGCCTCCCAGCCCTCCTCCAGCGCCGCCAACGCCGGGAAATACCTCAGGATCTGGACGCGCTGATTGATGGTGTCCGCCACATACAGGCTCCGCTGGGCATCGATCCATATCCCGGTTGGATTATAGAATTCGGACGGTTGCTTGCCGATATGGCCCACCTGCGTGAGATAGCGTCCGGTCGGATCGAAGATCTGCACCCGCCCGTTGCCCGTGTCAGCCACATAGATCTGCCCCTCGGCATCGGTCGCCACCCCCCGCGGGGTATCGAACTCACCGGCCCCACGACCCGCCCTTCCGACCTCCCCCAGGTAGCGGCCATCGGTCGTAAATATCTGGACCCGATGGTTCTTGGCATCGGCGATGAGCAGGCGCTCGCCCGGATCGAGGACGATATCCGATGGCTCCAGGAACTCCCCCTTGCCGGAGCCGCTCCCACCCCAACTCAGCAAGAAGCGGCCCTCCGGCGTGAATTTCTGCACCCGGTGATTCTGGGTATCCGCCACGTAGAGGGTGCCATGAGCATCCACCGCAATCCCTTCGAGCCCATTGAACTGGGCAGGCGAGTCACCGAAGCCGCCGAGGACGAAGACGACGTCGCCCTGGGCATCGAAGACCTGCACGCGATGGTTGCCTGTGTCTGCGACGTACAAGCCCCGTGGCCCCCAGGCCAGTCGCTTCGGACGATAGAGCGCGCCCTGCTCTGTACCCTCCGCGCCAAACACCTGCCGGAAGCGGCCATCCGGTTCGAAGACCTGGATCCGATGATTATACGTATCCGCCACATACAGCCGGCCGGCAGGATCCACGAGCACGCTGCTGGGTTGCCGAAAAAAGCCCGCCTCTCGTCCCTCCTGGCCGAAGGTGAGGAAAGGCCGATAGGCATGCGTCTCCATCGAGGCAAGGCTGCCTGCGAGCAGCAGCACGAGCACACCGATGACGGCAACGAAGAGGGGAAGACTGAGTCGTCTAAGGCCGATCATGGCTCGATTCACCACCAGGAACACGCTGGACCCAGGGCAGCGACCGTTGAGCCAGCTGGAAACAGATCGTACCAGCCCTCGCCCCCTCCGGTCTTACAGGAGAGAGGGGAGCGCTGGCACCGGTGCACAGGATCCTCAGTACTGAGGGGTCGTTTGCGAACGGCCTCGGCGACGTAGACGTGCGGTCAGTATACGTGTCTGGGCAGAACACGATGGACGGACGCCCGTGGGCGGGCACAACTGGGCGGGTTGGATTGGAGGGCAGGTCCCATTCCCCGCGGCAGCTGTGCGACGATGGCTCATTGATACGTCCGTTTGACGGTCGTCTCTGTAGGCGATGGTTCGAGGTAATATTCGGAAGTCAACTCCTGCTCGACAGTCTCACCCAACGCTTGTTCAAGAAACTGGGAGAACTCCAGACATTCTTTCCCCTGGACGCCCTTGACGGTAATGGTAATTTTCCCATCGCGACCGATCTCGATCTCCATCTCACGTTTTAGGACCATTTGCGTACCACCAGGCGGATCGTGTTGTCCTGGAGCGTCTCATCTTCCGCCACCGAGAAGCCCCGTTTGCGCACCTCAGAGATCACTTTGTGATAGGCGTACCGCTGGTTCAGGTCATTGAGGAACTTCGTCTGCGAGAGGCCGGTCCGCATCTCGATGCCCCACCAGTCGGCCACGACCTCGTAGCTCCCCTGGCCTGTTTTGCGAAAGCCGATATTATAGGGGCCGCCGGTATCGATCACCAGCTCGGCTTCGGTCCATTGGCCCCGCCAGCCACGGACGCGCGCTTCCCCCTCCCGATACGCGCAGCTCATATCGTCCAGGGCTTCTTTCAGGCAGTCGAGGTCTGTAATTTTCGTTTGCACTTTAGTGAAATGGGACATGCCCGACCCCTTTCTGGTAGTGAGCACTCAGCCATCAGCCAAACGGCGAGTTTACGCTGATATGGATCGCTCCTGAGTGTTTGCTGATCGCTGATCGCTGAAAGCTTCTAGAGCTCCAGTCGTCGGCTTTCCCCCACGCGCGCGCGAGGCCCCTGATTCGGTAAGGCCCCCCGTTTCGAGGCAACCCGGGCCCGTGTCTGCGCCCATTCCCGTAAGGCGCTGATCTCTTCCTCCATGGTCTGGGACAAGGGAATCGTCTCTTCAACGCTGCAGCGGATATCGTCCGTGGTCAGGTCTCGGCCCGCATCGAAGGCATCATACAACGCCGAGATGATGGCCTGCTCGATCTCAGATCCGCTGAAGCCTTCCGACAGCAGGGCCAACAGGTCAAGCTCAAACAGGTCGGGATCCCGGCCCCGTTTCTGCAGATGGATGCGAAAGATATCGCTGCGCTCCTCCTGCGCAGGCAGATCAACAAAGAATATATCATCAAAGCGTCCCTTGCGCATCAACTCAGGGGGAAGGAGCGTCACGTTATTCGCCGTGGCGATGACGAAGACCGGGGAGGATTTCTCTTGCAGCCAGGTGACGAAGCTCCCAAAGACCCGCGCGGTGGTCCCGGCATCGGAGAAGCTCGAGCTATGGGTTCCCGAGAACCCCTTCTCCAGTTCGTCGAGCCAGAGGATGGAAGGGGCCACGGCCTCGGCCGTTTTGATGGCCTTGCGCATGTTTTCCTCGGAGGAGCCCACCAGGCCAGCGAAGATCTTCCCCACATCCAGGCGCAGCAGCGGAAGTTTCCACAACGAGCTCACCGCTTTGGCGGTGAGCGACTTCCCGCAGCCTGGCACGCCGATCAGCAAGATCCCTTTGGGCTGGGGAAGCCCGAATTCACGCGCCTCCTTGGTAAACGCCTTCTCCCGCTTCAGCAGCCAGCGCTTGAGCTCGTCCAATCCCCCGACATCGCTGAACTGCTCGGTCGTATGGCAGAATTCCAGGATCCCCGACTTGCGAATAATCTGCTCTTTCTCCGACAGAATGACGTCGATATCAAAGCGTTGCTTCTGCACCAACGACTTGGAGAACACGTTCTCCGCCTCATTGAGCGTCAGCCCGAGGGCCGCCTCCATGATGCGCTCGCGCAAGGATGAGCCCTGCACGACCTCGGCGCGGGCGGCGGAGGGGAGCATTTCATTCCGGCCCAGGGCTTCGATCACCGCCTCCAAATCCTCAGGGGTGGGGAGCTCATAATCGACGACGGTGACCTCCTTTTCCAGCTCCGGCGGGATCTTCAGAATCGGGGAAAGCAAGATCAGGGTTTTGGGTTTCTCGCTGCGCTTGAGATAGCGTGCCAGGTCGCGCAGGCGCCGCACGAGCGTGGGATCTTGCATATAGGGATGAAAGTCGCGCAGCACATGCAACGCTTCTTCATTGGAATCGGCGACGAATTCCAGGGCCCGCAGGGGATCGCGCAAATCGCGGGAGCGCACGGGGATGTGTTGCTCACGGCCGGTCTCATCCCGCCGGATCTCGACGACCCCTTCGGTCGCCGACCAGCTCAGAAACTTGCGTCCCCGATCTGTCGCGATTTGTAACAGGCCTTTCTCGATGCGCTCTTCCTCCCACGACAGCACATAGATGAGCGGATAGGCCGCCTTGACCAAGTCATTAATAATGCGGTCCGAACGACCGACCAGTTCACTGTTCACGACGTGTTCTCGCTACCGTGAGCCATCCTTCAGCACGGTATCCGGGTTGATCATAATCCCGCTCCCCCCGTCTTTCGGGACGACGAGGAGCTTGACATCCTTGGCCAGCCGGTGAATCCACATATATTCCAGCAGCCGCGGGTTCTTTTCGATGCTCATATTGATGACCTCGAACGCCTCGGCCTCACCCCGGGCCTCCTTGACCCGAGCCTCCGCGCGCTTCTGTGCCTGCTGCACCTCGAACTCCAGCTGCTGCACCTTCTGTCCCGCCATCATCTTGCTCTCCAGGGCCGCCTCATATTCCTTACTGAAGAGCACATCGCGCAGCAGCACTTCCTCACACACCAGGCCGTCACGGGCGAACATCCCCTTGAGGCGATCGAAAATCTGCTGCTGGATCGTCGCCCGCCGCTTACTATAGACATCCGAAATGTTATACTCTGAGACCACCATGCGGCTGACGTTTCGGATCGCGGGCCGAATGATCTTCGCTTCGTAATCGGGACCGATATGCCGGTGTAATTCGGGCAGGCGCGCTGGGTCCGGCTTATAACGGACGGTGATCTCCAAGCCCACCTTCAACCCGTCGGCTGTCGGCGCCCAGAGGGTTTCGTGGTCTCCTCGAATCGTTTCGCTCTGTCGTTGAGATTCCCCCTGGCGTTGAGACATGGTATAGGCGTGGGTGCGGACATCGTAGCGCGTGACCTGCTGGATCACGGGGAGGATGATGTGGAGTCCCTCGCTCAGGGGCTGCGGCAAGACACCACGGAACACATCGAACACGACGCCACGCGACCCCGCGCGGATGGTAACGGTGCTCGCGAGGAACAGGATAACAAGGAACAGGCCGCTGACCACGGCGAGGAAACGTCTCCGCGTGAGCCAGGGGAACAGCAGACGCAGGGGGGGTGCTTCCTCCCCCTCACCACGGGGACTTGACCCCGCTACGAGCCGATGGGTGAAGAACCAGTAGCTCAGCGAGATCAGAAAGAGAAAAACGATAATCCACATCAGCGCAGCCATGAAGTTCCCTTCCTCCCCCCCCAAGCAACCTCGCATCCTATTGTATGCCACCCTTTGAATCCCTGTCAACACCTTCGCCCTGCACGACTCGCGGCGTATCGCCTGGGACAGATGGACGTACTGCTCTCCCTTGCCCTGTCCCTCAGCTCCCCCCCATCCTCACCTTCCCACCGGCGAAGGGGAAGCTCCCAAAAATCCCTTCCCCCCTGGAGGGGCAAGCCCCTAAAAATCCCTTCCCCCCTGGAGGGGGAAGGTGAGGATGGGGGGGAAAGCTACCGAGGCTGGACGAAGAAGCGTTCCATGCTAGTATATAGGGTCATGCAGCTGAGAGGCGGGCCCGCCAGATGTCTGGAGCATCCGAGGAACGTCGCGAAGGTGAGAGCGTCATGATGCGCGTGATGACGAAAGCCATCTTCAAGGAAATGTGTCTGGTGGCGAGCATAGCCCTGCTCGGCCTGATCGTGCTGGTCCTGCTGCAGCAAACGATGCGACTCGCCGATCTGATCACCAAGCAGGGTATTGCGGTGACCGCAGTGGCACGGATTCTCCTGCTCGCACTCCCCGCCCTGGTCGCCATCACCCTCCCTGTCTGCGCCCTGGTGACTCCGGTGATCACCTACAGCCGTCTGGCTACCGACAGCGAATTGGTCGCGCTCAAGGCGACCGGATACAGTTTTTACCAGCTCCTCGCCCCCATCGTCGGTATGGCCCTTCTGATCGCGGGTGGGGCTCTCGTCCTCATCATCGCAGTGATTCCCCACACGAATTTTCTTGCACGCAAGCAAATCTTCGAGGCGGTTTCCACCTCGCTGCAGCTCCACATCCGCGAGCGTGTGTTCCAGTCCCCCTTGCCTGGCCTGATTTTGTATGTCGATCAAGTGGACGCCAAAGATGGAACGCTGCGTCACGTGCTCATCGCCGATAGTCGGACGCCCGACATGACGACACTTGTGTCGACCACGGCTGACATCGCTTTCGACTTCCAGAGCATGCGAGTCATTATCGAGCTGCACAATGGCGCGCTCCGACGGCGAGCGCGGGATGGCGATGTTCAGCTGGCAGCGTTTCAGCGCTACACGTTCGTCATTGAACTTGCCACCACCCTGGACGACGTTGGCCTTGGCAAAAAGCGCGTGCGCGAGATGACCCTGCGCGAGATGCGGCAGGAGGCGACGGCCTTGCAGGCTGCTGGGCAGAACTACCTCCGCCCGCTGGTGGAGTGGCATAAACGGGTGG